>Ga0315906_10000639_pt1 | contig 54902 bp, 52 predicted proteins | sample LakEriMetagenome_4_FD_203526 | JGI IMG/M metagenome (GOLD analysis project Ga0315906, IMG submission 203526) | Freshwater fungal communities from buoy surface, Lake Erie, Ohio, United States - Buoy 2 MA122 | ecosystem: Environmental > Aquatic > Freshwater > Lake > Lake biofilm | place: USA...
GTCTAATTTTATTTTTTAATGCAAAATTAAATACACTTGAGCTTCCTTCAATATTTGAACTAAAGCACTCATTAATTTTTTTAAAGCTTTGATAAATTCTTGCAAATTCTCCAAAATGAAAAATACTATGAATTTTATTTTTATATTTTTCTAAAATAACTGAAATATTTTTTGTATTTCCTTTTAAATACTTAACTTTTGAACTGCTTATATGATTAGAAATTTTTCCTGAAGAGTAATTATCTATGCTTAAGATTTTATATTTTTTTATTTTAACTAATTCCTCAATAAGATTCGAGCCAACAAAACCGGCCCCCCCTGTAACTACTATTATAGTTTTCATTAATATATAAATGAGAAAAAAAGCCTGGCAACGACCTACTCTTCCGTGCCTTAAGACAAAGTACCATTGGCGCTAAAGGGCTTAACTGCCGAGTTCGGAATGGGATCGGGTGTTACTCCTTTGCAATAATCACCAGGCAAGGGTTTTATAACTAACAAAGTTAAATTTGTAAATGATCAAAAATAGTAGATAACAAGATTTATTTTTTCAATGACAAACACTATACTTGTAGATCAGGAAAAATCTTTTTTTAATCCTACTATTCTTAAGTTATGCGCTTAAATATTTACTCTTATTTTTTAAAAAATCATCATAAGTAATATCTAATGCATTAGAAAATTTAAATTTAGACTTCCACCCATAGTTTTTCGCTACGCTACAATCTAATAATTTTCTCGGTGTTCCATCCATAGCTTTATTATTGTCAAAGATAATTTTAGATTTATTTAACATTTTTTTTGAAATAAAGTTTATATATCCCTTAATAGTATTTTCATAACCACTCCCAATATTAATAAGTGTGTGTTTGGTTTTTTTGCCTAAAAAAAATAAGCAAGCTTCAGCAATGTCGTCCACAAAAGTTAATTCTCTTCTTGGTAAACCAGTTCCCCAGAATATTAATTTTTTAACATTATTTATTTTTGCATAGTATATTTTTTTTATAATAGCTGGTAAAAAATGTGAATTTTCTAAATTATAATTATCATTTGGACCAAAAAGATTAGAGGGCATCAAACATTTATAATTTGTTTTATATTGACTATTATAACTTTCGCACAATTTTATTCCTGCAATCTTTGCTATAGCATAAGGTTCATTCGTTTTTTCTAATACTCCAGATAAAAGGTAATCTTCCTTAATTGGCTGCTTAGCATATTTGGGATAAATACAACTTGATCCTAAAAAAATTAAATTTTTTACTTTTGTCTTAAAGGATCCATGAATAATATTATTTTGGATAGTGAGGTTATCATATATAAATTCTCCACGAAATTTATTATTGGCTTTAATTCCTCCAACTTTCCCAGAACAAATAATTACGGAATCAGGTCTAATTCTAAGTAGATAGTCAAAAACATTTTTTTGTTTTCTAAGATCTAACTGTTTGCTGGTTTTAAAAAAGATTTTTGTAAAGCCTTTTTTTTTTAACAATCTTAAAACAGCAGATCCAACTAATCCTTTGTGGCCTGCTACATAAATTTTGGAGTCTTTTCTTAACATTCTATTGGTTGCTTTCAGAAAGAATCATCTCTTTTATTAATTGTTTTACAGTTATTTTTGGTTTCCATCCAAGTTTTCTTCTTGCTCTACTATAATCTCCTCTCAAAGAATTTACTTCGGTTGGTCTAAAATAATCAGTATCTATTTCTATTATCGGTTTACCGTTCCAATAACCTTTTTCATTTTTCTGTTTTCCCTTCCAAATAATTTTTATATTTAATTCTTTAGCCGTTAAATTTACAAATTCTTTTACTGAATATTGCTTACCTGTCGCAATAACATAATCGTCAGGTCTTTTTTGTTGCAACATTTTCCACATTGCAACTACATAGTCTTTTGCATGACCCCAATCTCTTTTTGCATAAAGATTGCCCAAATACAATTTTTTTTGTTTTTTTTTAACAATTTTGCATAATGCGCTTATAATTTTTTTTGTAACAAAAGTTTCTCCTCTTATAGGGCTTTCGTGATTAAATAAGATACCATTACAAGCAAAAATTCCATAAGCCTCTCTATAATTTACGGTAATCCAATGTGCATAAATTTTAGCTGCTGCATAAGGGCTTCTTGGATAAAAATTTGTATTTTCATTTTGTGGTGGCTTTGCTGCACCGAACATTTCTGAAGTTCCAGCTTGATAATATTTAATCTTTTTTTCTAATCTCAATGATTTAATTGAATCTAAAATTCTAAGAGCGCCAATTCCGTCAACATTCGCTGTATATTCAGGTACTTCAAATGAAACTCCGACATGAGATTGAGCTGACAAATTATAAATTTCATCAGGTTTAATTGATGCTATATTTTTTAAAACAGACAATGAATCTGTCGTATCACCATAATGTAAAAAAAAATTTGTCTTACTATGAGGATCTTTATAAATATCATCAATTCGTCCAGTATTTAAAGAAGAGCTCCTTCTTTTTATTCCATGAACAATGTAGTTTTTTTTTAACAAAAACTTGGCTAAGTAAGCGCCATCTTGACCTGTAATACCAAAAATTAAGGCTATTTTTTTTTTCATTATTGAAATAGTAAAATTAACATAAAGGTCTTTATGCTATTAATAAAGTAAAATTTTTTAATAACTAATTTTTATTACATATAAAACATAAAGCGATCTGAAATTTTTTTAATTTTTATTGATTCTTCGTTACAAACGATATTTTTTGAATAGCATGCTTTAATTTTATTAATATGATCATAAATATAGTAACTCTCAAAATTTTTATTAAATGAAGAATATAAAAATGGGTTATAATTATATTTTATACTTTGATTATAAATTCTATTAATATTTCTTAAAAAAAAAATTATAAAAATAAGAAGAATAAAAAAAACAATTCTTAAAACAGTTTTTTTTCCTGATTTTACATTTTTTGCTAGGAAGAATGAAAACGGTATAAAAAATAAAAGAGCGATTAAGTGATATCCCCCATATCTTAAAGCAGGATGTTTAAAAAACCATTCGATAAATAAAAAAATTATTAATAAATAAATTACAAAATATTTTGTATTGTATATTTTTTTTTTATAAGCTTTATTATTTTTAATTAAAATAAAATAACTACATAAAATTAAAAAAAATAATCCCAATAAAAAGTCTGAAACATGGTTAAAAAAATAAATATTTATCCAATTTTTTATCCAATTAAAATTCTGAATATACTCAGATGGATTTAATACTCGAAAATTAGGTGCTGCGCCTCCTTTGGACCATAGCTCATACCATTGGTTCATTAGTTTAACTTCATCTAAATCAATAGTCCAAGTTAAATTATAATTACAAGTAATAGATATTGGATAAATAATGCAACCGGTGTTAATAAAATTAATTATTAAAACTAATGCTACTAGAGATAAACAAAAATAAATAACTTTATTTTTAATCAGGTTAAAAATAAATTCTTTTTTAAATTTTTGGTAATAGAAAATTACTATTAAAAATAATGAGTAGATTAAATAAAACGCTTTTAAAGAAACAGCTAATGCTATTAAAATATAAACTCTATTAAATTTATCGTTATCAGTTTTGTTATTAAGATTTATTAAAATTAATATTTCCGTAACAATTAATAATATTAAAATCTGAGCAGAAAGGTCTGTGCCATGCTCTGAAATACGGCCAAAAAAAATATTAATAAAGGCTAAATTTAAAAGACTTAGATATAAAATATAGTTTTTTATACTTTTTTTTTTTATTAAATTAAAAATTTTTTTTAAAAAAATAAAATTTACAAATCCAATAAAAAATACTGAAGCTATATGGATTAATTGATAATTTGCTATTGGTAAAAAAAATAAAGAAGAAAAATAAAAAATTGACGAATGTGTTCTAAAGCCGTGGTTAAAAACTCCAATTCCTAAATTGACCGGTGAAATAGTGAGTAAATGAATATATGGAAAATGGTAATAGGGAAAATCATCATGATTTTTTGGGGTCAAAATAAAAATAAAAAAAATAAAAAAAATAAAAAAAAGTGTAAAAAAATTTATTTTACTTCGGGCAAATTCTTTTAATATGAAAAATATAAAAAAACTTAATCCAATAAATAATATTAAAGAGTTAAAATATAGATTAATACTTATAAAAAAATTAGCTAAGTATGAGCAAATTGTTAAAATAAATATTCCATAAATTCCACAATAACCTAGATTTAACTTTTCTTTTTTTAAAAAAAATAATTTAAATAGATAACCATATCCAATGATACTAAAGAGTAGCAAAAAATAAAAAAGGAAATAAAAAAAAACATTCATTAATATTTTTTAAAAAAACTTTTAACTAAAAATAATAAAATTAAAAAACCATCTTTAAATTCATTAACCTTTTTAAAGCCTGCTATTCTCGATCTTTCATAACTGCCCATATTAGAATAATTCATCCTAAAATTGTTAACTTTTAAAGGGAGCTCAACACACAATCTAAAATCTAAACTTTTCAACTTAAGGTCCTTAAATTTATCTGTCAAACCAAAGACATGAGTATACAAAATATCATCTACTTTTAAATTAAAGAATACTTTTCCAATTAATGAAAAAATTTTATTTCCAATATATGTTAAAATAGTGTCATCTGAACTACCTCCACCATCTGAGTATCTAGATGCAAAAATAAAATCTAAATTTGACTCAATGACTAGATCTTTCATTTTAATTATATCTTCTTCTTGAAAAGAACCATCAGCATTAAATATACAGCTATATTTAGTTTGAGAACTATTTATTCCAGTTATAATTGCATCTCCGTAGCCTTTTTTTTGCTGAAAAATTAATTTATGTTTCAAATATTTAATTGACTCGATTGTTTCAATATCAGTTCGATCTATAATTACTAATATTACAAAATTATATTTTTCGAGATTTTTTAAAACTATTGGCAAGGAAGCTGACTCTTGTTTTGCTGGAATAATTATTGTTATGTCATTATTATTCATTAAAATCACTTAGCATAAATGAAAAATTAATCCAAAATATAGTTGCGGCAAAACTTGTAAAAAAACTTCCAGAAGGAATTAATGGTAAAAAAACTATTAGAACATATAATGTTGCTGACAATGAGTGGTAGTCTTTTTTTTTAAAAAAATCTAAAATTTTCTTATAAATAATAATAAAAAAAAAACTAAAAAATAAGAAAAAACCTAATATACCAAGCTCCGATAAAATCTCGAAATATATTTGATGAGGATGGGTACTGCATCTTTGCCAATTTGCAGCAAGACTTTTATCATCATAAATAATCTTTGAACATTCTAATCTAAAGGTTTTAATTCCCGATCCAAAAATAGGATAATTTTTAAAAATTTTAATTGCAGTAGAGTAATGGGCCCCATAAGTAGTTTGTTTTAAGCCTTCAAAAAATGACCTACCACTAAAAGCTGCTAACGGTTCGCTTAAGTATCTTTGTTTAATAGAATAATCACCTTTTGTGGAAGAAATGATGATAAAAAAGGAAATTAGGATTATAATATAAAAAAAAAATTTAAATTTCAGAGTATATTTTTTAATAAATAAAAAAAAAAGAAAAGAAAATATAAAAAATCTTAAAGTGTTACCTCTTTCGTTTGTTAAAAATAAGATTAAAAGTGTTATAAAAATTAAAGCTAAACATAAAATATCTTTTTTTTTTTGATAATAATAACCTACAATCAAAGGAACAAAACCTAAGATTAAATGTCCAATCTTTAGTTCTGAGCTCATAATACCTGATAATCGTCCAGGCCAAGGACTTATTTGTCCAAATAAATTTTTATTAAAAATATATTGAAAAAATAAATCAAAATAAATAAATAAAAAAGAAATTAACCAAAAAAAAATTACATTAGATAATTGTTCTCTAATTTTAGTTAATAAAAAAACTATTGAAATAAGGAGTAAAATAAATCGAAAAAAAAAAATTGCTCTTGAAAATGATTGATAAAAATAGTTAGAAAATAATAAATTGATTATCAAATATAACCATATAATTAAGCAAAAAATAAATACTTTATTTTTTATGATTTTAATAATTTCTTCTTTTTTAACATTTGCTAAAAATAAAAAAATTATTATGACATTTAAAACTTCAGAAGCAAAAGTACCCACTGAAAGTACCACGGGATAAATTCCTAGAAAAAAAATTGAAAGATTATTGAAATTTAAAAACTTTTTATAACTATTCATAAAATTTATTTTTTAAAATTGTTTTTTTAAAAATTTTAATTCTCTATCTAAATAAAACTTAAAACTAATAAATAAACTTCCACTCAGTACAAATAGAACTCTATCAATTGCTACTTTTGTTTGCCACTCGACATCGGGTAAATTAAATAAAAAAGCACAATATAAAAAAATAATAAAAAATAAAATTTGAATTAACTGAAACTTGTAAAGTATATTTTTTTTCTTAGAAAAAAAATTTAGACCAATAAATAATAAAGATATTAATAAAATTATATTTTTAAACAATCCTTTTATTAGTTCCTCACTTATTATAACAAATCCTTTAAATAAATAATTTATATCTAAACTTAAAGTTTTGCTAAACTGGTAGTCAACCACGTCAAATTTATAATAGTGATTAAAAAATAACCTTAATGAAACCATAAATATAAAAGGTATGAATATATAATTTAGAATTATTTTTTTCTTAAAAGGGTAAAAAAAATAAAATATTATTAAATTTATAAAAACTAGGACAGTACATTCATTTTTTGTCCAAACTAAACATAATATTGTTAGCAAAATTCTCGGAATATGAGGAACATAATTTTTTTGATTCATAATTATACTTAAATCAATTGATAAAATTAAAAATAAGGAAAAAGCTAAAATTTCAAGATTACCATTAAAATAAATAGATTTGTAAGATAAAATTACCAGCAGTAAAAAAAAGAAAATTTTAAAAAGTTCTTTTATAACTAAATTATTTACTAAATAAATTATTGATAATAAATAAATATAAATAAAAAAAATTCTTCCCAAGTATTCTTGTCCGCCATTAAAAAAATGAATTTTCCAAAAGAATGACCATAAAAATTCTAATAGATGAGGATAATGGGCCGCACCATTGCTTCTAAATTCATTGAAATTTTTTTGCTCATTAAAATTTATTACTTTCTCAAAAAAATAATTCTGAGCATCCCAGCCTAATTGAGTATTGGAAGCAACATCAATTGATAAAATTAAAAAAACAGCAAATATAATAAAAGTAAATAAAAAGTTCTTTTTAATTTTATAAAAAATATCATTACTCTTATTAATGAATATCAAAAAATAAATTCTTAAAAGAATTATAACTGCAAATGTATATAAATGATTAATATTAAAAAATGAAATTATTAAAAAAAATGAAATTAAATAAACAAGTGAGGTAACTTGGTTGTTAAAAAAATTAATTTTATTTTTATCTATAAAGAATGAAGAAAAAAATAAAAAATAAAAAAAACTGATAATAATATTTATGTATTCGATCATTTTTTTAAAAAATAACAATTTCCTTTTTTTTCAATAATGTTTTCTTTATTAATTTGATATTTATTATAAAAAGTCATACTAATATTATTTATTTTAAAACTAGGCTTATTAGCCTCAATTAATATATAACTTCTTAAAACTCTATCTTGCAAAGTCTTAGTTTGAAAATTTAAACTTACCTCGGCTTCATTATTTCTAAAAAGAACTTTATTAAAACTATTGTGATATATAACATTACTTTCCTTAAAATTATTTTGAATTAATTTAATATTAACATCATAAGTTTGGTAATTGTCTTGGCCATCTAATTTAATTTTAATATTTTTTACTCCGACATTGTTTTCTTGATTAGGAATAATAAAAAAATTGTTTCTTACTAACGGTAAATTAATTTTTAAATCTTGCTGATAATTTAAAATGAATAAATATTTAGATTCCTCTTTAGATTTACTTTTTCCATCTAAATCTAATATCCACTTTGATAATGGCGTAATCTTATAATTAACTATTTGAGGATATTCTTCAAATTTATATTTTTCTTTTATGTATAATAAAAAGCCCAACGAACTTTTCTCGCAAAATCCATATATATTTGCTATTCTTTTTTCATAATTATTTAAATAAATATTTTTTAAATTCTTATAAAAATTTACATATTGAGCTAAAAAGAGCAAGAGTATTAATACTAGCAATAATCTATTATAATTTTTTATAAACATAAAATAAAATAACGTGAGCTATTCAGTTATATTGCCAACTTTTAATGAAGGTGGTCATATTGTCAAATTAATAAAAGAAATAGAGAATGTATTTAAAAAATTTAAATGTAAATATGAAATTATTATAATAGACGATAATTCTACTGACAAAACTCAAGTTAAAATTAAAAAAAAAATCACCAATAATTTTATAAAACTCTTTGTTAGAAAAAAGAAAAGAAGTTTGGTTGGTTCTATAAATGAAGGAATAGCAAAGTCATCAAATAATTATATAATTTGGATGGATGCTGATTTTCAACACCCTCCTACTTATGTAGAAAAATTTATAAGATTTTCTAGAACAAATGATGTTATAATTTTCTCACGTTTTTTAAATAAAAGTAGAAGATTTTATAATAACATTACTAAACAACAAAACGCTAATACAAAATTTAGCAATTTTTTAAATAAATTAGGAAATATTTTTTTATATAAGGACATAACCGACTATACTAGTGGCTTTATATGCATTAATAAAAATTTGTTAAAAAAAAAATTGGTTGGTCACTATGGAGATTATTTTATGTATTTAATTTACGAATTAAAAAAAAATAAAATAAAAATTTTAGAACTTCCATTTATTGAACAAATAAGAAAAACTGGGGTGTCCAAAACAACAGCTGGTTATTTTCCTTATGCTGTAAAATTATACTATTATACTTTAGCTTTTTTTAAAATTTTTATAAAAAAGATTTTGAATAGTGAATAAAATTTTAATAACTAATAATAAATATTTAATTTTTTTTTTATACTTTATATTTTTATCTGCTTTTATATTCAATGAAGATAGCTTAGGTGGGGCAAGGAAAGATTTTGGTTATCTTTTTGAACATACGTTAGAATTTAAGGAAGATTTTTTTTATACTTTTTTTAATTACGACAAAACAAACGCAAGACATTCGCCACTATTCTTAATCATTAACAGTATTTTATTAAAAGTCATTAAATACGAATTTAATTTAAGATTCCTACTTTTTCATCTAAATATAATTACAATTTATTATTTTTATAAAACCCTAAGAATTAAATTTGATAATGTTGATAAAAAAATATTAATATTATTATCTGGATTGCTAATTTTTAGTCCAGCATTTAGATCATCTTCAGTTTGGCCGGACAGTTACAATGCTGGACTCTTATTTTTGATAATATCTTTTTATAACTACTACAAATATAAAAATAATCTTAAAATTAAGTATTTTTTTTATTGCACAGTATTTTATACAATAGCATCATATTTTAGTCCTAATTTTTCATTATTTTCTGGATTTTTTTTTCTCAATTTTTGTTTTTTAAACAAAAAAAAAAAAGAAATAATTTTTTTTTTTATTATAAATTGGCTACTTGCATTTCCTGCAATATATTATTTATTTATTTTAAAAATTAATTTTTTTCATCTAGGTGAACAAATTTATGGTTATGACGAAAATTTTATAAGTTTAAGAAATCTATCTAATAAAATCATACTTTTGCCTCCAATAATTGCTTTTCATTTGCTACCGATTATATTCTTTAAAAAAAAATATAATAATTTTTTATTATCAGATTTATTTTATTTTATACTTTACTATATTTTAATAAAAATATTCTTTGAACAAAATTTTAATTATGCAGATGTATATAAACTTATCGGTGGAGGAGGAATTTTATATAATTTATACTATTACAATTTTCTTAATTTAAATTTTATTATAATTATATCCGCTATATCAATTTTAATAATTCAAAAAATTATTAGATATAAAATAGATTATTTTATTATATTATTAATTATTTTATCGTCCCCACAACTATCAATATATCATCAATATTTTGAGCCGTTAATTTATCTATTAATTTTTTTTGAATTTCTAAAAGTTAATGAATTTAAAATTAATTATAAAAACATTAGCATGTTATTTATATATTTAATCTTATTTTTGACTTTAAATATTTTAAAATCTGATATTAAAAATTTGATTTTAAAATATTATTAAAAGTTAGAATATCATTTATAAAAATGAAAGCATCAATAATAATTACAAATTATAATAAATCTTTTTATTTAGAAAAATGTATCAAATCCTGTTTTGAACAAACATATAAAAATATTGAAATTATTTTATTTGATGACTGCTCAAATGATGGTTCAAATAAAATTTATAATAAATTTAGGAAAAAGTTAAAAATTTTTGAAAATAAAAAAAAAAAATTTTCTTCATTTTCGCAAAATCAGATTTATGGAATATATAAAAGTTTTTTAATTTCGAAAGGTGATGTTATTTTTTTACTGGATGGTGATGATTATTTTAAAAAACATAAGATAAACAAAATTATAAAATATTTTAAAAATGATGACATCAAATTTATTCAAGATACTCCTAATACAGAATTAAAAAAAATTAAAGAAAATAAATATCTATCGAATATTAAATATTATTTTCGTCTTTGGCCAAAATTTTATAATACGAGCACAATTTGTATAAGAAAACAATTATTAAAAGATTTTTTTAATTTTATAAAAATTAATGAATATTCTTATCTAGAAATAGATGCTCAGCTATCTATCTACTCATATTATAAAAATTATTATAAAAAAACAGATTATTGTGGAACAGTTTATACAAAGGTAAATAATGGTATTTTTAGTCTCACTAGAAAATTTTCAGTCAATTGGTGGAAAAAAAGAAATGAAGCTTTCAATTTCGTTAATAAAATTATAAAATTAAGTAGTATTAAAATTTATTTAAATTTAGATTTTGTTGTTACCAAACTAATTAATTTATTTTTAAAATAAGTATTATCAATGATCGAAACTATAAAATATAAAAATAAAATTCTAGCCCATTTAATTTCTATAAATATCAAAAATAATGGTTTAAAATTTTATACTCCACCCTCTCTTGATCACCAGGTTGCTTTTATGAAATATAAAAGAGATCATATTATAAATCCTCATATACATTTTAAAAGAATTAGAAAAAATATTAATATTACTTCAGAAGTTTTATTGATTATGAAAGGAAGGTTAAGAGTTGATTTTTATTTGTCTAATAAAAAATATATTTTTAGTAAAATTGTATGCAAAAATCAAATTCTTATACTCTTAGATCAAGGTCATGGATTTAAAGTTTTATCTCCTTTGGAAATGGTCGAATTAAAACAGGGACCATATTTAAAAAAAATTGATAAAAAACTTTTTTTACCTGTAAAAGAAAAATCTATAAAATTAAAGTGATACCAGTAAATCAGCCCTATATATCAAAATCTGATGCGATTGCTGTTTATAAGGCTGTTAAAAGTGGATGGGTATCTTCTTCTGGTAATCAAATTAATTTATTTGAAAATAGTTTAAAAAAACTAATTAAAAAAAAATATTGCTCTCTTGTTTCTAATGGTACGGCTGCACTAGAAATAACTATTAAAGCTTTAGACTTAAAGAAAAACGACGAAATAATTATGCCAAACTTTACAATTATTTCAAATTTATTAGCTATAATAAAACAAAATCTCAAGCCTGTGCTAATAGACTGTGAAATGGACTCTTGGAATATGAAAATTGATGAAGTAGAAAAGTCCATTACAAAGAATACAAAAGCAATTATGGCCGTTCATATTTATGGATATCCTCTAGACACTAAAAGATTATTAGAAATTTGTAAAAAAAATAAACTCTTTTTGATCGAGGATGCTGCTGAGATGATTGGTCACAAAATAAAAGGAAAACCCTGTGGTTTTTATGGTCACATTAGCACATTTAGTTTTTATGCTAACAAGCACATTACAACTGGAGAAGGAGGAGCGATATTAACTAATTCTTTAAGATTAGATAATAAAATAAAGAGTCTAAGAAATTTATGTTTTGGAAAAATTAATCGATACAATCATAGCGAAATAGGTTGGAACTATAGATTTACAAACATTCAAGCGGCTTTAGGATTAAATCAAATAAAGAGAATAAAATGGATAATTAAAAAAAAAATTTCTATTGGTACACAATATTATAAATACCTAAAAGATAATAAAAATATTTATATACAAAAACCGAAATTAGATAATATTCAAAATGTTTATTGGGTTGTTGGAATATTAATAAAAAATAAAAAGATCTTAGCTCAAAAACTACAAAAAAAATTGAAAAAATTTGGAATAGAAACAAGATCATTTTTTTGGCCAATGAACAAGCAGATTTTAAATAGAAAATTAGGATTAAAATTCAATAAAAGATATCCAAATTCTGAATATTTAAGTAAGTATGGATTTTATCTACCATCAGGCATAAATATAAAAAATAAGCAAATCAAAACCATTTGTGGGAAATTGAATAAATTAATTTAAATTATTTATTTACTAATAATCTTCTAAAATAAAGGTAGCAGCAAAAATAAATAAAAATTGAAAAAAAAATCAAAATTACTAAGTATTTAGTCTGATTGTAAAATTTATAACCTAAATTTAATATAATAAAATTAAAAGAGAAAATAAGAAAACCAGTGAGATTACTTGAATATGTAATATTATTTTTTGAAAAAAACAGATATATTAAATGATGCAAATGACAATTGTCTGCTTGTTGAGTTTTTTTATTAGACAATAACCTTCTAACTATGGAAAACAAATTTTCAAAGCATGGATACCATAGCAACAAAACAGCAAAGTAAGGGGATATGACAGTGTTATTATTAATAAACTTAATTAAAATTACTGAAGTAATAAAGGAAACTAAATATACCCCCCCGTCTCCTAAATAAACACGATTTCTAAAATTAAAAAAAAGAAGAATAGATAATAAAAATATTTGAATTTTAACAAAATTTAAATCTAGAACAAAATAATTATTCTTTGATAATATAAACACTATTATCAAAACTAATAAATAATAACTAAGCGTTGATAAATTAACACCGTCAATAAAATTTGATCCATTAATTAAAACAATGACGCAAAAAATTGTAAAAATCACTGAAATAAATTCTTTAGACAAAATAGAATTAATAAAACTAATTCTCACATCCTTTATCATTAAATTGAATATTTTTATAAATAGAAAAACTATTAAAATTTGAAATAATATACGCAATAATGGAAAGAATTTTTTATATACATCTGCAAATAAACCGACACAAAAGATAAGAACGTAGAACAAATTATCTAAATTTAAAAAAAAAAATTTTTGGTAAATCATATTTCCTAATATAAGAAAAAAACCACCTGTAATTAAAACTTTATTTTTATTATTCAAAACAAAATTTTTATGTTCTGAAATTGAGGTGTCATTTAAAAAAATTTTTAAATTTAGACATATTTTATTAAAAATAAAAAAAATTCCTAAAAGAAGTGCAGTTTTAAATATCTCATTATATTCCATATTGTCTTAAATATATTTTTGCTTTATTCGTTTGAGCAAATAAAAATTAGATAAAATAAATACTCTAAAAATTGATATAAAAAAATTTAAATTTTCATATTTATAATAAACTCTAAAAGCATCAAATATTTTTTGTAAAAACGAACTAGATAAGGAATTCTTACTTCTTCTCCAAGAAGACAATACCTTTGTAAAACCATAAATTTTATTTTTTTTAGCTAACTTTAGCCATAATGCATAATCTTCTTTAGTTTTTAGGTTAGGAAAAATATTTCTCTTAATAATATTTTTTTTTATAATAACGGTTGATAAGCCTATATCACACGATTTTAATAAATCAGAATAAGAAGTATATTTTTTTACAATTTGTCTGCCCAGTAAATTATTTTTTTCATCAACAATTTTATAAGAAGTGTGGGAAAAATTGATTTTTTTATTTTTCATAATATTAATTTGAGTTGATAATTTTTTTTTATCCCACAGATCATCTGCATCTAAAAAAGCTATATACCCCCCCTTGGAGTACTTAACTCCTTTATTTCTAGAATATCCAGCTCCTAAGTTCCTTTTATTGATTAATAGTCTAATTTTTTTATCAAATTTTACTATTCTTTTTATATATTCAAGATCAGAATTAGAGGAATCGTCATAAATAATTATAATCTCAAAATTCTTATAAGTTTGATTAAGTACAGATTTTAAAGTGTCTAAAATAAAAATTTTTTTTCTATAATAGGGTATAACAATACTAACTTTATAGTTCATTTTATAAATTTAATTTATGATATTAACTTAAAATAGTTACTAAATTTAGTTTATTATATAATTACACAAATAATATCACTTATAACAATTTTAAAAATTTTTTATTATAACCTTACATATCCCTTTTAATAAATAATATGTCTGTATGTTCTACCTCTGGAATAGAAGTGGGAAAAAAAAAATTTCTTTCCAAAAAATTTAATAAATCTTTCCACAAAACTCCTCCTTCATAAAATTTTAATTTACTAACTTCAACTTGCATTGATTTACAGTTGATCAGTGAATATTTAGCACCTTTTAAAATCAACAACTCTGCCCCTTGAGCATCTATAATCCAATGATTATAATTAATTGAATTTAAATTTAATTTTATAAATAAATCATCAAGGGTTGTCATACTTAAGGATATTTTTTTAGTCATTTTAATCCCTCGATGAGACAAAAATTCATCTTTTTTTTGACGTTCTGAAAAATCAAATAAAGATGAACTGGCTCTATCGTTATTTGCTAAAAAAAAATCAACTTTTTTATCATTTTTATCGCCTAATAGAGCGCAAACAGCTTTTTGATTATAGAATCTTGAAATATGATCATTTAAATCTATAAAAATTTCTGGGATAGCCTCAACCCATAAAACTTTTTTTTTAAACCAATCATAAACTGCAGCCTCTGATCCTCTATGAGCTCCAATATGAAGAATACCAGAAGCCTCCATAATACATTTTATATTTTGAATATCCGGGTCAGCATGCGGATGACTGTTTGGAGATTTGATTTTTATTTTAATCAATTTCCAACCAAGGCGCCTAAGAAGATATTTTGTTATTTTTTTTATAAATTTAAAAATCAAGATTAATAATACTAATTAAATGACTAAATAAATTCAAGTTTTATTATATCTTTCGTATAAACTTTTAAGTAAAATATTTTGAATTAAAAAATATTAAAATACAATACAGACTAAAACCTAAAAATTAATATAAAAAAATATGTTCTGCACAATTTAAATGGGTATTTATGATAAATTTTTTAAGAAAAAAAATAATTAATTCAAGAGATCCAAAAACAATTTCAAGAACAAATAGTATAAATTTAAATAATAGAATAAATCTAAAATATTACTTAAAAAGTTTTGGTTCTCTAAATAAAGATAAGATTTTTTACGTAATACAACGTTCGCCAGGAGGAGGTCTTTTTTCTAATCTTTTATTCGTTCTACACCATTTATATTTAGCAAAAAAATTTAATTTTGTACCTGTCGTGGATATGGAGAATTATCCAACAATATATAATGAAAAAAAATCTATCAACAATTCTTTTAATGCTTGGGAATACTATTTTGAACCAGTATCGAAATATACTCTTAAAGAAGTTTATAAAAGTAAAAATGTTATTATTACCACGAAAGAAACTAATAATATTAAATTTTTTGATGGTTTTAAAAACTTACTGAAAGAACATAGGGATATTTTTTTTAAATTTATTAAAATTAAAAAATCCTTAATTAAAGAAAAAGATATTTTTTTTAATAAATATTTCAAAAATCATCGCGTACTAGGAGTGCATTTTAGAGGAACGGATTATAAAACTATGGAAAGACATCCTTTGCCTGCAACAAAAAAACAGATATGTAAAAACATAGATTTATTAATAAAAAAATATAAATTCGATAAGATTTTTTTAATTACAGAAGATAAGGGTTACCATGAATATTTGAATAAAAGATATTCAAATATAATTAATTTTTCAAAAATATTTACAAATAAAAAACAGTTATTTTTTGAAAATAATATAAAAAATCTAAGACACAAGATTGGAAAAGAAAATATAATAAATATGCTCCTATTAGCTAACACTAATCATATACTTTGTATTGAAAGCAACTTAAGTGATGCTGCGATTTATTTTAGCAAAAAAAAAATTGGGGTCACTAAAATATTCAATGGTTATAATTCAAATAATATTTTTATTGCTCAGTTTAAATGGTACATAAAAAAAATATTACCTAAATTTTTTGGAGGTATTTAGAAAATGAATAATAGAAAATATGTTTTAATCACAGGATCCTCTGGTCTTGTTGGATCAGAATGTGTTGAGTTTTTTATAAATAAAAAATTTAATGTGATTGGCATAGATAATGATTATCGAAGTTTTTTTTTTGGTAAATCAGCATCTATAAAAAAGAGAGAGAAATTTTTATCAAAAAAATATCCTGAATATAAAATCTTAAATAATGACATAAGAAATTTAAATGAAATAAAAAAAATTTTTTCAGAATATAAAAATAAAATTAAATTAATTATTCACTGTGCTGCTCAGCCCTCTCATGATTGGGCAACTAAGGACCCTTTGTTGGACTTTGATATAAATGCTAGATCGACTTTGAATCTTCTGAATTTATTTAAAACTTACTGCCCAAAGTCTAGTTTTATTTTTGTATCAACTAATAAAGTTTATGGAGACAAACCAAATCAAATACCTGTTATTGAAAAAAAATTTAGGTATGAAATAAAAAATAATCATTACTTTAAAAATGGATTTGATGAGAGTTTATCTATTGACAATTCAATTCATTCCTTCTTTGGAGTGTCAAAAACATCTGCTGATTTGTATGTTCAGGAATTTGGTAAAAATTTTAAACTTAACACTGTTAGTTTTAGATGCGGATGTATTACTGGTGAAAATCACTCAGGTAGTGAAGCTCATGGATTTTTAAATTATTTGATTAAAAATATAATTGAAAAAAAAAATTATAAAATTATTGGATACAAAGGAAAACAGGTTAGAGACAATATACATAGCCACGACTTAGTAAGTTGCTTTTGGGAATACTATAAAAATCCGAAAAAAGGCGAAATTTATAATATTGGCGGTGGGAGAAATAATAGTTGCTCTATAATTGAAATAATAAAAAAATTAGAAGTTTTTTTAAATATTAAGATTAAAAAAAAATATATAAAATTTAATAGAACTGGAGATCATATTTGGTGGATTACTAACACAAATAAATTTAAAAAGGATTACCCAAATTGGAAAATAAAAATTAATTTAGATCAAATTATAAAAAAGATAATTAACAAATATAAAATAAATTAACTAATTCTTTCAACTTGGTTGCGGGGCTTGGATTTGAACCAAGGACCTTCAGGTTATGAGCCTGACGAGCTACCAGACTGCTCCACCCCGCGATAATAGGTTAACACAAAATCATAACACTATTTACATTAAATAAATTTTCAAAGCAAAATTTTATTAAGCTCAGAATAGTGACTAAATAAAGTAAACTTAGAAGAAGTTTTTAAAGCATTTTTTTTATATTTCAATTTTTCAATATCAGGCATTGACATAAAAAGTTTAAATTTATCTAGAAAATCTTTTTTATCTGACATTTCATAAACAAATCCTGCCTTATTTTTTTTAACAATTTCTTTTGGACCGTTTGGACAATTGCTGGAAATAATAAAAGTTCTACAAAAAGCCGCTTCTAGTAAAACAAAGCCTGGATCCTCCCAAAGTGATGTTAGCACAAAGCAATTGGCATCCTTAAGATATGGATAAATATTTTTTGTAAATGGTAATAAAATAATTTCATCCTTTAAAGAATATTCTAAAATTTTTTTTTGCATATGATTTTTTTGTTCTCCGCTTCCAAAAATAAGCAATTTTAAATCAGGATAATTTTTATTTATTTCTCTAAAACAAGAAATTAAAAAAATAAAATTTTTTTGTTTAGTTAACCTTCCAATCGCTATTATAAAATTATGATGATTAAATTGTTTTTTTTGATTTTTTAAATTATTAATTTCATTAACGCTAATAATAGGATCGTATAAAATCTTCAATTTTTCTATTGGAACAATATTTAGCGACTTTAAATATTCATAGGTAGCAAAAGTTGGGCATGTTACTATGTAAATTTTTTTTAATAAAATTCTCCATAAAAATAATCTTACTTTTCCAAAATATGGATAGCCCGAGATTCTTAAAATGCATTTAGTATTAAAATTAAATATATTGAACAAAATTATTGGCAAAGAAGTAATTAAATGAATTATTAAAAAATCAGGGTTCTTTTTGACTAGCAAATCTCTTAATCTAAAAAAACTTAAAATAAAAATAATGCAAAAAGATAATCTACTTAAAAATTTACCAAACTTTGGCAAAAAAGAAATATAATTAAATCTATACAATCTTATTAGGTTTATTTTCTTTAATTTTATTTCATCTATTTTTTTTTTAAACTCTCCTCCTGCATCAATAATTTTAGCAGAGTAATCATTGCTATATCTATTAATTGAATATGCTGAATTTATAACTGCTTTGCTTGTTGCTATTTCAGTTAAATGGGGAGACCAATAATATATATTTTTTTTTTTCAATCTATTATATCTAATAACTAAACTATTAATGATCAAGATAAATTACCCTGAAAAAAAACTCATAATATTTAATCCTTCAATTGAAGATGGTGGCGTAGAAAAAAATTTATTTATTATAGCAAATTACATTAGCGAAAAAATAAGATCTTGTGTTCTAATAACTAGCGCAAATATTAAAAAAAAATTTAATAAAAATGTTAAAATAATTATCCCGTCTATAAAAATTAATAAAAATTCAGGAAGAAAAATAAAATATTTATTTTGCATTATAGTTTTAATTAAAGAAATACTTAGTTCTAGAAGAAACTGTTCGGTATTGTCATTTCAAGCAAACATTTATGCAATTATAGTTTGCTATATTTTTAAAATAAAAATAATTTCCAGATCAAACTCTTCTCCATCTGGTTGGTCAAAAAATTTATTTAAAAAATTTATTTTCAATACTTTTCTAAAAAAAGCTAACTACATAGTTGTGAACAGCAAAGAGTTTCAGAAAGAATTTAAAGAAAAATTTAATATTAAAACTGTTATAATATACAATCCCTTTGATTTTAAATTGATAAAGCAGCAATCACGAGAAAAAATTAACAATAATCTATACAAGAAAAATCAATTAAATATATTATCTATTGGAAGATTAACTGAACAAAAGGATCATATAACGCTAATTAAAGCTATAAACTTAGCATCTAAAAAAATAGATATTAATGCAATCATTATTGGTAAAGGTTATTTAAAGGAAAAACTTAATTTATTTATTAAATCTTTTAAATTAGAAAAAAAAATAAGTTTAATTGGTTACAAAAAAAATCCATATAAATATATAAAAAAATTTGATGTATTCGTTCTATCTTCAACATTCGAGGGGCATCCAAATGTGTTGGTTGAAGCACTATTTCTAAAGAAATACATTATATCATCTAATTGTCCAACGGGTCCAAAAGAAATTTTAAAAAATGGAAAATTTGGAAAATTATTTCCTACTAAAGATTATATAAAATTGTCAAGATTATTAATAAGATCTAAAAATAATTATAAAAATAAAATTAATATAAATAATAAAACTTTTGAAATGTATAATTTAAAAAAAAATTGCGAAGAATATCTTTGTTTAATTAAAAAAATAATTTAATGCTTATTAAATTTTTAAGAAGTTATCATAAACAGCAGGACGAGGGTCTTGTTTGATAATAAAAAAGATATTTTAAAAATACATTATTTGATAATCTTGATTTCAAATATTATATTTTTGGCAAAAAAAATAAAAATAAAACTTTTTATATTATTAGAAAAAGTTCTGGTAGGAGTATGTTTTCTAACCTTAACTTTATAATTCACCACTTTTATATTGCGAAAAAAATGAATTTTATACCTTTTGCAAATTCTGAAAAAAACTCCAAATATCTTCTAACCATGCAAAAACTAAATCTAGTTCTTTTATATCTAAAATTTTATTTTTAACTAAAGCCTCGTAGCATTTAAAAATATTTACTAATATATCCTTTTTTTTTTTACTTAACTCAACTTTTTTTAAAATATTATTAAATAATTTAGTATCTCTATAAACTTCATATTCCTGATTAAAATCATTTAGTAAATTATGGACATTTCTATTTTGGACAGCGGTCGTTTCTAGAAAAGATAATTTCCAATTATAACATTTCATAACTCTTAGAGCCACAAAGCCTCTCCAAATATCTGTAGCTCTCATACTGCAAAATGAAGGTAAATACAGTAGAGGAAAAGATTCTAAATGCCAAACAGTATTCTGACTATTAAAAGGACATAAAGAGTTATTTTCAATACTAAAATTTAAAGCTTTTTTAAAATTAACGAATTTGAATTTTTTAGTTAATCTATATATAGCATCAACATCTGGATTTCCATCACACATTCTTTGTTGAATAGGTGAAAAAACTGTTTTTTCTTTTATATTAATAATATTTTTTTTATTAATTTCATCTAAAGGAAAGCCTCTAGGCCAGATTTTTTCATTACTTTTTGAAAAAAGACTATAAATATTTATCCACTCATCTCCTTTTATAGATTTTAATTTTTTTTTAATTAATAAATTTTGAAAAAAGTTTTTTAAAGGATAATTGTCATCATCAGTTTCTACTATTATATTCGAACAATTCTTCATGGCTAACAAATAACCCAAATTTTTTCTTGAATAGGAATTCTCTGGAAGAGATCTTGCTAATTTAAATGTTAATTTTCTTTGCTTTTCAATACTAATCAAAGGATATTTTAATCTATATGAAGGAGTTTTTCTGTCTCCGATAATTAAAAATTGAATATTTTTTTCTTTGCAAACATTATAAAATTTTTTAATAACATCATTTGGTTTATTAATAGATGTTATTACTAAAGTTATTTTATCCATTATATTAAAAATAATAGCTTCTGTTCATTTAAATTATATCTATAAATATAATATACTAATAATGAATAAACACAAAAAAATTGCAATTTATATATCAGAGAATAAGTTTATTGGAGGAGCGCATCAGTATACTGAGAATCTAATTATAGCGCTCAGTAAGCTTCCAAAAAATAAATTTAAATTATTTGCAATATTTCAAGATGAAGCTCACAATTTTAAATTAAATAAAAGATTTAAAAAAATTTATATTAAAGAAAATAATCTGCAAAAAATTTTAAGTGTTATATACTCAAGAGTCGACAAGTCATGCTTTAGGAACAAGAAATTTAATAATTACTTTTATAATAAAATAAAAAAAATAAACAAATTACATCTTGATTTAATAATTTTTCCTACGCAAGATAGAGAATCATTTTTAGTACAAAGCAAAGCATTGGTGTCTATACATGATCTAATGCATAGATATGAAAAAAAATTTAAAGAATATCAAAACGGAGAATTTGAACGAAGAGAACGAAAGTATAGATTAATTTGCAAATGTGCAAATAATATTTTGGCTGATTCTTATCTGGGAAAAAAACATATTTTAGATTCTTACTCTATTGAAAAAAATAAAATCCATATTCTTCCCTATGTGCCTCAATCATTTTCAAATTGCTCAAAGGAAAAAAATAACTTACCAATACCAAAAAATTTTTTTTTCTATCCTGCTCAATTCTGGGAACATAAAAATCATGCTAACCTTATAAAGGCTTTTAAAATTTTCATAGAAAAATACCCTAAATATAATATGAAATTAATTTTAGCGGGAAGTAAAAAAAATAATTACAATAAAACTGTTGAATTAATTCATGATCTTAAGTTAGAAAAAGAAGTTTTGATACTTGGCTATATAAATAAAAATTTATTAAAATCACTTTATAAATCCGCTAAATCATTAATTTTTGTATCTTTTTGTGGGCCAACAAACATTCCTCCTTTAGAAGCTATTAGCTTGGGATGTCCAATAATATGTGCTGATGTGTATGGAATGAAAAAACAATTAGGCAAAACATCATTATACGTTAATCCAAATAATCCAAATGATATTTCAAAAAAAATGTTTAAAATTCTAGATAAAAAAGTTTTGAAAAAACTATTCTCGTATTACAAAAAATCTAAAAAAATTAATAATCAAAATATTTTTAATAAAAATTTATTTAAAATAATAAAAGAGATTTCTTAAATTTAACTGTATAAATTTTAATATGAAAAAAGTTTTTAAAAATATTTTAAATAAAACAAAAATTCTGGATGACGGACCAAAGCCATATTTTAAAGTAAATAATATAAAATTAAAAAATTTAAGCAATCAAGAAAGTAGAATTTCTTTTGGTAATAAAAATGCAGAAAAAATATTTTATATAATTAGAAGATCTCCAGGCGCTGGTTTATTTTCTAATGTAATATCTGTTTTGAATCATTTAAAAATTTGCGAAGATAATAATTATATACCTTATGTAGATATGGAGAATTTTTTAACTATATATAATGAAAACTCCATAATAAACGGTTCTCTTAATGCTTGGGAATACTATTTTAAAAAAGTGTCTAATTATACACTTTCAGAAATTTATAGTAGCAAAAATGTTATTATTTCAAGTAACGTTATTAAGAATAATTTTGAACATTTTCCAAATAAAAATAAAGAATTCAAAAAAATTTGTAATAAATATATTTCTTTTAAAGATGATCTAAATAATAAAGCAAACGATTTCTGCATTACTAATTATATTGAAAAACAAAATACACTTGGAATACATTTTAGAGGCACTAGTTATAAAAAATCTGCTGGACATCATTATCCTGGAACAGTAGATCAATTTACAAATATTACCGAAAATCTGCTTAAAAAATATAATTTTACAAAAATTTTTTTAGTAACAGAGGAAATAAATTATTTAAATAATTTTAAGAAAAGATTTAAAAATAAAATATGTTATATAGATAGTTATAGATCTGATGTTGATGACGCTTTCAATACGTTTCCTAGAAGCTTACATAGATATAAATTAGGTGAAGAGAGTGCCCTAGAATCAATTATTCTTTCAAAATGCAAAGGGATATTATACGTGAGCTCAAATATTGTTCACTTCTCAAATTTAATTTCAAATAATAATCAAAAATTATTTGAATTATATAATGGACTAAATTCAAAAAATCAATTTTTAGCCAATTTTAAATGGCATATTAAAAAACATTTACCTTATAAACTTTTCGGTCTAAAAAATAGAATTATCATACATTGATTATTAGCTTAATTTATAAATTCGATTTTTATAGTACCATTCAAAAACTTTATTTAATGAAATATAAATATTTGATAAAGATTTTTTTTTAAAATTTATTTTTTTTAAAACTTTTGAATTTGATCCATATGTTTTATTTACATCTAATTTATTTTTGTTTAACAATTTAATCTTTATTTGACCATAACGATTTGAAAAATAAGAGATTATATCTCTAAGATCCACTGGGTTACTAGAACATATATTATAGGTATTATATTTTTTTTTTTCTTTTAAATTCATAAGATTTAAAATAATCTTAATTGCATCATCAATGTATGTAAAATCTCTTTGATGATTTCCCTTATTATTTAAATAAAAAAAATTATTTTTAATAAATGATTTAAAAAGTCTAAATAAGAACATATCTGGCCTTCCCCATTTTCCATACAATGTAAAAAATCTTAAAATACATATATTTAAATTAAAAATCTTTGCATAATACTTTCCTAGTAATTCCGTGATCAACTTAGACTCAGCATAAAAACTTTTTGGCTTAAGTTTAGAACTTTCTTTTGTAGGCAATTTACTATTATCACCATAAACTGAGCTTGATGAGGCAATAAAAATTTTTTTTATTTTTTTAAATTTAAGAATTTCCAGTAAATTTAAAGTGCCTAAAATATTAGACTCTAAATACTTTTTTGGATTGATTAAAGAATATCTTACTCCAGCTTGAGCGGCGAAATGAAATACATAATCAAAATTTATATATTTTAATTTTTTTTTTAATTTTTTTATATTTTTAATATTTAATTTAAAAAAAATAAATTTTTTATTTTTTAATTTTCTTAATCTTAAAAATTTTAATTTTCTTGAATAATAACTGTCAATACTGTCAATTCCATAAACTATATAATTTTTTTTTTTTAAAAAATTGTAAGCAAAACTAAATCCTATAAAACCTGCACAACCAGTTATTAAAACTTTCTTCATATTATTTTTTTTATATTCTTTATTATTTTATAAAAAAAAATTAACAAAATTAAAATTATATTTTGTCCGTTATTACTTCTAATTTTATAATCTTCCTTGACGTGATCTATAAATCTAACTTTGCTTGAAAAACCACCTCTTCTAAATATTCCAAATAATTCATTTTTTTTAACAGCCATTCCTTTCATTTTAAATTTAACAATCATTCTATATAAATAATCAAAGTCAGAAGAATATTTATATTTTAAATTATAATAACCAATTTTTTTTGCTGACTTTTTTTTTATGTAGAAACCTGTAGAATGACTAGTATAAAAACCCCATGAATAAAATATTTTCCACGGCTTATATCCGTGTAAGACACCCCAATGCTTTTTAACTGTTCCAAAAAAAAAATCAAGATCTGGATATTGCTTTATATACTTACCCAAAATACTTAGAGCTTTTTTTTTTAATTTATCATCTGAATTTACAAAGCCTATATATTCTCCCTGTGCAAGACTTAGTCCCTTATTAAATGCAGAATATATTCCTTTATCATCTTCACTAACCCAATAATTAATCCTATTTTGGTATTTTTTTATAATATTTAAAGTACTGTCTGTTGAACCGCCGTCAATTAAAATATATTCAAAATTCTTATTTGTTTGATTTATTACGCTTTTAATTGTTGTTTCTAAAAACCTCTCGCTATTCTTTGTAACTGTAATAATTGTGATTAATGGTTGCTTGCTATTATTATATTTTTTTTTTAATCTTAACCCTCCTTCTGAGTATCTTTTAAAGATTTTATTTAATGGCAATTTATAATACTGTCCAACTTTGTGGCTATTATTCATTCAAAAAAATTTATTTTATTAATTTATATATTAAAAGAAAAATATTATTGATAAAGTATATGTGAATTAACAAAAAAATATATATTATTTTTAGGTGAAACGATTAAAAAATTGGAAAAAAAATATTTTAAACTTTACAATAAATATTATTTTAAAAATTTATCTTTAGTTAGTTACTATGCTGGGAAAATAGTATTAAATGAACTTTACAAATTATATAAGTTTACTAGCGTTGTAGATTTTGGATGCGGGACAGCTTCATGGTTAAAAGCTGCCAATGAAATAATAAAAAATAATAAAGGGCTAACTGGTATAGATGGTGAATATTCAAAGACAATTCACATTTTTAAAAACGTAAAATATATTTACAAAGATTTAGAGAGTAAAATTTCTATTAATAAACACGATTTAGCAATTAGCCTTGAAACTGCTGAACATTTGAGTCCTAAAAGAGCTAAAGGATTTGTCAAGGATTTATGCTTAGCTGCAGACGTGGTGTTATTTAGTGCTGCAGTTGACGGGCATGGCGGCACCAATCATTTAAATGAAAGAACTCAATCTTACTGGATAAATTTATTCAAAAAAAACACATATGATCCTTTTATTTTTATTAATAGAAAAAAATATTGGTTTCATAAAACATTTAAAAAATGCCCATATTACATATCTGGTTCTTTTTTATTTATAAAAAGAAGAACAAAAATGTATAAAAAACTCATAAAATACAAAGTTAAAAAGGACACAGTTGTTGATATTGTTCATCCTTATATTCTGACATGGAGGAAAGATGATAATTTTGGATTAAAAATGAATTTACGTAGACTGCTAATCTCTTTGAAAAGATATTTGATTAGAAAACTATCTCTTAGTTCTCTGTAATATCAAATCTAGACCGTAACTAAGACTAATCTTCTGTTTAAAACCTAAAAATTTTATTTTATTTATGTTTGGGCATCTAATATTTGTATTTCCCTTAAATTGATTTGTCGTTTTAATTTTAAACCTTTTATTAAATTTATTGCCAATAAGTTTTGCTAATTTTTTTATTGAAATTTTTTCAGTAGTTCCAATATTATATATGGATAAATTTTTACCTTTTTTAAATATTAAACTAAATGCTTTCATAAAATCTATTATATGAATAAATGATCTAACCTCTTTTCCAGTTCCTTTTATTTCTAAAATTCCGTTATTTTTTATTAATGAAATTTTTCTAATAAATTCAGGTATTACATGCTCGTTACCCATATCATGGCTATAAACGTTATGAGGACGAAAAATAATTAATTTTTTAAAAAATTTTTTGGCATAATAAACACTTAATAATTCTGAAATAATTTTTCCAGCTCCATAACTATATCTTGGATTATAAATATCGGGAATTTTTAACATTTCATTTTCATCTGTTGGAATCTTGTTTGGCGTCTGATAGACTTCAGAGCTGGATGCTAAATAAAAATTCTTAACTGCATATTTTTTAGACAATTCTAAAATATTAAATATACCCTTAATTCCAACTTCTATAACGTCAATTGGTCTATCATAAAAATATTTAGTCCCATTTATATAAGCTAAATGAATTACAGTATCTATTTTTAAAAAAGCTTTTTCCAGTTCTTTTTTTTTTCTTATATCTCCTTTAACAAATTTAATTTTTTTTTTAATTAAACTTAATCTTTTAAGATTTCCTCTAAAATTATTATCAAAAACTGTAACTTTATAATTATTTTCAACTAAAAATTTACAAACATTAGACCCAATAAAACCAGAGCCACCAGTTACCAAAATATTTTGCATCTAATTTATTAAACCCCAGGTATCAATTAAGATTTTATTTTTACTGATTTTCAAATTTTTATAATGTTTATGTGGTGTAGCAACTATAATAATGTCAGATTTTTTAATTAAATCATTTGCGCTTATACTGCCTGGATAATCACAATAACTATCAGAAAAATAATATTTAATTTTTTTTCTTTGAAGAACCTTAATAAGCTCTAAAGACAAGGAGTCTCTTGTGTCATCAACATCAGCTTTAAAAGTTAGACCTAGTATTCCAATTTTTTTTTTTTTTAAATTAAATCTTTTTTCTAGTTGTTGAACTATATACATAGGAAAATTCATATTTATTTCTAAAGAATCTTTTCCTAGTGAAAAATTATTCTTACAAAAATTTATGAGTTGCATGGTATCTTTAACCAAACATGGTCCGGCTGCAAAACCCGCCATGGGTAAGTTTTTATTTCTAGAATACCCATAAACCATCTTCTTTCTAATACTATTAAAATCTACATAAAATGTTTGGCATATTGCATAAAACTGGTTGCTAATTGCAAAATTTATATAACGCCATGCATTGGAAAATAATTTAATTAATTCAGCTTCAAGAATTGAACTAATTATTATTTTTTTATTAAAAATTTTAAAAAATTTTATGGACAAATCAACTGATTTTTTATTAACACCAGAAACTATCTGAGGTAGATTCTTTAACTCTACTAGAGCTGAACCTTGCAATATTCTTTCCGGACAATAAGAAATATTACTGTTAACATTCTTTAAAATACTAGCAACTTTTTCAATTGTTCCAGGAAATACAGAGCTTCTGATAATTATTAACTGATCCGATCTTATTATTTTTTTTAACTTATAAATTAATTTATAAAACTCTAGTAATTGTGGTTTAGAATTCTTGCTGACTGGAGTTCCCACGCATATTACTATTACCTTCGATTTTCTTATAAAGTCATCATTATATCCGGCTTGATAGTTTTTAAAGTATTTTTTAATGAATTGATTAGAATTTATTTCATAATGAGTGGATAGTTTTGAATTTATTTTATTACATAATATTTTATTTTTTTCATATAAATAAACTTTTTTACCATATGAGGCTAACATTAATCCCAATGGAAAACCAACATGTCCTCCTCCTCCTATTATACAAATATTATTAAATGTTTTCATTTTTATTGAAGTGAATTAATAATTTTTAAGAATTTATCAGAATAATCTAAAAAAAAATTTACATTATGTCTTTTGTTGTAATAATTTTTAATATTTTTTTTTTTTTTCCATACTTTCAACATTATCTCGCTAAGCTGTTTATGATTATCGGGATTAAAAAAAAAAGCTTTTTTAGGATTCTGCTCTTTATGAACGGGTATATTTGAAAGAATTATTGACTTACCAAAAGATTTAGCTTGTTCAACTGTGCTACTCCAGCCCTCAAATTTGGATGGGTTAATAATTGCTAAACTATTCTTGATTAATGACATTGAGTCTTTATAAGGAATAACTCCTAAATAAATATAATTATTTTGTAAATTATTTTTTTTAATAATCGACATTAAATTAGTGAAGTAATCAGGACTTCTATAATCGTTATTAAATCCCGTAGAAACAACTTTTATATCTGAGAATCTTAAAACTAACTCAATTAGCGCTTTAATGACAATTATATGATTTTTATGAATCCAGTATTGATTTGGTAGGTAAAAAAATTTTTTTGGTAAATCATATTTATTTTTTAAAATATTAATACTTGTTAACTCTTTTTTTTCTAGTGCTCTAAACGAAAAACTATTAACTACTGTCTTTGCAATTGCTGATTTATTAATTTTTATCAAATCTTTTTTAGCTGAAAAACTACTTAGTAAAATTTTGCTAGCTTGATTTATATAAATTTTTATATTTAGTTTTTTAAAAAATTTATACTTCCAAGAAAAATAATTGGGAAAATGATAAAATTGAAAATCAGGAATCCAAACTATGCTTTTTGTATAACTATTTTTTCCAGAAACAACACTAGAGTGAGATATAATATCTATTTTATTTCGGATTAAAAATCTTTCAAGATATTTTGTTTTTCCAAATAAAATTAAATTTAGCTTATCTATAATTTTTTTATATAAACTTAAATTAAATATATTTTTGTCTTCTATAATTTTAACTTTATTTAAAAATTTAAAATTTTTAGTAAAATGCTTATTATTGGTAACAAGCAAAACTTTAATATTTTTAAACTTACGGTTTAGACAGATTGAATTTATTAAATTTAAAATTATATTCAAACCACCTAGCCATTTATTTTGGTTAAAATTAATTAAAAATGCTAGTCTTCGCATATTTTCTTTTAAACCAATCTATATATATATCCAGAGTTTCAAAAAAATCACTTTTCGGCTTCCAATTAAATTTTTTTACTAAAGTATTATCAGATACTAAAATTTTTGGGTTAGCATTTTTTCCAATTCCATTAAATATTGGTTTTATATTTTTATTTAATCTCTTATTTATATGAGTAATAATTTTTTTAATTTTAACGCCTTTTCCAGATCCAACATTCATAATTGTATAATTTTTAAAACCTTTGTTTATTATTTTTGCCAATAGATTAGTCATATCATCTATATATAGCCAATCACGGATTTCATTACCTGTACCAAAAAATATTCTATTATTTTCATTAATTTTTTTACAAGCATCAAAAATAAATTGTCTTTCTAGACCTGGTCCAAATAAAGAGCCTGTTCTCAATGATAAAATACTAATACCGTATTTCTTGCTGTAAAATTTACACAAACATTCAGCTAAAATTTTATTTAGAGCATAATTTGAAATTGGATCAATTTTTTGATTTTTTTTTAGCTTTTTCTTTATATTGCCATAAACGGCTAAGGTAGATAAAAATATAATTTTAGACTTAAAATTCGACGAAGATACATATTCCAAAAGAGATTGGGTTGTTAAAACGTTCCTCTTAAAATCTTCCTCAGGTTCCAGGCCTATAACTTTTCCTGCGCAATGTATTATATATTCAAATTTATTTTTATAGCCTGAAAGACTACTCATGCTAATGTTATCATTAATATTTTCTATATAACCCCAATTAAAATGTTCTTTTTTTTTCCACTTACCTCTGCCGATTCCATAAACATTAAAGTACTTTTTTAACTTAATTGCTGTATGCCTTGCTAAAAATCCTTGAGAACCAGTAATTAAAATATTTTTTTTCATTATAGTGAAATTATTTTATCACATTTATTTAATACATAGTTTTTATGAGAAACTATAATTATTATTTTATTTTTTTTGTATTTAAGTAAATTATTCATAATAATTTTTTCTGTTTTTGAATCTAAAGCGCTCGTAGGTTCATCCAAAATAATCAGTGATGGATTATGATAAATTATTCTTGCTAATCCTATTCGCTGTATTTGACCGACTGAAATCTTTTTACCGCTTTGCCCTATATTTGTATTCTCCTTATTTTGAAAAGAGTGAATTGTAGTCTCTAAACTAGAGATCTTTAATGATTGATCAAATAACTCTTTATCAATTAAATTTAAATCCAGTCCAAATAAAATATTTTCTTTAAAAGAGGCGTCTAAAATGAATGGTTTTTGGGAAACATATCCAATGCTAAAATTTTTATATACATTTTCCCTTACTATATTCCCGTTAATATTAATAAAGCCCTTATTAGGATTTAACAATCCACAAATGATATTAAGTAAGGTAGTTTTTCCTGAACCACTGCTTCCTTTAATGCCATACATATACCCACGTCTAAAATTTAGACTAACATTATTAATTATTATTTTATTATTATTTGGATATGAAAAAATAATGTTTTTAAGTTCAATTTTAGTTATATCCTTTTTTTTAACAATCCCTTTATCAATATCTCTAAATTTATTGTCTTTTAATTCTCCATACAATATCTCTAATAGAGATCTATGAGCCGCAAAAGAATTAAAATAAGAGAGAATTCTAACAGTTGAAGGCATTAATCTTAGAGACGCTACCGCAAATAATGACAACGTTGAAAAAACACTAACGCTGACAGAAATATTTCGATCTTTGAAAATTAAATAGAAGGAGATTAAAATAATTATTATAATTTCTAATAAATATTTAGGGACAGAACTAGCTAAAACTATTTTTTTTCCACTTTGAAAATATTTAAAATTAGTTCTATAAAAATCTTTAAAAAAAAAATTTTTTACACCTAATAATTTAAATTCTTTTATAGAATCTATCGTTTCTTGCAATATTTTTAATCTGGTTTTGTAGGAGTCTTGTTGTAATCGTCCCCATAACTTCAATTTTTTTGAAATAAAATAATAATAAATATATGAAAAAAATAAAAATATTGATAATGAAAAAAAAGTTATTTTAGGATTTACTAAAAATAAAACAATTATTATGGCTATAAAAAAAAATATTTCCGTAATAAGTTGTGAAAGAATATCAAGCAAATAACCCGGGCTTTCTGACATTCCAATATTTCTAATAATTTTTGAAGAATTAATACCACTAAAATGAATATATTTTTTTTCTAATTCTTTTTTAAAGATTAAATTAGTAAAACTTTCTTTAATATTATTAAAAAAAAAATTTCTATAATATAGTTGTGCAATTAATATTAAATTTTTAAAAAAAATTAATAATATAAATAAGTATAAAATTAATCTTAAATTAATATTACCTGTATCTAGATTAATTAAATTTATTAAACTATTTATAATCTTACTATTTAATAAATAGCCTGGATCAAAAATATATGAGGCTATTGGTATAATAAGAGAAAACGATAACCCCTCAATTATTGCAGCTATTAAGCCAAATATAAAAACTATATATATGCCTTTTGTGTCAATTTTTTTTAAAATATAAATAAAATATTTAATGCTTTTCATTATTATTAATTGAATAAACTAAATCATTTTTAAAAATATAATTAGAACATTTTTTTATAGTCTGTATATGCAAATCTTCATTAAAATTATTTAACCAATAATCATAAACTTTATCGGACCATTGGTCATGATAATTTCCTAGACTCCGAAGAAAATCAGAATAATCTTTAAAAAAACAGTTTTCTGTTAAGTAAATATAATGCATAAAATAAAATTCATAAATTTTTTTTTTATTAATTTTTTTTTTTAAATTTTTTATTTTTTTTAATTTTTTTTTATAATCTTCTATAGTGCTAATGTGATAATTAAATTTATAATTATGATGCGGATTATTTGGATTGGCATTTATAACTAATTTGTTCATCAATGCATACTCATGAGCAATTGTACCGTGCACAGTTAAAACGCAATCTATACCTTGTTTTATAATTTCATTATGAGATGTGTCTGGATCTATCCATTTTATTTTACTATTTTTAATTAATTCAAGAACTACTTTTTTTGTGTAGTCCTGATAAAATGACCACGGCTCCTTCATTCTAGGATGGATCTTGATATACCAATCCTCGGAGCTAGTTTTAGAAAAATTTGCCAAGAATTTTAACCATTGATACATATCAGAAAAAATAAAATTACCATAAATATGTGGGGCATCCACAAAATCATGTGGAGCGATTAGAATTTTAAAATTTTTACTAGTTGTTAAAATATTTTTATAACTATTATTTTTACTGAATGCCGACTTAGTCATGTAAGAAGTGTGACTGGAATATTTACCACTCAATCTATCTAACAAACATTTTTTTGCTTCTTTAATGAAATTTATTCTTTTTTTGGTAGGTATTTTTTTAAACCATTTTTTATAATATTTGCATTCAGAATTAGTAAGATAATTTAATTTATTTAATCTTTTAATTTTATTTTCTCTTAAAAGAAAAACTTCAATATTTTTAGAAATAGCAATTCTTACAGGTATAGCAAGAGAATATACATTGTGGCTAACCACTAATGCTTTAACTCTATTTTCATCAAAAAAATCTTTTAAAAAATAAAAATAAAGCAGAAAATCTTTTAAGAATAAAAAAAAATCATCATTGGGGAAATTAATAGTTGGTTCAGGGTCATAACGACTTTTTAAATAAGTATCGTAAATAAGATCACCAATTAATATATTTTCTATCTTTATATTTAATATTTGCTGTCTATTAACAATTTTTTTTTTTAAAAAAATAATTTTATTATTTGCTTTATTTTCATATGAAGAATTATTTTTAAAAGATAAAAATTTATCTACATTAAATGATTTATAAATACCAAAATTTCTTAATGAAAATAATGAGCCTAATGTCCACTTTATTTTCTCAAATATATTTTTCCTTAAAGGATAAGACAATAAAACATGACTTGGATAAGCTAAAATTCTGGCAAAATATTTTTTTGAAAGTAGATTTACATAATATGAGCTTAGTAAATGGAAAATTGAAAAATTATTAAATTCTAACAAAATAATATTTTGTTTTTTACTCTTTTTCTTCTCAAGGAAAAATTTTTTATTGTGAGCAATAAAATTTATATAAGATTTTTTAGAAAACATTTTTAATATATAAATTCAACAAATTTAATTAAATTATATTATTAATAAAATAAATTTTTTACAAAAATTAATAAGCAAAATATTCAAAAATACTCTTAAAAAAACTAAAAAAATAAATTAAAAATTTTTTTTATTTCATTTACTGAAAGAAAATGAGGATTAGTCTCTGAACTGTAAATAAAATCCTTTTTTACTTTTTTAAGATTTATTCTTTTAAAAATCTTATCCCTATTATTAAATATAATTGAAGGTAAAATTATATAGTACTTTCCTGCATCCCTAGTATAACTACTATCATTTATACTTATCATTTCTTCATGTAGTTTTTCACCTGGTCTAATTCCAACTGTCTGAATTTTTGCTTTAGGATTAATAGATTTTATTAAGTCTAATATTCTATAAGAAGGAATTTTAGGCACAAAAATTTCTCCACCGAAATTATTATTACATGCTAAAATTACAAATTTAACAGCCTCATCCAGAGTAATATTAAATCTAGTCATATTGACATCTGTAACACTCACTGTTTTACTATTCTTATTTTTTATAAGATAATCTACTATAGATCCCCTACTTCCAAAAACGTTTCCATATCTCACTATTGAAAATTTTATGTCTCTATTACCAATAATATTATTTGCTGCTATAAAAATTTTATCTGAACATAATTTTGTAGCACCATATAAATTTATAGCTGATACGGCTTTGTCAGTAGATAAAGTGATAACATTTTTTATGGTTGAATTTTTTAAGCATGCAGAAATTAAATTTTGAGCGCCAATTATATTTGTTGAAACGTATTCAAACGGATTATATTCAGCTGCAGGCACCTGTTTTAATGCAGCTGCGTGCAATACAATATCAACGCCTCTACAAGCAAAAGAAATTCTTTCTGAATCGCGAACATCTCCTAAAAAGTATCTCATAAATTTATATTTTCTAGTTGAATAAAGACTATTCATCTCGAACTGTTTAAGTTCATCTCTACTAAATATTATTAATTTTTTTACTTTGATCTTATTATCAATTATATACTTAACAAAATATCTGCCAAAAGAACCTGTTCCTCCAGTGAGTAAAACTGATTTGTTAACTAAGATATTATTTTTCATTTTATAAACTTAATCGTAATTATCTCAATTTTTTTTCATCATAATTAAAGCTGATGTAGTTTCTCCAAATATTAAATAATAATTATTATAGACAACAATGTCTCTAACTCTCTCTCCTAAAAATAATCGATCATATACATTAATATTCATAAAATCTTCTGAAAACTTCACAAAATAAAGTGATTTATTTTTTAACGATGATACAATAAAGTTCTTATTATTTATGGAATTAGTAAAAACTATCTGACTAATTCCTAATGAGGGAGTAAAATAAATAATTGGCTCAATAAATCCGTATTTAGAATGAGATTTATAAAATGGTGCTTTTTTTCTAATCTCATAATCCTCGTAACCATAATAGTCGCTATAACTAGAAATTGGCCATCCAAAATTTAGAATGTCTTTTCTTTTTAAATCAATAACATTAATTTCATCACCGCCATTTTGACCGTGTTCAGTTTCTATTAATATATTTTTATCTTTAATCAATAAGAGTCCTTGAGGATTTCTATGACCCATAGAAATAATTTTGATTGATTTATCTTCTAGGTCCAAAGAAATAATTTTACCAAAGAATGAATCTTTTTTTTGTGCTACATCAAAATCTTGAAAATCACCAATAGTTAAATATAACTTTTTATCTAAAATCTCCATTCTACCTCCGGACTGATAACCACCGTTCCTAGTTTTTGAACATTGCGGATATGTGAAAAATTCTTCAAAAAATAACTCTCCTGATTGAAAGTTATTTAAACTAGACCTTAATATCGAAGTATTTATACAATCAGATTCTACAGTTTTTGTATAAGACGCATATAAGTAATCTTGATAAATTAAAATATCTTTAATTCCTATAAATTTATCCTCGCTTCTATTTAAAAATTTATCTAAATTATTTAAAATATTTTTTATTAATATATTCTCTGATTTGATACTTTGGCTGTTTAAAATATCTAAAAGATCTTTTACATTTAAAGTAACAACTTTACCTGACCAAAAAACAATAATAATCTGATCTTTGAATAATTCAATATAACCAGATCTTTTTGGAATAAAATTATTATTAGCTACTTGGTTTTTGACTGCTGTATAATCTTGACTAAAAATTCCAAGTGGAAGAAATACTTTTAAAAATGTAAATTTAATTTTATTTTCACTTTCTAATTCAAATCTTTGAAATTTCCCAGATAAAATCTCACTTCTTATGCCTAAAATTGAATATCTGATTTCATTAAGGTTCTGCTCAATAATATTTATTCTTTCAACAGCATTAATATATTCTCTAACTTTAATAGGAAAATATAAAACGTATTTTTTTATTGGATCTTTAATAAAAGTAGGAATTTTTTTTTTTAAATTAAAAAATAAATCACTGTGTAATAGAAAAAAAGAAAGAAAAAAATAAAAAAATATAAAAAAAAAAAATATCTTAAATTTTGATATCTTAATTTTAAATTTATTTTTTTTCATAAGAAATTTATATATTTTAAATTAAATCAAAAAATATTTACTTAACATCTTCAGGTAATACTAGACTTCCTTCTGGTTTATCTTTATTAATTCTTTTATTAATAATCAAACTAACTTTATTTGGTTGAAGTCCAATACCTGGCGATTTAAAAACAAGATCGTTAATAGTAATAATTTCATTTTTTTTTATTTTTTTTTTTAAATAAATTGATTTTGACATTTTTTTTATTGGTTCAATTTCGCAATCTAAAATTCTCTTTTTAAAAGATCCTAATAATTTTGGAACTCTTTCTAAATTTCTTGATAAACGAGCCATACCCATCGGCTCTAATGAAAAAGCGTGATCCGTTCCTTTGGCGGCTCTATCGTAAGTAAAATGTTTTTCAAATACTCTTGCGCCAAGCATATAAGCTATTAATGCTGCATCTATTCCATTTTCATGATCAGATAATCCTATAGGTGTATTTTTAAATTTATTTTGCAGTGTTTTGATAACATTTAAATTCATATCTTCAATTCTTGTAGGATAAGCTGCAGTACAATGCAAAATTATTAAATTTTTATTTACAGATTTTATTAAGTCATGAGTTTCTTTGATTTGTTCAAGCGTTGCTCCTCCGGTGCTCAGAATTACTGTTTTTTTTCTTTGAGAAATGTAATGAACTAAATCATGATTGTTCAAATCAGCAGATGCTATTTTAAAAATATTAAGGTCAAAATCATCCATAAAATCTACACTCTCTTTATCAAATGGGGTTACAAAACAATCAATTTTTAAATGATGGGAATATTCAAATATTTCTTTAAATTGTTTTTTATTTAATTCTAATTTATCTCTATGCTGACCATAAGTTTTTCCGAAACTATTTGGATTATCGTAGGGTCTCTCATAAAAGTCTTTTGTAAAAAGAGTCTTGTTGTTTCTTTTTTGAAATTTAACTGCATCAGCTCCTGACTCTTTTGCTAATTTAATTAATTTTAAAGCTTTTTTTAAATCACCTTGATGATTATGCCCTATTTCGGCAATCAAATATTTATCATTTTTTGAAAGTATTTTTTTTCCTATTTTCATATTTAAAAGAATAAAATTAAAGTTTTATTATGTTATAAGATCTGATGCCAGAAAAAAAATTAAATCAATTAAAAATATTAGCAGTAATAGGTATTAGATCTGGATCAACATCAATTAAAAATAAAAATATTAAAATCTTAGGAAAACGACCGCTTGTTGAATGGATTATAAGATCAGCCAAAAAATCGGAATTGATCAATAGAATAGTAATTTCTACAGATAGCAAAAAATACGCAAAAATCGTAAAAAATTTAAACGTTGATTCATATATTCGACCAAAAAATATTTCAGGAAAATTTTCAAAAGAAATAAGTTTTGTAAAACATTTAATTAAATTATTAAAAAAAGAAAAATATAATCCAGATATCATAGTTAGATTACTTGCTACGTGCCCTTTTCAGAAAACAAAGGATATAGATGTAATAATAAAAAAGTTAATTTATAATAAAAAATTAGACTCCTCCGTCATAATATCTGAAGCTAAGCAGCATCCTGATAAAGCTTTAAAAATTGTCAAAAATAAAAGAAAGCTAGTTGGTTATCTAGATGGAAAGGGAGAAAGTGTTACTGGGCAACCGAGGCAGATTTTTGAAAAAGCTTATTTTAGAGCAAACGCGATAGCATTTAAAACTGAACTATTAAAAAAAAATACAATGACAGGAAAAAATGTTGGTTATCACATAGTATCCAATCAATATAATATTGACATCGACACTCTTGTTGATTTTAAATTTGCAGAATTTTTAATAGAAAAAAGATTAATTCAAAAAAAATGAAAAAAATATTATTTGTGTTATCGGACGATCTATACTGCAGGAATTATATTAAAACAAATGTCCTAGACAACTTCTCTAATAAATTCAAAATTTATTTTATAGCAGACCAGAGTTTAACTAATAATAATAAAAAATTGATAAAAAAAAAGAATTTTTTAGGTTTCTATAGTTTTACTAAAAGAGAAATTGAAGATTACAATTATTTAAATTGGAAATTTTCTTTCATTTATGAAAAAAAAATAAAATCAACTTCTCTTAAAATTCTTAACAAAAATTATTTAAATACTAAGCTTAAGTGGTCTGATGAAAGTAAAATAAAAATTTTATTACGTTTTCCATACAGAATATTTCTAATAATTAAAAAGAATATTAATTATTTTGTTTATAAAAATTTTGGAAATGAAGAGATAATTTTAGATAATTTTAAAAAAAAAAATCCTATTAAGAATAAAATTTTTAATAAAATAAAAAGAAATAATCCCGACTTAATAGTGGTTCCCACTCAAGGAAATAGAAGAATTTTATATGAAGTAATTAGAATATCAAAGATTCTAAAAAAAAAAACTCTACACCTCTGCGACAACTGGGACAATCCTTCTAGTAGAAAATACATACCCCCAAAGGCTGACTATTTAGGTGTATGGGGTAAACAAAGTATGCAACACGGAATTAAATTTAATAACTTCAATAAAGATAATATTTTTATTTTAGGATCTCCAAGGTATGAAAATTATTTTAGATTCAAAAAAAGTTCTCATTTTAGCTTTAAATATTTTCTGTTGTTAGAAAATTACATTAACCATGACATAGATAAAGTACTCATTAAAATTGACGATATGATTGAAAATAATAAAATTTTTGAAAATTTTAAATTAATTTATCGACCTCACCCAAATAGAAAGGATGACGAAACAATAGATATTAATAAATTTAAACATGTGATTTTAGATCCTCAATTAGAAAAGAATTATAAAAGAAAGATATTTGATGCCAGAGCAATACCTTCCTTAGAATATATCCCTTCATTAATTCGCAATGCAGAACTTATAATAGCCGGGCCAACAACTATGATAATAGAAAGTTTATTTTTTAAAAAAAAAATATTAATTTTAGGGTACCCTGGAAAAAATTACTTCAATTTTCATAATTTTATAAAAGACGCATATCATCTTCGGGGACTTAAAAATTTCAAAAATATAAAAATTTGTAATAGTATTGAAAAAATATCTGCAGATATAAAAAAAATATTTTTTTTAAAGAAAAAAAATATATTTCAGAATTTGAGTAAAAAAAGAGAATTTTATTTATTTATGAACAAAAAAGGTTACAAAAATAGCATTTCAAACTGTTTTCAGAAAATATTAACTAATTAAAATATGTGCGGAATATTTCTTGTTTACGCAAAAAAAGAAAGTTTAAATCTTAATAGATGTATAAAATCTAGTATAAAAATTAAAGACCGCGGTCCTGATAAATTATTAAAGAAGTACTTTAAAAAAAAAAATCTATTTATGTCTAATTCAATATTAAGTATTACAGGTTCTAATAAAAGGAATTCGAGTATTTATCAATCGCAAAATAAAAAAAATTACCTTATCTACAATGGTGAAATCTACAACTGGTTAAAATTGAGAGAGAGAAAAAAAAAACTATCTAAATGTATTAACGATTCTGATTTGTTAATAAATTTACATCAAAATTATAAGCACATAGAAGTTCCTAAAAAACTTAATGGAATGTTTGCATACTGTATTTTTGATTTAAAAAAAAATAAACTATTTTTTTGCTCCGATACTCAAGGTGAGAAGAAAATTTTTTATTATAATGACGATAAATTTTTTATATTATCTTCTAATATAAGCAGTATAATAACTTTTGTAAAACAAGAATTAAACAAAAATGCTATTAAAAATTATTTGTATACCCGTCATTTTTTATTTTTGAACGAAACTATATATAAAAAAATAAATATAATTACTCCCGGCTATTTATTTACTTTCGATTTAGATAGGAAAATTTTATCTCATATTATTTTCGATAATCCCATTAATTGGATCAATAAAAATAAATATTTACGTTTAAATAATAAAAAAGAAGATGAAGTAATAAATAATCTTTATAAAAAATTTAAGAAGACTTTATCGAATATGATACCAAATAAAAAATTTGCCTCAATATTTAGCGGGGGAATCGACTCTTCTCTCCAGACTATGCTTATTAAAGAAATTAAAGAACCTGATATTATAGCAACTTTGCATCATGAAAAAAAAGATCCAATTACGCAAAAAATAAATATTTTTGAAAAATACGTTAAACAAAAAATATACAAGATTATTGTTAATAAAAAAACTTATTCTAATTTACTAAAAAAATGCTTTCAGATAACCAAATTTCCTCTTTTAACTCATGATTTTGTAGGCAAGTATCAGATATCAAATTTTTTTGAAAAAAAAAAATGCAAAGTTTTTTTTGCAGCTGATGGAGCTGACGAATTATTTGGTGGCTACAAAGTATATTCAAAATTAAATTGGAAAAAATCTAGAACTGAAGTTATTTCTCCTTATACGCAAAATATATCAACGGATAAAAAAAATAAACAAAAAATATTAATAAATGAATTGAGAGATAAAGTTTATAAAAAATATTATTTTATAAGAAACAAAACTGAAAGATCTATGCAAACAACCCTATTTCTTGATTATTTTATCCAATCAATTTACGTTGGAAATATAGGCACAGACATAATGTGCGGGGCCAATGGAATTGAGCCACGAAATATGTATATTCAAAAAGAAATTATTAAAGAAGCAATTAATTTACCAATAAAATATAAAATAAATATAAAATCTAAAGATAAAAAAATGATACTGAAGCCAATTTTAAAAAAAATTTTTATTAAATACTTTCCCGAAAGATTATTGTTTGAAAAACAAGGTTTTTCAGGATTTCCTAATGAAAGTGACTCAATAACTAAATTTGCAATTAACAAAAATTTGGTAAAATTTTTTAATAAACACGTTGATATTTTTAATAAAGCAAATCAATGGAAGCTTCTAAATTTAAATTATTTTGTAAATTTTTGCAAAATTAAATTTTCATTATGAAAAATAAATTAAAGATTAATAAAGTATTTTTTCCCAGTTCAATTGAAGTTGGGAAAAGAAACTGGGGTAAGGAAATACTTTTAGTTTTAATACCTAAGATTTTAAGTTTAAAAAAATTAAAAATTAAAAAAGGTAAAAAAGGTGGTCTGCAATTTCATAGAAAAAAAAATGAATGTGGCTATATTCTATCTGGTAAACTTCTTGTTAGATTTGATAATGGTAAAGGAAAACTTATCAAAAAGATTTTAAAAGCTGGCCAAACTTTTCATTTTCCTCCAGGCTCAGTTCATCAGGAACAAGCTTTGACAGATTGCACTATTATTGAAGCTTCAACACCGCATTTTAATGATAGAGTTAGAGTTGAAAAAAAATATGGAATTGTAGACAAGGACGGAATGCCTTCAACAAAAAAAAGTGAAATAATATATAAATAATTTTTTATTTTATAAGAATTTTATATAAATTCATTAATAAAATAGACTTTAAAAATAGATTATTTTAAAGAGTTGATAGGATTGTTAAATTAAGTAAACTATTTTTATATGGCAATAAAGTACGATCAAAATTTATTAAATTTGCTAATATTCAAAACCTCCAACATAACAGCAATTAATAACCAATTTTTTTATGCAATATTCTTTAAAATTTATAAGTCTATATTAATTATAAAAATAAAAATAATTAATTTTATAAATAAAATAATTTTAAGATTTATTAAAAAAAAGAGTAATTTTTATATTTTAAATTTAAATTTATCTAAAAAAGAAGATGTAAAATTTACAACTAATTCTTTTGCAGAAAAAAATTACTGCTATTATGAAAATTTTTTAGATGAGAGTTCATATAAATTACTTCTAAATAACTGGCCGGCTAAATATTTTTTTAACTACTCGTTGGATCTAACAAAATATTATAAATTTGGTTTTAATTTGGTGCAAAAAAATAGTGGTGATTTTAAAATCTACAATGCAAATTGTTTTAAAAACAAAGCAATATTAAGTTTTGTTAAATTATTAACTGACTATAATAAATTTAAGTCAATCCTTGAATTAGCGGGCCACGATGGAGAAAATTATAGAATTTATTCTTTTCAAGCGTCGATTGCTCATCCCAATTCATATTTAATACCTCACATGGATAGTATCCAAAAATATAAGGATGGCTCAAATATGATAAATTTTATATATTTTATTGATGGTAACGACAATGACATAGAGCATTCTGGCGGGACATCAATTTATAAAGACAACAAATTTAAATATCCATTATTAATTCCAAAAACGTTAAAAAATTCATTATTAATATATAATACTTTAGGAGATTTTTATCATGGATTTAAACAAATGAAAAAGAATTGTTTTAGAAAAGCTATCACTTTTCAAGTATCTAGTAGGGATTATAATTTTACAAATTAAATTCATAATAAATAAATAATTCATAATAAGTAAATAATGATAATAAAAATAATTAGTAAAATAAAAAAATTTATAGCATACAAAGTCCTTTGGTTTTTTATAAGCAAAATTAAAAAAGTAAGCAAATTTCAAAAAGCAAATGGGATTATTCAAAGAGAATATTTATCTAAAAATCCTTACAAGTCATATATAAATCATCAAAAGTTTAAATTTTATATCTATAATTTTCTTGGAGCTTTTGATGACCAAAAAATTAAAATTGAAAACTTCAAAATTAATTTTTCTTATTTAAAGTTAAAATTTCCAAATTATCAATATACCTTATGTCTCGGTGCAAGATCTGGTGCGGAAGTACAAGCATTTAGAGATTTAGGTTATTTTAGCATTGGCATAGATATTAATTACCCTAAAAATTCGCCTTATGTTTTATATGGAGACTTTCATAACCTTGATTTTCCGGGCAACTGTTTTGACGTCGTCTATTCAAACTGCCTTGATCATGTTTATAACTATCAATTATTTTTAAAAGACGTCAAAAGAGTTCTAAAAAAAGAGGGAAGAATAATTTTTGACATTCATACTGGGATAAATGAGGAAACTCATCACAATAATTTAGGTGCTTTTGAAACAAAAGGATGGTTGACTACCCAAGATTTAATAAACGAATTTCAAAAGCATGGATTATTTTTAGATGAAAAAAAAAAAATAAACACAATAATGAATCAATATGTTTTTAAAATTACTAAATAAAATCTATATATATTTTTAATCTAATAATCTAAACAACTTTTCAGCAATATGCCAATCATCAATTGTATCAATATCATGGGATCTCAATTGTGGCATCAAATAAATTTTTGAATTTCCTCTAAAAATAATTTTTTTTTTTGTCCAGGCATCATAAGTCCCCCAATAAAATTGTCCTGCATCATGGTAAGTTTCTTTTAAATCTTGGCTGCGTTTATAAAAAAATTTTTTATTAATCATTCTAATATTTTTGTTACTATCTAAACAAAAAGACCTTTGAATTGGGTATGAATTTTTGACTGCGCTAAAAACATAACAAAATTTGCTATTTTTGATCATTTCATAAGAGTCAATTATATCAGATGGAAGAAGTAAGGGCGTTGTAGGATAAATACAACAAATTAACTTTGGTTTTACAAACTTTTCTTCTATCCAGTTTATAGCATGATCAACAACCTGACTTGGCCATATATGATCGCCTGATAATCTTTTGGGCCTTTTAAATAGATATTCAGCACCATACTTTTGAGCTATCAATCCTATTTTTTCACTATCTGTTGAAACTATAATTTTATCAAAAATTTTGGAATTTATTGCAGATTTTATTGCATAACTAATAATAGGTTTTCCATAAAAATTTTTTATGTTTTTATTTACAATTCTTTTACTATTAGATCTTGCAGGTATAATGCCTAAAATCATAAAAAAATTTGATGATATAAATATTATTATATTTTTTATTAGAGATAAATAATAGATTGTAAAATATATTTTATATTGTTGAATTTATCATTTTTTAAATAAAAATACATTTATAAATTCTAAATATTAATCAATCTTTTGAAACTCAACACTTTTTAATTTAATACCTAGAAATCTAAAATCAGGTTTAAAAGCTTGTTCCCAAGGTGAATGAATATTTGAAAAATTTAGCTCTATTACAATATCTTTAGATCGGTAATTTTTAGGATCAATAATTATCAATAAATTTTTTTCAGTTGAACTATTAATTAAAAAATTTTTATAATATATATTATTTATAAAAACATCCATAGAAATTTTATATTTTTCTGTAATAATATTAGAATCGTAAATAAAATTTGCAGAAATCTTTTTATCATCTTTTAATTTAAACAGTAAAACAGATTTATTTCCCTCAGACCATACGCCAGATTCATTATCTTTATGGTTATATTCTTTTGGATATGTCCAGCCTAAACCTAAATATTTATGTTTTTGAAAATTTAATTTTATTACTTCATTCAGAATAATTGGATCTAGTTCAATATTATTGAAATTTTTAATTTCAAATTCAGACATTTCTAATTTTCCTTTATTTGCTAAAAACCAAATATTATTTCTTAAAAGAAAGATAAAATTATTTATATCAAATTTCGTTTTTAGATATTTTAGATGAGAAATATTTTCAATAATTATAATCTCATTATTTTTAATTTTTTTATTAAATAATCTATCATAAATATCAACACGATTACGTGCTGCTTTTTTTTTGTCAAATCTTGCTTGTACGGTAAAATTTGTTGTTTTTGTTTTAAATTTTTCAAAATAGCCTGAAAAATAAGTAAATTTATTGCTATAATTTTCAGGATAAGAAGTGTTTATAATTTGATAATTATTAAAAATATCATAAAAATTTTCAAAATTTGATATTGGAGACTCAAAATTGTATTTAAAATTTTTTTTTAAACCGGGAAAAGTATCTAATAATTGAAGAAAAAAACAAATTGAGAAAATAATATATATTTTTTTTTTAAACTCTATAAAAATTATTATTATAGAAATAAATAATATTAAATAAGTAACTAAAAAAAAAAATCTAGCCGATACTCTAAAAATTGATAAAATGGCTAAAAGATAATTATTTAACTTTATTTCAAATAATAAGTTATTTCCAAAATATATTTTGTTTGATAAGGCTAAAAAAAATAAAGAAATTACTGTAATAAGTAAAAAAAAAAGATAGTTTTTTTCAAATTTGAAATAATTATTCAAAATATTTCTATTCTTACAAAAAGCAAATATAGCAAAAAAAATTATGGAAAATTGCCCTAGACCAAGATAATTAAAGGCTTGTATTTTTGAATTTTGACTTATATTTTGACTTGAAAAAAAATTAGACCAAATCTGGTCTCTTCTCTCTACAATAGGGTCAAAAATTGTTAATAAATTTAAATTATAAACGCCAAATCCACCTCCTATTGAACTCGTAAATGGTGTTGAAAAATAACCAAGTACGAACATAAATAAAAGCAAAATTGAATAAATTGTAAAAAATTTTTTTAATAAAGTAATTTTATTTTCTAAATTTAAGAAAAATTTAAATAAAAATAATAAAAAAATTGGGATAGAGATTATAGCAATAAAATATATATTTATTGAAGCAGCAACTAATAATATAAGTAAAATTTTTTGTACTGATAAATTAAATTTGTATTTAACTAAATAATATATAAACCACAGTAAAATCCAGTGCGCAGATGTACCTCCTGGATCAAGAGTTAATCTGTATAAAAATACTGGTGCCAATAAAAAGAAATTAGCAAAAAAAAAAGAAAAATATTGATTACGCGTATAATGATTTAAAATTTTATAAGCAAAATAAAATTGTAAAAAAAAACATAAAAAATACCAAAAAGAAATATATTGAAACTCCGATTTAATAAAAAAACCTACTAGTTTAAAAAAAATCGCAAATATTGGAATTGAATCTGTTAAAATTATAGTATTATCTAATCCTTCTCCGTAATTCGGATTAAGTCCAAGAGGAAACCTCCAGATATCGTTTCTAAAAAAATACCAAGCAGCTTGCATTGCTGCATTATCAGCATTGTCATTATAAAGCCATAGAGTATTAAAGGGATTTAAATATTCTATTTTTATAAAAATTAAAAAAAAAAAAATAATATATAAAAAAGAAATAAATTTAATTTTTTTTTTCATTTATAAATATCTAATTAATCAAATTCAAATTTACCCTATTTTTTGAAATTAATTTTTTTCTAAATAATAATTACAGATAGAAATATTATTCTTATTTATCTTTAATCTAGGTAACTTAAAAACATTAACTCTCAATATTAATATCATTTTCTTTTTTTATCATTAATAAATATATTATATAACAATTATTATTGTTAAAATAATACGAATAATTCTTTATTTAATCAAATTTAGATATACCCAATGAATAAAACTTTAGTAGTAATTTTTTGTTATAATGTTGAAAAAAATCTTATTTTTTTATTAAAAAAAATAAAAAAAAATAAAATTAATATTAAAAGACATATATTGTTTATTGATGATTCTTCTACAGATAAAACATATCAAATATTAAAATGTGCTAAAATTTTAAATTCTAAAATAAAAATTAATAAAAAAAATCAAGGCTTCGGATTAAATTATAAATTTAGTATTAAATATGCAATAAAAAAAAATTATAAAAAAATAATTTTTTTACATGGAGATAACCAGTATCCTACAGAAAAAGTATCATTAATTGAGAATAAATTAGAGACTTCATCATTATGTTATGGCTCTCGTAAATTAAATTTTAAAAGTATGAAAAAAAATATGCCAACAATAAGACTGTTTGCTAATTTATTTCTAACTTTTATAATAAATATATTGCTAAAAAATAATGCCACTGAATATTTTAGTGGTTTTAGAGGATTGTTAGTAAAAAGTTTAAAAAAAATTAATTTAAATAATTTTGAAGATAAATGGGTTATAGAACAGCAAATTCATTTTTATTTTATTAATAAAAAACTCCCAATTTGTGAAATTTCAATCCCAACTGTTTATAAAAAAAAACAATTCTCAAACTTACCGCCATTTAATTATGTACTGTCTGTTTTAACTAGTGCTTTTAAGGCTTTTTTACAAAAAATTCTTTTGCATAACAGTAAAAAAGCTTAAGCCCCAAATCAAGGTTGATAGAGGGTTTAAAATTAAATTCTTTTCTAAGGTTATTTATATTTGGACATCTTCTCATGGGTTCATCGCTAGGGTATGACTTTGGGTATTTTATATTTTTAATAATAATTGATTTATCATTAATAATTTTTTTTACTTTTTTTGCTAATTTTAACGCGTTAATTTCCTCTAATGGATTTCCAATATTATAGACAAATTTTTTTCCAAAAAGACAGACATTTATTATTTGCGGTATAGCATCAATTATATGACAATATGACCTTGTTTGTCTTCCGTTCGCAAAAGGAGAAATTTTTTTTTTTTTTAAGGCAGTACTAAAAAATTGTGGTATTACTCTTTTGTCGTTTTGCTTCATACCATTACCATAAAAATTAAAAGGGCGAATTATATTACATTTCATTTTATATAAATTTTTATATATATATGTGTAAGTTTCACCAGCTCTTTTACTTTCGTCATAACACGATCTATCGCTAATTGAGGAAACTGTACCCTCAAAACTTTCCTTAGTTGGAATATTTTTAGAGTCTGGTCTTCCATATATTTCACTGGAACTAAAATAAACAAATTTACATTTTTTTTTTTTTGCAAATTCTAAAAAAATTTTACAAACTTCACTGTTTAAATAAAAAGTTTCAACTGGTTTTAATTTGTAAAAGCTAGGGGATGGGATTCCTGCTAAATGGATAACGAGATCAATTTTTTTATTTAATCTAAAACTTTTTAATTTAAATAAATTTTTTTTATAAAAATATAAATTATTCTTATTGTTAAAATAAAAAATCTTTGGCTTTATTATATCTAATCCATATATTTTAAAATTATTTTTAACTTCATCACTTAATAAAGTGTTTAAAAGATAATTGCCAATAAAGCCTGAACAGCCTGATATAAGTATATTTTTAATTTTACTTTTTTTTAATTTCTTAATATTTATTTTTTTTAAAATTATTTTTAAAGAAGCTAAATCCATTATCTATATATTTTAAATCTAGGTAACAATAATATATACTTAGTTTTTCTGGGTAAGCCTCTTTTTTTCCATTTATCTCTAATTTCTTTAAAAAGATGCCAAGCAAAAATAATAATAATGTCAGGCTTTAATTTATTAAGTATTTTGCTATCAACAATTTTTATATTAGTACCTGAAATATAATGATTTAATTTAAGCGAAGTTGATTGCTCTGCAATATAATTAATTTTTTCTTTTAAGAATGAAAAGTAATTTAATATAACTGATGCTCTTGCTGGATAAGATTTTCCTATTATAAGAGAATTTGATTTTTTATTTAAATAATTAAACAAATCATTTTTTGCATTTTCAATCTTTTTTGAAAAATTTTTATACGTATTTATATTGTCTAATTTTGCCTTTTTTTCAGAATCTAAAATATATTTAACATTTTTAGATGCATTTCGTTGTTTGTTTATTGCAAAATGAGCTTGAATATTTCCATTGTATCTTTTTGTAGTGTAGGCATCAATAATTTTTATTTTGTAAAAACTCAATAATTTTATTAAACTTTTTAAAGAATAGGTTCTTAAATGTTCATGATAAAAACTATCAAACTGAACTTTTTCAATTATATCCTTCAAATAATGATTTTCTAATACAAATGTTCCATTTTGTGATAAAATTATTTTTAGTCCTAAAATAAATTCTTTTAATTGACCAGTATGAGCAAATACATTTGTTGTGGTAATAAGTTTGGCTTTACCAAATTTTCTTAAGATTTTTTTTGCTGATTTTCTATTAAAAAAATCATTAATTGTTTTAATCCCTTGTCTTTTTGCATAAATTATTGTATTAGTAGGTTCAATCCCTAATAAATTTTCAAAACCTAATTTTTTAAAACAATTTAAAAGCGTTCCATCACTACAGCCAATATCAACAATTAAATCTTTTTTGTTTAATTTATAAAGTTTAATCAATTTTGATGCTAAATCAAATAAATTTTGCTCTATAGTTTTTGATATGCCTGGTCGATAATGATAATTTTTATTATAGAGTTTTTTATCACCAACAATAAAATTATTTTGTAAAAGTCGGCATTTTTTGCAAAAATATATTTTTATTGGATAACTTACAGAAGGATTATTTTTTCTTTTTTCATCAACTATATCATCAGCTAGAGGTTGGAAACCTAAATCTAATATACAAACAATTTTTTTTGTGTTGCAAATTTGGCAATAGTTTATAAACTTTTCTTTAAATGTATGAATCATTAAATTTTTTTTTTAATAGAATTGATAATTTTAAATGTTTTAAAGGTTAGTTCTTTATTTAATAAAATATTTTTAGAATTATAGTATTTGTTTAGATTAGAATAAACATTTAATAATTCACCAACTCTATCTTTTTTTTGGTTATTACATCTAATTTTATATAGTTGTTGATTATTTTTAAAAACTTTAAAGTTTGACAACCAATTCTTAGTATTATTTACCAAAGTATATTTAACATTATTACTTATAAATATAAATTTATGAAGATTTATTTTAGAATTATTACTTATTTTTAGGTGACATTGATTTTTATTCAGCAAGAAAATTATATCTAAATAAATTAAATTATTTTTATAGTATTTTTTCTTATTTATTTTTAAGAATCTTGCATTTCTAAAATTATTTAAAATATTAAATATTGCATGTGGTAAATAATAATTTACTAAACCGCCACCTTGCTTGGGATTAATTTTCCATGTTTTTTTTTTGTTAAAAAAATAATACTGCTTAAAATACCAAGTATAATCAAAATAATTTATATTAGAACTATTTTGAATTTTTTTTTTAAAAAAAATCCATTTTTTATTAAATGAGAAGATAAAATTCGTTAAAAATAAACATTTTGTTGGAAATCTTTTTAATAGTAAAATTGATTTATTTAATATTGGCTTTTCTAAAAATAAAAATTTAGGAAAAAGTTTTTTTTTAAGTATAAAATCTAATATTTTATGTTGGGTGAAAGGAGGTGTAGTTATTGATAACATACTATACCTCTCCTTATTATTGATTGCACTTTTTAAATTCTTATATTGATTTATTGAATTTAATATTTTTTTTTTATTTATATTTGGACTAGCTATTGATATCTTTGAAAAAGTATTTGAATTTATTGCAGCTATTAAATGATACCTTCCAAAGTTTGAACCTAATATTAGTAATTTCATTTAATTTATAATTAAAAAAATATTAGATAGTATTAAGAGTGTTCCCATCGAAATAAACGATTGATCCTGAAATATATTTAATTTTATTTTCAACTATTGATTTTACAAAAAGACCTATTTCCTTTGGATCACCAATTTTCTTATTTGGAAGTTTTGTTTCATATTTTTCAATATTTTTAACTAAATCTTTTACTCTTTTAGTTTTAAATGGTCCTGGAGCAATATTTATTATTGAAACTCCCCTTTTAGAATAGGACCTACTTAAAGATTTTAGCACACTACTAAATCCTATTCTTAAAGATGATGATAAAATTAGTTTTTCGGAAGGCTCTTTAATTATTGAAGATGAAATATAAAAAATATAGCCATTATTTTTAATTTTGACCCCTTTTAAAATTAAACAAAATCCCAGAAATAATTGATTGAAATATTTTAACCATGTTTCTTTATTAATTTCATTAAAAGTTAATGGTGGAGGGCCGCCACTATTTAATATTAAAATATCAGTAGAATTATATTTTTTTAAAAAACTTTTAATAGATTCAAAATTAGAAGTATCTATATCTTTTGAAGAAAAAGCCTCGACGAACTTGCAGATTTTTTTTAGTTCTTTAGCAATCGCATATCCCAAACCAGTTGAACCGCCCAACACTAAAGCTTTATTAAAATTGTATTTTTTTGTCATTTAATTTTATTGTTGTATTAATTGTATTATTATTTGCGAATATCTCAACTTCATTTAATTTTTTATTTAAAGAATCTAATTTTTCTAAAAAAAAAGCATGCTGATCATCTGGAAAGGTAATTTTTTTATTTAAAAAATTTTTTTTTATATAAAAAAAGATAAAAGCAGGATTGCAATATTTTGCCAAAAGCAAAGGCAAATCATTATTATAATGATGGCCATAACCGACTGGTATTTTAAATCTTTTTTTTAAATAGTTTATTCTATATAGATTTAAATCTTTGGATTTATAAGACATGCTTGTATAAATAAGATTTAATTTATCTTTACTTTTAAAAGCATTTAAACAATCAATAATATTACTGTCACTACCTCTCGCCAAAGATATAAAAACTTTTTTTTTTTTTAATGACAATATACTGATTAATTTAGTGTTATTAATTGCAACTCCGAGTAACTTATAAAAATCAAAATTTAGATGTTCATATTCTTTGAAAGTACTGACGTCGCATACTGCCAAACCAAGCTTTTTATTTTTTTTTTTTACTTTTTTAATAGCATCTGAGTAAAATTTTAATGGTAATTTAAAATTTATCTTATTATCAAATTTATTATAAAATTCTTTGGATTGAATCTGAAATGTTAAATATTTGAAATTAGATTTTAAAAAAAAGTTTAAATAATAATTTGCCTCGGATAATTTTCCAAAATGATTTATTCCAACTTCTAATACAATCATGAGTTTTTCTGAAAAAAATTATTAATTTTTAGCAAAACATAATCATTCTGGTTGCGACTGTAATTAAAAAAAATTGGCAAACTAATTGAGTGATTAAAATAAAATTCTGCATTCGGAAAATGTAAATTTTTTTTATCAAAAATTTTAAATTTATATATTGGTATATAATGATATTGAGCAAAAATATTATTTTTTTTCAAAAACTTAAATAATTTATCTTTTGTTGATTTAATCTTACTAAAATTAACTGAAATTAAAAATAAATGAAAAGAAGACTTATTTTGTAAATTATATTTTGGAAGCGTAATATGATTCCTAATTTTTTTCAACTTATCTCTATAATAGTAATAGACCGATTTTCTAAAATTTATAAATTTATTAATTTTTTTCAACTGACTTAATCCTAATGCGCAGTTGATATCACTTAGCCTATAATTAAATCCTAATTTATTAATGTCATAAATCCAATGTTTAGCATTATTGTTTCTGACTATTCCATGTGATCTAAATTCTCTTATACGTTCATTTAATAAACTATTATTAGTTGTAACTAACCCGCCTTCTCCTGTAGTAATAGTTTTTACTGGATGGAGAGAAAACGCCGTTAAATCAGCGTGTTTGCACGATCCGATATGTAAATATCTTTTTTTATAAAAATATTTGGCTCCTAGGGCATGACAGGCATCTTCAATTAAATAACAATTAAACTTTTTTTTAATGTTGTAAAAATCTATAATGTTTTCAGGATATCCACCTAAATACATGGTTATTATTGCTTTAATTTTTTTAATTTTATTATCTTTAATACATTTCAGTAATGAGCTAGGTGTCATTTGACCTGTTAAAGGATCAACGTCTGCTAAAAAAATCTTAGTCCCCATTAATTTGGACATACTGTACACAGCAATAAAATTTATAGCTGGCATAATTATCACATCATTTTTTTTAATATTTATCGCAATCAGTGCTAGATGAAGGGCAGATGTCCCACTATTGCAACATGTGACATACTTTACTTTTAAAAATTTTGAAATCTTATTTTCAAATTTTTTTACATAATTACCAGTTGTGATCAAATCTTGTCTTAAAGCCTTAGAAACAAATTTAATATCTTGAGAGTCAATATGCTGACGCCCGTAAGGAATTATTTTCATAAAGATACTTTCATTTTCTTTAACAACATTTTTTTTAATGGCGTCTGGCTCTTTATATGTAATGGAGATTTTTTATTGATTAATTTTTCAAAATAAAATGGCTGGATTCCAAATCCTGGTCTAATAACCCTTATATTTTTTTTAGTAAATTTTTCTCCTTTTTTAATATTAGAAACAGCATAAATTGATCTTCTAAATTGCAAACTCTGATTTTCGCTTTTATTTCTAAAAAAATATTTCTTTCCCATCATTAAAGATGTGTCTTTAATAACTTTTACATAGTCTTTTATTTCTTTTCCTTTTAAAGAAAATGCAAGATCAAAACCTTTTTTTTGCCCCTCTAAAGCTATATGTTTTTCAATAACTTCTGCTCCGGCCGCAATCGCTGCAGCAACAACCTTATTATCTATGGAATGATCAGAAAAACCGACTTTACAGTTATATCTTTCTTTTAAAATCCTAATATTGTTAAAATTAAAATCTGAAATCTTTGAAGGATAATTGCTAACACAATATAAAAGGATTATTTCTTTTGCTCCGTTTTTTTTTGCTGTTTTGTAGGCCAAATCAATTTCTTTAAGATTTGCCATACCAGTTGAAATAATTATTGGTTTTTTAGTTTGGGCTATTTTTTTAATTAAAGGAATATGATTCATTTCAAATGAAGCAACTTTATAAAATGGACAATTAAGATTTTCTAAAAGATCAACGGTAGTTTCGTCGAATGGGGTGCTAAAGCAGATAATTTCTATTTTTTTTGCATAACTAAATAATTCTTCATGCCATTCAAATGGCGTTTGTGCTTTTTTATATAAATCCCACAATGTTCTTCCATTCCATAATCCTCCCTTAATTTTAAAATCTAATTTATTAGACTTTATCGTTAACGTGTCGGGCGTGTACGTTTGTAACTTTACAGCATCAGCTCCATATTTTTTTGCTATTTTAATTAGCTTTTTAGCATGAAGTAATGAACCATTATGATTTGCAGATATTTCTGCAACAAAGAAAGGTGTTTTTTTTAATGGATTTTTAGATATCAAGTTATACTTTCTATTACGAGTTTAAAATAAAATATTAATATCAAAAAGTATATGAAAAAAAAAAGTAAAAATTTCTTAAAAATTATTTCTCAAATTGAAAATATAAGAAAAAAAAACAATGTTAATTGGATGGATATTCTTCGTATAGCTTTCAAAAATAATCCTAAAGCAACAGCTAAAGTTATGTCCAAAATATATTCGGATGATAAAAGAATAGGAAAGCTTGTTAAAAAATTAACCTAAAGATCTTTTGTAAAAATTATACTGATTTCTTGCTTTAACAAAGCAAAATCCATTTTTTAGAAAACATTTAATACTAGCAAAATTATTCTTTTTTATCTCTGCAATTAATTTTATTTTTTTAAATTTTAAAAATTTTTTTATTGAAGCTGCAAGCAAAATATAAGATAAGTTTTTGCCCCTCATTATTGGATTTAAATTTATAGAAACTAAAGCATATTTGCTTTTAATATCAAATCTAACAACACCAACTTTTTTTTTTTGGTTATTCTTGACTATACAACCTATATAAAATTTTATTTTTTTATTGTTTAAATTTTTTTCAAACCATTTATTATGAGCTTCTAAAGTAATTTTTTTTTTATTTTTTGAAAAAAAAATTGATTTCTTATTGTTTCTCCATAGCCAAAGGTCTAATGAATCTTTTTTTATAATTTTTTGAATTATCATTATTTAAATAAATTTAAAAATTAGAATTGATAAAAGTATATAGAAATATTTTAAAAATTTATAAAGTCTTTGAACATTGTAATTTGTATCTAAAAATTTTTTCAGTGCATAAATCAAGCCAATTGAGCTATTAGTAACGGTAAGCTTAACGTGTTACCACGCTTCCACACCCGTCCTATCAACGTCGTAGTCTACGACGGCTCTATAGGAAGAACTA
>Ga0315906_10000641_pt1 | contig 54759 bp, 50 predicted proteins | sample LakEriMetagenome_4_FD_203526 | JGI IMG/M metagenome (GOLD analysis project Ga0315906, IMG submission 203526) | Freshwater fungal communities from buoy surface, Lake Erie, Ohio, United States - Buoy 2 MA122 | ecosystem: Environmental > Aquatic > Freshwater > Lake > Lake biofilm | place: USA...
CTTCTCCGTCAAGTAAGGAGCTGAAACATGTCCACGCTGCGCCACCTCAACGATCGGCTGACCCAGGTGCTGCTGGTGCTGGCCGCCGTGCTGGCCTTCCTGCTGTGCTTTCTGGTGGTGGCCGACGTGGTGGGCAGAGTGGTCTTCAGTCGGCCCGTCAAGGGCACGACCGAGATCGTCTCACTGTCGATCGTGATCATCTGCTACCTGCAGTGCGGGTTTGCGATCAGATCGGGCGGGATGCTGCACGTGGACATGTTCGTGAGCAAGGCCGGGCCGCGCGGCCAGAGCGTGATGGCGGCCATCGCCGCGCTAGCCGGCGTGGTGTTCTTCGGGCTCATCTGCTGGGGCAGCTTCGAGGGTGCCGCCCACGCCTGGAACTCCAACGAGTTCGAGGGTGAGGGCGCGCTGCGGGTGCCGGTGTGGCCTGCGCGCTTCATCCTCATCCTAGGCACGGCGGTGGCCACCTTCAGCTACGTCCTGCTGCTGGCGCAGCACCTGGTCGGGGTAGTGCGCGGCAACGCACCCCTGCCCATGGGCACCAGCCACTGAGTCGGCAGAGGACACCACCATGACTTCCGGTACCGACCTCCTCATCCTCGTGGCCACGCTGCTCGTGCTGGTCTTCAGCGGGGTGCACATTGCCATCTCGCTGGGCCTGACCGCGCTGCTGGGCCTGTTCCTCATGACGGGCGACCCGCAGGCCATGTTGAGCTTCGCCTCCAACACGGCCTACGAGGCGCTGCGAGACTATGTGTTCGCGGTGATCCCGCTGTTTCTGCTGATGGGCGAGTTCCTGGCCAAGTGTGGCGCGGCCACCGACCTCTTCGCCCTGGTCAACAAGCTCACCCGCCGCGTGGCCGGGCGTCTGGGCGTGGCCACGGTGCTGGCCAACGCGGTCTTCGCCTTCATCACGGGGGTGTCCATCGCGGCCGCAGCGGCGTTTTCCAAGATCGCCTGGCCGGAGATGAAGCGCTACGGCTACGAGCGCAAGTTCGCCCTGGGTTGCATCGCCGGCAGCGCCTGCCTGGGCATGCTGATCCCCCCTTCCGTGCTGATGATTGTATGGGGCGTGCTCACCGAGATGGCCATCGGCAAACTGTTCATCGCCGGCATCATCCCCGGCCTGATGGTGGTGTGCCTGTACATTGGCTACATCATGTGGGTGGCCAAGACACAGCCGCACCGGGTCGGCGAGGGAGTCGCACCGTCAACGATCAACGAGCCGGCTGCCACAGCCGGGCCAGCCGCGATCCCTTCCGAAGCCTTGCCCGACGAGCCCGACCTGCGCACCATCTTGTGGAGCACCGCTAGCATCATCGCGCTCGTGCTGCTGGTGCTGGGCGGCATTTGGTTCGGCTTCTTCACGCCCACGGAAGGCGCTGGCGTGGGCGCCACGCTGGCGCTGCTGCTGGCCATTGCCCGCGGCATGAAGCCGCGCGAAATGGTGCAGGCCATTATCTCGGTGGGTCGCACCTCGGCGCCCCTGCTGATCCTGCTGGTAACGGCGCAGCTGTACTCGCGCGTCCTCTCCATGACGGGCATCACCGGCATGGCCAAGGACTTCTTTCTGCAGTCGGGCCTGTCGCCCTACGCCATCCTGGCCTTGATGATCCTGGTGTGGTTCATCCTCGGGGCCATCATCGATTCGATCTCCATCATCCTGCTGACCGTGCCAGTGTTCGCGCCCATCGCCATGGCCCTGGGTTTCGACCCCATCGCCTTTGCCATCATCGGCATCCTGGCCATCGAGACCGGCCTGCTCACGCCGCCCTTCGGCATCCTCGTCTTCACCGTCAAGGCGGCGGTGGACGGCGAGCCGGACCTGAAGAACGGCGAGATCTTCCGCGGAGCCGTGCCTTACTGGATCTGCCTGCTGGGCGCCATAGTGGCCATCGTGGCCTTCCCCCAGATCGCCACCTGGCTGCCCTCGCTGGGGGATGTGGTGCCCAAGTGAGGCCTGTCCGCCATTTCCGCTCGCCTGCCATCTGCTGACCGCCTCTCCCGAAACCGTCCACAGGAACTCACCATGGCCGCCTACTGGCTCTCCCGCTGCGTCATCCACGATCCCGTGCGGTACAAGCGCTACACCGATCTGGTGCCCGCCATCATGGCTGCGCATGGCGGCAAGGTGCTGGCCCGGGGCGGCCGTTACCAGGTCAATGAGGGACCCGACACCTTCAACCGTTACGTGGTCATCGAGTTCCCCACGCTGGAGGCGGGCGTGGCCTGCTTCCAGTCCCCCGAGTACCAGGCCGCGGCGGCCTTCCGCCGGGATGGCGGTGGCATCGTCGAAAATGTCGTCGTCGAAAGCGGCGATGCCACGCCGCGCTGAGCCCACAGCCTCAGCCTTTCACTTCACCCTTTCATCCCATCCTTCACCCAGAGTCCCTCCATGAGCTACCTGTTCACCCCGCCCCCCGTCGTCAGCGTGCCCGTCGTCGGCCGTGCCGAGCGTTTTCCAGTCCGCCGCGTGTACTGCGTAGGCCGCAACTACGAGGAGCATGCCAAGGAGATGGGCTTCACCGGCCGCGAGCCGCCGTTCTTCTTCCTCAAGCCGGCAGACGCCATCGTGGTGGTGGACGCAGGCCAGACCGGCTCCATCCCCTACCCCTTGCTGACCAAGAACCTGCACCACGAGATCGAGCTCGTGGCGGCCATCGGCACGGGCGGCACCAACATCAAGGCGGCTGATGCCCTGAAGCACGTCTTCGGCTACGCCGTGGGCCTGGACATGACGCGCCGCGATCTGCAGAACGAGATGAAGAAGCAGGGCCGCCCCTGGTGCATCGGCAAGGGCTTTGACCAGAGCGCGCCCATCGGCCCCATCACCCCGGCCGATCAGGCCGGCGACGTGCTGAACGCCGACATCGCCCTGCAGGTGAACGGCGCCGACCGCCAGCGCAGCAATGTCTCCAAGCTGATCTGGAACCTGCAAGAGACCATCGAACACCTGTCGGCCGCCTGGGAACTGCAAGCCGGCGACCTGATCTACACCGGCACCCCCGAAGGCGTGGCTGCTGTGGTCAGCGGCGACCTGATGGTGGGCTCGGTGGCGGGCCTGGGCGAGCTGCGCGTGCGCGTGGCCTGAGGGCAGATCAAGAAAACGCCGGGCCGCTCCCAAGTTTTCTTGCGCCCCCTCGGGGGGCCGGGCCGGGCACCGCTCGGACCCTGGGGGCCCTCAGGACGCCAACAATTCGGCGTAACGCCGAACATCCACATTGCCCCCTGAGAGGATGACGCCCACGCGGCGCCCTCTCAGGTCCGGCAAGCCCGCCACGCGCGACATCAGCGCCGCGGCACCCAGGCAGCCCGTGGGCTCCACCACGATCTTCATGCGCTCGGCGAAGAAGCGCATGGCCTGCACAAGTTCTTCGTCGCTGGCCGTGACGATGCCCTTGACCAGGGCCTGGATCACCGGGAAAGTCAGCGCGCCACTGTGCTGGGTTTGCGCTCCGTCAGCGATGGTCTTGGGCGTATCAATGTGCACGATGCGGCCTTCGGCCAGGCTGCGTTGCGTGTCGTTGCCCGCCTCGGGCTCCACGCCCCAAACCTCGATGCCGGGCAGCAGGTGCGTGGCCGCCACGGCGCAGCCGGAAATCAGCCCACCGCCGCCCACGCACACCAGCAGGGCGTCCAGGCCGCCGCCGTCCAGCTCAGCCACCTGCTGCACCAACTCGAGCGCCGCCGTGCCCTGCCCCGCCATCACGTCGGCGTGGTCGTAGGGCGGCACCAGCGTCATGCCGCGCTCTTCGGCAAGCCTGCGGCCGATGGCCTCGCGGTCTTCGGTGTAGCGGTCGTACAGCACCACCTCGCTACCGGCTTGCCCGGCCTGGTAGCCGCGCGTGGCCGCCAGCTTGGCGGCTGGGGCGTCCTGCGGCATCACGATCACGCTGGGCATGCCCAGGATGCGAGCCGCCAGCGCTGTGGCCTGGGCGTGGTTGCCCGAAGAAAAGGCGATCACCCCGCGCTCGCGCTGCGCCGGGCTGAACCGGGCCAGCGCGTTGAAAGCGCCGCGGAACTTGAAGGCCCCCATGCGCTGGAGGTTCTCGGCTTTGAAGAAGACGCGGGCGCCGGTGAGTTTGTCGGCCGTGCGGGAGGTCAGCACGGGGGTGCGATGGGCGTGACCGGCCAGGCGTTGCGCAGCGGCGGCCACGTCGTCGAAGGTGATGGCAAGCGTCATGTCGGTTCAGAAGGGTTCACCGGGCTCAGCCCGAAGGATGACTGGGAGCTTCAACGGCTGCGGGTGTCAGGGTCTTGCCTCAGGCCCCTGGAAGCCTTGCTGACGCAGCGTCAGGACCAGCGTGTCGCGGTAGGCCCCTTGCGCCGGGTCCAGAGGCTGGATCGGCGTGCTCTCGTGGATCACCCGTTCGTCATCCAGCAGCAGCACGCTCCAGGGCTCAGTGAGCGTGAAACGCATGCCCTGCGGGCTGCGGGCGTCAAAGACGCGGGTCTCCGCACCCTTGACGTTGTGGCGCGCCACCAGCACCACCGCCACCAGGTCCACCCCGTCGCGGTGGGCGCCTTCGGGCGTGGGGCGGCCGATGCCGTCGGTGCAGTCGATGCGAAAGGGGTGGGCCTCGCAGAACCAGCGCGTGACGCCGGGACGAAGCGCACTGGCACAAGCGGACAGGGCCTGCAAAAGCGCCCGAAAGCCCGGCGCCTGGGCCATCGCCGGGGCAATGGGCTCGAACCAGCGCTCGATGCCGCCGTGCAGGGCGTTGTATTCCACGGGCTGCCAGTGGGCACGGTGCGGCATCTGGGCCACCTGCCCGTTCTCCACCACCAAGCAGCTGTGGCGGCGGCGCCGGTAGCGGCCACCATCGCGCAAGTGCGCGTCGGGCGGAAGATCTTCCCAGAACGACTGGAGGGCCAGCAGATCGGGCAGCGGAGCACCCGTCCAACGGCTGAGGGAGGCCGCATCCAGCACGGCAAAGCCGGCCGAGGCCAGCTGCGGCTGCAGGTCCGCCAGCGCGGTCAGTGGCGGCGGGGGCGTCATGCGGCAGCGTAGCGCTCGCGCGCCAGGGCAGCACCGGCGGCCAGGGCCTGCAGCTTGCCTTCAGCGGCCGCCCGCGTCATGGGCGCCAGGCCGCAGTTGGTGCAGGCGATCAGGTGCTGCCGAGGCACGAACTGCAAGGCGCGGCCGATGGTGTCGGCCACCTCTTCGGGCGTCTCCACTTGGTCGCTGGCCACATCGATCACCCCCACCATCACATCTTTGCCCTTGAGCAGCGCCATCAGTTCGGCCGGCACTTGGGAGTGGATGCACTCCAGGCTCACCTGGTCGATGGAGCTGGCCGCCAGCGCCGGGAACACCTGTTCGTACTGGCGCCACTGGGTGCCAAGCGTCTTCTTCCAGTCGATGTTGGCCTGGATGCCATAGCCGTAGCAGATGTGCACGGCTGTGGTGCAGGTCAGGCCCTGGACTGCCCGCTCCAGCGCACGCACGCCCCAATCCGCCGCCTCGGCCATGTAGACATTGAAGGCCGGCTCGTCGAACTGGATGACGTCCACGCCGTCGGCCTGGAGCGCCAGCGCCTCCTCGTTGAGCAATTCGGCAAAGGCCATGGCCATCTTCACGCGGTCGCCGTAGAAACGGTCGGCCACGGTGTCCACGATGGTCATGGGCCCTGGCAAGGTGAACTTGATGCGGCGCGTGGTGTGGGCGCGCAGGAAGCGTGCCTCGGTGGCGTGCACACGGCCCTTGAGCTTCAGCGGCGCCACCACCTGCGGCACCATGGCCTTGTAGCGGTCGTTGCGGATACCCATCTCCACCTTGTGCTCGAAGTCGATGCCCTCGACCTGTTCGAGAAAGCCGTGCACGAAGTGCTGGCGCGACTGTTCGCCATCACCGATGACGTCCAGCCCAGCGTCCTCCTGGGCCTTGATCCACAGCAGCGTGGCGTCCAGCTTGGCCTGCGCCAGCTCAGCACCCTGCGCCTTCCACTGGGGCCAGAGCTTCTCGGTTTCCGCCAGCCAGGCGGGTTTGGGCAGGCTGCCGGCGATGGTGGTGCTGAACATGTGCGGGTTGAAGAGTGAGGGATGAAGGGAACAATGAAAGCAGGCGAAAGCCGGTGGATCGACCGTTGAATCAGGGGACGGCGGTCATCCTGGGGGCTGGGCCAGGGCTTCGCGCCATGCTCGTGGCATCCAGAACTGCCAGCGGCGCGACCAGCCGTGCGCGCGGGGGAGCATCCAGACCAGCAGGCCAGCCACCAGGGTCAACCAGACCAGCCACACCCCCCCGGTGACCAGGCTGGAGCCGGCCATGGCTCCCACCACCAGCGCCACCTCAAGCCCCGCGATGGCCAGAGCCAGCGCCACCAGCGAGGGCCTGGACACGGAAAGGGATGCAACCAGGAAGAACAGCCAGGCGGCGTAGCGTGCCAAGGCCAGAGGCCCTGGCACGACGGAGAGCGACAGCCAGCCCGCGCCCAGCAACGCCGCGCCGCACAGGTACGGCCAGCGAGCGAAGTCCGCCAGGCCAGCCGGCCGGGCCTTCAGGTCGATGTAGAAGCCGCCCAGCAGCGTCATGCCGCCCAGCAGCAGCATGAACACCGTCATGCCATGGAAGGCCAGGCCCATGGCCTGCAAGACCCCGGCCACGGCCTGAAAGGTGACCAACCAAAGCAAGGTGATCACCACGGCCAACATGGCCGGGCGACGCAGGCGGATGAGCCAGTACACGGCAGCAGCCAGAGGCACGCCCGCCAGGGCCATCCAGCGCCAGTCCAGACGCAGGCCGGGCGCGGCGCGCGCCAGGGTGTCCAGCGGCGGATCGGCAAACATATCCAGGGGCTTGGCAGGAGGCCACCAGCCCGCGGCCTCCTGCAATTGCCATACCGCCAGGGCCAACAGCGGCAAGACCAGATGCGCCCCGAGCAAAGCCCGTACGCCCTGCCCTTCGGCCTCAAAGCGTGCCGTCTTCCGCCACACGACGACCGTCCAGAACAGGGCCGCCACGCATGCGCCTACAGGGCCGAACAGCACGTGGCCCATGCCCGCGGAAACGGCCGCCACCGCCCCAGCCAACACCGCGATGAGGGTCTGCCCGACAACCCAGCGCGGGGGCGGCAAGGGTGCAGCCTTCTGCGGCTGGGCATGGATCACATCGGTGACTTGGATGATCGGAGGCGGCCGTGCCGCCCGCTCTGCTGCGCGGCGCGCCTCGGCTTCCGCAAGGGGCTCCAGCACTTCGACGTCGATGACCTCGGGCTGCTCGGGCGGAGACTGCGCAGGAGCCGTGCTGTCAGGCGTCGGCGCTGCAGCGGCTTCGGGCGGCATCTCGGGCGCTGCTGAGGCCTGTGACGCTGGCCCGGAAGGTTGGGCCGGCTGAGGGGCTTCAGAGGGCCCGGAAGATTGAGGAGGCGGCGGGGCGGAGGAAGACGTGGACGGCGCAGGCGCTTGCACCCCTGCAGGATCAGTCAGCGCCGGCGGGGGGGGTGCAGACAAGGGGGCAACATCAGCCTGAGCCGCCGCCGCTCCCGTCGCAAGAGGAGCGACTTGAGGGGGAGTGGTTGCAGGAGGAGCGATGGCCGGAGGCGGAGACTCTTCGCGTGAGCGGGACGGGGCCGGTTGAGGCGAAAGGGCCTGCGGGGCCACCGCCGCCCCGGCCGACGCTTCTGCGCCCGACTCAAGCATCGCAGAGGGCAAGGGCGGCAACGGCGCCACGGGTGATCCATCGTCCTCCGTATGGGTCAGCGGCTTGCGCGCCAGCCAGCGAGCCCATAGCGCACGGGCCGCCTCCTCGCGAATCCACCCCGCCTGCACGGCGGCATCCAGGTCCGCCCAGGCCACGTTGAAAGCCGGCACCGTCTTGCGGGTGTCCATCTCTGGGGCCGAGATAGGGGAACGCGGCGAAGGCGCAGCGCCCGTGGCCACGCGAGCCGAGACTTCTGGCTGAGCGCCGGCGGAACTGATCGGGCCGGCCGGTCGCGCCGCGCGTTCAGAGACCCCTTGGGCCGCGGCGCGACGTGCCACTTCCGCCTGCCGTGCGGCGGCAAGCGCCTGCTCCCGTGCGCGGGCCAGCGTCTGCTCCGGGCTTTGTAAGGGTACCTGTTGTGACGGCCGGAGGTCCGCCGGGGGGGAAGCCTGCGGCACCACCGGCATCCCGGGCCGCACGGGGGGTTGCGGTTTCGGATCCGCGTCCCTGTCCGAGGGTGGCCTGCCAGAGGGTCGCAAAGCCACCCGCGGCGCGGTCACTGGCTGCTGGGCCACTGGCTGCGGAGCTGCTTGCGGTGGGGCCACGGGCAATGGACGCGCCTGAGACGCTGGCCTGGGAGATTCCGCCTGTCTGGTTGACGCGATCGGCCCGGGGGTACCGACCGGCCTGACCGAATCAACCGGGACATTTGGCTGCGCCGGGTCACCGCCCACCACTGGCCTGGACGGTTCTTGGCGCGTGGAGGTCCTCCCCGGGTCCGCCGGAGCAGCTGCGCCAGTTCCACCGGCTGGCGGTGTCCGACGGCCCCCGGCGGGCTGGTTCAAGCCGCGCAGGTCTTCTTCGGTCAGGCGGCCGGAGCGTCGCAGGGGAGGGGGTGCCGCCACGCCGTCGAAAGCGCCGAGTTCCGCGAGACTTGGCAACGGTGCACGCTTGGGGGCTGGCGGTTTGCCATCACCCGATGGCGCCTCATCCACCAGCGGAGCCGGATTCGTCGACAGCGGCTTGGGCGGAGACCAGGGCTTGGCAGCACCCGCGGCGGGCTGCCTTGGCGGTGGTGCAGCGTTGCCGGAACCCGGTCCGCCTGGCTGCGCCGGCTCAGGGCCGGCCGGACCGCCACGCGCCGGTCTGTCGGAAAAAATCGGAGGCTTCCAGTTGGTGGCCATCTTCAACGGCTCCGGTCGGGAAGTTCATCGCGACCGCGGACGGTGGGCCGGTTCAAGGCATGCATCGCAGCTTCACCCCAGCACGTTGGCCAGTGTCAGCAAGGCCACCAGGAGCATCCACAACACTACCGAGCGCCACACGAGACCCACCATGCTCTGCAGATGTCCAGCCTGTGGCGGCAGAAGCCTCGGCGCCGGTGACCCCACGGAAGGCTCTGACAAGCCGTCCTCCGCTGAAGCGCTGACGGGTTCGGCGGTGACCAATGGGCCGATCTGCACGCCCACCGCGCCTGCGGCGGTCGCCAGGATCACACCCTCGTTGCGCGGATCGTGGCCAGGCCCCACGCGCCGCCAGGCGTTCACCGCCTCCTCGAAGTTGCCGACCACGGCGAATCCGGCCGCAGTCAAGCGCGAGGGCACCAGATCGATCGCATCGAACAAGGGTCGAGCCAGTCCGGGCAGGTGATCGTTGAGTTCGGTGTCCTGGCGCTCCCGCATCGCCAGCCAGTGGCGGCTGACGAACTCGGCCATGCGGTACAGCACCGCACCGGCCGGCCCCAAGCCCAGTGCGGACAGGATGACGAACCAGAAGAACACCCCGAACACGTGCCGATGCGCCGCCAGCAAGGCGTGTTCCAGAACCTGCCTGAGCAATTCCGCACGCGGCAGGTCCGACGCATCGATCTGCTTCCACTGCGCCAGATGCTCACGGGCCTGCGCTTCGTCGCCGCGATCGATGGCGTCCCGGATGTCGGTGAAGTAATGGCTGAACTGCCTGAACCCCAGCGTCAGGTACAGGACGGCCACGTCGAACACCAGGGCCAGCAGCAGGCTGTACTGGCGCACCAGCAGGTACAGGAGGGCCGCCACCGCCGTGGGTACGAGCACCGACACGGCCCACACGATCCGCGCATGTCGGCGCTGTCCGGCATCCAGCGTGCGGGCCACCCAAGTCACCCAGGCCAGCAGGGCCTGGCCCACCCGGTTGACCCGGGGCAATGGCTTGACCTGCTCGAGAAGCAAGGCGAGGAGCACTGCGAAGAAGCTCATGGGGCGCAGATGATAGCCACTGGTCGCCCCGCCGGGCCCCAGACCGGGCCCACATCAGGCGTGGGGTTCGCTCAGGAAGGCATACAGATTGCGCAGCATCGCAGCCGTGGCACCCCAGATGAAAAATTCGCGCGCACGACCGTCGGCCTGTGCGGCGTGCCAGGGCATGGACAGGAACTGGCGGGAAGTACCCGGCGCCTCGAACACATGACGCTGGTGGTGTGCCGGGTTCATCAGGAACGGCAGCGGCACCTCAAAGGCTTCAGCGACCTCAAAGGGGTCCAACCGCAGTTCGAACGGCGGATGCACCAGCGCCACCACCGGCGTCACCACGAAGCGCGTGATCGTGGTGTAAACCGGCAAGCGGCCCAGCACTTCCACGTGGCGGGAGTCCAGGCCAATCTCCTCCCGCGTTTCCCGCAGCGCCGTGGCCGTCTCGTCCTCGTCCTCAGGCTCCTGACGCCCGCCGGGAAAACTGATCTGACCCGCATGGTCGTGCAGGTGCTCGGTACGGCGGGTCAACAGCACGTGCAGCCCGTCGTCACGCTGCACCAGAGGCACGAGCACCGAAGCCGGTGCCGGCCTGCGATCGTGCTGGATGGCATCGCCCGCAATCTCGGCCGGCCAGGCTGCGGCCGATGCGAACCGGCTTCGGATGACGTGCGGTGTCAACACCCTTGCGGGCACCGCAGGCAAATGCCTGTCCGTACCCGCTACGGGAACAGCCTTGGGGTCCACGATCCTGGGCCGGGAGGCCGAGGACGTGGGCGACTCGGGGGAAGAAGGCGCATGGCGCGCCGGTGGCGCGCCCAAGCTCAGTCCAGCTTGGCTTTGATGCGAGCGGACTTGCCGCTGCGCTGACGCAGGTAATACAGCTTGGCGCGGCGGACATCACCGCGCCGCTTCACCTCGATGCCGGCAATGAGCGGGCTGTAGAGCTGGAAAGTACGCTCCACACCCTCACCGCTGGAGATCTTGCGGACGATGAAACTGCTGTTCAGGCCCCGGTTGCGCTTGGCGATGACCACGCCTTCGTAGGCCTGGACGCGCTTGCGCGTGCCTTCGACCACGTTCACGCTGACGATCACGGTGTCGCCAGGGGCGAAGGGCGGAATCGTCTTGCCCAGGCGGGCAATCTCTTCCTTCTCGAGGGTCTGGATCAAATCCATGGGAACTCCAAAAGCGGTCTTGCACGGGGGTGTTGGAATGTTGTCAAGCGACGCCGAGGCTGCACATCACACCCATCGGTACCGCCCCACGATTGCGGCCAGGCCCCACGAGGGAGATCCTCACCGCGAACCCGTCAGAGGATCGCAAAGCCCGTGATTATAGGCCGAGACGACCCTATGCCTGGTGTGAGAGCCGCAGCAGGAACTGCTCGTCCTGCGACGTCAGGAGGCCGGCGAGCCGCGCATGCTCGATCAGGTCCGGGCGGCGCCGGGCCGTCCACTCCAGCGAGCGTTCACGCTTCCAGCGCGCAATCTCACCGTGATGCCCCGACAAAAGGGCCGCAGGCACCGCGCGCCCATCGGGGAGCACCTCGGGCCGGCTGTAAGTGGGCCCTTCCAGCAGGCCATCAGAGAAGCTGTCTTGCTGGTGCGAGGGCGCCTGCAGCACCCCTTCCTGCAGCCGGGCGACGGCGTCCAGCGTCACCAGGGCGGGCAACTCGCCGCCCGACAGCACAAAGTCACCCAGGCTGATCTCCAAGGTGACGTGCCGGTCGATCACGCGCTGGTCCACGCCTTCGTAGCGTCCACAGATGATGACGGCACCCGAGCCCTGGGCCAATGTCTGCACCAGCGATTGGTCCAGCCGGCGCCCCGCGGGCGTGAAGTGGACCACGGGCACCTCGTCGCCGCGCTCACTCCTCACAGCGTCCAGAGCCCGCTCCAGCGGCTCGGCCAGCATCACCATGCCGGGGCCACCACCGTAGGGGCGGTCGTCCACACGTCTATAGGCGTCCTGGGCGAAGTCGCGCAACGGCCAAAGGTGCACCTGCACCTGGCCGGAAGCGAAGGCACGCCGCGTGATGCCATGCACGAAGTGCGGCGCGAACAGTTCCGGGAAGAGCGTAACGACGTCGAATCGCATGGCGACGCGCTCAGGGACCTAGTAGTCCAGACCCCAGTCCACGGTGATGCGGCGCTGCGCCAGGTCCACCTCGCTGACGTAGGCCGCCACGAAAGGAATGAGGCACTCTGGCGGCGCAGCTGGATCCCCCCGGTCGGCGGAACCCTTCTTGCCGGGGCGGCCGGCTGGCCCCCCGGAAACCGAGGACACCGGGGCTGCCTGGAGTGCCGCAGGCCGGACCCGCAGCACATCATGCGCGCCGGTTTCCATCAGGCCCGCCACATCACCGAGCACAACGCCCTGGCGGTTCACCACGGTCAGCCCGATCAGGTCAACCCAGTAGTACTCCCCGTCGTCCGCCGTGGGGAAGCTGGCGCGGGAGACGAACACTCGCGCACCCCGCAGGGCCTGCGCAGCATCACGCCCCTGCAAGTCCTGCACACTGGCCACCACCACGTCGCCGTGCACCTTGGCCTGGGTGACCTTCAACAGGGGATGCGCCGCAAGCGCGCTGACCAGCGGCGCAGCGGCCTCCTGCGGAGCCTGGAGAAACCAGCGCTTGGTGGAAAACAGGGCCTGAGGGTCCAATGAAAAAGGCTGGACCTTGATCCAGCCTTTGACGCCCCAGGCTCCCAGGACGAGGCCCACTTCCACCGCATCGTCAGGAAAGGGAATGTCCATGCTGACGCAGAGTTGGAAGGGTGGCCGGACCCCGCCAGCACCGAGGCGGGCAGGGTCGGTGCTCAGGCCGCCTTGCGAGCCTGATCGAACAGACGCTCGACCGTGGGCGACAGCTTGGCGCCCACGCCAGACCAGTAAGTCACCCGGTCCAGGGCCACACGCAGCGGCTGCTCCGCGCCGGCGGCCATGGGGTTGTAGAAACCCACGCGCTCAATGAAGCGACCATCACGACGCTCACGGGCGTCTGCGACCACGATGTTGTAGAAGGGACGGCCCTTGGCACCGCCACGAGCAAGCCGGATCACGACCATGTTGAACTGCCTTTTCTCGAGTGTTTCTCGAATCGTCGGTGACCGCCGCACCAGGAGACACACAGGGGCTGGCAATCGAATTGGCGAGAGCACCGCCATGGGGCGGGCCTTGCGCCGAGGTCGGCGTCGTAGATACGCCCGGTCAGGGGCCGTCGCCGAAAACCGCGCATTATAGTCAGCGCATCTGAGTCATTCGCGCAGACTCTGCCACCGTGCACCCCAAGGGCGTCAGCGTCCGCAGATCTCGCCCCGCACATCGAATCCTGACGACACCATGCACGCCGCCTCACCTACGCGCTACCGCTCGAAAACCCTGGCCACCTGGCTGGCCGTGCTGGGCGGCACGCTGGGTCTGCACCGCCTGTACCTGCACGGCCCTTCCGACGCCCTGGGATGGCTGCACCTGCTGCCCACTGCCCTGGGGCTGGCGGGCGTGGTGCGCATGCGCCAGGTGGGGCAGGACGACACCGTGGCCTGGCTGCTGATTCCCTTGCTGGGACTGATGATTTCCCTGGGCATGCTGTGCGCCATCCTGTACGGCCTGACACCTGACGAGAAGTGGGACACCAAGCGAAACCCCGGTCAGCCCGGGGCACGGACGGCCTGGGGCCCCGTGCTGGGCGTCATCGCCGCGCTGATGGTGGGCTCGGCCGTGTTCATGGGCACCGTGGCCTTCAGCATCCAGAAGTTGTTCGAATGGGAGCTGGATCCTTCCAGAAGCGCCCAGGCCACCGTATCGATGCCTGTCAGGGCGTAAGCCTTTCGTGCAGGATCGAACTGCCCGGAAGATGAAGAACACCGGACCAACCAGGCGCAGAGGCATGGCCTGCACGAGCGCCGGCCAGCAAGACAGGACTCAAGCTTCAGGTGCCCGAGGAGCCGCCGGAGGAGCCCTCGGAGGTGCCAGGGCCAGAGGGGGTTCTCGTTCCTGCGGCACCGCCCTCCCCTGCGCCCTCGCCTGCGCCAGCACCGCGCCCGTTGCGTCGCCGGCGCCGGCGACGCCGGCGGTCCGGTGATTCTGTGTCGTCGCTGTCCGGGGCTGAGGGCACATCACCGTCGGCAGAGGGCGCAGCCCCAGACGTTGTGGCAGGACGGGGCCCGTCCGGGCGCGCACGCGATGCCGGCACGCGCCGCGCCTGCGAGGCCTTGAGCGCCTGCAGCAAAGCTTCACGCTCCTCCTCGGTGCCCAAGGAATAGTCCTCCCACCATTCCGCCAGTTCCTGCGGAACTTCGTCCACATCGGCGCGCAGGCGCAGGAAGTCGAAGCCGGCACGAAAGCGCGGTTGCTCGATCAGGCCGGGCGCCGACGAGACAGTGCGCCGCTCCAGCCGCGGCTGCATCTGCCAGATCTCGCGCATGTCCGCGGCGAGCTTGCCGCGGCCGGAGATGTCACCGATGCGCGCCTCGAAGACGGCATCGATGGCCTGTTGAAGCGCCGGGAAAGGCGACTCGCCGGCCTCCTTCAGCGTTGTCCAGCGCCCCAGCACCTCGTGCCACAGCAGACAAGCCAGGAGGAAACTCGGCGCCACCGGCTTGCCCTCGCCCACACGGCGGTCCGTGTCCTGGAGCGCCAGATCGATGAAGTCCCTGCGCCGCGGATCCTGAGCGGCGCCTTCCAAGGCGGCCTCCAGCACCGGGAAGACGCCCTGGACCAGCCCCATTCGCTGCAACACCTCCAGGCTGGCCACCGCGTGGCCGGTCTGCAACAGCTTGACCATCTCGTCGAACAGGCGCGAGCCCGGCACCTGGGCCAAGCTGACCGCCATGGCCTGCACGGGCTTGAGGGTCTTGGGCTCGACGCTGAAGCCCAACTTCGCCACGAAGCGGGCCACGCGCAAGAGTCGCACAGGGTCTTCCCGGTAGCGGGTAAGGGGGTCGCCGATCATGCGCAGCACCCGGGCCCGGACGTCGGCAAAGCCACCGTGATAGTCCACCACCGTGCGGGTGATGGGGTCGTAGTACAGGGCATTGACAGTGAAGTCACGCCGGGCGGCGTCCTCAATCTGCGGGCCCCAGACGTTGTCGCGCAGCACACGGCCGCTGGCGTCCACCACGTGGGTCTTGCCCGCCAGTTCGGCGCGCGAGGTCTTCTCGTTGCCCTCCACCTGCTCTGCGGCCTCGGCCGCCAGCAAGGCCCGGAAGGTCGATACCTCGATGACCTCATGCTCCCGACCCCGGCCGAAGACCACGTGCACGATGCGAAAGCGCCGGCCGATGATGAAAGCCCGGCGGAACAGTGCCTTGACCTGCTCGGGCGTGGCATTGGTGGCCACGTCGAAATCCTTGGGACGCCGGCCCACCAGCAGATCACGCACCGCGCCGCCCACGACATAGGCTTCGAAGCCCGCACCCTGCAAGGTGCTCACCACCCGCACGGCATGGTCATCCAGCAGGTCAGGGTCGATGCCGTGCTGTGCCGCGCCGATTTCCACCCGCTGTCCCAACGGGGTGGCCTTGAGCACGGGCTCGGCGGGCTGAACAGGCCCACTGGACTTGCCCAGCAACCGGTGGATGAGTTTCTTGATCATTCGAAGAGTTTCAGGACGGTCCAGCCGCGCTCGACAGCGATCTTGGCGAGAGCGGGTGCCGGATTGGTGGCCACCGGGTGGGAGACGAGCTCCAGCAGGGGCAGGTCGTTGGTGGAGTCGCTGTAGAAGGTGACTTCCTCGAAGTCATCCAGCCGGGCGCCTTGCTGCGCAAGCCACTGGCACACGCGCTCGATTTTGCCTTCCCGCAGACAAGGGGTGCCCCGGATGCGGCCGGTGACACGGCCCTGCTGGTCGCGCTCAAGTTCTGTAGCGATCAAGGTGTCGATGCCGAAGGCCTGCGCGATGGGCCCGGTGATGAACTCGTTGGTGGCCGTCACGATGGCCAACCGATCACCTCGCTGGCGGTGCCTGTCCACCAGCGCACGGGCCGGCTGGCGCAGATGGGGTGTGATCACCTCCCGCATGAAGCGTTCGGACATCCGCTGCAAATCCTCGGCGGGCCGGTGGCGCCAGGACGCGGTGGCGAAGTCAATGTAGGCCTGCATGTCCAGAAGGCCGGCCTGGTAATCCTGGAAAAAGGCATCGTTGCGCCGCGCGTGCTCGTGCGCGTCGGCCCAGCCGATGTGCACCATGAACTCGCCAAAGGCGTGGTCGGAATCCGTGGGCAGCAGCGTGCCGTCGAGGTCGAACAAGGTCAGCTTCATGTGCCCAACTCCAATCCTGCCTGGAGTTCCTGACCGGGCGGCGCAGGCTCCTCGGCCAGCATCTGCCGCAGCAGGGGCACGGTCACCGGCCGGGCGAGGGACAGCGCGTAGTGGTCCACCCGGTCCAGCAACTGCATGAGGTGGCCCAGGTCACGGGCGAAGCGGCTCAGCAGGTAGTCCAGCACCTCGTCTCCCAGGACCATGCCACGACGTCCGGCCTCGGTGCGCAGCGCATCGCGGGTCTGGGCCTCCGGCAAAGGCTCCACGGCATGCACCTGCCCCCAGCCCAGCCTGGTGCGCAGGTCTTCACGCAGCGGCAGGTCCACGGGCGGCACGGGCCCAGCTGCTGCCCAGGGCACGCCATGCGCCTGCGCCTCCACCAGATGGCCGAAGGCTGCACGCTGAGATTGCGGATGCAGCAGGTGCACATCGTCCAGGATCAGCAGACGCACGCCCTCATCGAAGACCGCCGTCCCGGGCAGATCATGGCCGCAGGTCGCCACCCTGGCGCCCACGGCCTCGCAGGCGTGACGCAGGGCCTGCAGCAGGTGCGTCTTGCCGCTGCCGGAGGGGCCCCACAGATACACAGGCGAGCGTGGCGGCACGTCGGCACGCAACTGTGCGACCAACCCTTCATTGCAACCGGAGACGAAGGAGTCGAAAGTGGCCACCGGCTGCTCCACCAGGGGAAGCGGAACCTGCCTCATCCGGTGAACAGCCGGCTGCTCAGATAGGCCGCGCGCAAGCGGTTCAGCGCCACCAGAGCCACGGCACTCAAGGGCAGGGCGACCAGCACGCCCACGAAGCCGAACAGATGGCCAAAGGCCAGCAGGGCGAAGATCACCGCCAGGGGGCTCAGCCCGATGCGCTCGCCCACCAGCCGCGGCGTGAGCACAAAACTCTCCAGCACCTGACCCACGCCATACACGACGGCCACCGCCACCAAGGCGTGCAGGCTGGCGAACTGCAGCATACCGGCCAGCAGGGCCAGCGCCAGACCCAGCCCGAAGCCGATGTAGGGGATGAAGATCGCCAGGCCGGTGAACACCCCCACGGGCAGTGCCAGGTCGAAGCCGAACAGGGCCAGGCCCACCGCGTAGTAGATCGCCAGCACCAACATCACCAGCAGTTGGCCGCGCAAGTACTGGCCCAGCAGCACATCGCACTCGCCCAGGAATGCGTTGACCGAGGCGGCCTGACGCTGGGGTATGAGCGCCTGCACCCGCGCGACGATGCGGGGCCAGTCCATCAACAGGTAGAACAGCACCACCGGCACCAGCACCAGGTTCCCGGCGATGGCCAGGGCCACGCTGCCGCCGATGCGCGCCGAACTCAGCAGCGCGGCCAGCCCCTCCTCGGCATTGGCGTTCAGGTACTTCAGAACGAAGGCCTTGATGCTGGGAACGTCCAGCGAGACGTGGATACCCTGCTGCGCCAGCCAAGGTGTCAAGGTCTGGTTCAGCCGCTCAGCCAGCAGGGGAATCTGCGCTTGCAGCAGCGGAATCTCCTTGGAAAGGATCGGCAAGATCAGCAGCAGGGTGGCCAGCAAGGCCAGCACCATGGCCACTTCCACGATCAGCACCGCCAGCACCCGCGGCACGCGGCGCGACGCGAGCCGCTCCACCGCGGGATGCAGGGCGTAGGCCAGGATCGCCCCGATCAGGAAGGGGGTCAGCACCGGCGCCAGCAGCCACAGCAGCCCAAAGCCGGTCAGGCCGATGACCAGCCACCCCAGCAACTGGCGTTGCGCGGGACTGAGGTTCATGAAGGCCGGCGTCCGTTGTCGGCGCCGCCCATGCGGGACATGCGTTCGCGCAAGGCTGGCGCGTCCTCTGCTTCACCGCAATGCTGCAGGTAGGTCTGCAGATCGGCCAACGCCAGATCGTCCAGGCCCAGTTCAGCATAGGCCAGCCCCCGATCGCGGCGTTCCGCCCAGCCAAGCGGAACCAGACGCACCAGCCTTTCCTGCACCTGCAGCAGCGCAGGCCAGTTCTCGGCGGAAAGGTGGATCTCCTTGAGGTTGCGCAGCAGGCGCGACAGGAACTCGCGCGGCGTGGCCTCCTGCAGGAACAGACCCAGCGGCACCTCGAAGTCGCCCAGCAGGCCCCGCTGACGACGATAAGGCCCCAGGCGCTCTTCCAGATCTTCACGTGAGAGGGACTGCCCGGTGAACGGGTCGATCACCACCTCTCCCCGCGGCAGGCGAAGCTTGACGAGGAAGTGGCCCGGGAAGCTGATGCCTCTCGCCTTCAGGCCTGCGTGTGCGGCCATCTCCATGTACAACAGGGCCAGGGTGATGGGAATGCCACGGCGGGAATCCAGCACGCAGTGCAAATAGCTGTTGTCGGCAGCGTAGTAATCGTTGACATTGCCACCGAAGGCCAACTCGTCGAAGAAGTAGCGGTTCAGCCAGCGCAGGCGCTGCAAGGGCACGGCATCGGAGGGGATGCGCCGGGCCAGCCGGGCGCCCAGGCGGTCAAGCGCCACCATCACCGATTGCGGGTCCAGGGTGGCGTCCCGGTCCTGGCCCACGGCGATGGCGGCCTCCAGCAGGGGGAAGCCGTCATCCTGGGCCACCAGCGTGGCGAAATAGTCCAGGCTCGACGGCACGCCCAGAGGCACGCCACCACTCACAGTTCCACCTCCACGGTCACCTTCATCGGGGGAAGTCTAGTGCAAGGGTCAAGGCGCACGCCGCATGGTGGCCCACCACCGCAGGCCCAGGGCCCGAAGGGTGGCGAAGTACACCAGCGCCGCAGCGGCCACGGCACCGGCCAGCCACAACGCGCGCAACCATGGTGTGGACTGCAGCGCCAGCCAGTCCAGGCGCACAGCCCCCGCCCACAGCCCAGCGGCGAGCACCCCGCAGGCCAACAGCACGCGCAGCAGAAAGGCACCCCAACCCGGCTGCGGGCGGTAGGCGCCCGTCTTCAGCAGGCCGATGAGGAGCCACCCGGCATTGATCATCGCGGCCAGACCGATGGACAAAGCCAGGCCGGCATGGCCGAGCCAGGGCACGAAGGCGGCGTTCAGGCCCTGGGTGATGAGCAGCACCACCACGGCGATCCGCACAGGGGTGCGCACATCCTGCCTCGCGTAGAAACCCGGGGCGAGCACCTTGATGGCGATGAGGCCCAACAGGCCCGCCCCGTAGCCCTGTAGGGCCGTCACCGTCTGGGCAGCGTCGTGGGCACTGAATCGGCCGTAATGGTAGAGAACGGCCACCAGCGGTTGCGCGAACAGCAGCAAGGCCACGGCGCAAGGCAGTGCCAGGAGCACCACCATGCGCAGGCCCCAATCCAGCATGGCCGAATAGGCTTGCCCGTCGCCTCCGGCCTGGGCCGCAGCCAACCGGGGCAGCAGCACCACACCCAAGGCCACGCCCAGCAGGGCCGTGGGGAACTCCATCAGCCGATCGGCATAGGTCAACCAGGACACCGAACCCACCGCCAGGTGCGAGGCAATCTGCGTGTTGATCAGCAGCGACACCTGCGCCACCGATACGCCCAGCAATGCGGGCGCCATCTGCCCCAGGATGCGGCCCACGCCCGGGTGGGCCCACGCCTGGGCGATCCTGCCCGGCGTCCAGGCCAGGCGCGGGACTATGCCCAGGCGGCGCAACGCATACCACTGCACCGCCAACTGCAGCATGCCACCGACCATGACCCCGGCAGCCACCGCGTAGATCGGTTCCACGCCGAGCGACTGGAACCAGGGCGCACCCCACCACGCCGCGGCAATCCAGGACAGGTTCAACAGCACCGGGGTGGCCGCAGGCACGGCAAACCGTTGCCAGGTGTTCAGCACGCCGGCGGCCAGCGCCACCAGCGACATGCAGGCGATGTACGGAAACATCAGCCGGGTGAGCAAGACCGCCTGATCAAACGCTGCCAGACCCGAGGCCATCATCCATACGATGACAGGTGCGCCCACCACCCCCACCACCACGGTGGCCAGCAACACCCACCAGAGCACCGAGGCCACGGCACTCACAAGCCGGTGGGTGGCTTCGTCACCGTCGCGCTCGCGCGAAGCTGCCAGCAGGGGCACAAAGGCCTGAGAGAACGCACCTTCGGCAAACAAGCGCCGCAACAGGTTCGGGATGCGAAAGGCGACGTTGAAGGCGTCGGTCGCGGCGCTGGCGCCGAAGGCTGCGGCCATGAGCTGCTCTCGCACCAAACCCGTCACCCGAGAGGCGAGCGTCAGCAGGGAAACAGTGGAGGCCGCCTTGAGGAGGTTCACAACAGGAGGGGGGAGGAGGCTGCACCACAGATGGAAGTGCGCAGGCAGCAGGGGCAGTTTACGGGAGCCCCTGGCTGCATGAAGCCAGGGCAGGAGGCCACGGAAAGAGGCCTGGGCGCAGAAAGCCCGCTGCCAGGCGAGCCTCGAAGTGCTGGGCCCTCACACCTGGGCCTGGTGCGCGGCTGGCACGAACTTGAAAGTTGTTATACTCGACGGTCTTTGGGCCTTGCAGCCCGCACCACACCCATCAACCCAGAGCGCGGCGGCGCCGCCCAAGCAAACACATGGCCACCTCGTCCAAAGCCAAGAAGAAGACCGTTCGTATCGCCTCGGGCCGCAAGCGCGCACGGCAGGACGTCAAGCTGAACGCGCACAACTCGGCGCTGCGGTCCCAGTTCCGCACGGTGGTCAAGAACATCCAGAAGGCCGTGACGGCCGGCGACAAGACCAAGGCAGCAGACCTGTTCAAGAACGGCCAGAGCGTCATCGACTCCATCGCCGACAAGGGCTTGTTCCACAAGAACAAGGCTGCTCGCCACAAGAGCCGGCTGTCGGCGAAGATCAAGGCCTTGGCCGCCTGAGTTCTTCACCTCCTCCTTGCCGAAAAGGCCCGCGCTTGCGGGCCTTTTTCGTTGGCTGGCGCGCTCAGCGCCGCCGGCTTCTGCCAAAAGATGTCGTCGCTGCCGAGGGCTCACTGGACACCGCAGGCCGCCCCGTCATCGCGGGACCTCAGAGCCTTCAGGCCCCTGCGGCAGCAGGCAGGCCTCGAACACCTGCAATTCGTTGTCGCGCGCGAAGTTCATGACGAAGTCCCAGGCCATGGGTTCGGCGGCGCGAAGTTCCTGGCTCACGATCACGCACTTCACGCCTTCAATCACCTTGGGGAAGCAATAGGGCGAGTACCCGATAAAGGCACCAATGCCGCCCACGCCGCCCCCGGGCCTGAAGGACGACATGGCGCCAGCCAGGCGCTCGGCCCAGTCACTGGGGCGGAAAGCCCTGCCATCGCGGGTGATGCCCTGGATGAAGACTTGTGGTTGGGAACTCATGCCATGAGATCGCAAGATCTGGAGGACGAAAAACGCAGGCTCCTGTGGGCAGACCCGCCAGATCCCTCGACCCCTCGTACGCCAGGAAAGCCGCCCGTACCGGACGACAGCGACATTGTGCCTTCCGCGTGTTGCATCGCAGCATCGCCCGAGCTTCTCACTGCTGGCTGGCCAGGTGCTGACACCCTGACACGAACCTAGAATCAACGCCGGCCGGACCCTCGCCGAAAGGCGCCCCCGGCCCTTTTTCTTTGCTCACGCCACTGCCTGACATGAGGACCCGAGACCATGAACGCCGTCGCTGATCCCGCCGTCACCCGGCCTATGCCGCATGTGATGAACACCTATGGGCGCCTGCCGATTGCCTTGTCGCACGGCAAAGGCTGCTGGGTCTGGGATACCGAGGGCCGACGCTACCTCGACGCGCTGGGCGGCATTGCCGTCAACACGCTGGGCCATGGACACCCCAAGCTGGTGCCGGCCCTGCAAGACCAGGTGGCCAAGCTCATCCACAGCAGCAACTACTACGAGGTGCCGCTGCAGGAACAACTGGCAGCCGTGTTGTGCGGGCTTTCCGGTCTGGACAGCGTGTTCTTCTGCTCCACTGGGCTCGAGGCCAACGAGGGCGCGCTCAAGATCGCGCGCAAGTACGGGCACGACCGCGGCATCACGCGGCCGGAGATCATCGTCTACGAGAAAGCCTTCCACGGGCGCTCGATCGCCACGCTGTCGGCCACGGGCAATCCCAAGGTGCAGAAAGGCTTCGAGCCCCTGGTGGAGGGCTTTGTGCGCGTGCCGCTGAACGACCTGGACGCCATCGAGCAGGTGGCCCGCACCAACCCCAACGTGGTGGCCGTGTTTCTGGAAACCATCCAGGGCGAGGGAGGCATCAACCCTTCGCGCTGGGAGTACCTGCAAGGCTTGCGCAAGCTCTGCGATGAGCGCAACTGGCTGCTGATGCTGGACGAGGTGCAGTGCGGCATCGGCCGCACGGGCAAGTGGTTCGCCCACCAGTGGGCCGGCATCGTGCCTGACGTGATGCCCCTGGCCAAGGGCCTAGGCTCGGGCGTGCCCATTGGCGCCGTGGTCACGGGCCCCAAGGCATCGGGCGTGCTGGGCCCGGGCAACCACGGCACCACGTTCGGCGGCAACCCGCTGTCCATGCGCGCTGGGGTGGAGACGCTGCGCATCATGCGCGAGGACGGCGTGATGGAGAACGCCGCTGCCGTGGGGGCTCGGCTCAAGGCCGGCCTGGAGCGCGAACTCGGCGCTCTGCCCGGCGTGAAGGAGATCCGTGGCGCCGGGCTGATGCTCGGCATTGAGCTCGACCGCCCCTGCGGCGTGCTGCTGGGCCGTGCGGCCGAGGCCGGCCTCATGATCAGCGTCACCGCCGACAGCGTGATCCGACTGGTGCCGCCGCTGATCCTCTCGGCCGACGAGGCAGACCAGATCGTGGCCCTCCTCAGCCCGGTCGTGAAGGCCTTCCTGGCCGAGCCAACTGCATGAAGCCGGGACACTCCCTCATGAAGCACTACCTGCAGTTCAAGGACCTGCGGGCGGATGAGTACGCCTACCTGTTCGAGCGGGCCAGCATCATCAAGACCCGCTTCAAGAACTACGAGCGCTACCAGCCGCTGACCGATCGCACGCTGGCCATGATCTTCGAGAAAGCGAGCACGCGCACGCGAGTGAGCTTCGAAGCGGGCATGTACCAGATGGGCGGCTCGGTAGTCCACCTGACCACAGGCGACAGCCAGTTGGGCCGCGCCGAGCCCATCGAGGACAGCGCGCGCGTGATCAGCCGCATGGTGGACCTGGTGATGATCCGCACCTTCGAGCAAAGCAAGATCGAGCGGTTTGCAGCGCACTCGCGCGTGCCGGTAATCAACGGCCTGACGAACGAGTACCACCCCTGCCAGATCCTGGCCGACATCTTCACCTTCATCGAGCACCGCGGCTCCATCCAGGGCAAGACCGTGGCCTGGGTCGGTGACGGCAACAACATGGCCAACACCTGGCTGCAGGCCGCCGACATCCTGGGCTTCACCCTGCATGTCAGCACGCCCAGCGGCTACGAGATCGACCCCACACTGGCGGGCGTTGCCAACCCCGACTGCCTGAAAGTCTTCAAGAGCCCGGCAGCCGCCTGCGAGGGGGCCCACCTGGTAACCACCGACGTCTGGACCAGCATGGGCTTCGAATCCGAGAACGCGCAGCGCCGCGCCGCCTTCGCCGACTGGTGCGTGGACACGCAGATGATGCAGCTCGCCCAACCCGACGCGCTGTTCATGCACTGCCTGCCCGCCCACCGCGGTGAGGAAGTCGCCGCCGACGTCATCGACGGCCCCCAATCCGTCGTCTGGGATGAAGCTGAGAATCGATTGCACGTGCAGAAGGTGCTCATGGAGTACCTTTTGCTCGGCCGGGTGGGCTGAACGGCCCACTCGGCGGGCCAACGGCCCGGCAATCGATCTCGGTGCAGGCTCACATCGCGCCAGCGATGTGAAGGCGCGCAGCGCCGGCCGAAACCTGAATCGACTGCACGTGCAGAAGGTACTCATGGAGTACCTTCTGCTCGGCCGGGTGGGCTGAGTCAGACGCTGATCGCAGGCAGGATCAGGCTGCCAATGGCTTGCACCCGCGCCCAGTGCACCGCCGCCTGTGGCAGCACCCACTGGACGCCGTAGCGCATGCGCTGGAGCTTCGCCTGGGCCCAGCCGCTGTCCGGGTGGCCCACCGCCGCGCGGGCACTGGCAGCGAAGGCCCAGGCCAGCAGGGTGTGGGACAGGCCCATGAGGAAATCGTCAGCGACGCGCAGGGGCCCTTCGCGATCGCCAGGTGTTGCGGCCACAGCCGCCTGCACGAACGCCACGGCAGCCTGCGCGGCATCGCACTCGCTGCGCAAGGCGGCGGCAATGTCGGGCAGCCCGGCGGCCTCGCAAGCCTGGGCCTCGGCGCGGGCCTCGGCCAGCCAGGCCTGCAGCGCCGCGCCGCCATCGGCCAGCACCTTGCGCTGCAGCAGGTCGATGGCCTGGATCTCGTTCGTGCCCTCGTAGATCATCGCGATGCGGGCGTCGCGCAGCGTCTGCTCGATGCCGTACTCCCGCACGTAGCCGTAGCCCCCGAAGACCTGCAGCGCTGCACTGGCGCCGTGGAAACCATGATGGGTGCAGAACGCCTTGACAACAGGGGTCATCAGGGCCGCCAGCGCGGACTCGGCGGCGCGTACCGCGGGCTCCGGATCGTGCGACGCACGGTCGATGGCCAGCGCAGCCCGGTAGGCGATGACGCGCTGGCCTTCGGTCATGGCTTGCAGGCGCAGCAAGGTGTGGCGCACGGCCGGGTGCAGGGCGATGGGGCTTGCTGCGGCCCCTGAGCCGGCAGCAGCGCGGCCCTGAAGACGCTCGCCGGCGTAGCGCAAAGCGTTCTGCGTGGCCATCTCCTGGTGGCCGAGGCCCTGCAAACCCACGTGCAGGCGCGCCGAGTTCATCATCAGGAACATCGCGGCCAGACCGCGATGGCGCTCGCCCACCAGCCAGCCTGTGGCGCCCTCGTAGCGCATGGCGCACGTGGCGCTGCCGTGGATGCCGGTCTTGTGTTCGATGCCGTCGCAATGCAAGGCATTGTCCGTGCCATCGGGCAGCAGCTTGGGCACCAGCGCCAGCGAGATGCCCTTGGTACCGGGCGGCGCATCCGGCAGCCGGCACAGCACCAGATGGACGATGTTGTCGGTGAGGTCGTGCTCACCGCCGGAGATGAAGATCTTCTGGCCGAAGATGCGCAGGCTGCCATGCGGCTGCGGCTCGCCTCGGGTGCGCAGCAAGCCCAGATCGCTGCCGGCCTGCGGCTCGGTGAGTGCCATGGCCGCCAGCGTACGCCCGGTGGCCACATCTTGCAGGTAGCGCGCTTTCAAATCTTCGCTGGCGTGCGCCTTGATCGTCTCGTAAGCGCCATGCAGCAGGTCGGGGTACATGACCCAGCCATGGTTGCAGGCCACCAGCATCTCGCGCGCGGCGGCGTCCACCAGCATGGGGAGCCCCTGCCCGCCCCAGGCGGGGTCGCAGGGCAGCGCAGGCCAACCGCCCTCGACATAGGCACGGTAGGCCTCGCGGTAGCCCGGCGGGGTGCGCACCCGGCCGGCCTCATCGCGCACGCAGCCTGCCGCATCGCCCGGGGCGTTAAGGGGCAGCAGCACGCCGCTGGCGAACTTTGCGGCCTCGTGCAGCACCGCGTCCACGGTGTCGAGATCCAGGTCCGCAAAGGGCAGGGACCGCGCCCAGGAAGCGGGCGCGTCGAGCACGTGCTCCATCACGAAGCGCATGTCTTGCAGCGGAGCGCGGTAATCCCAGGCCATGTCGATTCCCCGCTGGCGAGCTTCAGCGTGGCGCCATGCGCAGGGCGCCGTCCAGGCGGATGGTCTCGCCGTTCAGATGGACGTTGCTGGCGATGTGTGCGGCCAGCGCCGCGAACTCCTCCGGACGCCCAAGCCGGGGAGGGAACGGTATGGAGGCCGCCAGGGACTGCTGCACGGCCTCAGGCAACTGCTTCATCAGCGGGGTCTCGAAGAGGCCGGGCGCTACCGTGCACACGCGAATGCCATGCTGGGCGAGATCACGTGCCAAGGGCAGCGTCATGGACACCAGGCCACCCTTGCTCGCGGCGTAAGCCTCCTGGCCCACCTGTCCGTCGAAGGCGGCCACCGAGGCAGTCATCAGCATCACGCCGCGCTCACCGTCGGCCAGCGGTTCCAGGCGTGCGATGCGGGCTGCGGTCAGGCGCACCACGTTGTAGGTGCCGATGAGGTTGACACGGATCACGCGCTCGAAGTCTTCCAGCGGCGCAGGCAATCCGTCCTTGCCCACCACGCGCTTGGCGGTGCCGATGCCGGCGATGTTCATCACGATGCGCGCGCTGCCCAGCGCGGCCTCGGCCGCATCCAGCGCGGCGTTCATGCTCGCGGTGTCGGTGATATCGGCTGCGAGCCCGACACCGCCGATGTCAGCAGCCACGCGCTGGGCGTTGGCGACATTGACGTCCAGCACGGCGACCTTGCCACCCAGCCGGGCGAGTTCACGCGCCACGGCTTCACCAAGACCCGAGCCGCCGCCTGTCACGATCGCCACCTGTTCCTCGATCCTCATGCTCAGTTCCCCTTCATCACAAGGCGCCCCTGACAGGCGCTGGCCCTTCAAGCAGGGCAGGCTCATGCGCTGACCCGCTCATCGATGAACATCTTCAGACGCAACTGCCAGACACGCCGCCCTGATGTCCTCGGGGACAGGTATGGCCTTGATGCGGTCGGGGTTCTGCGGGTCGCGGATGCAGAAGGCGCGCACCTCGGTGCCCTCGCACAACACGGTGTCGCCACGCCTCACCACATGACGGTGGCGGAAGGTCTTTGCCGCCCAGTGCTCTACCGTGGTGTGAACCTCGATCGTCTCGCCATAGGTGGCCGGACGCAGGAACTTGGTATGGATCTCCAGCAGCGGCGTGCCGATGATGCCGCGTGTCTTCACCAGTTCACGCCACGCGGGGATGCCGCAGGCCATGAAGAAGGCGAGCGAGGCCTCGTCCATCCAGCGATTGAAGTTCGGAAAGAAGACGATGCCCGCGGGGTCGCAGTCGCCAAACTGCACGTTCACGCGGTAGACATGCAGGCGCGACAGGGCTTGGGGCGCCTCGACCGACGCAGGGAAATCGCCGCTCATGACTTCACGACCTTGGCCGCCCGCTTCTCCAGGAACGCCCGCACGCGCTCCTTCGCGGCCTCATCGCCCTGTGCAATGGAGGAGATGAGGGACTCCATGAACAGGCCGTCGCTGGCTGAGAGGTCAGCAATGCGCGGCAGGGCCTGTGTGATGGCGTAGTTGGACAAGGGCGCGTTGCCGGCGATCTTCTGCGCCAGTTGCAGCGCCTTGGCCAGGCCCTGGCCGTCGGCCACGCGGTAGTTGGAGATGGTGAAGGCCTGGCCTTCGTCGGCATCGAACACTCGGCCGGTGAGCATCATGTCGGTCATGCGCGACACGCCGATCAGGCGCGAGATGCGCACCGAGCCGCCACCGCCCACGAAGATGCCGCGCGTGCCCTCGGGCAGGCCGTAGAAGGCGCTGTCTTCGGCCACGCGCAGATGGGCGGAGGAGGCCAGCTCCAGACCGCCACCGACCACCGCGCCGTGCAGCACGGCGATCACCGGCACGGGCCCGAACTGGATGGCGTCGAAGCAGGCGTGCCAGGAGCGCGAATGCTGCATGCCCTCGGCCACCGTGCGCTCGGACACTTCCGACAGGTCCAGCCCGGCGCAGAAGTGGTCCCCCGCACCGCTCAGCACCACCACCTTGAAGCTGGCAGGCAGGTTGACGAACACGGTGTGGATCTGGGCCAGCAGCTCGTCGCTGATGGAGTTGCGCTTGGCTGGCCGGTTCAGGCGCAGATGCAGCACGGGACCTGCAGACTCCAAGGTCAGCAACGACAGGTGAGACAAGGGACCGGGGCCGGACTCAAGGGGCTGGAAGGACATGGGTCGAAGCTTTGAAGTTGGGGGGGTTGTGCGAAGCTGCGCAGGCGCGGGCGGAACGTCGCACCAGGGTCAGCAGCGAATCACCTGCGGGTCCTCGGGCGTGGCGTACAGCACCTGGACTTCCGCGGCGCGGCGCTGCAGCGTCAGGCGCTGGTTCAGGTAGCCCTTGTCGGTGATCTCGCCGGCAGCCATGCTGGGGGCATCCGGCAGCACCAGCGCACATGCCGGCACCTGGGAAGAGCCGCCGCCCTCGGCCTTCAGCGCCCGCAAGCCGGCCTGCACACGCTGGCGCAACTCTTCCGCGGGCAGGGAACGCGCGGCCTCGTTCAGGAACACCAGCGCACCAATCTCGTGACGGTCGTGACCCGTGATCACCACGTCCTGGGCCAGCGGGGCCAGGGCGGCCACCACCTTCAGGCGCAAGGTCCCCACGGACACCCACGTGCCGGTGGTCAGCTTGAAGTCCTCTGCCACACGGCCATTGAACACGATGCCTGAAGCCGGGTCCGTCTCGTCCTGCAGGTAGCCGGCATCCCCGATGCAATAGAAGCCCTCCTCGTCGAAGGCCGCCGCCGTGGCCTCGGGGTTGCCGCGGTAGCCGGGAAAGACGTGCGGCCCCCGGATGCGCATCTCCTGTTTGCCGCCGTTGGGCAGGAACTTCACTTCGGCGCCGGGCATCGGATTGCCGATCACACCCGGCCGGTCCAGACGCCAGTTGGCAAAGGTGATGGCCGGCGCGGTCTCGGTCGCCCCCCAGGAGGTGGTGAACCACACCGGCTCCTCGCGTACGGCGGCGGCCACGGCTTCCAGGCGCCTCCAGGTGGTCTGCGGCATGCCCGCGCCCGAATAGAACACCATGCGCAGCCGGCTGAAGAAGTTGCGGGCCAGTTCGGCGTCGGCCTCCAGGGCCGGCAACATCATGTCGTAGCCCTTGGGCACGTTGAAGTAGACGGTGGGCTGCACCTCGCGCAGGTGCTGAAGGGTCTTGTCCACCAGGCGCGGCATCGGCCGGCCGTCGTCGATGTAGAGGGTGCCGCCATGCTTGAGCACCATGTTCGTGTTGTGGTTGCCGCCGAAGGTGTGGCTCCAGGGCAGCCAATCCAGCAGCACCGGCTTCTCCAGCGTCAGGAAGCGCAAAGTCTGCGCCAGCATCTGCTGGTTGGCGCAGAGCATGCGGTGGGTATTGATCACCACCTTGGGGTGACCGGTGGAACCCGAGGTCAGCAGGTACTTGGCGTGCGTGTCGGGCGTGATGGCGGCAAAGGCCTTGAGCACGGCCGGCGTCTCCACGGTGGCCAACAGGTCGCTGAAAGGAACGGCACCCAGGTGCGAAGCGGCGCCGTGCGTGAACACCACGCGCGACTTGACGGGTGCCTGCACCAGCGCAGGGCCGTAGGTGGCTGCATCCGAGGCGTAGATCAGGGCCGGCTGCAGGGTGGCCAGGATGCCGTGAATGCGGGAGAAGTCTCCCCCCGCCAGACGGCAGTAGCCGCTGCTGACCGTGCACACGGCCCGGCCGATGTGCATGCCGGCCAGCAGCAAGACCAGGTGGTCCAGGGAGTTGTCAGACAGCACCACCACCGGACCCTCGGGCTCCAGGCCCATGTCCAGCAGCGATTGCGCCACGGCGCCAACCTGCTGGCGCAGCGCGCCCCAGCTCAGCACACGCCAGCCAGCAGGTGACGCAGCGTCGGGTTCCGCGAAGGCTGGCGCCTGCGGCGTCTCGCGCGCCCAGCGCTCCAGCCACTCGCCCACGCAGCGCTCATGAGGTTGCAGGGTTTCTGGCGAGCGCAGGACAAATACGCCATCGCCTCGGTCTTCGCGAACGCACCGGCGCGGCGCCAGCAACGTCTCGTCGGAGAAGAAATCCGCCGGGCGGCCGGAGGCACCGGTGACAGGGGCGGTCGGCTGCAGGGTCATCCAACTCTCCTTGGGGCCATCCAATCGGAGGGCCACTTGTCTCGGTCACATCGCTCTTCGCGACTCCATACACATGTGTATGTGTTTGGCCTGAATGCTAATCAGGCATCCGCCATCGGGCATCAGGGAAAACACCATGTTCCATACATTGATGTATGGAAGGCATGATCCCTGCGCCATGAAGATTTCGCTCTCACAGCCTGCCACGCCCCAGGGCTCAAAGCCTTCCGGCAAGACCTCCGACGCCACCATCGCCCGCAAGGCCCGCACGCCCCGAGGAATCCCGAACGCTGCCGAACCCGGGCGCCAATCGCTGACGCCAGAGGCCTGGATAGACGCCGCCACCGAAGTGCTGGTCGACCGCGGCATTGACCACGTGCGCGTGGATGTCCTGGCCACGCAACTGGGCGTCACGCGGGGCAGCTTCTATTGGCACTTTAGGGACCGGGAAGACCTGCTGCGCCGCGTGCTGGAGGCCTGGCGCAACCGGACCACCGTGCAGTTGACACGCCGCCTGAGCCTTGCGGGCCAGGACGCGCGCTCCCAACTGCGCGACGTGATCTCGTTGCCCCACCGAGGCCGCGCGGCCGCGCGGGCCGCGCGCATTGAACTGGCCATCCGCGCATGGGCCCGGCGCGACCAGATGGCGCGCGAAGCCGTGGACGAAGCCGACCAGCAACGCATCGCCTATCACCGACAGATCTTCGAATCTCTGGGGTTTGAACCCGGTGAGGCCGCCCTGCGCGCCTTCATGATGTACAGCTACGAGGTGGCCGAGTCCCTGCTGCACCAGCAGGGCCGGACCGAGGACCGGCGACAGCGCCAAGACTTCCTGGAGGCCCTGATGACGACGCCCCTGAAGTCGGCCCAGCCCGGCTGAGGCCAGGGGTCGCACCCAGGCGACCGGCCGCTCAGCGGGACGGCTCTACTTCTCGTCCATCACCCAGACGCCATCCCAGGTGCCCTCGGGGGGCCGGGCCTTCAGGCTCATGCAGCGCTGAACGTAGATCCGGGACAACTGGTCCTGCGGGTGCAGGCGCAAGGCCTCGTTGAAAGCCGTGGCGGCCTCGTCCCAGCGGCCCGCACGGTACTTCCCGATGCCGTCGTTGAACTGGTTGACCACATCCATCAGGTGGGGGAACGTCGTGTCGTCGTGGTAATCCAGCACCTCGTAGACGGCCACGGGCTGGGTCTTGCCCTTGACGATCACGCGGTCCACCTCGCGCATGCGGTAGGTGCCGCGCAAGCGCTTGCGGGTGAACTCGCTGATCAGAATGCGGGCCGCATACGATTTGCAGGCCGACTCCAGCCGCGCGGCCAAGTTCACGCCGTCGCCGATGATGGTGAAGTCCATGCGCTTGTTGGAGCCGATGTTGCCGGACACCACCACATCGGTGTTCAGGCCGATGCCGATGTCCACCGGACGCTTGCCCTGCCCCGCTCGCACCTGGTTCCACTCGCGCAATCGGCTGATCATGGCCACCGCCGTGCGCACTGCCCGGTCCTCATCGTCGTCATGGGCCACCGGGATGCCGAACGCAGCCATGATGGCATCGCCGATGAACTTGTCGAGCATCCCGCCTTCGCGCTGGATGCAATCCACCATGATCTCGAAGTACTCGTTGAGCAGGCTCACCGTGGCCTGAGGCCCCAGTTCCTCGGTCAGCGTCGTGAAGCCCCGGATGTCGGAGAACAGCACCGTGGCCGTGACGCTTCGCCCGCCCAGCAGCTCTGCCCCCGAGGCCAGCACCTGGTCGGCGATCGACGGGTCCATGTAGCGCGACATGGTCGACTTCATGCGCTTTTCGGAGGAGATGTCCTCGAACATCAGCATGGAGCCCAGGCCCTTGCCCTCGCCGCTGACCAGCGGCGTCACCGTCAGGTTCACCGAGCGGACGTCGGCGCGCAGGCGCAGCTCAACGTCCAACGCCATTTCCGTCTGGCGTGTCTGGTCCACCCGGTCCAACTTCTCCAGCAGCCAGGCGTTGGACGAACCGAACAGGTCTGCAGCCGTCTGTCCCAGCACCTGGGGTGCTGACACCTGCAGGATGCGCAGCCCCGCGGCGTTGCAGGTGACCACGCGCCGGTCGGTGTCCAGGGTGAGCACGCCGCTGGACATCGACTGCAGCACGCTGTCGTTGTAATTCTTCATGTTCTGCACGTCGGAGAACAGCTTGGCGTTCTCTAGCGCGATCGAGATCTGCGCCGTGAAAGCCTTCAGCCGAGACTCGTCCTCGTCGGTGAACGGCCCGCCGCGCTTGTTCAGCACCTGGGTGACACCGATGACCTTGCCCGTCTGGTTGACGATGGGCACGCACAGGATGGAGCGCGTGAAGAACCCTGTCTTCTTGTCGAAGGCCGGGTTGAAGCGCAGGTCGGCATACGCATAGGGGATGTTGATGGTGCGCCCGGTGGTGAAGGCGGCCCCCGCGATACCTGCATGGTTGGGCAGGCGGATCTGCATGGATTGCAGGCCCTGACCCACTTCGGACCACAGCTCCCCTGTCTTTTCGTCGTTCAGGAACAAGGTGGAACGCTCGGCCTTGAGCATGCGCGTGGCCTCGCCCATCACCTTGCGCAGCAGCACCCGGATGTCGATCTCCGATGTGACATCGGACACCACGTCCAGGAACTCCATTTCCTGCTGGCGAAGCTGGCGCATGCGCTCGATGGACTGCACGCTCTGCAGCGCCAGCGCACTGTGGCTGGTCATCGCCGTCATCAGTTCCAGGTCTGCCTTGGTGAAGCGCCCCTTCAGCCGGTTGATGACCTGCGACACCCCGATGATCTCGCCGCGCCCGGTGCGCACCGGCACGCACAGGATGCTGCGGGTGATGAAGCCGGTCTGCTCGTCGTTGGCGCGGTTGAAACGAGGGTCCGCGTAGGCATCGTGCACGATCAGGCTCTCGCCTGTATTGAACACATGCCCGGCAATGCCCAGGTTGTTCATGAGGCGGATCTCGCGACGGCGGCTGCCCTGCGCGACGCGGGAGTAAAGCTCCCCGGTCTGTGGATCGTTGAGGAACAGGCTGCAGCGCTCGGCCTGCAGTTCTTGCGCTGTGACCAGCACCAGCGCCTCGAGCACTTCGTCCAGGGATTCGACGCCCGACACCTTCTGCGAGATGCCCAGCAGCACCTCAGCAAACCGAAGGCGGCGCTCCAGGGTGGCCAAGGAGTGCGCAGGTGCGTCAGCCGAAGGCTGCGCCGAGGAAGCCACGCGGCGCGTACGGCCCGCAGCGCCTGAACCTTTGGCAGACCGCACGGACTTGGCAGCGTCAGGAGCCTTCATGACGAAAGGGCCCCGGACTTCGGCGCCCGCGCCAGATCCAGTTGCTCGCGCAGCCTCACCACGGTTTGCAGGAGGTGGCGATTCTCATCCTGTTGCTCGCGGCCAGCGGCTTGCAGCGCTTGCTCGTGCTCGTGGCGGGCGGCCTCCAGCGCATCCCGCAAGGTGGACACGGTCGCCTTGAGCTGGGCGATTTCCTGCGCAGAAACGGACAGCGCCTGTTGCACCGCCCGGTCTTTCTCGGCCTGGATCACGGCCAGGGCATCGCGCAGCGCAGCGATCGTCGACTTGAGTTGCACGGTCTCCTGCGCAGAGGAGGCCGTCGCCTCCTGGCGATCCCGCTCACGCGCCTCAGCCAGGGCATCCAGGCTCTCGCGCTGCGCTGCCAGCGCCCGCTGCAGATCACGCACATGGGTGTGCAGGTCCGCCTCTGCAAGGGCGGCCTCATCGCCTGATGACGCCACGGTCGAAGGCAAGGGCTTGGCCGCGGATGGGGGGCTCACCAGGCGCTCCAACGACACGCCAGCGTCAGCGCCAGCCTCAGGCGCCGTGACCCTTGATGTAGGTTTCCAGGAAGCCGATCTGCTCGCCCATGCGGCGGATGCTGTCCTTCACCACATCGCCCACCGACACCACGCCGACAACGCGCCCACCATCCATCACCGGCAGGTGACGAAAACCCCGGTTGGCCATCAGACCCATGCAGGCTTCCAGCGGATCTGCAGGCTTGACGGTCATGGGGTTGGCGGTCATGACCTCGGCCACCAGCGTCTGCTTGGCATCGCGCCCGGGCAGCAGCACCTTGATAGCGCAATCGCCCTGGGTGATGATGCCTGCCAGCTGGTCACCATCCATCACCAGCACGGCACGCACCCGCTGGTCGCGCATCGACTGCAATGCCATAACGACGGGGTCGGAGGGGCGCACGGACACGATACGGTTGGACTTTGTCTGCAAACACTGGGCGACGGTGACCATGATCTTGGGAACTCCGACAGGGACGGGGCAGGCAGTCAGCGAAGCATTGATGTTAGCCCGAAGCCCTCAGGGCCGTACGGGATGTTGCAGGCCGGCACCATTGACACGACGACCCAAGAAAACAGAGTGCCAGGGCAGGCCAGAAAGCAAAACGGGCCAGACCCTTGTGGAGACTGACCCGAATGCAGGCCGCTGGCTTACAACGGCGAAATGTGGCGCGGCTGGCAGGATTCGAACCCACGACCCCTTGGTTCGTAGCCAAGTACTCTATCCAACTGAGCTACAGCCGCGAAGCCACGCAGTATAGCAGTCCTCAACAGGCCCGGCGCACAAGGCTGGCCAGGCGAGGCAGGCCCGAACCGGTCAATCGATGCGCGAGGCCTCGCGCTCGCAGTCCAGGGCACGGCGATCGTCGCCCACGCCCTGTGCCGCCTGAGCCAGCAAGCGCCAGGCTCGGCGGCGCACGTCACCGGGCAGTTCAGGCGCACGGGCTGCGCGCTCCAAAGGACCGGCGGCACGGCCCCACAGACCGCGGGCTGCGAAGGTCATGCCCGCTGCTGCCACCACGGCCGAAGCGGCAGCACCGTCAGGTGCAAGGCTCCAGGCTTTCTCCATCGGAGCCAGCCACTCAGGGCCCACGCCCTCCAGACTCTCACAAAGGGCCAGGGCCAGCGCCGACCGCTCATCTGCAGACAACTCAGGAAGCCGGTCCCACAGGGGCCGTGCCCAGGCCCGACCGTCGGCGGCCGCACCCAGTCTGGCGGCACGACGGACCGCATGGGCCACAAGCAAAGGATCGCGCCGGTCTGCCGGCTCCAGCGTGGCCCAGGCCTGACGCAGTTGCTCGCCGTCGTGTGCGGCATCGAGCAGTTGCATGCACAAAGACCGCAGCAGGCCCGGGGTGGCCGTGGTCGGAAAGGCCTGGTGCTTGGCCAGCAGTCGCGCGGTTTTCAGGGCTTCTGCGTGCTGCCCCGACAGGCGGGCGGCCTGGAGCCTCAGCCGCAGGGCATGGGTGCGCCGGGCCACGCCAGGGGGCAAGGCATCGAGCCACTGGTGCACCAGGGCCGCATCCCGGTCCTCCAGGGCCCACTCGGCCGCGCGCAGCAAAGGCACCTCGGCGCCAGGCCGCCCCTTGACGCGCCCAGCCAGGGCCAGCGCCTCGTCCAGCGCCCGCTGCCGCCCCTCCCGGTCCTGCAGCCGATGCAGGCTGGCCGCCAGCGTCAGCAGGGCCATGAGGCTGAGCTCGTCGGCCTCCGGAATGGGGGGCCAGGCCCGGGAGAAGCCCAGCACCTTCTCGGCAGCGCGCTGCGCTCGCAGGTAACGCGCAGCGTCGAATTCCAGGTGAGCTTCTCGCAGGGCCCGCTGCGCCGCGCGTTCGCGCTGCAGGGCGCGCCATTCCGCTGCGCGCGTGGGCAAGGTCAGCAGGCTGTCGACCGCACGGGTGGCGCCCATGATGAGGAAGCAGGCCCCCAGCACCACCAGGATGAAGAGGTTGAGCGACAGATCGGCCCGCCAGCCGCCCCAGGCCACGGAGACCAGGCCGTCATTCGTGCCCAAGGTGGTCGCGGCCACCACGGCGACCACGAAGAGCAGGACAGCCCAGACGACGGCACGCATGCGGGGCGCCCCGTTCAGCGTCCGGCCACGGCCGTGGCCAGCGCGGCCAGGGTGGCCTCCGGACGGGGCACCGAGACCTGCCGCGACTGCTGGGCCACCTGGCGCAACTGTTCGCGGACGAAGTCCACGCGTCGCGAACCCTTGTCGAAGTAACGGTCCAGCGCGGACTGCGCTTCGCGCAAGTCCGCCTGCGCGGTGTCGAACTGCCGGCTCAACAGCGCCAGGCGGGCATTCAGCAGACGCAGCTTCAGGTTCTCTCGCAGGAAAAAGGCCTGCTCCGGTGCCAACAGTGCGGCCTGCGGATCGTCAACACGGGTGACACGCACGAGGCTGCGCACCTCGGACCAGAACTGTCCCAGCAAAGAGCGCACCCGGGCATCCAGCCACTGCGGCCCAGGAGCCGATGCAGCTTCCCCTGGGGCCGGAGCCGAGGCCGGCGCGACGCGTGAATCCCCATCGCGCGGCACGGCTCGGCGGTCGGTGGCCGCGAGCATGGGCAGGTCGTCGACCGCCCGCACGGCGTCATCGATGCGGATGGCCAGGCTCTGCAGATCCACCGTGCCCGCCGCCTTGACGCGGTCCAGATCCTGCAGCGCTGCCCTGCGCACCCGCTCCATGCGGGGCTGCTGGTAGCGAGCCAGCCGCTCTTCGGTCTGGCGCAAGGCCGCCAGCAGTGGCTCGGCACTGCCGGTGATGGCCGACTGCTGCAAGGCCAGGCGCAGCGCGGCGTCAACGTCCGAGAGCACGTTCTCATCGCGTGAGCGCGACAGCGACTGGATCAACTCTTCCAACTGGCTGCGCTGCAGCGAGGTCTCGGCCACACGCGCCTCCAGCAGCGCCACCTTGGCGGCGTTCTCGCGCGCGGACGCCTCGGCCTGGCGCGCCATCACGCGTGCTTCGGCCGACTGGGTGCCGGCCTCCTGCTGGCGCTTGACGATCTCCAGTTCCGCAGTCTTCAGCCGCTGCTGGGTATTCCATGCCAGCGCCAAAGCGGCCGTGGCCAGAATCCCCAGCCCGGCAAGGATCCATGGATTCGCCGCGCGGGCCTGGGCCCGGGTCGCGGACGATGGAACGCCGGAATCAGCCGCAGGAGCGTCCAGGATCGCGGCGGGCCGGGGAGCGCCCGTGCCGCCGAGCCCGTCAGGCGTCACCGCAGGAGGCGGCGACGCAGCGACTGCCGAGCCTGGCGGCGCGGACGAAGAAGAGGAAGAAGAGGCATCGTTCAACACCGCGAAGATTCTAGGTGCGCGCAGCACGCGACCAACGCTTCCACCTCGGGGGAGACTTCCAGAACTTGAGCAAAGCCGGCCGAGCGCGCCGCCTTGGCGATGCGCGCGTGCGTGGCCACGGCGCAACTGGCGGACCAGTCGGCCTGCGGGCTCAGCGCCTGCAGGTGGGCCACCGCCTCGGAACTGCTGAACACCCAGACATGGCGCTGAGGATCTTCCAGAGCCGATGTCAGGAGCCCGGCGGAAGCTTCGTCTAGCACGGGCAGGCGCCGCTGGTAGGCCACCAGGAACTCCACGGCCGAACCGGCCTGCTCGAACTGCTGGGCCAGCCAGTTGCGGCCTTCCTCGCCGCGCACGACCAGCACGTTGCGGCCGCGCCAGGCGCGACCTGCCACTTGACGCCACAGCGCTTCCGATTCGCTCGGCTCGCCCGGTGCCGGCTGGGCGATGTGGTGCGGCGCCACGCCGCAGGCCTGCAGCGCGGCGGTGGTGCCCTGCCCCGTGCTGCCCGCCCACAACCCGGCGGGCCACACCCGGCCAGGCGGGCGACGCGCGAAGAAGTGCTCCACCGCATTCGCGCTGACGAACATCACGAAATCCACAGAGGCCAGGCGGTGCCACGCCCGCTCGACAGCGGCCTCGTCAGGGGCCGGCGCGATGTCGATGAGCGCCAGCGCCTGGGCCTGGAGCCCGCGCGCCCTGAGCGCCTGCACCCAGGGTTCTGCCTGGCCCCGGGGCCGGGTGACGATCACGCACAGCGGGCTCACGAGCGCTCAGGCAGCCCCGAGATACCCCGATGCGCCTGCGCGGCGAAGGCCCTCTGCGGCTTCCTCGCCCAGGCGGCGTGCCGAGGCTTCGTCCGCAGGCGCGCCCTCGACCGTGAAGCGCAGAAGCGGCATGGTCAGCTGCGTGGCGTGGCCCAGGGCAGCTTCCAGGTGCAGGGTGCCTGCTGTCCAGGTGGCATGCGCGGCCAGCGGCATGCTGCAACTGCCCCCCAGGGCGCGTGACACCGCCCGCTCGGCGTGGGCCGCCAGCCAGGTGGGCTGGTGGACCGTCTGCGCCAGCAGCGCCCGCAGCTCATGGGCGTCTTCACGCACCTCGATGCCCAGGGCCCCCTGTCCTGCCGCAGGGATCATGCGGTCGGCCTCAAACACGCCGCGGATGCGACTGGCCAGGCCGAGGCGCTTGAGGCCCGCGGCCGCCAGCACGATGGCATCGAACCCGCCCTCGTCCAGCTTGCGCAGCCGCGTGTCGAGGTTGCCGCGCAGCGGCTCGATGCGCAGGTCAGGACGCTCGCTGAGCAACTGCACCACGCGCCGCAGGCTGGACGTGCCCACGCAGGCCCCCTGAGGCAGGGCCGAGAGGTCGTCGTAGCGGTTGGAGACGAAGGCGTCACGCGGGTCTTCGCGCTCCAACACCGCCGCCAGCACGAAGCCCGGCGGCAGGTCCATGGGGACGTCCTTGAGCGAGTGCACGGCCAGATGGGCCCGGCCCTCCTCCAGGGCCGTCTCCAGCTCCTTGACGAACAGGCCCTTGCCGCCCACTTTGGACAGGGCGCGGTCCAGGATCTGGTCGCCCTGGGTGGTCATGCCCAGCAGTTCGACCTGGCGGCCGAATCGCACCTGCAGGAGGTCGCGCACGTGTTCGGCCTGCCACAGGGCCAGTCGGCTTTCTCGGGTGGCGATGATGGTCTTGTCGCTCATCCGGTGATTATGGGAGCGTCGCCACGAAAATCAGGCAGGGTTGTCACCGACGAGTGTCAACCAGGGTCGAATGCCGCCCCTGTCGGGCACGGGGCTTGCGTACAGAATCTTTCATCAGCTTGCATCGCAGAGGCCCAACCATGCCCCGATCTTTGCCCCAAAGTTCCTCCAATTCGCCGGCTGGAACCGCCCGATCTGCCACAGGAGCCCCGGTGCCCAACGGGCCTCATGACGCCCAGCGGGAAGACATCCGGTTACTGGGCCGCATCCTGGGCGACACCATCCGCGAACACGAAGGGCGCGACACCTACGAACTCATCGAGAAGGTGCGGCAACTTGCCGTGGCCTTCCGGTTGAAGAAGGATGCGCAAGCCGGGCGGACGCTGGACCGCCTGCTGAAGAACCTGTCGGGCGACCAGACGGTGAGCGTGATCCGCGCCTTCAGCTACTTCGCCCACCTGGCCAACATCGCCGAAGACCATCAGCACGTGCGCGTGCGCGCCTTCCAGGACCGCAAGAGCCAGGCGCAGGAGGGCTCGCTCTCGCTGGCGATGGAGCGCTTGCACCACGCCGACCTGCGCGCCAGCGACATCGCCGCCACGCTGCGCCAGGCGTGGATCTCGCCCGTGCTGACCGCCCACCCCACGGAGGTGCAACGCAAGAGCATCCTCGACGCCGAGCGCGCCATTGCCGAGCTGGTGGCCGCGCGCGACCGTCTGGACACCGGGCGCGAACGGGGCGAGAACGAGGAACGGCTGCGCGCTCGCGTCACCCAGCTGTGGCAGACCCGCATGCTGCGCACCGCCAAGCTCACCGTGGAAGACGAGATCGAGAACGCGCTGAGCTACTACCCCACCACCTTCCTGCGCGAGATTCCGCGGCTGTACGGCGAGGTGGAGCACGCCCTGAAAGGGCACGACATCGCCCCTTTCCTGCGCATGGGGCACTGGATCGGCGGGGACCGGGACGGCAACCCCAACGTGGGCGCGCGCACCATGCAACGGGCCATGGCGCGCCAGGCCGAGGTGGCGCTGCGCCACTACCTGACCGAGCTGCACCTTCTGGGCGGCGAGCTCTCGATGTCGCACACCCTGGCTCCCGTGACGCCAGCCATGCTGGCATTGGCCGCACGATCGCCCGACCAGGACCAGCACCGCGAGGATGAGCCCTACCGGCGCGCCCTCATCGGCATGTACGCCCGGCTGGCGGCCACGCTGCACGAACTCACCGGAACCGAGGCGCTGCGCCACGCCGTGGCGCCGCAGAACCCTTACCTGGCGCCCGAAGAGCTCCTGGCGGACCTGGACGTCATTGCCGACAGCCTGTGCTCGCACCATGCGCAGGCCCTGGTGCAGCCGCGGCTGAGACCGCTACGCCGCGCGGTGCAGGTCTTCGGCTTTCACCTGGCGACGCTGGACATCCGCCAGAGTTCCGACCAGCACGAGCGGGTGGTAGCCGAACTGCTGCGGGTGGCGCGCGTGGAGGTGGATTACGGTGCGCTCACCGAGTCGCAGCGCCGCGAACTGCTGCTGCGCTTGCTGAACGACGCCCGGCCCTTGCGCGTACGCAACGCCACCTACAGCCCTCTCACCCTGGCCGAACTCGAGGTTTTCGAGACCGCGCGCGATCTTCGCCAGCGCCACGGCCATGAAGCCCTGCGCCACAGCATCATTTCCCACACCGAGGAGGTGAGCGACCTGCTGGAGGTGCTGCTGCTGCAGAAGGAATGCGGGCTGCTGCACGGCACGCTGGACAACACCCAGGACGGCGGGGCGCGTTGCGAGCTGATCGTCGTGCCCTTGTTCGAGACCATCGCCGATCTGCGCCGGGCCGAGCCCATCATGCGCGAGTTCTACGCCCTGCCCGGCATCGCCGGGCTGGTGGTGCGCAGCGGGGCCGAGCAGGAAATCATGCTGGGCTACAGCGACAGCAACAAGGACGGCGGCTTCTTCACCAGCAACTGGGAGCTGTACCGGGCCGAGACGGCGCTGGTGGAGTTGTTTGCCGAACTGGGCCAGGCGCATGGACTGCGCCTGCGCCTGTTCCACGGCCGTGGCGGCACGGTGGGGCGCGGCGGCGGGCCCAGCTACCAGGCCATCCTGGCCCAGCCCCCGGGCACGGTGCAGGGACAGATCCGCCTGACCGAACAGGGCGAGGTCATCGGCTCCAAGTACGCCCACCCCGAAATCGGCCGGCGCAACCTGGAAACCCTGGTGGCCGCCACCCTGGAGGCGACCTTGCTGCACCCCACGCAACGCGCTCCCAAGATCTTCACGGAAGCGGCCGCCGCGCTCAGCCAGGGGAGCTTCGACGCGTACCGAAAAATCGTCTACGAAACACCCGGCTTCACCGACTGGTTCTTCGCCGCCACGCCGCTGCGCGAGATTGCAGAGCTCAACATCGGCTCGCGGCCCGCCTCGCGCAAGGCCACGCGCGCCATCGAAGACCTGCGCGCCATTCCCTGGAGCTTCTCGTGGGGCCAGTGCCGCCTGGGCTTGCCCGGGTGGTGCGGCTTCGGCTCGGGAGTGCAGGCTTTCCTGGACGGCGCTGACGAGCCCGCGGCGGGGGCCCACCCCACAGGCCGGGGCAAGTCGGATGCCGCCGCCCGGCGGGACGCGCGCGTGCAGTTGCTGCGCCGCATGCACCGGCAGTGGCCTTTCTTCCGCACACTGCTGTCCAACCTGGACATGGTGCTGGCCAAGACCGACCTGGGCCTAGCTCAGCGCTACGCGGACCTGGTGGAAGACCGCAAGAGCGGGCGCCGCATCTTCGCGCTGCTGCAGGCCGAATGGCAACGCACCAGCGACGCGCTCACATTGATCACCGGTGAAGCCACGCGACTGAAGTCCAACCCGGCGCTGGCCCGCTCGCTGGAGCACCGCATTCCCTATCTGGACCCGCTGAACCACCTGCAAGTGGAACTGCTGCGCCGCTACCGCCAGCGCACCGCCGGTGACCCCCAGGTCGAACGGGTACGCCGGGGCATCCAACTGTCCATCAACGGGCTGGCCGCAGGGCTCAGGAACACGGGCTGACGGTGCGACAGGGCCGGGATAATGCCCAGTCACTTTCCGCAGCCCTCCCCGCCATGACCGCCTCCAGCCCCGCGCCCAGCACCTCCAGCAACCCGCTGGCCAACAAGTCCCAGGCCTGGTCGGCCCTGTTCAGCGAGCCCATGAGCGAGCTGGTGCAGCGCTACACCGCCAGCGTCGGCTTCGACAAGCGGTTGTGGCGCGCCGACATCGACGGCAGCCTCGCACACGCCCGAATGCTGAGCGCGCAAGGGATCATCGGCACGCAGGACCTGGCCGACATCGAGCGCGGCATGGCGCAGATCGCGGGTGAGATCGAGCGCGGTGAATTCACCTGGAAGCTCGAGCTCGAAGACGTGCACCTGAACATCGAGGCCCGTCTGACCGAGCTGGTAGGTCTGGCCGGCAAGCGGCTGCACACCGGGCGCTCACGCAACGACCAGGTGGCCACCGATGTGCGGCTGTGGCTGCGCGGCGAGATCGACCAGCTCACGCCGCTGCTGGTGGCGATGCAGCGCGCGCTCGTCGAGATGGCCGCCCAGCACACCGACACCGTGATGCCCGGCTTCACCCACCTCCAGGTGGCTCAGCCCGTGAGCTTCGCCCACCACCTGCTGGCCTATGTGGAGATGTTCGCGCGCGACACCGAGCGCCTGGCCGACGTGCGAAAGCGCGTGAACCGCCTGCCCCTGGGCGCGGCGGCCCTGGCCGGCACCAGCTACCCGCTGGACCGCGAAGCCGTGGCGCGCACGCTCGGCTTTGACGGTGTGTGCGAGAACAGCCTGGACGCCGTGAGCGACCGCGACTTCGCGCTCGAGTTCTCGTCCTTCGCTGCCATCTGCATGGTCCACGTCTCCCGCCTGTCTGAAGAGATCGTGCTGTGGATGAGCCAGAACTTCGGCTTCATCGACCTGGCCGACCGCTATTGCACCGGCTCGTCCATCATGCCGCAGAAGCGCAACCCGGACGTGGCCGAACTCGCGCGCGGCAAGACCGGGCGCGTGGTGGGCCACCTGATGGGCCTGCTCACGCTGATGAAGGGGCAGCCGCTGACCTACAACAAGGACAACCAGGAAGACAAGGAGCCCTTGTTCGACACCGTGGACACGCTGCGCGACACCCTGCGCATCATGGCCGAGATGTGCGCGGGCATCGTCGTCAAGCCCGAGGCCATGGAGCGCGCCGCCCTGCGCGGCTACGCCACCGCCACCGACCTGGCCGACTACCTGGTCAAGAAAGGCCTGCCCTTCCGCGACGCGCACGAGGCCGTGGCGCACGCGGTGAAGGTGGCCATCGGTCAGGGCGTGGACCTGTCACAGCTGCCCCTGGCCACGCTGCAAGGCTTCCACCCCGCCATCGGCGCGGACGTGTTCGACGCCCTCACCCTGCGCGGCTCCATCAACGCCCGCAACGTGCGCGGCGGCACCGCGCCGGCCCAGGTGCAGGCGCAGGTGACGCGGCACCGCCAAAGACTCGGATAGCCGCATGTCTCGCGGGCGCCGCTGGATCGCCCACCTGGACATGGACGCGTTCTACGCCTCCGTGGAACTGCTGCGCTATCCCGAACTCAAGGGCCTGCCCGTGGTGATTGGCGGAGGCCGGCGCCACCAGCCTGAGTTGCTGGCCGAAGGCACCAGGCGCTTCGCCACCTTGCGCGACTACGCCGGCCGCGGCGTGATCACCACCGCCACCTATGCCGCGCGGGATCTGGGCGTGCACTCCGGCATGGGGCTGATGAAGGCCGCCAAGCTAGCGCCTGAAGCCGTGCTGCTGCCGGTGGACTTCGACGAATACCGCCGGCTGTCGCGTGCCTTCAAGGCCGCGGTGGCCGAGATCGCGCCAGTGATCGAGGACCGCGGCATCGACGAGATCTACATCGACCTCACCGAGGTGCCCGGCGCGCAGGACGCCGTGGGACATGATCCCTTCGGCGGCGTGCGCGGGCTGGCGCAGGAGATCCGCAACAACGTGCTGCAGCGCACCGGGCTCACCTGCTCGGTGGGCGTGACGCCCAACAAGCTGCTGAGCAAGATCGCCTCGGAACTGGACAAGCCCGACGGGCTGACGGTGCTGACCGAAGCGGACATTCCCACCCGCATCTGGCCGCTGGCCGCGCGCAAGGTCAACGGCATCGGACCTAAGGCCGCGGACAAGCTGATGGCCCTGGGCGTGCGCACGGTGGGTGACCTGGCAGCCCAGACCCGCACGCAATTGATCGAGGCCTTCGGCCGAAGCCACGGCGCTTGGCTGCATGAGACCGCCCACGGTCGGGACGACCGCCCGGTGGTGACGCACAGCGAACCCGTGTCCATCAGCCGTGAGACCACCTTCGAGCGCAACCTGCACGCCGTGCGCGACCGTGCTGCGCTCGGCGAGATCCTCACCCGCTTGTGCGGCCAGGTGGCACTGGACCTGCAACGCAAGGGTTACCGGGCCCGCACCATCGGCATCAAGCTGCGGTTCGAGGACTTCAAGACCGTCACGCGAGACCTGACGCTGCCTGAGCCCGTGGCTGACGGCAGCGACATCCGCCGAGCCGCCGGGGAGTGCCTCAAGCGCGTGGACCTCACGCGCAGCCTGCGCCTGCTGGGGGTGCGGGCGTCTTCGCTCACGCGGAGTTGACACGGGGTTGGATGGCCCTGCTGCGCCCTCGCTTGACCGGCCATTACAGTAGATTCACCTCTCTTCGCCTCTTCGCCTCTTCGCCTCTTCGCCTCTTCACCTCTTCCCCCGCGGCCTGAGCGCCTCACAGCATTCAACCCTCCACACCGAGACCCTTTCACATGCGCGTCTTCACTGCAGCCCTGGCCACCGAGACCAACACCTTCGCGCCCGTGCCCACGGGACTGGCCTCCTTCAAGGACCGCGAGTACTTCCCGGCCGGGCAGCACCCGGACCACATCACCGGCTCGGCCGGGCCGCTGTGGGCGCTGCGCGAGGTGTCTGCGGCCAAGGGCTGGACGGTGATCGAGGGCATGGTGGCGTCGGCGCAGCCTGGCGGCACCACCACGCGACAAGCCTACGAGACACTGCGCGACGAACTGCTGGCCGACCTGCGTGCGGCCCTGCCCGTGGGCATGGCGCTGATCGGCCTGCACGGTGCCATGGTGGCCGAGGGCTATGACGACTGCGAAGGCGACCTGCTGGCGCGCGTGCGCGCCCTGGTAGGCCCTGACGCAGTGGTGGGCGCGGAGATCGACCCCCACAACCACCTGAGCAAGGCGATGGTGCAGCACGCCGACGTGCTGGTGTCGTTCAAGGAGTATCCGCACACCGACGTGCTGGAGCGCGGGCGCGAGCTGGTGGCACTGTGCGAGGCCACCGCGCAGCGGCGCATCCGGCCGGTGGGCGCGGTGGTGGACTGCCGGATGGTGGTGCCCTTTCACACCACACGCCAGCCCGCGCGCGGCCTGGTGGACCGCATCCAGGCCATGGAGGGGCACGACGGCGTGCTGTCCATCTCGCTGACCCACGGCTTCTCGCTGGGCGATGTACCGGACATGGGCACCAAAGTGCTGGTCTACTGTGACGGCAACGCAGCCCAGGCCGAGGCCCTGGCTCGGGCCCTGGCCGACGAGATCATCGGCCTGCGCGACCAGCTGGCCGTGCGCTACCTGTCCATCGACGAGGCGTTGGACGCCGCGCTGGCGTTCGACGGCGCACCCGTGGTACTGGCCGACCGCGCCGACAACCCCGGCAGCGGTGCCCCGGGCGACTCCACTTTCATCCTGCGCCGCATGCTGGAGCGTGGCATCACCGGCGCCGCCATCGGCCCGATGTGGGATCCGGTGGCCGTGCGCACGGCCTTCGAGGCGGGCGAAGGGGCCCGCCTCACGCTGCGCGTGGGCGGCAAGATCGGCCCGGCCTCGGGCGACCCGCTGGACCTGCCCTGCACGGTCAAGGTGCTGCGTACCGAACACCAGATGGCGGGCCTGAGCGGCGCGCCCATCGCCGTAGGCGACGCCGCCTGGATCGAGTCGGCCGGCATCGACATCGTGCTGACCAGCCTGCGCCGCCAAGCCACAGGCACCGACGTCTTCACCGACCTGGGTTGCAATCTCGCGCAGCGCAAGATCGTGGTGGTGAAGTCAGCCCAGCACTTTCACGCCTCCTTCGCCAAGGTGGCAAAACAGGTGCTTTACGTCGGCGCACCCGGCGCGGCCACGCCCTTTCTGCACACGCTGGACTACCGCAAGATCCAGCGCCCGATATGGCCGCTGGATGCGGTGGACGCAGTCAAGTAGGTGCAGAGAAAGTGGCCGTATGGAGCACCGGCTGAAGCAAGGTGTCAACCCTGCAGATGACACGCCGACCAGCGCCCCGGTTCCACCTCCTTGAGCTGGGGCGCCTCCTGCCGGCAGCGCTCGGTGGCGTGGGGGCAACGGGGGTGGAAGTGGCAGCCTGAAGGGGGGTCCAGCGGCGAGGGGATCTCGCCCGTGATGGCCAGGAAGTCCTTCTTGCGTGCTTCCAGGCGCGGCACCTCGGCCAGCAGGGCTTGGGCATAGGGGTGCAGGGGCTGATCGAAGAATGCAGTGGCCGGCGCGCTCTCGACCACACGCCCCAGGTACATGATGACCACGCGGTGGCACAGGTGGCGCACCACGCCCAGGTCATGGCTGATGAACAGGTAGGTCAGGCCGAGCGACTCGCGCAGCTCCATGAACAGGTTGAGCACCTGGGCCTGGATGGACACGTCGAGCGCCGCCACGGCCTCGTCGCAGATCAGAAAACGGGGCTTGACAGCCAGCGCCCGGGCAATGCCCACGCGGGCGCGCTGGCCGCCCGAGAACTGGTGGGGGAAGCGGTCGGCCAGGGCCGGGTCCAGGCCCACGCGGCGCAATTGCTCACCCACCCACTCGTCGCGCTGGGCGCGGCTCACCAGGCCGTGCACCGCGGGCGCCTCACCCACCAGCTCGGCCACGCGCAGGCGGGGGTTGAGCGAGGCGAACGGGTCCTGGAAGATCATCTGTACCTGCAGCCGGGCAGCCTGGCGCGCCGCCGCGTCCAGGTCCTGCAGGCGCTGGCCGTGCCAGCGCACCTCGCCCGCGCTGGGCGCGTGCAGGCCCGCCACCACGCGCGCCAGCGTGGACTTGCCGCAGCCCGACTCGCCCACCAGCCCGACCACCTCGCCCTCGCGCACCTGCAGGTTCACCCCGTCCACCGCGTGCACCGTCTCCTCGCGCACGGGGCTGCCCAACGCACGGGCGATGCGCCCCGCCAGGTCCAGGCGCTTGACGAAGCGCTTGGAGACGCCTCGCAGCTCCAGCATCGGGGGCGTCATGCCAATGGCTCCGACACCGGGTGGTGGCACCACAGGCGGTGGCCAGGCTCTGGTTCGGTGGCCATCGGGCGCTGCTGGCAGGCCGGCCCCGCATGAGCGCAGCGGGCACGGAACGCGCAGCCGTCATCCAGCGCCAGCGGCGAGGGCGCCATGCCGGGAATCTGCCGCAGGCGCGCCCCGCGCGGGTTGCGGCTGGGCACCGAGCCGATCAGCCCTCGGGTGTAAGGGTGCTGCGGCCGCTCAATCACGGCCGCCGTGCTGCCATGCTCCACGATGCGCCCGCCGTACATCACGGCCACTTCGTCCGCCAGACCCGCCACCACCGACAGATCATGGCTGATCCATATCAGCGCCGTGCCCGTTTCGCGGCACAGCCGCTGCATCTCGAACAGGATCTGTGCCTGGATGGTCACATCCAGGGCCGTGGTGGGCTCGTCGGCAATGATCAGGTCAGGTTCGTTGAGCAGCGCGATCGCAATGGCCACGCGCTGGCGCATGCCACCAGAGAACTCGTGCGGGTAGGAGGACAAGCGCTCATCGGGCGCGGGAATGCCCACGCGCACCAGCGCGGCGCGGCAGCGTGTGCGAGCAGCAGCGTCCGACACCGGCGCGTGGGCCTGGATGGCCTCGATCATCTGCGTGTCGATGCGCAGCACCGGGTTCAGCGTGGCCATCGGGTCCTGGAAGATCATGGCGATGCGGCGCCCGCGCAAAGCACGCCACTGCTCGGGGCTGCAGCCGCTCAGGTCCTGGCCTTCCAGCAGGATGCGCCCACCCACCTGGCGCCCGGGCGGGTCCACGAGCCCCATGAGCGACAAGCCCGTGATGGATTTGCCCGAGCCCGATTCGCCCACCAGCCCCAGCACCTGGCCGCGCCGCAACTCGAACGACACGTCCTGCACCGCGCGCAGCACACCCTGACGGGTGGCGAAGTGTGTGCTCAGGCCCTGCACCTGCAGCAGCGGGATGTCGGACGCGCTCATCGCCGCAGCCTCGGGTTGAGGATGTCGCGCAACCGGTCGGCCACCAGGTTGATGCTCAGGATGGTCAGCAGCAGCGCCAGCCCGGGATAGAAGCTGATCCAGTAGCGCCCACTCATCAGATGGTTGAAGCCGTTGGAGATGAGCAGGCCCAGCGAGGGCTCGGTGATGGGCAGCCCCAGGCCGAAAAATGACAAGGTGGCCTCCAGCGAGATGGCATGCGCCACCTGCACGGTGGCCACCACGATCAGCGGCGGCAGGCAGTTGGGTAGCAGGTGGCGCAGCACCTGGCGACTCCGGGGCAGGCCCAGCACGCGCGCGGCCTCCATGTACTCCTTGTCGCGCTCCACCAGCGCGCAGGCGCGCACGGTGCGTGCATACAGCGCCCACTGGATGGCCACCAGCGCGATGATCACCTTGTCCAGTCCCTGGCCGAAGATGGCCAGCAGGATCAGCGCCAGCAAGATCGCGGGAAAGGACAGTTGCAGGTCGACGACGCGCATCACCAGCGCATCGACCCAGCCGCCGAAGTAGGCGGCCACCAGACCCAGCACCAGGCCCAGGGCCAGGGCCGCCACGGTGCTGAAGGTGCCCACCCACAGCGAGGTGCGCAGGCCGTAAAGAATGCCCGAGAGCATGTCGCGTCCCTGGTCGTCCGAGCCGAGCAGAAAGCGCCCCCCGGTGGCCGAGACCTCGCCCGGCGGCAGCTTGGCGTCCAGGATGTCCAGTTGCGCCAGGTCGTAGGGGTTCTGCGGCGAGACCCAGGGCGCCAGCAACGCCAGCGCCACCACCGTCAGCAGCAACGCCAGGCTGGCCAGCGCCGAGCGCGAGCGCGCGTACTCGCGCCACAGGCGCCGCGCCGGGCTCTCGGCGCGTTCGAGTTCCACGTCCGTGACGGCGCTCATGGGACAACCCGGCGCGCAGGGCGCGGCGAGAAGATCTCCCGGGAGCGGCCCGGCGCACTCACGCTGCGGCCCCTTGCCGGGCACCCGAGCGCACGCGCGGGTCCAGCGCGGTGTAGAGCAGGTCCACCACCAGGTTGATGGTGACGAACAGCGTCACGATCACCAGCAGATAGGCCACGATGACCGGGCGGTCGAGCTGGTTGATGGAGTCGATCAGCAGCTTGCCTGTGCCGGGCCAGGCAAAGATGGACTCGGTGACGATGGCAAAGGCGATCACCGAGCCCAGCTCCAGGCCAATGACGGTGACGATGGGAATCAGGATGTTCTTCAGCACATGCACGCCCACCACGCGGCTGGCGCGCAGCCCCTTGGCGCGCGCGTAGCGCACATAGTCTTGCAGCAAGGCTTCGCGGGTTTGCGCCCGCGTCAGGCGGATCAGCAGCGACAGTTTGAACAAGGCCAGGTTGAAGGCCGGCAGCAGAACATGCGCCAGGCCATCGGCGGTGAAGATACTGAAGCGCAGCCCCAGCACGGTGACGGTCTCGCCCCGTCCGCCCGAGGGCAGCCAGCCCAGGTGCACAGAGAACAGCATGATCAGCACCAGCCCCACCCAGAAAGTGGGCAGCGAAAAGCCAAGGATGGAGCCGGTCATGATGCTGCGGCTGACCCAGCCGTCAGGCTTGAGCCCGGCCAGCAGGCCCAGCGGAATGCCGATGCCCACGGCCAGCACCATCGCCACCAGCGCCAGTTCCACCGTGGCCGGCAGCTTGGACAGGATGAGCTCCAGCGCGGGCACGCCATAGACGAAGGAGCGGCCCAGGTCACCGCTCAGCGCGCCGCGCAGGAAGGTGAAGTACTGCTCGTGCAGAGGCCGGTCCAGCCCCAGAGCGATGGTGGCGCGCAGCTTCTCGGCCTCGTCGGCCTGGGGGTTGACCAGCAGTTCGATCGGGTTGCCGATGGCGTAGACACCCAGGAACACCAGCACCGACATCGCCACCAGGACGAAGCCGGCCTGCGCCAGACGCCGCAGAACCTCAGCCAGCATCAGGCAGGCGCGCGAAGCAGGGTCTTCACTTGGCGGCCGGCGCGATCATCAGCGCGTTGAAGCGGCGCTGCGGCCGCGGCGTCACGGTCAGGCCCTTCTTGGCCGCGAAGTCGAAGATGGGATAGAAGACCGGGATCAGGGCCTGGTCCTCCATGGCCACGCGGATAGCGCGGCCCACCAAGGCGTCTCGCTGCTTGTCGTCCAGGTTCTGCAAGGAGGCGGTTAACAGGTTGTCCACCAACGGGTTGGAGTAGCGCGTGCGGTTGGCCGTACCGAAACCCTTGGCCGGCGTGAAGGTGGCCACCAGGGCGCGCAGGCTGTTGGCGGCCTCCTCGGCGCCGTACTGGGCGGCGAAGGCGCTGAACTCCTGCTTGGAGGCCCGCGTGAAGAACACGCTGCCGGGCAGCGTCTCCACCTCGGCCTTCAGGCCCAGGCGGGTCCACATCTGCGCCACGGCCTGGGCGATGGCAGCGTCACCGGGGTAGCGGTCGTTGGTGGTGTGCAGCACGATGCGAAAGCCCTGCGCCCAGCCGGCTTCCTTGAGCAGGGCCTGCGCGCGCAACAGATCGTGCGGGTCCGGCTTGACGTCCTTGGGGGCGGTGGGGAACGCGTCCGACAGCATCTGCCCGGCGGGCACGCCACTGCCTTCCAGCACCCGGTCCACCATGAGCGCGCGGTTCAGCGCCAGCGACAGCGCCTTGCGCACCCGGGCATCCTTCAACGGGTTGCGGTCCAGGGGCTTGCCGTCCTTGGCGGTGATGAAGGGGGACACATCACGCGCAGAGTCCAGCGCGATGTAGTGCACCAGCGCGGCCGGCCCACCGCGCACGAGCGAGAAGCGGTTGTCCTTCTTCAGGCGCGCCAGGTCGGCGCTGGGCACGGCGTCGATGGCATCCACCTGGCCCGACAGCAGCGCAGCCAGACGCGCGCTGTCCTTGGCCAGCACCACTTCGGTGACGCGGGCCCAAGGCGGCTTGGGGCCCCAATAGCGCTCGTTGCGCTCGACCACCAGGCGCTCGCCGTTGACCCACTCCCCCAGCTTGAAGGGGCCCGTGCCCACGGCGGCCTTGCCGCTGTTGAAGTCCTGCGTGGTGACGCCCTTGCCCACCGAGGCCGAGATGATCAGCACATTGGCCAGATCCATGGGCAGCCCCGGGTGTACGGCCACGGTCTTCATGTGCAAGGTGTGGCTGTCGATCTTGATGATGCGCTCCACGCTGCGCGTGAACTGCGAGAACGAATTGGGCGAGTTGGGTACGTTGGGAACGCGCTCCCAGGTGAAGATCACGTCGTCAGCCGTGAAGGGCACGCCGTTGTGGAACACCACACCCTGGCGCAGCTTGACTTCCCAGGTCAGCGGGTCCAGCGTCTTCCACGACACCGCCAAGTTCGGCTTGAGCTGCAGCTTCTCGTCCAGGGTGATCAGGTGCTCGAAGATCAGCGGGTGGGACGACCCGGTAGGAAACGCCGCAAAAAAGTGCGGGTCCAGGGTGTTGAGCTCAAGCTTGGTGCCCAGCGTGAGGTTCTGGGCGTACACGGGTGCACCGGCGCACAGGCCGGCACACAGCGCCAGCAGCGCGGCAAGACGACGGGTCAGGGTCACGAACATCAACGGCTTCTCCAAGGGCCCTCAGCCCCAAAAGCTGTCATTGGAGCCGCAGTGCGCCCTGTGGGGAATAGGTATCTTTCCCCGCATCAACCCCTGCCCTCATGCCCCGCAGCGGCCCAGAACGGGCAGGTCGCGCATAGACTTCCGACTCGTCAAGAAGGACCGCACAGGCCGCTGCAGGAGCAACAACACCCATGCCCCAAGTCATCACCAACATCGAAGACCTGCGCGTCCTGGCGCAGCAGCGCGTGCCGCGCATGTTCTACGACTACGCCGACTCCGGCTCGTGGACCGAGAGCACCTACCGCGCCAACGAGAGTGACTTCGCCAAGATCAAGCTGCGCCAGCGCGTGGCCGTCAACATGGAAGGCCGCAGCACGGCCACCCAGATGGTGGGCATCGACTGCAAGATGCCGGTGGCCATCGCCCCCACGGGCCTGACAGGCATGCAGCACGCCGACGGCGAGATCCTGGCAGCACAGGCGGCAGAGAAGTTCGGCGTGCGCTTTACGCTGTCCACCATGAGCATCTGCTCCATCGAGGACGTGGCCGCGCGCACCACGCAGCCCTTCTGGTTCCAGCTCTACGTGATGCGCGACCGCGACTTCATCGAGCGCCTGATCGACCGCGCCAAGGCCGCCAAGTGCGACGCTCTGGTTCTCACGCTGGACCTGCAGATCCTGGGCCAGCGCCACAAGGACCTGAAGAACGGCCTGTCCGCGCCGCCCAAGCTCACGGTGGCCAACATCCTGAACATGATGACCAAGCCGCGCTGGTGCATGGGGATGCTGGGCACGCCGCGCCGGCAGTTCGGCAACATCGTGGGGCACGTCAAGGGCGTATCCGACATGGCGAACCTCTCGGCCTGGACGGCCGAGCAGTTCGACACCCAGCTGAACTGGGGCGACGTGGAGTGGATCAAGAAGCGCTGGGGCGGCAAGCTCATCATCAAGGGCATCCAGGACGTGGAAGACGCCAAGCTCGCGGCCGACAGCGGCGCCGATGCGCTCATCGTCAGCAACCACGGCGGGCGTCAGCTGGACGGCGCGCAAAGCAGCATCGAGGCGCTGCCAGCCATCGCGGCCGAGGTGGGCTCGCGCATCGAGGTGCACATGGACGGCGGCATCCGCTCCGGCCAGGACGTGCTCAAGGCTTGGGCCCTGGGTGCGCGCGGCACCTACATCGGCCGCGCCTTCCTCTACGGCCTCGGCGCGATGGGCGGCGAAGGCGTGACCAAGGCGCTGCAAATCATCCACAAGGAACTCGACCTGACCATGGCCTTCTGCGGCCGCACCAAGATCGCCGACGTGGATCGCTCCATCCTGCTGCCGGGGACGTTTCCCACGGCTTGAGGTGCGGGCGGGCCGGCAGTGCCGGTCCACCCCGACCCTCAGGCCTCAGCTCCTCAGGCCTTGGGCAGCGTCACCCCGCGCTGGCCCTGGTACTTGCCGCCGCGGTCCTTGTAGCTGGTCTCGCAGACCTCGTCGCTCTCGAAGAACAGCACCTGCGCGCAGCCTTCGCCGGCGTAAATCTTGGCCGGCAACGGCGTGGTGTTGCTGAACTCCAGCGTCACGTAGCCTTCCCACTCGGGCTCGAAGGGGGTGACGTTGACGATGATCCCGCAGCGCGCGTAGGTGCTCTTGCCCAGGCAGATGGTGAGCACGTTGCGCGGGATGCGGAAGTACTCCATCGTGCGCGCCAGCGCAAAACTGTTGGGCGGGATGATGCAGACATCACTCTCGATATCGACGAAGCTCTTCTCGTCGAAGTTCTTTGGGTCCACCACGGTGCTGTGGATGTTGGTGAAGACCTTGAACTCACGCGCGCAGCGAATGTCGTAGCCGTAGCTGGAGGTGCCGTAGCTGACGATGCGCTGGCCGTCGGCAGCGTGCCGCACCTGCCCGGGCTCGAAGGGCTCGATCATGCCGTGCGCTTCGGCCATGCGGCGGATCCAACGGTCGCTCTTGATGCTCATGCCATGCCTTGGAATGCGCCCCTGCGGCGCTCGAGGATTCTAGGAGGCTGACAGACGCTCAGCGCTCCATTAGCATCGCCGGGACAGACCAGCCCGCCGCGCTGGAAACTCTGGAACTTCAGGAGGACTCGCGATGCCCACACCGTTCCGCCCGGCCCTCACGCTGCTCACCCAGTACGCGGCCTATCACCGCGACCGGCGCAACATCCAGACGCACCTGGTGGGCGTGCCGCTGATCGTCTTCGCGATCGGCGTGCTGCTGTCGCACCCGGTGGTACCCGTTGGCGAATGGGCGCTCACCCCCGCCTGGGCGCTGTTCGCGCTGACCTCGCTGTGGTACCTGACACGAGGCGAGTTCACCCTGCAGGTGGCGGTGGTGGCAGTGATGGCGCTGCTGATCGGCTCAGCGCAGGTGCTGGGCCAGTCCAGCCCCTCCTGGGTGGCCTGGGGTGTGGGGCTCTTCGTGCTGGGCTGGCTGATCCAGTTCGTGGGCCACTACTACGAGGGCCGCAAGCCCGCCTTCGCCGACGATCTGGTGGGCCTGCTGGTGGGGCCGATGTTCGTGGTGATGGAGCTGCTCGCCGCCGCCGGCGCGTGCCGCGCCTTGATGGCCCGCATCGAGGCCGAGGCCGGCCCCACCCACCTGCGCGACCTCACGGGCACGGCGGCCTGAAGCGCAGGCCCCGATCGGCTGGCGGCCTGCCCCCTGCGGCGTAGGCTGGTCAGCTGTCCGCCGTGAATCCGATCGACTTGACGATAGGCCCCCAGCGCTCGGTGTCAGCCTTCAACAGCGCCGCCAGCTCCGCAGGCGTGGAGGACTTCGCCTCCAGGCCCATCACCGCCAGGCCGTCCACGGTCTCCTTGTCGGCCAGGGCCGCACGCAGTGCGGCATTGGCCCGCTGCACCACGTCGGTCGCCGCCTTGCCCGGCAGGTAGAAGCCGAACCACTCGCTGAAGGCCATGTCGCGCAGGCCTTGCTCCACCAGGGTGGGCGTGTCCGGGGCGAAACGGCTGCGAGCAGCCCCCGTGGCCGCGAGCAGGCGGCATTTGCCCGCCGCCACGTGCTGCGTGAACTCGCCGATCGGACCGGAGACGGCCTGGACCTGGCCGCCGATCATGTCCAGGATGGCGGGCTGCGTTCCCCGGTACGGCACGTGCTTGAGGTCCACGCTGGCGCTGCGACCGAGCAGCACGCCGATGAAGTGCGGCACCGAACCCGCGGCCGGGGAGCCGAAGTTGGCCTGTGCCGGGTTGGCCTTG
>Ga0315906_10000642_pt1 | contig 54648 bp, 50 predicted proteins | sample LakEriMetagenome_4_FD_203526 | JGI IMG/M metagenome (GOLD analysis project Ga0315906, IMG submission 203526) | Freshwater fungal communities from buoy surface, Lake Erie, Ohio, United States - Buoy 2 MA122 | ecosystem: Environmental > Aquatic > Freshwater > Lake > Lake biofilm | place: USA...
TCTGAAAGTGAATATTTCGGTTGCCACCCAATAACATCTCTCGAACGATCAGCATTCGCATAAATCTCTACCACATCTCCGGGGCGTCTTGGACCAAATTTCCAGTTCAATTTCAGACCACTGCGTGATTCAAAAAGTTGAATTACCTCCAGAATAGTAGATCCGCGACCTGTACCAATATTGATGTACTCTAAACAATTCCCTGATTGGTTTTCCAAAAATTTCAGTGCCTTAACGTGTGATTCGGCGAGATCACATACATGGATATAATCCCGAACACATGTCCCATCGGTGGTCGGATAATCATTGCCGAAAACTACCAAACATTCTTGCTTTCCGATGGCAGTTTGTGTAATGAATGGGAATAAATTGTTGGGTTTACCAATCGGAAATTCTCCCAAAGCTCCCGAAGGATGCGCACCAACAGGATTAAAGTAACGCAAATTCATCACTTTAAACTTTGGAAAGGCGTTATGCACATCTGCAAGCATTTGTTCGCCAATGAGCTTGGTGTTACCATAGGGGGAGCCTGGCTGACTTTTCGGCGAGCTTTCATTCACTTCTTTAACTCCGTTGGGTTCTCCGTAAACGGTGCATGAAGAGGAAAAAACAAAATTGAAAACCCCAAATTCAAGCGCCATAGCACAGACCACATTCAGCCCTTCAAGGTTGTTATGGTAATATTTCAATGGATTCTCAACTGATTCACCCACAGCCTTATCTGCTGCAAAATGAATTATCCCATGAAATTTTTTGGATGCAAAAAGAGCCTTCATTGCCTTGCGGTCACAAATATCCATTTCATGGATCTCTGGTACAAAGGACAATAGTTCATTAAATCCCTCCAGCACCTTTCGATTTGCATTCCTGAAATCGTCAGCAATAACAGGAGTGTACCCATGATGGATTAGCTCAATGACTGTGTGGGAACCAATGTATCCACACCCGCCGGTTACAAGAATATTCCTGTTTTCACTCATGGTTGATCAAAGTTAATACTTATTTGGTGTACTTTGCAGTGATGAACGACAATCGAAAAATAGATCTTCAACGTTTCGTCAGGCCAAAAACGAAATGGACGTATTTACTCAAATTCGTTGCATATGCTCTGGTCATTGGAATCATCTTATTGTTCATTTCGAATCGTTTGAAAAGCTCTGAGCATATAAATTCAACTACGGAAACGAAGGAAATTCGTAACATAAAGATCGAAGTTCCCTGAACCATTCCCTCGGGAAATTGTTTTAGGTTTATGAAGTTTTTGTTCTTGTGCGTTTTACTAATAGGCCTATTTCCAACAAGCAAAGTTTCACTCACAGTGAATGTGACGGGGTTTACAGACAATGTTGGAAAATCGTATATTGCCCTATACCGACCCAAAGATACTTGGCCCGAGATCAATAAGCAATTTATTGGAAAGGTGGTAGCGATTAGCGGGAAAACCTCTTCTGTAAAATTTGAATACCTCGAGTGTGGAACGTATGCAGTAGCCGTGTTTCACGACAGGAACAACAATGGTAAGCTTGACAAGAACATGCTCGGTATTCCGGTTGAACGTTATGGGTTTTCGAACAATGCGCGTGAAACATTCAGTGCTCCGAGCTTCAGCAGTGCCTCGGTTGAATTACAGAAAGACCGAGCTATTTCTATTTATGTGAAATGAGGCATTTCCGCTGAAAATACCTGTATGTTTCTACCTGAGCATGAAATATCTTTTCTGTCGATTCAGCAACACGATAAGGGTTATCCATTTTTTTTCTAATCAAACGACTTTTAACGTTTCCTTTCCACTGAATTTCAAATAGTTTATTCAACTCATCTTTTAGCTCATTTGATTTTATTGGACATGCAACCTCCATTCGTTTATCGAGATTTCGCTCCATCCAATCCGCACTTGTAATGTAGTATAAGGGGTTGCCCCCATTTTCAAAAATTAATATTCTTGAATGTTCTAAATATCGATCTACGATACTAATTACCTCAATGTTTTCACTTATTTTTTTGTCTCCCGGAACCAAACCACAAATCCCTCGAATGATCATTCTGATTTTTACCCCCGCGGCGCCTGCCTCGTAAAGCTTCTCAATCATTTTTACATCCGTTAAATTATTGAGTTTAATACGTATTTCAGCATATATTCCCTTTTTGGCATTTTTTATTTCCTGATCAATGAGCTGAGTTATTTTTCTACGTGTATTCAATGGAGAAACAATCAACTGCTTAAAAATTGGTCTCTCGAGATTATTTTCCAATAACCTGAATACCTTTTGAACTTCCCCGGCAAGATTAATATCAGACGTCAACAACGCCAGATCACTGTATACTTGCGCACTTCTTTCGTTAAAATTTCCTGTACCTACGTATGAAATATATTGGTTTAAAGCTTTTTGCTTTCGATGAATGAGCATCAGCTTCGAATGCACTTTCAAATCTTGTACTCCATAGATAACCCTCGCACCATTTTCTTTCAGCTTATCTGCCCAATATAAATTTTGTTCCTCATCAAACCTCGCCTGTAATTCCAAAACAACTGTCACTTTTTTGCCATTTGCAACGGCTGCATTCAGAGCGTTCATAACCTGAGAATTTCTGGCAACTCGGTAGATATTGATTTTTATAGATACTACCAAGGGATCAATTGCCGCCTCTCTTAATAGATCTACTATGTAGTCAAAACGTTGATAGGGAAAGTTTAATAAAACATCTTTGAAAAGAATACTTTCAATAAGGCTTTTGTTTTCGGTAAAATCTGGATGTGGTAGCGCGGGTTGAGGAGGAAAAAGAAGATTCTTTCGATCGAAAGAAGGAAATTTCATAAAATCCTTAAAATTATGATACTTTCCTCCTGGAATTTGATTCACCCCTGTGCGCAATTGTAACGCTTTCAAAACATGCCTTAACAGATCTTCGGGCATACGTTCATCATAAACAAATCTGACAGGTTTTCCCTGTTTTCTTTGCTTCAAACTTTTCTCCATCTTTTCAATAAAAGATATGGAAATATCATCGTCTAAGTCTAATTCGGCGTCACGGGTAAATTTGAAGGTAAACGCCTCAATTCTAGTGAACTCAAAGATTGAAAAAATACTTTCCAAATGAAGTCGTATGACGTCATCCAAAAGAATCAGGTAATCCTTTCTGCCTTCGCGCATGAGGTAAAACCTTGAGAATTCTGGGGGCACTTGTATTAATGCGTATTTACATTTTTTACCTCTCTTTGGCAATAATTTTACCGCAAGGTAGATCCCAGAATCCTGCAACTTTAGATGGCCAACTTTCCCTTCAATTAAGACAGGAACAATGGCGTGCTTAAGCGTTAACTCGAAAAAGTCTTTTAGCTCGGCACGCTGAAGATCTGTTACTGAGTTTTCATCCAAGCGGATAATGCCATGATCTGCAAGTTCATTAAATAATGATTCATACGTACTTTCGAATATTTCCTGTTGCTTAAGAACCTTTTTTCTAATCTCAGCATATAGTTCTGATGGTGTTCCTTTGAACCCATCTACTGATCTTTTACGCACGGCAATCATCCGTCTAAGATTTGCAATGCGGACTCGAAAGAATTCATCCAGATTGTTGGAATAAATTCCAAGAAATCGAACACGTTCAATTAGTGGTACCCTTTTGTCCTGAGCCTCCTGCAGTACCCTTTCATTGAAGCTTAACCAGCTTAATTCCCGATTGATCAAATCCATCATTATCAAAGGTCGTCATCTTCAAATACCTCAATGTTTAATTTGCGTTAAATTATTGTAAATAAAAAAGAGCCTTTCGGCCCTTTTGATTTAAACTTTCATTCCTTTTACGACGCGGTCCTTACGCTTTGTTTTTTGAAGATTTTTACGTTTGACCATCAGGTAAGTTGTATTACTTGAAGATGAAGCGAAATAAGTTTCGTTGCCATAAGATAATTTGCCTCCCTTCTCATTTGTCCAATCTGCTACCAAAAAGTATTTTGCATTGGTTGCCTGAGCTTGTCTTACAGTAAACGTTAGCGTTTTACCCACTCCAGTCTCAAAACGAACGATGAGCTCACCATTTGGACCATAACTGTCAAAAACACACTTCGTATTGATCGGAATAATAACACGGTCTTGTTCTTTGTTGGAATTAGAAATAAGCGCACCATCGTCAGCCGTCCCCTGATTTCCAGACTGCTTGCTTCGCTCCATTATGATTGTTGCCGAAGTGTAGAACTGAACTTTCTTAACTTTATCAACTGAAGAAAGATTAAATTCTTCTTTAATGTCATTGGTGTAAGGAACTTTTACCCCACAGCTCGCAAGAAAAATCAGAATAAAGAAGGGAACTATACGTTTCATATTGAAAATTTTAGGGCAAATATAAATAAACGTGCCAAAAAGTTGAAGATAATTAGACCGTGAAATATAATGTAACTTTGGGCAAGCACAAACACAAAATGTCGATAGGAATAAAACAATTTGAATTCAACGCTTTTCAGGAAAATACTTTTCTGATTTTTGATCAGTATAAAAATGCTGTGATTATCGATCCGGGTTTTTACAGCCGCGAAGAACAACAGATACTCAGCGCATTCATTGAGGAGGAACGTTTGACGCTACGTGCAATTTTGGGTACGCATGCGCACATTGACCATGTTCTGGGAAATGAATTTATAATGCGCACTTTCGGTGTTGATTATTACCTACACTCCGAAGATGTCGCGACTTTAAAAGCCGTGAGTTCGTACGCGCATGTGTATGGATTTGAAGGGTACTCTCCTTCACCTTTACCGACACATATTCTACAGGGAGGTGAGCAGCTTTCATTTGGAGACATACTGTTTGACGTGTATCATACCCCTGGTCATTCCCCTGGACATGTAGTGTATTACAATAGAGAGAATAATTTTGTGATCAACGGTGATGTTCTTTTCAATGGCAGCTTTGGACGAGTGGACCTTCCGGGAGGCGACCTTGATACGTTGAAAGATTCCATTTTCAACACGATGTTTAAGTTGCCTGAAGAAACGGTTGTGTACTGCGGTCATGGACCTTCAACCACCATAGGAAAAGAAAAAAGAACGAATTATATTCTGAATTTTTAGTGCGAATTGCAATAAATACCAGGTTTTTGTTGCCCGGAAAAATGGAAGGGTTTGGCTGGTACACCTTTGAGGTTGTTCAACGAATAGTATGTGCACATCCTGAGCATGACTTCTATTTTTACTTTGACAGACCTTATGATCAGAAGTTCATTTTTGCAAAGAATGTCACTCCGGTGGTACTAAATCCTCCTGCACGTCATCCGATTTTGTTCATATATTGGTTTGAAATTGCTGTTCGCAAAGCTTTAAAAAAGCACTCCATTGATCTGTTGTTCTCTCCGGATGGGTACCTTTCATTGTCCAGCTCGGTTAAACAAGTGATTACCATTCATGATATTAATTTTGAACATCATCCGAAAGACCTTCCACTGTCTGCGCGTTTGTATCTTCGTTACTTTTTTCCTCGTTTTGCACATAAAGCAAGTGAGATTATTACTGTCTCCAATTATTCTATGGAAGACATCCAATCGGTGTATGGAATAGAGTCAACTAAAATAAGTTACTGCTGGAATGGCGCTTCGGATGAATACGTCCCACTAGATGAGAAATCCATTGGAGAGATTAGATCAAAATATAGTTCAGGAAACCCTTATTTTCTGTTTGTAGGATCCATACATCCTAGAAAAAATCTTTTGCGTTTATTGCGTGCATTCAAAGAGTTTAAACAACATGACAGACTCTCAATGAAAATAGTGCTTGTTGGCAGTTCCATGTGGAGAAGGGATAAAGAGCTAGAGCAGCTGATGAAGGCCCTGGGAACTGATGTTGTTTTTACCGGTCATCTTGAAAAGCAAGAACTTTGTAAGGTAACTGCTGCAGCCTTTGCATTAACATTTGTTCCCTATTATGAAGGATTTGGAATTCCCATCGTGGAAGCAATGAAATGCGGTGTTCCGGTAATTTGTGGGAACCGTACTTCCTTACCCGAAGTAGCTGGCGATGCAGCTCTTTTGTGTGATCCTTTTGATGAACAAGCAATTAGCCGTTGCATGAGCGAACTAACCAGCGATGCCATTCTTTACCAGGATTTAAAACGTAGAGGATTAGAACGCGGCGCGGCTTTTAATTGGGAGCACTCGGCCAATCATGTATGGAAGGTGATCGAAAAACACATAAAATAAAAAAGGCCACTTTCGCGGCCTTTTCTCTAAAACTTATTCTGTTTTCAATTCAATGTACTGGAAATCGTGGTATTTCGCAGTATTCTCAAAGTCTTTTTCGTACTTAGGTCCCTGAACCACAGCAGAAACAATCTTTATTGTTACTTTATCCGCCATGTTCTTTGACTTGAAATAAGCGGTCAACTCGTTTTTAATGCGATTGGCCCTTGATCTTGCAAGTTTATCATTCGTAGCAAATGTTTTGGTTGGAACATAGGATGCTGATGACCAAATGTTAATGGTTACTTTTTGGCGTCCATTGGTGATTTGTGTCTCTAATTTCGATACAAAATCAAGCAATTTACCTTCTTCGACCGTTAGCTTATCGCCGTTGTATTCGAAATAGTGCTTCAACTGAAGGTCTTCCACAACGGGTGGAAGTGGTTCATTCACTCGGCACGTACACGTCGCGGTCTGACCAAGCTCATCTTTGGCAGTTACCGTATACTCCCCTTTCGCTACACCAAAAGGATTTTGTTCTTTTGAATTGTTGGTCCAGCTATAGGTAATCTTCCCAACCCCTCCTTTTGGAGTTGATTCAAGTCGTCCATCGTTTGCTCCGTATTTTGTAATATCAATTCCCTTACAAGAGACCGAAAGTGGTGGAGGATACAGAACTGTGGCCATGTAGATGTCACTGCGTTCACCATCGCGATTCGATGACCAGTAAATTTGATTTGTCGTATAACTGAAATACGCATCGAACTTAGGCGAATTGATTTTATTCCCCAAATTCACCGGCTTTGACCAGTTTGTCCAAGAATCATCAAGTCTTACGGAATAGAAAATATCTGCTCCACCCATTCCACCGTGACCTTCACTCGAGAAAAACAAGGTGTCGCTCGTTTTATTCAAGAACGGAGAGATTTCAAATGAAGCGGTATTCAGAACATTCCCCATGTTAATAGGTGCAGACCACGTTCCTCCTTGCTTCTTACTGACATAAAGATCTTCTAGACCAACAGAATTTGGTCCTGCGTAAGAAATAAGAATGATGTCCTCCGAACGGTTCACGTGGAAGCCATAGAAATCACCTTCGATATCAAGCGTCGGAATGACAATCTCTACAGGTTTACCCCAATCTGCGCCATCTGCTGCAGAAACCGCCAACCCTTTAACCAAGTCCTTCTTGCCTTCATAGGTATTAAGAACGTACATATTGCTGCCATTGGCATTCAATCCAATTACGGCATTATTATACTTGTTGTTAATAGATTTCAGAAGTTGACAATCTGTATATCCGTCTCCGGACTTACGACTGAACCAGATGTCCTGATCGTACTCCCCACCTTCCGCTTTTGGATCATAGGTTCGAACGAAATACAACATAGAGCTGTCCTTTGAAAAGACCGGAATACTTTCTTCAGCAACTTCCGTATTCACCGTTCCGGGTAGTCTCTTAACCTCAGAAATATTCCAAAACTGTGCAGTAACGGAGAATGAAACAAAAACTACTATACTTAAAACACTATGTTTAATACTCATGATTTTCTTTTTTCAAATTTATCTTCCTAACATTAATCCTAGTACAATTTCATGTCCTCCGCTGCTGAAGTCATTAAAACGCGAAAGAGAGAAATCATACGAATAACCAAACTTGAATTTTTGACTGATATTCAATCCAACCATTCCAATAACAGCGTCTTTGTGTCGGTAAGAAACTGCTGTCCATAGCCATTCTTTGTATTCCAACTGAAGTGTTCCATCGATAGAAACTGGCGCTGGGCTCATTAACTTCACAAGGAAAGATGGCATGAGCGTAAGATTTTCATTTAAATCAAATTTATGCCCCCCAGAGACATTAAAGTGATACTGATTATTGAAGTTTGCTGTTCCCGATCCAAATTCAACGAGGTCCTTAGTTAATTGATCAGCGGCTATTCCTAAGAACGTTCTATTGGAATAGAAATTTAACCCAGCACCGATATCCATGATATACTTACTTGATTGATTGCTTACAAAATTGTTGTACGTATTATCGTTGTAGGCAAATGATGTTGGATCAACAAGATTTAACACCTGGGCCTTATCTGCAAGGAAAGAATTGCTTGACATCCCTACACGTACACCAAAAGATAAGTTGTACTTCTGACTTACAGGAAGATGAAGCGCATAAGTCAGGGCACCTTGCATCTTTCTGAACGCACCATATTGATCAGCCAAAAACTGACCGCCAATCGCATGTTTCAACTTTCCGGTATTGATTTTAGGATTTCTAATCGGACCGTCAGATACACGAAGTGCAGGATTATATCTCACTTTTGGTCGAGACAGTGGAGCAGTGACAGATAAATAGGCCGTACGTGGCTCGTCTCCAAATCCCAACCATTGCCATCTTCCTGCCATGGTAATGTCTACAAAATCGTAGGTTCCGGCAGCCGCAGGATTGATGATGTATTGGTTTCTTGCATATTGGCTATATTGAGGCATTTGCTGAGACCAAGATGCCCCGGCTAAAACAACCCCTACCAGAAGTAATAATCTTTTCATTTTTTGTTTGAATTATACTAGTTTATTTTTCAAGTACTATAGAAACAATTCCCGTGATTGGATCTACATCCTCAACACCTGTTTCAATGATAAAATAGTAAGAACCTACCGGCATTGACTTTCCTTCGAAAGTTCCATTCCATGGTTTCCCTGAATAATTTCCTTTTTCAGACTGATAAAGTAAGTTACCCCAACGGTTGTATACCATCACCAAATTGTTCGGGTAAGTCAGATCAATGTCAACGATCTCCCAATATTCATTTGTTCCGTCTCCGTCTGGGGTAAATGCAGTAGGTACAGTAATCTCGCAATTATTGACAGTGATAACCACTACACTGGCCGGACCTTCACAACCCAACAATGTTTCAGTAACATAATAGGACGTTGTACCAATCACATTCGATGGTGCCAAAGTTGGCCCAGTCTCTAATACATTCGTTAATACAGCGTCCGAATACCACGTGTACGTACCACCTGATCCTGAAGCAGCCATTAAGGCGAATTCCCATGTCGAACAATAGGTTGCATCCGTACCTGCAGGTGGTGCAGGTGGCAATGGATTTATCGTTGCAACAACAGGTGCAATATCTGTACAGCCATTCGAAACAGCCTGAATATAGTAGGTACCCGTTGCTGAAACAGAGGCAGGAGAGCTAAGCGCATTTGTTGCAGACGCATCTGTCCAATACGTCAACGAACCAGCGTTGGTACTTCCAGAAGTAACACTCGCAGCAGTTATATCGACGGTCAGTGGAGAACAAACTGCCGCCGGATCAGTAATAACCAATTGTGGCTGCGCATTGATTGTTACAATTATAGGAGCAATATCAGTACAACCGCTGTTGTTTGCCTGAATATAATACGTGCCAGACGTAGTGACACCTGAAGGTGTTGTCAATGACGTTGTTGCCCCAGCATTGGTCCAATACGTCAATGTCCCTCCACCTGTACTTCCTGCTGTGATAGCAGCGGATGTCAGGTCAACAGTATTTGGTGAACAAACTGCCGCAGGATCTGTGATAACAAGTGATGGTGTCGTATTGATAGTCACTGTTACCGGGGCAATGTCAGTACAACCCGCAGAGGATGCCTGAATATAATATGTTCCAGATGCGGAAACAGCATTTTCACCAGTCAAGGCAATTGTTGCAGAGGCATCAGTCCAATACGTTAATGAACCTCCTCCAGTACTTCCTGCGGTTACGGAAGATGCTGACAAATCAACCGTATTTGGTGTACATGCTGCAGGAGGGTTAGTAATAGATAAGTTAGGAGTAATATTAACAGTAATTGTTACCGGTTCAATATCTGTACATGCACCATTCGCTGACTGAATGTAATATGTTCCGGAAGTAGCAACTGCATTAGGATTAGACAATGGGTTTGTTGCCCCGGCATTGGTCCAGTAAGAAAGTGTTCCTCCACCTGTGCTTCCTGCAGTTACTGCTAGATCTGTCAAATCGATGGTATTCGGTGAACATACAGCCACGGGAGTAGTAATTGTCAACACTGGTGTTGTATTGATTGTCACTGTGACAGCTTCAATATCTGAACAACTTCCTGCTGTTGATTGAATATAATATGTTCCTCCCGCATTAACCACATCAGGATTTGAGAGAGAAACGGTAGCGCCAGCATCTGTCCAATACGTAAGTGTACCGCCGCCCGTGCTTCCTGAAGTAACACTTGCTGCAGTTACATCCACCGTATTTGGCTGACAAACAGCAGCTGGGTTAGTGATAATTAAATTAGGAGAAGCATTTACGGTAACTACAACAGCCTCAATATCAGAGCACAACCCACTCACAGTTTGAATGTAATAAGTCCCGGACGTAGTAACTGCATTAGGATTAGACAATGGGTTGGTTGCCGCGAGATTTGTCCAATAAGACAGTGTTCCCACTCCCGTACTACCAGCTGTTACAGATGCTGCCGTCAAATCGACAGTGTTTGGCGAACATACCGCAGCCGGATTAGTAATAACCAAATTTGCAGTTGAGGCAAATGAAACTGTAACGGCAGCAATATCCGTACAACCATTGTTTGTAGCCTGAATGTAATAAGTGCCAGCAGTACCAATTGCATTTGGATTGGACAATGAGTTTGTTGCAGCTAAGTCTGTCCAGTATGTGAGTGTACCAGTGTTTGTACTACCAGAAGTTACCGCTGCAGCAGTAATGTCAACGGTACCCGAACACACTGATGCAGGATCATTAATTACAAGATTGGGTGTTTGGTTCACTGTTACCGTAACCGGCTCAATATCTGTACAACTGCCATTTGCTGCCTGAATATAATAGGTACCGGTAGTTACCACTGCTGAAGGATTGCTTAGGGATGTTGTAGCCGTACCATTTGTCCAGTAAGTTAATGTACCTCCACCCGTACTTCCGGAAGTTACAGCAGCATCGGTAAGGTTGATGGTGCTTGGGGAACATACTGCGGTTGGGTTTGTAATTGTCAAAACAGGTGTTGTATTCACAACCACGGTTGTTGAGGCGGTAGCAATGCACCCTGCGTTGTTGATGGTAACGGTGTAGTCACCGGCATTTGCCGCGGTCGCAGGCAATGTAGGATTTTGTGCTGCAGATGTAAACCCGTTCGGACCTGTCCAACTATATGTGTCTCCTCCTGTTGAATTTAACTGAATAGTTGAACCACTGCAATAAGGTCCTGTGTTGGTTGCTGTAGCTGAACAACACAATTGAATTGCGTTGAATACTGTGGCAGGATCATCCACGCATCCAATATTGTCCCAAGAACCACTTTCACCATCTCCAGTGGTATTCACAGTTACACTCAAACTTGCCCCGTTAGAGCAGGCAGATGATACTGTCAAATCCCAACAAAATGTCCATCCACAGTTTCCCGGATCGCCATAATTATTTCCAGCATTTGTTCCGGTAATATTTGAATTATCAAAATAAAAACCTGCTGGCCAAACGACATCATCAGCAGTTGAGGCAGTTCCTAATGTGGCAGTGATACCGGTGGGGTACCATCTCCATACTCCATCACCCGCGTCCCCTGGACCTGCTGTAACATCAACGTTACAATCAGCAGCAGGAGTTGGGTTTGAAATTACTCCTGTCCAACCAGCACCCATAGAAATTTGGACTCCATGGAACCAATTCGTATTTATTTCCTGAAAATCAGTCACAGTGTAACAAAATTGTACTACCTGTCCGGGTGCATATCCACCGTTTGTTGGAGGTGGGTTAGCAGTTAGATTTGATTCTGTTAGACAGTCATTGCAATCAATATCATTATCAACACTTATCGTGAAGTTGTTGTCGGTCGCAGTAGTAGTATTTCCAGAGACCTGAATATAGTACACATCCCCAGGGAAAATTTGAGTCACTACAATTGAGCCATTCGTTGAGCAGCCACGACCCAAAAGATTGTTGCAGTCTCCGGAGTAAACACCTATTTGCGCATTGGGAAATCCTGTAATGTTTACATTTAGTACGGTACCAGTTGCTGTAAATGTATACCATGTATCCAAAGCAAAAGTTGTCATATCTCCGCCACCCGTACAAGCAGTCTGATATGTATATGGGTTAGGAGCAGTTGCACCAACCGTAGTTTGCGAATTCAACGTAACAGGGGCTCCATTCTGCAAACCACTAATGCAGGCTCCGGGAGTGGGAAGTGTGCCTAGGTTGGTAGCTCCCGAACAATCATCGTTTGCGGGCTGAGCAAAAACGAGTAATCCCACTAAAGCAAATACGCCAGAAAGGAAAATTTTGAAAATATTTTTCATAGTAGAAAAATTAATTCTTAATTATTTGGTTCTTTTGGATAGCGTGAGGATGGCCTTTCATAATTAAACCTTCATCAGAGATAGACCAAACGTATGAATGATATTCTACAGAGTCATTTAATACACACGTTTGATTTAATTCACCTCCCTCTTCAATAATCTCTGCTTTAGATTTCAACTGAATTATTGAACCATCGTCAAAAACGATCTCATTTCTTTTATTCTGATAAAAAGAACCACAAAAATTTGCTTTACGCAGTGAAGTCTGCAAAAACTCTTGGGTGTATTTGGATCCTGTTTTGACAATTATAAAATTGTCAACCGTCGTGGGCACCGTAAGTGTCGGATTTGTATTGCGCTCATTACAAGAGTTTTCAGCTGAAAACAGCACAGCGGCTTGAAGTAAAAATGCAGTTAAAAGTATTCTTATTTTCACAAGCAGAGGGTTTTAATAACGACAAAGATACACTTTGCGACAATACTTGCAAAAAAAATGTTCGATACGAAATACCCTCTATTCTTTCAATCGGCTATCAATTAGCGTAATATGGATAAATCATTAAAAAGACAATTACACCGCTTACAGCGACGTACAACCATGCAGGAAAGGCAAATCGAACCCAGGCTTTGTGACGGGAAATTTGACCTGTTCGGGCGAAAAGGTAAGAAAAGAGTACAAGCGGAACGACCGCAACGCTCAATATGATATGGGAAAAAAGGATGAAATAATACACATACGCCCATGCCCCAACTTGAGTTTTTTCAAGGATGTCCAACTTTGAATCAAAGTTCGTATCCCCGTAATAGGTTGTTGGATTGGTAATATGGTAGGTAACGTACATAAGTAAAAACAGACAAGAAAGCAACAGACACATTCTGATGAATCTAAAATGTAGCGTGATATTTTTCTGCTTAATGGCTCTCAGTGCTAAAATCAATAGAACCGCGGTCAAGGCATTGATTCCTGCATACACATAAGGAAGCCATCGAAATGCGGTAACCCCTTCAATTTTAAGTTTAAACAATAATGCAACCGCAACAGGCAGAACCACAGACAGCATTATTATCCATTTTTTGAGACTATTTGCTTTCGCTTGATCCAGATATTCCATATTCTTCTTTTAACAATAAACGCACGTCCTTCTCTAATTGTTCAACTTGTTTTGAATCGGTGCCCAAATATACCCCACGAACAAATCCCTCTTTATCCACAAGAGTAAATGCACCGGAATGAGCAAAACCTCCTTGTGATTCTTCATCACGACCGGCAAAGATTTGAAAATTCTCTATTCCGAGAAGATGCGTTTTTTCCTCATTTCCTGTCAAAAAGGTCCAATTTACAGCTTCGATGCCATGGTGTTTTTTATACCGTTTGAGCATTCGTGGGGTATCTCGATCGGGATCAATTGTAAAGGAAATAAACTGTATGTCTGCTGATAAATCGTGCATCGACAGATTCAGTTTTTTAAGGTTTGTTGTCATCAAGGGACAAATTGTTTGACAGCTCGTAAAGAAAAAATCTGCGATCCAAACCTTCCCTTTAAAATCCGCAGACTTAACTTGCTTTCCATTTTCATCCGTATAAAAAAAGAATGGAATTTTCGGGTAGATGGTATCTGTAACTTCTACGCCATCAACAAGCTTGTACTCAATATCAAAATTTCCAATGAACGGCAGTACCCGCACTTTCTTTTTTCCGCCACATGACAGAACAATAAACAGGACTATCAGTGTTAAGATTATTTTCATTTCGATTCTGAACTGAGTTTTCGCTCTTTATCATATTGCTTTTGTAACAAGGCAATATGCTCCTTCATTCTTCGAATCATACCCTCCGTCTTACCAGAAAGCACCATTCTTAAATGGTTATTTTTGTCGAGAAGTAGCATCAATTCCTGGAATGACTCTCCACCATAGTATTCCTTGCCTTTTTGAAGAAGAGATTTCCCGTTCTTTTTGAAATTATATATTTCGCGAGCATTTCCATGAACTAATAACCACAGGTTCGGATCGTACCCCTCTACATTATCCTCTAAGGATTGTTGTAAGGTTGTCAGATCTTTAAAATCCTGCCCTTTTCCATCCGTTACAAAAGATATGATGCGCACCTGCTTCATCTTTTTTCTTTTGTTCTTACGAATGTGCTGATAAATCAACTGATTCAAATGCCACATTGAAACAGCACAGTCTCCAGGACAAGTGGGCTGAAGCGTGGTAACTAAAACAATATCTCCCTTAAAATCATCGGACTTGTATACTCGACCGCGCGCATCCGTAATGACATAATCGGTTGCCCTCCCATAATCATCAAGAACTTTGAACTTGTGTTCGCACCCACGGGTTGAAATAAAGACCAATAAAAAAGCCGGTCCGAATACAAGTAAGAATGCAAAAACTACTTTTATTCGACCGGCAGTATCTTTCTTTACCATGGATTATCCGTAGGTGAACCAGGAGTCTCCTACCGCCAATGCTTCTGTAAGAGCAATAAAGATTAGATAGAGAATAAATAAAATATATGGCACCAGAATCACATATCGGAGAGACTTCTTTTCATCACCCAGGTGCATGAATACCAGTACAATATACGCAGCTTTAACCAAAGTCATTATAACAAAAGACCATTTAACAAGAGGCCAAATGGAGGTTCCTTGTTTGATATAAGCTCCCATTCCTACTTCAACAACGGTGATGATAGTAAGAAGTAAAGTTACCTTCCAAATTTTCTTCCGAATACTTTTACCCGCGTCGTCATCATGTAATGGAATTGCGTTTCCATTCGCGTCTTTATTTAAAGAGTATTCTATGATATCGTCTCTTTCCATATACAGCTAGTTTTAAGAATTATATAAGATAGAAGAAGGTAAATACGAATACCCATACCAAATCAACGAAGTGCCAGTACAATCCGGTTTTTTCCACCATTTCGTAATGTCCTCTTTTTTCATACGTTCCGGCAATTACTCCCAATAAAATAATGATATTGATTACAACTCCTGAGAATACATGGAAACCATGAAAACCTGTGATGAAGAAGAAAAATTGACCATATTGTTGAGGGCCATATTCATTCTGCTTCAAGTTTGCTCCATAAATTATTCTTCCAGATTGGCCGCTGTTGATTGCTTCGTAATACTTGTCACAAGCAACTTTTCCTTCGATTTTGTCACCGACTTTATATTCCTTACCATCTTTCTTAACGATCAACATCATGTGTTCATCGGCTTTCTTGTTCACTTTAGCCTTACTACCGTCATGTAGTGTAATAATTCCGTCCTTAATATGCCCTTTCTCAACGGCATGTTGAAACTCATGCATTAAATCCTCCGTGATAACAGCTCCTTTTTTGTGGTGTTTGCCAGCTTCAATAACAGTAAAATTCTCCAGCTCGCCAAAGTGACCTTTGACAATCGCTTGTGAACCATCTGCTAATTCAACTTTTCCAAATTCTGATCCGTGGATAAAGTGACTCCATTCCCACGCCTGAGAACCAACAAAGAAGAAGCCGCCAATAATAGTTGCAATCATCCATTTAACAACACCTTTCTTATCCAAACGGTGTCCTGCTTCAACGGCCAATACCATGGTTACAGAAGATACAATTAGGATAAATGTCATTAACGCAACATACAACAGCGGATACCCATGACCGAGAAAAGGCATTGAATTAAACGTTTCTTCCCCAATAGGCCATGCATCTTGAGCATCGTGACGCGTAAATCCATAGGCCACAAGCAATCCTCCAAATGTCAATGCATCTGAAACGAGAAAAAACCACATCATCAGCTTTCCGTAGCTGGTGCTGAACGGAGAAATTTTACCTCCCCAAAGGGTACTGGCATCAATTTGTTGAGTAGCGTGTCCTGCCATTACAAAAAATTTTATGCAAGTTTAATGAATAAAAAGTAAAAAAAGCAACAAATAGAGCCACAATAGTCCCAAAAAGTGCCAGAAGATTGCTCCCAATCTCAAACTAAGATTTTCTGAAGAATTAAATCTTCCTGAAAATGAAGCAATTGTCATCTTTGACATATAGATCATGGTCACAATTATGTGAAGCAAGTGTAGAAATGTTATGATATATAAATATGAGGTTGCAGTATCCGCAGTCTCCATTGCCTTGATCTGCAAGTAACGAGATAGTTTCTGACCATTGTAGTGAAGCTCTCTGTTCTTGTATGTCAATTCCTTTCCTTTAAAGTAGATATTGAAATCTTTTCCCAATTCTCCTTTGACGAAAAAATCACCTCTGCCATCTCTAATATTTACTGACAGGTCACGAAGTCTCATCAGATCAACATATTGCAATTCTTTACCATCAGGTTTGGTCAGCTTTCCGTTGATCAAGCCCAAAGGTTGAGATTCATGATATAGAATGAACTTACTTCCATAAGTTGCCACCTGATAACTTTTATTGCGTTCGAGCTTAAGAAATTGTGCTGTAAAATTTTGAAGTTCTTTCATCTGACCATCGCTCAGCTTTTTCCCTTCAAGTAAATAATCATTGCCATTGACTTCAATGAATTTTCCATTCATCTTGATCTCATAATAATCACCGTATTTACCATCCGTTACCACAATGTGATTGTTCGCAGCATACGCACCAAAATCTATGAGCTGTCCGTATCCCCTGAACTGGAAATAAATGAATGCCAATCCCGATAAAAACGTAAGCGCAATAAACAATTTTAGTTTTGCCAACTCATCTTTTTTAGCAGCTCGGATGGCTAATTCTAGGAAAATACTACTGGCGACTATTACACCGGTACTCACCCAAAAAGCCGAAGGGAGAGGATATTTTAACCAAAATGAATCGCCCATCGACACGTAATAGGCGGACGTAAATCCGGCAAAAAGCATGATGACACTGAAGATGCCGACATACACCAGGTTCTTTTTCATTCTTTCGCGAACCTCAGGACTTAATTCTCTACTAAAATCTCTTTTCATGACAGAATTTGTTACGGAATTATACTTTCAACTTTATCGAATACATACACAAACTGTATGATTGGTAAATAAACAAACGAAGCGAACATGAGTTTACGCGCATCAGAAGTTTCACACGAATGGTACAATTTGTAGGCATAAATAAAGAACATCGTGCTGCAAATAGTAGCGACTACCAGAGTTATGTTCCCTGTCCAGCCGAGCAACCAGGGCAATAAACTGAAAGGAATGAGGGCAAGTGAATACACCAAGATCTGAAAAGCAGAGGCTTTGGATCTTCCGTCAGCTGCTGGCAATAAGGAAAATCCACCTGCTTTGTAATCGTCAAAAACTACCCAGGCAATCGCCCAGAAATGGGGAAACTGCCATACAAACTGAACAAAGAACAGGACACCGGGCATCAACCCGAAATCATTGGTATGAGCGATAGCGCCAAGCATGGGGGGAATTGCTCCGGGAAAAGCTCCCACAAAAACTGCCCAAGGCGTGACCCGTTTCAAAGGGGTGTAAATAAATACGTATGAAAAAAATGCAGCAAATCCGAGTAAAGCAGAAGATACATTAATCAGAAATAGAAGTGATAAACCGATCAGTAAACAAAACGTTACGACTGTGTACGCCTCTGTCAGACTCATACGCTCCATTGGAATTGGCCGGTTTTCGGTTCGCTTCATTAGCTTATCCAAGTCCCGTTCCCAGATCTGATTTGCACCATTAGACGCCGCTGTTACCAGTAAACCTCCGATTAACAGATAAAAAATCACCAATGTGCTCGTTCCTCCGGCGAACAAATATCCTGACAATGCTGAGAGAATTACAAGGAAGGAAAGCCTGAACTTCGTGAAGATCAGATAGGATCTGAATTTACCTGAACCGGACTGCTTTTCGGTAGCGACCTCCATGAGTTTTTGTATGATGCAAAAATAACAATTAAACACACTGTCCGTTCGTTGAAAATAGCTTATTCATTTACTTTTATACTTTTGTACTTGTTCCAATGATAGGGCACTATGAAATTATCGATTCTGATTCCGGCATACAACGAAGAACAAACGATTCAGACTATCCTTCAGAAAATAAAAGAAGTAGAGCTGGAATATGGTGTGACCAAGGAAATTATTATCGTAAACGATTGCTCCAAGGACCAGACCATCCAAAAAGCTCAGGAATTCATCGATGGAAATCCCGACATGGATATCCGTTTATTTTCTCAAGTTCAAAATATGGGTAAAGGAGCTGCCATTAACAGAGCTATCCGCGAATGCTCCGGTGATTATTTGATCATTCAGGATGCAGATCTCGAGTATGACCCGCAGGAATACAACCTCTTGTTGAAACCTGTTTTTATGGACAATGCCGATGTTGTTTACGGATCCCGATTTGTGGGTCACCACCCCCATAGAATATTGTTTTTTTGGCATTCCATCGGAAATAAGTTTCTGACCTTTCTTTCCAACATGATGACTAACCTCAATCTTACGGATATGGAAACGTGCTACAAGTTGATCCGTTGCTCAATCGCGAAAGAAATCCATATCACCGAACGCAGATTTGGTATAGAACCTGAAATTACAGCCAAGCTGGCACGAAAACCAAAGATCCGAATCTATGAGGTGGGGATTTCGTACTACGGGCGAACTTATGAAGAGGGCAAAAAGATTGGTTGGAAAGACGGCTTTCGTGCAATTTATTGCATTTTTAAATATCGATTTGTAAAATAAAAAGGGGAGACACTTGCCTCCCCCATTCTATATTTCAGTCTGTAATTTATAGAATTAACATCGCGTCTCCGTACGAATAAAAGCGGTATTTCTCCTCGACTGCTTGTTTGTAAGCCTCCATCATTAAATCATGCCCACAAAATGCTGATATCATCATTAACAAGGTCGAAAGTGGCGTGTGAAAATTGGTAACCAATGCATCGGCCACACTGAAATCATATGGAGGAAAAATAAACTTGTTGGTCCAACCATCATACGGTTTTAGCAAACCGTCGGTAGAGACAGATGTTTCTATGGAACGCATGGAAGTGGTTCCAATGGCACAAACCTTTCTTCGGTTGCGTTTTGCCTCATTTACAATTTCAGAACATTTTTCAGTAATAATAATCTGCTCAGAATCCATTTTATGTTTCGTGAGGTCTTCCACTTCTACTGGACGAAACGTCCCCAACCCAACGTGTAGAGTGACTTCAGCAAAATTGACACCTTTGAGTTCAAGTCTCTTCATCAATTCGCGGGAAAAGTGTAATCCGGCCGTAGGAGCTGCAACTGCTCCCTCCACTTTCGCAAAAATCGTTTGATAACGGTCCTCATCCGCTGGTTCAACCTCTCGTTTAATATATTTAGGCAGCGGGGTCTCACCCAGCTCAGTAATCTTTGCTTTAAATTCCTCATACGGACCATCGAATAAAAATCGAAGTGTACGTCCTCGCGAGGTAGTGTTATCAATTACCTCTGCTACTAGTGAATCATCATCCCCAAAATACAATTTGTTACCGATGCGGATTTTACGCGCAGGATCAACCAACACATCCCAAAGCAAACTCTCGCGATTTAACTCCCTCAAAAGGAATACTTCAATCTTGGCGCCGGTCTTTTCTTTGTTTCCATACATTCTGGCAGGAAAAACACGAGTGTTGTTCATGATCATTACATCTCCGTCAGAGAAATAATTTATAATATCCTTGAACAATTTATGTTCAATCTTTCCGGTATCGCGGTGGATAACCATCAAACGCGCTTCATCGCGATTTTCACTCGGATATTCCGCGATCAATTCTTCCGGTAAATGGAAGTTGAAATCGGAAAGTTTCATTTTACTCATGTGGACGATTTAAATTTTGGAGTGCAAAGATACTATTTCATGAAGGCCTTGTCAAGTAATCACCCTTGTAAAGCATGAATATATTGTATCCATTCTTCAACGGAACGAGCATTTTCAATTGTGAAATCTCCTGAAATCGTTCGTCTCAATGAGATAAGCGTCGCTCCGCATCCTAAAAGTTGTCCGAGGTCATGGGCTAGAGAGCGAATGTATGTCCCCTTTGAGCAAGTAATTCGAAAATCTATCTGTGGAAATCGAGTGATATCCGTTTCAAAAAGTTCAACTTCCACCCGATTCGCTTTCAACACCACGCTTTTTCCTTCTCTTGCCAGGTCATAAGCTCTTTTGCCGTCGATCTGTTTTGCTGAAAAAATCGGAGGAATTTGATCTATAGATCCGGTTAACTTTTTTGCAGCATCTCGAACTTGTTCACTGTTAATGCCTTCAACCTGTTTTTCGGTGTCAAAGGGTGTTTCGAGGTCATAAGAAGGGGTAGTTTTACCTAAAAGTATGGTGCCGGTATATTCTTTCATTCCGGCCATGTACTCATCAATCCTTTTGGTGTGTTTTCCAACGCATATAACCAGAAGTCCAGTAGCCAGTGGATCAAGGGTTCCGGCATGCCCTACCTTCACCTTTTTTAACTTAAAATGCTGCTTGATGTTCCAACGTAATTTATTGACCACATCAAACGAAGTCCATTCATAGGGTTTGTCCACAAGCATGGTGAAACCTTCAACAAATTCCATCAGCGGGAAAAGAGGATCAATAATACAAGTCCGGTTACAATCCGGTACCATCCCCAGATTCTGAAACCATATTTTTCTATGAGACCGATAAAGAATTTTATGGCCAATATTGCGACTACGAATGCAATGAGGTTGCCCAAAGCAAAAAACATCACGTTGCTCGAAGAGCTCAAAATCATCTCATACCCATGCTGCTCTTTTCCTCCATAATTCCAGTCTTTCAGAAAAATGGAGTAACACGTCACTGCCAACATCGTGGGTACCGCAAGAAAAAAAGAAAATTCTGCTGCTAGGCGACGTGTGAGTCCTTGCTGCATCCCGCCGATGATTGATGCAGCCGAACGACTCGTTCCAGGCATCATCGCGAGACATTGCCAAAAACCTATAATTACCGCCTTGCGAATACTTAAATTCTCTTCTTCGAGAATGGTTGGATTTTTAAAAAGTTTATCAATAAACAATAAAACTATACCTCCCGAAACGAGAACAATTGCGATAGGAATAGGTTTTTCAAGCACCGCCTCGATCTGATCATCAAATAGTTTTCCCAAAATCAAAGCAGGAACAACAGCACAAGCCAGCTTAAGGTAAAATTGATATGACTTGAAATCAAAAAACTTCTTGAAATAAAGGAATACCACTGCGAGTATAGCGCCAAATTGAATAGAAACCTGAAACATTTTTACAAATGCATCATCTGCCGTTTGGAACGCAGCACTCGTAAAGATCATGTGCGCGGTAGAGGAAACAGGAAGGAATTCAGTCAATCCCTCTACAATTGCCAGAACAATGGCTTGAAGAAGATCCATTCTATGAATTTTTCGGTCTTCGCATAATAGAGAAGAGAATTAGGACATATCCCGCAACAATAAGCATTGGAGCAAGTGTAATCCTCTGAAAGCTGAACAATTCATTTGCATCAAACTTATTTGGATCTGTCGAACCACCTCCTATCATTACCAAAAAACCAATCACATTAATGACAAGTCCGATAAGAAGAAATTTATAATTTGAAGCTTTAAAACCAAACTGATGGTTTTCAGCACTCGGCAATTCCTTCAAGCTTTCCTTGGTCTTTTCAATTTTTTCCATACCGCGAAATTAGTATAAATCATCCAACTTCATTCGGAGAAACTTGTTGAGAGCAATCCATGTAGAAATTACTGTAAGAAGTATTCCCGACAAAAAAACGGACCCTATCAAAATCATCAAGCCCATAGGAGTAAATGAAATTTCAAGCGATTCAAGCGTATTGTTTAAGGCAAAGAACAAAGTCATTAGAAGTGCCAGCCCAATGAGCGAAGAGATGATTCCCTGAAGAAAGGATTGCTGAAGGAAAGGCTTTCGGATATACCCTGAGGTAGCACCTACCAGCTGCATCGTTTTGATAGTGAATCTTTTGGAATACAGGGAGAGTCTGATCGTGTTGTTAATCATAGCCACCGCAACGATAATAAGTAACAGCGCCACTACCAGAAATAGGAAAACAAATTGTCCGAAACCAAGATTAACCGTCTCCACACTGGATTTGTCGTAATTCACCTCGTCAATTTGATCAGGATAAGCCTTCAGAAGCTTCTGCTTGATATTTTGCATGCCGGCGCGCGTTGCAAACTCAGCTTTTGGCTTGAAACCAATTGTAGGAGGCAGTGGATTTTCACCTTCAAATACACTTAGAATTTGTTTCGAGCCCTGGTCCGATCCACTGAATTCCTCAATGGCACGATCAGGCGACACAAAATACACCTCCTTGAATTCCTTCCATGTCTTCAACTCTTGCTCGATTTGTTTGATATCTGCAGCATTCATCTGAGCCGTAAAAAAAAGATCCCCCTGCAAGGACTCTTTTGCTTGTCGTTCGACATTCTTTACACCGATAACTCCACCGAGCACGAGGCCAATCATAAAGAGCACAAGTGAGATTCCAAAAACGGTCGATATGTAGCTAGAACGAACGCCTCTTTTGGTATATTTTTCTGATCCGGAATTCATTGAAACGAAATTAATGAACAGCATGCTTGACAAATGACTGTATTCAAAATTTTAAACAACACTCAATGTTAATAACTGAGAGTATCGTATTTGCAAACAAAAGTTAAATAATCCAACACGTTGTAATTAATCCAAAGTTTGAGCGTTAAGAGATTAACCGAACAGCGGTAAAGGATAAAAATTGTGGCACACAGTTTGAAATCCCAACCTTGTAAAGTTAGTTTTCATAAGTAGTAGTAGTTTAGGTTTTGGAGAGAGGGGTTTCGCCCCTCTTTCCTGTTTTGAATAGAGGGGAATTATGTAACTTTGTATCTGTCCATTCTTATTATCCCGTAGTATACCTATGAAACACATACGAAACTTCTGCATCATTGCCCACATTGACCACGGTAAAAGCACCCTTGCGGACCGTCTTTTGCAAACAACTGGAACTATCTCAGACAGGGAAATGCAGGCGCAGGCGCTGGATGATATGGATTTGGAGCGTGAGAGAGGGATTACTATTAAGAGCCATGCGATTCAGATGAACTACAGGTTTGATGGACAAGATTACGTTCTGAATCTGATTGACACTCCCGGACACGTTGATTTTTCATACGAAGTTTCTCGTTCCATTGCCGCTTGCGAAGGTGCTCTTCTAATTATTGATGCCACCCAGGGAATTGAGGCACAAACCATTTCGAACCTATATCTTGCTTTGGAACATGACCTAGAAATCATTCCCATCTTGAACAAGATGGATCTACCAAGTGCGATGCCCGAAGAAGTTACCGACCAGATTGTCGATTTGATTGGTTGCGATCCGTCAGACATCATTCCCGCATCAGGTAAGACAGGTATGGGAGTGGAAGAGATTCTAAAGGCGGTGATCGAGCGTATTCCATCACCGAAAGGGGATGAAAACGCACCTTTACAGGCAATGATCTTTGACTCTGTATTCAACCCTTTCAGGGGTATCATTGCCTATTACAGAGTCAAGAACGGTGTAATCAAAAAAGGTGAAAAAGTAAAATTTTTCAATACCGGGCGTGAATACAACGCGGATGAGGTGGGAATTCTTAAAATGGACCTCTCTCCGAAAAATGAAGTTAGGGCCGGGGATGTTGGATACATTATTTCAGGAATCAAACAAGCAAATGAAGTCAAGGTTGGTGACACGATTACAAGTGCCTTAAATCCTTGCGATGTTGCAATCAAAGGATTTGAAGATGTTAAACCGATGGTTTTTGCCGGAATTTATCCTGTGGAAACTGATGACTACGAGGAGCTGCGTTATTCCATGGAGAAATTGCAGTTGAACGATTCCTCTCTTGTTTTTGAGCCCGAATCTTCTGCTGCTCTCGGATTTGGTTTTCGATGTGGCTTCTTAGGAATGCTTCACATGGAAATCATTCAGGAACGCCTGGAGCGTGAGTTCAACATGACGGTGATCACTACAGTGCCAAACGTATCCTACTTCTGTTATATGCGAAAGGATCCGGACCAGGCGTTGATCGTAAATAACCCCTCTGAACTCCCGGATCCGGCAGGAATAGATCGCATTGAAGAACCATACATCAAAGCGCAGGTGATTACAAAATCTGAATACATTGGTCAGATCATGAACCTTTGTATCGAAAAACGCGGCGAATTAAAAAATCAGGTGTACCTCACACAAGACCGTGTAGAGATAACCTTTGAGATGCCGCTCGCAGAGATTGTATTTGATTTTTATGACCGCCTGAAATCGGTTTCAAGAGGATACGCATCCTTTGATTATCATCCTATTGGTTACAAAGAATCAGACCTTATCCGAATGGATATGTTACTCAATGGTGAACAACTTGATGCTCTTTCAGCCTTAGTTCACCGGAGTAATGCTTATGACCTGGGCAAAAAGATTTGTGTGAAACTCAAAGAATTAATCCCAAGACAGCAATTTGAAATTCCTATTCAGGCAGCTATCGGAGCGAAGGTAATTGCCCGCGAAACGATCAAAGCTTTGCGTAAAGATGTCACCGCGAAATGTTATGGGGGAGATATCACGCGTAAACGCAAACTTCTCGAAAAACAAAAAGAAGGTAAGAAACGTATGCGTCAGGTGGGACGCGTAGAGGTGCCACAGGAAGCGTTTATGGCCGTACTCAAATTGAATGATTAACTTATTCTTTTAACACAAAAAAGCCGCATCGCTGCGGCTTTTTGTTTTTATTAATCTTCCTCTCCGGCATCATCATCCGGCTGATCGTATTCGTCTTCTTCCTCCTCGTCATCAGCGTCTAACTCATCGTCTTTGATGTCGTCGACTTTGTCGAAATCATCACCGAAGTCATCATCCTCTTCATCAACCACGGCAGGTTTAGGGGCTACCTTGTTTATTTTAACTAGATAAATTACCTCATCCGTTTCCCAAATAAGAGCATCCAACGTCTCGCCGGTTGGAGTCTTAATTGTTGTCAAATGATTAATATAACCATCAGGAAAATCTTTTAAGATTTGTTTCTTTTGATCGATGGTTAGTTTGTCATAACTGATGATCGCCCTTCTCTTCGACATGTTTGTTTGTTTATATTTCCAATTTATAAATTCTGTGCATGGGTATGATAACATTTTGCTTCAACACCACCGCTTTGTCAGTCAAGGCCCACACTGTCGTGTGAACTAAACGCTTCTTTTTATCATCCTCAAAGTAAATCTTTACTTTGTGGTGCTCTAGGTTGCCAAGCGAAATGGCTTTATCTAGGTCATTCCGCAGTTTCTTCTTATCCGATTCGCTTCTCAACACATCCTTAGATGGAAACTTCAATTGAGCAACGTCCTCCTTTTCGACTAAAGAAAATTCACTTTCCATTGTCTGACTTTGCGACAAATTTAAATGAATTGTCAAACTAAAAACATATTTGTCTTTGACGGTTTATTTTTTTTATCAAAAGCAGATTTTTAATAACCTCGTAACCCCCTAAAAAAGAAAAAGCGCCGAGGCGCTTTCTTTATTTGATCTTGCTTTTCAGTTCGTTCTTCAAACCGCTCCATTCTACGAGGTGCATTTTCACAACACCAACTGGAATTTTGGCCTTTACCAATACCGGGATCTTATTGTCATCGCTGGTAACCCAGAAGTTCACATCCTCTTCACTTTTGAAGTATCTGCCTGTTTGTACGACAGGAACGAATTTGTGACATTTGAATTTCCCTTTGCGTATTACAATCGTTTCATCACCAACATATTTAATCTTCAAATTCCAAATTGCATCATCCATAAAACACTTGAATTCAAAGGTTTTTCCAGGTTTAATGTCTTTGTAATTTAAGGTTCGTGCATAATAGAACGATGAGATCATATCCTGTATCCCAATCGGAATTTTGAACTCTTTTCCTTTTCCATTATCAACCTTGTATTTGTCATGTTTGAAGGCATAATCCTGATTTATCTTGTAGCCTCCCTCGTTCACGCGACGGACAAAAAACCAAGGAAAAACCCCTTTTTTATCCAAATATGTTTCATAAGTATCCGTTACCTTGTAAAACGCATTGAAGCCACCGAGAGTTCTGCCTGTACCTACGGCATGAATCAACTCGCGGTTTGCACCTTTTTTTGTAGTGGATTTCAATTCCAGAATCGCCTCTCCGGCATCCATGAATCCGTAGGTGACACGATATCGCAGTTTCTCACCTACTTGAAATGCTTTGTTTACGACACTTGGGTACGTAACTTCTGTGCTGCTGGTCATTGAAAGAAGCAGCATCATCGAGCTTAGGTATAAAGCAATTTTTTTCATAACACGGTTTTTAGGGATTGAGGGATACACAAAGGCTGTGCCAATTCAAAAAAATAACGTCAAATTTTCTTTCTGTTGCCCAAGTTAAAAAAAGAGCAAACAATCCATCACATGACAATATTTACAATCTTCCCAGGAACAACGATCACTTTTTTAGGTGCATTGCCTTCAAGCCACTTCTGGGTATCCTCTCTGGAGAGTATGGCTTCTTCAACCTCCTTAGCGTTTAACTCCAACGAGAGTTCCACCTTGAAGCGCATTTTACCATTAAACGATACCGGATAAGCAAAACTGGATTCGACCAGATAGGCATTATTGAATACCGGGAATTGCTGCGTTCCAACTGTTCCCGCCTCATGTCCAAGTTTAACCCACAACTCCTCACTAATGTGCGGAGCATAAGGGCTAAGCATAATGACCAATTCTGTAAGTATAGCGTGATTATGACACTTTTGATCGGACAGCTCGTTCACACAAATCATGAAGTTCGACACACCCGTATTGAAGGAAAAGCGCTCCAGATCATCCTGCATCTTTTTGATCGTTTTGTGAAGCGTTTTCAATGCGTCTTTGGATGCTTCCCCATTTTCAATAATTACATTGCCCTCCTGATCATGGAACAAGCGCCATAGTTTTCGAAGAAAATTATGTACGCCATTGATTCCCTTGGTATCCCAAGGCTTACTTTGCTCCAGAGGTCCAAGGAACATTTCGTACATCCGAAGTGTGTCAGCACCAAACTTTTCTACCAGCTCGTCAGGAGTTTGAACGTTATACTTCGATTTGGACATCTTCTCCACCTCCGTGCCACAGATATAGGTGCCATCCTCCTCAAGAATGAATTCTGCCTCTGCGAATTCAGGACGCCAGATTTTGAAACCAGCTAAATCGAGTTTTCCGTTGTCAACGAGTGAAATGTCTGCATGGATTGGAGTTGTTTGATACGCCCCTTTTTTAGAAAAAGTAACGAATGTATTTGTGCCATTAATTCGGTAAACGAAACTACTTTTTCCCAAGATCATTCCCTGATTGATCATTTTCTGAAAAGGTTCCTGGAATGAGATGTGCCCTAGATCGAATAACACTTTCGTCCAAAAGCGCGAATAAAGCAAGTGCCCTGTTGCATGTTCTGCTCCACCGATATACAGATCCACTTGATTCCAGTAAGCCGTATGGATTCCAGAGGCAAATGAATCCGCATTTTTTGGATCCATGTAGCGCAAAAAGTACCACGAGCTCCCTGCCCAACCGGGCATTGTAGAATGCTCATACTCGTACATTCCCTTATACTTCCAATCTTTGGCTCTTGCCAGAGGCGGTTCACCATCTTCGGTTGGCAGGTATTTGTTGACTTCAGGCAAGGTCAGGGGCAATTCTTCTTGTGACAGTGCATAGGGAACTCCTTCTTTGTAGTAAATTGGAATCGGCTCGCCCCAATAGCGTTGACGTCCAAATACAGCATCGCGCAAACGATAATTGATACGCTTTTTACCAAATCCACGTTCTTCGATCGCTTCAATGGCTTTTTGTATGGCTTTTTTAACCTCCTGACCGTTCAAAAAATCGGAATTGATAACAGTCCCTTCCTTTTCTGTCCAAGCATCTTTTTGAAGATCGAATTCTCTATTTGGCTGTATTACTTGCTTGACCGGAAGTCCAAAATGTTTAGCAAATTTATAATCCCGTTCGTCATGAGCCGGAACCGCCATAACAGCACCAGTACCGTATCCCACAAGTACATAATCTCCTACCCATATCGGAATCGGTTCGTCGGTGAATGGATGTGTAACATATGAGCCGGTAAACACCCCACTTATCGTATTCACATCGGCCATACGTTCACGCTCACTTCGGTTTTTTGCTGTATTCACGTAGGCTTCGACTTCATGCTGCTGTGTATCCGTAGTTAACTTCGACACCAATTCATGTTCAGGTGCTAGTGTCACAAACGAAACTCCAAAAACGGTATCAGGACGAGTTGTAAATACTTCAATATGTGCCTCATATCCCTGAATTGGAAAACGCAATGACGCGCCCTCGCTTCTTCCGATCCAGTTGCGCTGAGATTCTTTAATGCTCTCTGTCCAATCCAGCGTTTCCAGTCCATCCAGCAATCGCTGCGAATATGCAGTGATGCGCATACTCCATTGCTTCAAAAGTTTGCGTTCCACTTGATGGCCACCGCGTTCTGACACTCCATTAATCACCTCGTCGTTAGCTAGAACCGTTCCCATTGCAGGGCACCAATTCACATAAGCTTCGCCGAGGTAAGCCAAACGAAAATGCATGAGCACCTCTCTTTTCTCAGCTTCCGAGAAAGTATTCCATTCTTCAGCCGTGAACGTTTGGAGTTCCTTCTCAATATCTCCGGTTAAAATATCCGAAAAAGAAATATTCAAGCCTTCCTCTGAAAAAAGCTTTACGAGCGTGTCTATGGGTTCTGCCCTGTCGGTTCGGGGATTGTACCAGCTGTTAAATAATTCAAGAAAGATCCATTGGGTCCATCTGTAATAGCTTGGTTCAGAAGTGCGAACCTCCCGGTCCCAATCAAAACAGAATCCCAACTGATCCATCTGTTGTCGGTAGCGCGCAATGTTCTGCTCTGTGGTGATTGCGGGATGCTGGCCTGTTTGAATTGCATATTGTTCAGCCGGCAGTCCAAATGAATCATAGCCCATTGGATGGAGCACGTTGAATCCTTTAAGTCTCTTGTAGCGCGAAAAGATATCGGAAGCAATATACCCCAATGGATGACCAACATGTAGCCCAGCACCGGATGGATAAGGGAACATATCCAGGACGTAATATTTCTTTTTCGATGCATCCTTATCAACTCTGTATGTTCCTTGTTCAGACCAAAACTTTTGCCATCTGGCCTCAATATCCCGAAAATCGTACTCCATGAATTTTATATTTGGATGGTAAATATAACGATTTGATTAGGGTGAAAATGCTGAGATTGACTGCAAATCCTTATTTTAGTAGTGAATGAATTCTAATTCAATCCGCAGTATACTTTTTTCAATTGGGATCGCCCTTTGGTTTCCAGTTGTAATTCATTCACAATCCACCAAAGAGAAAAAACTGACTGAGGCTATTCGCTTGGAAAAAAACCCTAAAAAGCAATTTTTAAGAATGATGGCTTTAGGGGAGCATTACAAATCCACTAATATTCACAAGGCGGATTCATTGAGCCATATTCTATTGGTCAAAAGTCGGAGATTTGAAGATTCAATACGATTCAGTGCGCTCATGTTCAGTGCAGAAATGAATAATCTTTGTGGGGACCAGGATGAGTATTTTAGAGATATTCTTGCCTGCCAACCCTTCCTTAATAAACTTAAGTCGGATCGGGTAAAATTTGTGGTTTATCATCATCTTGGTAATTACCATAGTTTATCCCATGAGTTTAGTACAGCTAATTTCTATTTACATGAAGCTGAAAAACTATCGATTAAAGGACGAAATAATTCACAAATTGCGGCTAACTACAATTTTATTGCGGAACATTTCATGAGGCAAAATCTCAAAGATTCAGCACTTTATTTTTCAGATTTAGCACTCAAATATGGACGACGTACCTCCGGTAAAAACATGCTCGACGAATGTCTCAATATTCAGTCAGCAATCTATAGGTTTTTCGGTCAAATTGAATTGAGTGTAGCAAAGAACATTCTAGCAGCAGAGTGGGCGCAAAAAACAGGAGACCTTTACCATCTCTCACAATATTATCGAGAGATAGGAATGTCACAACGACAAATACGGAATTTTGATGATGCCAACTATTATTTGACCCGTTCTCTAAGTTTTGCAAAAGAGATCATTGACAAACGTCAAATGGGATTAGCCCTAATCAGTATTGGATATGTTTCTTACGAACGAAAATTATTTGAAAATTCCATTCAAAAAGTGGAGGAGTCCATGCGTCTACTTGACAATCTGGGAGACCTTAACGGGTTAGGGGAAGCCTATAATCTGCTCGGGATTGTGAGGCGGGAACAGCGCAACTACCTACAGGCTATTATCGCTCTCAATAAGGCGCTGGTGTATTTCGAGTCTACGGGAAATAAAGACAAGATCAGTGAAGTGTATTACAACGTAGGAACCGTTTTTATCAAACAAAATAAGGCCACGAATGCGCTTCAATATCTGGAACGTTCGCTCGACATTCGCAAAAGCTCGGGAAATCAAAATTTGATCTTCGAAAATTACCGTCTTCTTTCGGAGGTTTACCGAAAACTTGGACAGACACAGAATGCATTGAAATATATTGACCTTTATCTGAATCATATGGACAGTAATTCACTTGAAATGGCAACAAAGAAAATTGCCGACCTCAGTGAAAATTACAGATCAGAACAACGGTATAAAATCATACAGTCACAGGCAGATTCCATAGAACAGCAACGACGGGAGAAGAACCTTACGCAAACAAAACTCAGGTATACGAATTTGAAGAACAATGTACAATGGTATATTATCATAGCCTTACTTATCTTCGCTTCACTTGCTGGAGTTATCATATTTTACAGGTCAAATCAAATAAAAATCCGGCAGCAACAACGGGAGGCGGAAATGTCACAAACCTTACTTCGGGCGCAGATGAATCCGCATTTCGTCTTTAACGCAATGTCTGTTATTCAAAGTTATATTTATGAAAATGACACGGTAAATTCAAGTAAATTCCTTGTAAACTTCTCGAGGCTGATGCGGTTGATTTTGGAAAACTCCCCAAAAGAATTCATCACTTTGGAAACAGAAGTAGAAATCCTACAAAAATATTTGGAAACACAAAAGCTACGCTTTGGTGATCGATTTAACTTCACTATAACTCAATCAGTAGAGCTACTGCCGGAGTTTACATTAGTTCCTCCGATGATCGCCCAGCCATTTGTAGAGAATGCCATCGAACACGGCCAACTTCACACGATTAAAGGAGGTGAAATAAAGGTGGATTTTACAAGAGAAGGAAATCTTCTTCAAATTAATATCCAAGACAATGGTATCGGTCGATCAGGTGCTGAACAAAATAAAAAAGGAAAGGCACACAAAAGCATGGCAATGGATATCACCAGGGAACGTATAAACAATCTTAATTCAAAATACCGCACATCAGGTACGCTTCAAGTAGAGGACCTCGATCCAAACCAGAAAAGCGGCACAAAAGTATTAATTTCACTGCCTTATAGGGAGAACAATCATACAGCATGAAGAAAGCACTAATTATTGATGATGAACAACGAACTCGGGAACTTATAGCCCGCATTATTGAGTCGTTCAATATGGACATTGAAACCTTTCCTCTCGGCGAGAATGTAGCCTCGGGAATTGAGCAGATCGAACTTCTGAAACCAGATATCGTTTTTTTGGATGTCCAAATGCCCGATGGAACCGGTTTTGATGTTTTAAAACAAGTTCAATTCAAAGATTTTGAGGTAATATTTATTACGGCTCATGAAGAATTTGCGATTAAGGCTATAAAATTCAGCGCCTTGGACTACCTGCTGAAGCCGATTGATCCCGAGGAATTACGCGCCACATTGGAGCGTGTTTTTCAAACTTCAGAAAATAAAAAAGAAGATTCCCAATTTGATGCGCTCCAGCATAATATTCAACCACATTTAAAAAGAAAGCTTGTGCTCAAAACACAAGAAAGTATGCACGTGATCGAATTGGAAGATATTATTCGATGTGAGTCAGACAGAAATTACACGCAATTTCATCTTTTAGGCGGAAAAAAAATTCTGGTATCTAGAACCATGAAAGAGTACGAAACGATTTTAAGTGGGATGAACTTTCTGAGAATTCATCAGTCACACTTGATCAACCTCAACTTTGTCGATCGATACGACAAGGGAAATGGAGGTGCTATTATAATGAAGGATGGGTCTGAAATTCCTCTAAGTCCGAACAAAAGAGAATTGTTTTTTCAAATTCTCGAGAACCTCTAATTAATTCAAAAAGGCGTTTTGATAATTCATAACCTTGAAATGTTCATTTACCTCATTGAGAACGGAAAACACTTAGTATTTTAGTTATCAGAAATAAGGAGAGATTCAGGTTATCTTCTTAGAGCTTTGAAATAGGAGAAATAGCTGCTTGGAGAGGCGGTGTTTATTTTCTGGTTTGATTTAAGAGTATAACAATTCTTTTCTCCTTTTCTAAATTGTAATTTATTACCTCTAACAAGTGACCTGTTTTTTAAGATTAGATTAACTTACTACTACATGATAAGGGCTCCGTAGAGCCCTTATTTATTTTTTATACTTCTTGTATAAGACTGGACGAGATGGTGAGGCATCATTCTCAAAGGGCGCCAAATGTAATTCTAGCAAATAGCTTCCATCCGATATTTCATCCGAAACAAAAATTAATTCTGTAATTGTTCTGGTTTTGTCTTCTTTCCCGGGCACAGACCAAAATCTATGATGAAATGCAAGCACTCCTTCATCTGATTCTCTATCCACAGACGGCAAGTCAACCATAAAATGTTTGACAGCATGAGAATCCAAAATATCCACAACATCTTGCTGGAGATATGGCGGATTGGTGGCGGAGTAGTTCATATATTTCTTCTCTTTAGAATTTGGTAAAGTGCGCAAAATAACAGCTTCAATATAGCCATATTTTTCCAGCGCACTCTCTACTTGTTGTTTGTCAATCACTTTGTCAATTGAACCATCATTGAGTTGAACTTCGTTTGGTTCAATAGAAATCAATGCGGCATGAAAGAAATATGAGCTTAGGGTTGAATTTACTGAGTGGACCATTGGCGTAATATGTCCCAAACACTCCGTGTGAGTACCATGGCCATGTGGATTAAAGTAAATATCTCTAAAATTTACACTCCCACCTTCACTTACTGAGCCCAAAAAACCATTTTCCCTTACAGGCTCCATGCGAGGAGGAGCAACGTACCATGCCCTAGGATTGTCATTTTCAGCTCTCAATGGAATAGAAATATCCAACGGTTCTTCTGTATCAATGTAAGTTCCGTCTTCTAAAAAGAATTTCATTTTTCGTTCTAATTTACGCTTTGTCTTATTGCCTAAATTAAATAATTATTGACAATACGAGAATAAGAGCGTTCTTTTGTTCTATGAAATATGACGCTGTTATTTTTGATTTGGGCGGGGTACTGATCAATCTTGACTATTCCTGCACCACGAAAGCCTTCGAAGCATTGGGCATGAATGATTTTTCCTCCAAATACAGCCAACTCTCCCAAACAGATCTTTTCTCCGATTTTGAAACGGGTAAGATTTCAGCACAACAGTTTATCAATAGTCTGCTACCCCACTTACCAGAGGGGACATCGGCAAATAGTGTCGTTCAAGCCTGGAATAAAATGATTTTGGATGTTCCGAGAAAAAGGATCGAATTACTTTTGCGTTTGAAAGAAAAACTTCCTGTATTCCTTTTGAGCAACACTAATGAGCTTCACGTTCCCGTGGTTCGAAGAGAATGGGCCAAAACAACATCTCATCCGATGGAATACTTTTTTAATCGCATCTATTTTTCCCACGAACTAAAGATGAGGAAACCACATCCGGAAATCTTCAGCGAAGTATGTGCAAGGGAATCATTAGTCCCTGAAAACACCCTTTTTATAGATGATACAATTATACATGTGGAAGGTGCTCAACAAGCCGGACTTCAAACTCACCATCTAAAGCACGCCGATGAACTCGATCAACTTTTTTCCTGACAGAGCTCTACTAAAAGACCGTCCGTTGATTTTGGATGCAAAAAAGCAATCAGTTTATTATCCGCACCAGGTTTTGGGGTTTCATGGATCAATACAAATCCTTGATTTTTAAGTCGATTTATTTCAGTCACAATGTCGTCCACATCGAACGCAATATGGTGAAATCCTTTTCCCTTTTTGTTTAAAAATTTAGCGATCGCCGAATCAGGATGCGTAGCTTCCAACAATTCAATTTTAGTTTCTCCAATTTGGAGAAATGCCGTCTTTACGAACTCTGATTCTACGACTTCGGTTTTATAACAGGAGCTTCCTAAGAGCTTTTCATAAATTTTAAGTGACTCATCGATGGATTCGACAGCGATACCCAGATGTTCAATTTTACGAAGCACAGACAAACTTAGTTCTTAATGAACTTTTCATTGACGTTATCAAAATTGATGTAATATGCACCACTTAGCAAATTACTACAATTTACGGAAGAACCAACACCTTTTTTAACGATGTTGCCATATGCGTCATATATCTCGTAACGCGTTTCAACCGCTTGACCATTCGCACTGAACGAAATAGATTCTTTGACTTTTACTGGGCTCTTAGTTACGACGGGAACATTCGAGGTAAATTTGACCTCTTTGGATGTTCGTTTGGCACCTGAATGGTCAATTTGAACCACACGTATTGTATTTTCTCCTGAATGCGGAGAAACAAGGAATTCATACGAATTTGAACCTGCCGTACCTTTCCCTTGAACCTCACCTACAGTCACCCATTTGTTCCAACGGTATTGTTCAATGATAAATGGAAGCTTACCCGATTCACCTGTTGTGGTCCAAGTGAGCTTCCCAACGTTGGTTATATTTATTCCAGTGGTAACAAAAGTACTTCTTGGGAGTAACACTTCGGGATTGAGGATCTTTGGCTTGCATCCATCGTTGTGCTCAATTACAATAAAAACAGGCTCACCGATTGCTATATTGAAATTTGCAAAATCGATCTCGAAGGCTCCCATATTGGTTCCTCCGGGCATGATATCTCCATTTACTGTAACCTTCGTTGCGCAATAACCAAAACCATCATCGTCCATTGGGTTTTGCACATAGAGATTCTTCCCTTGATAGGTGCCTTCAATAGACAGAGAGGTAGCCAGTGTGGTAAAAACCCACAACAAACAAAGAATTGCGCTTAAAACTGTCTTCATGAAACGTAAATGTACGAGAGTCTGTTTCAGTATAATTTTTATTTCGAACACAATATTACAAGAAATTTCAATTCTGACAAAGGTTAACAGTCAAATTTCTTGAAGTTTTTATTTCTAGGAGAAAAACCACAATTTTTTAAACAAGAGCTCGTAGAAACTTAATAGGAATTCTTGAGCACAAAGCGAGAATTTTAGCATATTTGTGCAGCCTAACTAATTCAAATCAATGCGATTCATTTACATTTTAGCAATCCCACTACTAATCACTTTTTCTTGCGGAAAGGGCACCAAAAAACAATTTGAGTATGCCGGAGGTGGGTTACGTATGGCATTGGACAATGAACCCTCGACATTAGACCCAAAAGAGATTAGTGACTATTTTTCCGCCTCCGTGGTTTCTCAAATTATGGAAGGTTTGGTTTCCCTTGATCCGAAAACGTTAGATCCGCGACCGCAGCTTGCGAAGTCATGGAAAATAAGCGATGATGGCTTGACGTACACTTTTTTCTTGCGACAGGATGTGTTATTTCATTCAAATGATTTGTTTAACAGCGAGGAAGACAGGAGAATGACTGTACGAGACGTCAAAAACACTTTTGAAAGGATTTGCACAAAAAATCCTGACGGAAGTGTGCCACATGCCTATAATTTTCTTTTCAAGGACCTGCTTTTGGGAGCGGAGGACTTCATGAATGGCAAAGCGAAAAGCATTAATGGATTAATTACGACTGAAAAAAGTATTGCCATCAAACTCGTCTCCAAAGACGAAAACTTTTTAAACAAGCTTGCCAATGTTTGCGCCGCAATATGCTCTGAAAAGGTACTCAAAAATGGAAAAACGGATGTTCCAATTGGAACTGGCCCATTTTGCTTTCAGCAACTGAAAGAAGGAGAACCGAAGTCTTTGGTGCTTATCAAAAATGAGGATTACTACGAAAAAGATAAGTCTGGAAATGCTTTGCCATATCTGGATAGCCTGATTTTCTATTTCCAAAATAGAAAGTTGGAACAACTCGATATGTTCGAATCGAGAACAACTGACTTAATTCTTGGTCTTCCCACAAGTAGAATTGCAAAAATGCTGGAGGGACGAATTGAAGATTTCAATTCTAAACCCCCGGTCTTGGTAATGTACGACAACCCCTTGCTTTCTACTCAATATTACTTCTTCAACATGGCTGATCCAAGGTTTAAAGACCCCAGGGTGCGCCAAGCCTTTAATTTTGCAATCGACAGAGAGAAATTAGGACGAGAAGTTCTTCGAAATCAGTACTCTCAGCTGGGCTATTACGGCATAATTCCACCCATCTATTCAATGTTCAAAGGCTATAATTTTGAGTCCATAAAAGAAGTATGCTACACCTATGATCCCGAGAAGGCAAGAAAATTACTAGCTGAAGCAGGTTTTCCAAACGGAAAGGGATTTGGCTCTATCAATTTGCGATTCAATATTGATGAAAAGCACTCGGCCGTTGCCGATGAATTTGCGCAGCAAATCTATCAAACCCTTAACATTAATGTAAATATAGATGGCTCGACGTTTGAACAAAAAGAGTCGGATGGTGAAACCGGGAATGGCCACATATTCAGGAGCGCGTGGTACGGTGACTATGCAAATCCCGAAACATTTCTAGGTAATTTTTATGGCAAACTGGTACCTGTAAATCCTACTGAAAGAAGTAAAATTAATCAATCCAGATATCAAAACTCCTTGTTCGACCATTTCTTTGAAGCTGCCAAAAACAGTGACCGTAAACCAGAGGCGTTGGAAAATTATGCCAAAGCTGAACGCATTCTGATGCAAGATCCACCTATAATTCCTCTATGGTATGCGGGTGATATTCAGATTGTCTACTCCAATGTTCGAAATCTTCACTTTAACGCTTTGAATATGTTCGTTTTCAAAGAAGTCTTCGAAAAAGAGTGGACAGAGGAAGAATACACGAAAGCGACAAATTAGTCTTTCTTACATATTGAAATGATCCTATGAAAAAGTTACTACTTGCCCTTTTCGTACTACTATTAAAATTAACGTTTGCCCAGTCCACGCAAATCGTAAGAGGTAAAATCTTCGACAGTGAAACGAATTTTCCGCTTTACGGTGCCAAAGCGGAGGTGTTCACTGGAGATAGTCTTAAAAGATATCGCGCCATTTCTGATGAGGAGGGAAGATTTGAGATCAATGATGTACCTGTTGGGAAACATCAGCTGGAAATAAAGCTGGCAACTTACGATACTAAGAGTATTACTATTGAGGTGACTTCCGGAAAAGAATGTGTAGTGAATGCCCCTATGACCGAGCGTATAATTGAAAAACAGGAGATTAAAGTCACAGCAAGAAAAAAAGGAGAAGTCATCAATGAGATGGCACTAATCTCAGCACAACAATTCAGTGTGGAGGAAACCAACCGTTATCCAGGTTCTAGAATGGACCCGGCTCGAATGGCTTCCAATTTTGCTGGTGTTCAAGGAGCTGACGATTCACGAAACGATATTGTTATTCGGGGAAACTCTCCATTAGGAGTAGTTTACAAAGTGGAAGGGATTGACATTCCCAACCCGTCACACTTTGCCATCGCTGGAAGTACAGGGGGACCTGTTTCTGTGTTAAATAACAAAATGCTTGGCAACTCCGATTTTTTTATGAGTGCTTTTCCTGCTGAGTTTGGAAATAGTACCTCGGGAATCTTCGACCTTAAACTTCGAAATGGTAATGACAAGACACACGAGTTTACGGGTCAGTTTGGTTTGTTCGGAACAGAATTTTTAGCTGAAGGTCCTTTGAATAAGAAAAACATGTCAAGCTACATGGTAATGGGGCGCTATTCTACTTTGTCTATTTTTCAAACACTGGGAATTAAGATAGGAACCGATGCCATTCCGGTATACGGAGATGCTGCCTTCAAACTAAACTGGCGACTAAAAAAAGGAGGATTTCTCTCTTTATTCGGAATCGGTGGAAAGAGTGAGATCGCAATTAAAATCTCTGAGCAAACTGAATACTCGAGCGAATTCTACGGAGAAGGTGACCGCGACCAATATTTCGGCACTTCGATGGGCGTTGCAGGATTGACCTATAAAAAATCTCTCAATGAAAAAACGTTTTTAGCATCGACCTTCGCCGCATCTTTTGAAGAACAACATGCCCGACACGAATACCTTTTGCGTTCACTGAATGTTCAAAACGGTGATACTTCTTTACAAGTAAATGATATCTACCCATTGATGGGATATAAATTTGGAATTGCCAAATATTCCAATTACACATCCATTAACCATAAGATCAGTAAGAAACATCTTTTAAAGTTTGGTGTGTACGCTGATGTGCTGCAAGTTCATTTTCTCGACAGTGTTCTTTCAAACATTACACTTCCCGGTTCATTTGTGAAACGATGGGATTATGCCGGAACAGCAGGAATGGTTCAGCCTTTTATACAATGGAAATGGCGTATTAGTGAAAATATGGATCTGACCGCTGGTATACACAGCCATATTTTCCATGCACTCACACTTGCCTTAAGCCCGGCTGAGCCACGTTTAGGTTGGAAATACAGGTTTGGTAATGGACAGGCGATATTTGCAGGAGCAGGAATGCACAGCCAGACACAACCTCTCTACACTTATTATTATCACCAATACAATTCGAATGACAAGGAGGTCAGGTATAATGCCAAAATGGATTTTATGCGCAGCGTTCACAGTGGGATAGGCTATGAAAAAGCGTTCAATAAAGGATTCAATATTCGCACAGAAGCATATTATCAATATTTATACAACGTGCCAGTGACGATTGTTCCTTCTTCCTTTTCAATGATCAACATGGGCAGCGGTTTTGCACGAATCTTCGCAGATTCGTTACAGAACACAGGATTGGGAATCAATTATGGAATTGAATTGACCATTCAGAAGTATTTTGATAAATCTTTCTTCTTTCTTTTCTCCGGCACATTATATGACTCAAAATATGCTGGCAGTGACAACATTTGGCGAAATACTTCCTACAATGGAGCCTATGTAGTTAATTTCCTTGCCGGTAAAGAGTTTAAACTAAACGAAAAACACATCATCGGTATTGGGACCAAGGTGACAGCTGCAGGCGGCAAGCGATATGGACTTGTAGACGTCGTTCAAACTGACTCTCTTAAAGAGATCATATTTAGAGATTCTCTTTTTAATGAACTTCAGTTCAAAGACTATTTCAGAATGGACCTTAAGATCAGCTGGAGAATGAATGCAAACAAGGTTACACACGAATTTGGATTAGACCTGGTGAACATTCTGAATACGCGAAATCTTTTGAGCCTTGCATATGCTCCATCGCTGGACCCTGCAGTTGTGAATTCACCGAACTATCAACCTATTTCTGAGAAAACACAATTAGGGTTTCTACCAATTTTCTATTACAAAATAGATTTTAAATTATCAGGAAAATAGGCTCCTATTTCCAGGTGGGACAGGTATTGCAATTGTTCGTTGGCCGAATATAAAGCAAAAATCCAACATTTGTATCGAATTGTAAGAATCCAAAACGCTGATTCGCAAAGGCATTCGGTTCGGTGGAACGTGTACGCACACTTGTTTGGGACATAAGTCCACCTCGCACGTTCGATTGTATAAAAACATGTTTGAAAAATTCCAGTCGAAATCCTAAATGTCCGGAAATTGAAACACCAGAAAATGAACGAAGCTTCGTTTGCTGTATACCTCCAAAAAGAAAGGAATTGTCTGATATCAGTCCCCCTATACCTAATCCTTCAATCGTAGAAAAAACTATTTGCTGATCTCTTCCTGCGGCCAACCAATTATCTGTCCGCGAAAAATCGATTTGCACATTGTTTAATCCGGAATTGCTGTAAAAGAAAGAATTACTATTTAGGACAACTGTTTCATTCGTGTAATTTCCGCTCCATTGATTTACAGGATCGATACCAGGATTAATTTGACCACCTAGAAAAGCCTCCTGATTGTCTGTCATGACATATTTCAACTTATCATAGCCAATGGACAGCGAATAATGGTTTAGTAAATAATATCCGGCACGAACAGAGTATTGTCCTTCTGTAGCTTGCAAGGGATTCATTTGTTGGGCGGGATCAAAGCCAAACGGATCATCTTGAGCGCGAAAACCTTTCAATTCGATTTGGTAACCCGAACCAGTTAAGTCAAGCGTGCTCTTTCCATACCAAGCTCTGTTATAACCATATGAACCATAAAATGTACCTTTTGCAAAAGAAACCTTAGGTTTTCGCTTTTTTCGTGATTGACAAAAAGCACGATCAGGCATAACAATAGTAAATACTACGCCTAACATCAACCAGCGTATCATCGAGTAATGATTTTAATCCATTCCTGCTGCTCCAAGACCTTTTCAAGCCTGTAGTGTACTTTCTTGTTTGGAGTATGCCATTCGACCAATCCGTATCCTTTTGCAAAATAATTAACGGCTTTACCCTCAATAGCATTCTCCTTTTTGGTGAACGGGTTAAAATTAGTGAGCTTAATTTGGTCATCCATGCGTATAGCGGGTAATACCTCATCGAGCACGGTAACCTTGATCTCACCGTTGATCACTTTTCGTTTGACCTCTTTTAAAATAAGGGTTGAATCCAAAAACCCCGGACAACGGGAGGCGAAATAAGTCTCCTTACCGGAACCATCAGGAATGAGTTTATCACTAAACACATCCGCCTTGGTTTTTTTCTGATTCCTGTCCACTACCATGTGATCCATTACGTCCAGCGAATCAAGATTGTAATTGAGCGCCTCAATAATACGTCCATCCGCGGCATAAACTTCTACCACAATATGCTCACCGTAGGAATCCTTGAGACCATAAATCCGGTGGTATTGTTCATCTAATCCATGAGCCACATCCCTAAACAAATAAATTTTAGGTATGGTATCGTATGGATAGAAATAAGTGTAATTAGAATTGGTAGAAATACTTTTCTCTTTAGAGCAGGACACTAAAAGTAAACACAGAATAAGTATTGAAACTAACTTCATGACGACATCTTTAGGAAAGCGACTTCTTTTGAGCTCAGGTGACGAAACATGCCCCTTGGCAAATCCTTTTTGGTAAGCCCTGCGAACTGAACACGATCCAACTTGACAACCTCATAACCCAACGCTTCAAACAAACGACGAACAATCCGGTTTTTTCCTGAATGCAATTCAATTCCAATTTCCCTGGCATTTCCCTCTTTGACATATTCAGCTACGTCCACTTGCGTTCGACCATCCTCCAAATCAACTCCTTTGAGTAACTTGGATAAGTCTTCAAAAGGGACAGGTTTATTTAATTCAACATGATAAATTTTTGTAGCCTGGTATCTTGGATGAGTTAATTTTTTCGCCAGATCCCCATCATTCGTGAATAAAAGCAGACCTGTCGTTTCTCGGTCCAGACGACCCACCGGATATACGCGCTCACGGCATGCTTTTTTGACCAATCCCATAACAGTTTTTCTTCCGTATGGATCGTCCATGGTAGTTATAAACCCTTTCGGTTTATTTAAGAGAACATACCTTTTGGTTTCGGCGTTGATTGTTTCTCCATCATATTGCACCACATCCTCAGGTCTAATTTTTAAGCCAAGCTCAGTTACGATTTTTCCGTTCACACTCACTACACCTGTCTGAATAAGAACATCTGCCTCACGTCTGGAACACACACCTGCATTCGAGAGGTATTTATTCAAACGAATCTCTTCCTCATTAAAAGAAGGTAAGGGATCGCCTTTCTTTACCTTTTCCTTAAAATCGATATACTTTCTCTTATCCCTGGCAGTTACTGATTTTTTGTTATCGGCACTTTTGGAAACATCAGAAGCGGGAGTTTTCGAGGGAGTTTTACTCCTAGTATCTTTTGAGGAACGGCCAACCGACCTTTTACCTCCATTTTTGTTTGTGTTCATCACGAGCAGAATTACTGAACAAAGATACGTTATTTAAACATCATCATGGAGCAAAGGCATATTGAATATGTTCAATGTCCGTCTCAAATTCATTATGAATGATTGAAATAATGTCAAAACGAACATTTTTAATTGAATTTCTTTGTTTTTGAAAATGATCAGCAACTGTGATGATCTGCCGTTGTTTGGTTCGCGTAACCGCCCTCCATGGTTCACCAAGTTTGCGTGTATGTCTCAGTTTAACCTCGTAAACAATTACCTCTTCCGTCGTTTCTGAAATCAAATCGATTTCAAATTTCTTGTACCGAACGTTTCGAGCGGTTATCTGCACTCCTTTTGAATTGAGGAATTTTTCTGCCAGCTCTTCGCCGAGTCTACCTATTTCTACTGTATTCATGAATTAAGGTTAGGATTACCTTAATTTAATCATTTTTTCGTTAAGTAAAAGGGTGTAATTCAAATTTCGCCCATCAATTCAAGGGTCTGTTTCGATGCAGATTGCTCGGCCTTTTTCTTCGATGAGCCAGAACCCATTCCATAGGCTGTTCCATTGATCAGAACGCGAATGGTGTAGCTCCAGCTCGAACCGAGATTCTCTTCAGCTATAGTATCAAATTCAAGTTTAAGTCGTTTCTTCTGACACCAGATAAAAAGTCGAGATTTAAAATCGATCTCCTCCTCTAGTATTCGGTTGAGATTAATGTATTTTTTGAAAATATGTTCATGAATACTTCGCTTAACCGCCAGGAATCCTCCGTCAAGGTAGATTGCCCCGACCAGGGCTTCAAACGCATTTCCTTCAAGAGTCGAAAGATTTATCGTTCGTCCTCTTTGATAGCGTAACACTTTGCTAATTTCAAGCGATTTAGCAATCTCACCAAGGGTGTTTCTACTTACTACTTTCGAACGTATTTTGGTGAGGTAACCTTCGTCCTCTTCGGGAAAGCGTTGATAGAGGTATTCAGCAATTACAGCATCCAGTATGGCATCACCCAAAAATTCAAGACGTTCGTTGGAGATATCTTTTTCTGATTGATTCAGTGACCGATGAGTTACTGCTCTTTCAAAATAAGACAATTCACGAGGCCGGTATCCAAACCTAGACTCGATGAACGCTCTCAACTCGAGCTGTTCGGTAGAACTTTTTTTAAAAAAGGAAAATTTCAGAAGAATTAGCCTTTGAATTTTTTTACGATCACACTCGTATTGTGCCCACCAAAACCAAATGTATTTGAGAGTGCGACGTTCACTGTGCGGTTCTGAGCTTGATTGAAAGTGAAATTCAATTTATTGTCCAATTCCGGATCATCCGTAAAATGGTTGATCGTCGGGGGAACAATGTCATTATTAACCGCAAGAATGCAAGCAATGGCTTCAATTGCGCCGGCAGCACCCAAGAGGTGGCCAGTCATAGATTTTGTAGAACTAATGTTCAATTTGTAGGCATGTTCACCAAATACTTGTTGAATTGCCTTTACTTCAGCCACATCTCCTAAAGGAGTAGAAGTTCCGTGCACATTCACATAATCCACTTCAGAAGGATCGATTCCTGCATCCTTTAAGGCAGCAATCATTGTATTACGTGCCCCCAAACCTTCAGGATGTGGTGCTGTCATGTGATAAGCATCACCGGACATACCCCCTCCTATCACCTCAGCATAGATTTTCGCTCCTCTTCGCACAGCATGTTCGTATTCTTCCAAAATCAAAGCACCGCCGCCTTCTCCGAGAACAAAACCATCGCGATCAACATCGAACGGTCTTGAAGCTGTCTCGGGAGACTCATTACGTGTAGAAAGTGCCTTCAAGGCATTGAATCCACCCATACCCATCTCGTTCACAGCTGCTTCTGAGCCACCTGTTACAATGGCATCAGCTTTATCCAAACGAATCAAGTTAAATGCATCGATAATTGCATTCGTAGAGGATGCGCATGCCGATACAGTAACGTAGTTGGGTCCGCGCAAACCGAATTTGATAGAAATATGGCCAGCAGCTATGTCTGCTATCATTTTGGGAATAAAGAAAGGATTGAAACGAGGTGTCCCGTCTCCTCCGAAGAAATTTTGAGCTTCGTCCTGGAATGTTTTAAGCCCACCAATTCCTGAACCCCAAATTACACCAATGCGGTCCACATTTGGATTTGACTCCATAAGTGCAGAATCCGCCATGGCTTCCGAAGCGGAAACCATGGCGTACTGCGAAAATTGATCGAGTTTGCGCGCTTCTTTTTTATCAATGAATTGCTCCGGATCGAAATCCTTCACCTCGCACGCAAACTGCGTTTTGAACAAAGATGCATCGAATTGCTTGATGTGTGCGGCGCCGCTTTTACCACTTACAAGACCTTTCCAATACTCCTCGAGAGTATTTCCGATCGGGGTAAGAGCACCCATGCCCGTTACAACAACTCGCTTTAATTCCATAAAGAAATGCTTTGCTCTAAAGTACGAAACTTATTGATTAGTTCGCGTGCTTCTCAATGTAAGAGATAGCGTCACCAACTGTCTGGATGTTTTCTGCCTGATCATCTGGAATTGCGATGTTGAATTCTTTTTCGAACTCCATGATCAATTCTACTGTATCCAAAGAATCAGCACCCAAATCATTTGTGAAAGATGCGGCATCCGTTACTTCACTCTCATTTACACCAAGTTTGTCAACGATGATAGAGATTACTTTTGATTTAATATCAGACATTTCTTTTGTTTTAAATGTTAAACAGGGTGCAAAGAAAAAAACATTGGTTTAAATATCAAAATTATTTAGTGACTTAATTCACACAGTTACAATCAAACTCAAATAGTTGCCACAAGTCAAAATTATTCTAAAGAACTAGTACCTTCGCTTCATGAAAAAGTGGAGCTTAGCCATTTTTGCCTCCGGAACCGGGACGAATGCAGCGAATTTAATCCGTTACTTTCAAGAGCATCCGCAGATTGAAATTGTCTTTGTTTTGACCAATAATGCCCAGGCAGGAGTAATTCAAAAATGCAATGAATTACAAGTCCCCATTGAAATCATCAGCAATCAGCAGGCAAATGATGCACTGTTTCTGCGAACACTTTGCCAAACCTACACTTCAGATTTTATAATTCTTGCTGGCTATCTCCGACTTATACCAGAACTTTTTTCATCTCACTACTCCAATAGAATCATCAATATCCATCCCTCACTGCTTCCAAAATATGGCGGAAAGGGAATGTATGGTGATTTCGTGCACCATGCTGTGCTCGAGAACGGTGAGAAAGAATCAGGAATTTCGATTCATTATGTTGACGCAGCATATGATGAAGGGGAACTTATTGCGCAGTTCTCATGTGAAATTGAACCTGGAGAGACTCTTGCAACACTAAAAGAAAAGATCTCCCGTCTTGAGCAACTGCATTATCCGAGAGTAATTGAAAAACTTATCCAATTATCCATATGATTCCTTTTTTCTCAGAGTTCAGTTGGGTTGAAGTATTCAAGGCTGGTACTGTATTGTTTGCTGTTATCGACATTATTGGATCTATTCCCATTATTATAAAAATTCAGGAAACTTCAGGTGATATTCACCCCATGCGGGCAAGTGTTGTCTCCATGTTCATAATGATCGGTTTTCTAATCCTGGGTGAAAACATTCTTCGCTTGTTCGGAGTAACCATCGAATCATTTGCTGTTGCAGGATCCCTGATCCTTTTCGCAATGGCGCTGGAAATGATCCTCGGAATAAAGGTTTTTCGTGACGAAGTCAGTGGTAAAACAGCCAGCATCGTGCCTTTGGCATTTCCAATTATTGCCGGGGCAGGAACAATGACCACATTAGTATCCCTGAAGGCCGAGTATCAGCAGGTCAATATCCTTCTTGCCATACTGATCAATGTGGTTATTGTGTTTGCAGTGCTCAAGCTGACACGTCGAATTGAACGATTACTGGGACAAGGGGGCATCGCAATTATCAAGAAGGTTTTTGGAATAATCCTGCTTGCGATCGCGATCAAGCTCTTTACAACAAATCTGCAAGCATTGTTTTGACCAAGTCTATCTTGGTGCAAAACTACCAGGTTTGTTCTCTTGCCCTTTGATTACCTCCATTCCGTTTTCAAAAGTCTTTTCAACGAGTACGCCTCCTTTTTTATCGTACACAAGAAATTTTCCGTGTTTTAACCCATCTTTATATTCCATTTCCTGGAGAAGTTTCCCGCGGCGGTCAAACTGCTTCATGACTCCATTCAGCTCTCCGTTTTTATAATTTGATATCACTGCAGGAACTTTTCCACCGGGATGATAGGCAACCCATTCCCCTTCCTTCATGCCTTCTTTGTAATCTCCCTCCTCCGTTTTGCCAAAGTCCTTTGACGAAAATGAAACAGCATGACCATGTTTCTTGCTTTCCAACCTCTCACGGTCTTTCATGATTCCGTAATCTATTTTGGATTTTTCTTTAAAAACTTTGTAAGTCACAATATCTTTTTGCTTCCCATTGTCAAAATACTCGACCCATTCACCCGTCTGAAAGCCATTTTCATAACTGCCGGTCAACTTTGTTTTGCCATTCGGGTAGGCTGATATCCATTCGCCATCCAACACCCCATTCTTGAAAGTGGATTTATTTTTCAATTTCCCATTGTCCCAATTATTCACCCATTCACCTGTTTCTTTTCCATCCTTGTAGGCTCCCGACATCAATAAATTCCCGTTTTCATACCAGGTATTCCACGTTCCTTCCTTTTCATCATTGGCAAAATCTCCTTCCTTGAAACGACTTCCGTCCTTGTAGAAATAGGACCAATGCCCTGACTTTTTATTCTTTTCGAAATGTGCTTTGTAGGAAAGTTCACCAGTGGGGTAATAATACGTCCAATCACCATGCTGTTGATCCTGCTGAAACTCGCCTTCCATGTCGGTAGTTCCTTTATTTGTATGCCAGGACCATTTGCCCGACTTTTGTCCGTCAGAATAGCTGCCACTCACATTGACTTTGCCATTGTCGTAGTAATAGGTGTATGACCCGTTGAGTTTTCCGTTTTTATAATTGCTAATCTTTTCTATATCTCCTGTGTAATAGGCATACGTCCAGGTACTGTCTTTTTCGCCTTCCTTGAAAAACCCTTTGAGTGTTGTGTAGCCGTACACACTGATCTCCTCAAAAGGTCCATCCTTAAGACCATCTTTAAAATTGTACCATTCCTTTACTGTTCCATTCGTGTGATAGGTTGCCATTTCTCCCGTGCCATCTACTATTGTCTGTGTATGTAATGAATCCGGAAGCCAGAACGACCAAATAAAACTTTGTCCCTCCTTGAGCTCCTCAACCGATTTTTCTCGACCGTCCAAATAATAGTAGGTCCAACGGCCAATTGGAGAATTTAACTTATAGTTTCCTTGGATGGATAATTTGCCATTTTCATAGTATTCATGGTAAATACTATCTTGTTTGCCAAGAATAAAATATCCTTCCTGTCTGATCTTTTTGTTCGGATAGTAAAGCGTAACTTTCCCATGGAGCATGTCCTTGTAATAATTCCGCTCCTCTTCCATTTGACCGTACCGGTCAAAATAAACCCATTTGCCGTGTTTTTGATCAGTTGTTTCAATAGCATCCTTATAGTAGGAACCGGTAGCCTGAATTTGCGATCGGTTAAAATCCCAAAAGAGCGACTCCTTCGCTGAGAGATTTTCCTTATTCACGACTTGGGAGTAAAAAGATATAGTATTAAAACTTATGAAGAAACACAGTAAATATCTCATAGACTTCATTTTACTAAATCGTTTGGTTCAATTTTACGTTACTTGACAAGAACACTTATTCCTTGAATAATCAGAAAAACACCAAAGATTACAAAGACAATTCCGATGAACTGATTTAGTGTTCTCAAAACTCGGTCAGTTACCAATGGTCGCAACATTTTCGCACCGAAAATCTTCAACACATCGAAAGAGAAAAAGGTTAGCAAAAGAACAATCAGAAAATATAGCAAGAGCCAATCAGATTCTCCATCAGGAGAATTTTTCGCACCGAGAGTGATCACGCTAAACCAATAGAAAATAACCATGGGATTAGCGAAGTTCAATAAGAAGCCCTTCACAGCCAAAAAGACATAATCTTTGGCAGCATTCAGAGAATCATCAATGTCGCTTTCACTCGATCTTTTGGGTGGTTTAAAAAAAGAAACAAATCCATACACTAGAAAAAGTGTACCACCGATCAATTTCATTAGGTCCTTCCTTTCGCCACTAATCACAGAAGATACTTCCGAATAAAAAAGATAGGCAATTAAGATGTAAAACAAATCGCTTAATAGAACACCAAAATCAAAGGCCAAGGCTGCACGCACCCCTCTGCGAATACTCGTTTCAAGGAGTACAAAGAAGACCGGACCGACCATAATTGCGAGGATAAACCCGGTTACAAAACCTTTGATTGTAAGTTCAAGCATCAACACAAAAATACGATTTGCACGGAGAAGTTAGGGGTCTTCCTTTTTTTATTCACTTTTGCGATTAAATGTACCTTTAAACAGTATTGTCTTTTGTACAAGTTGTGTACATTTGTATCCGAAATTAGTTTCCCGTATGAAAAGTGCAGCAGCAAATAAGAAGTTAGATGATGTGATCTCTAAGGTTGAAAAGAAAGGATTGGAAGCATCCAAGCTGATCGACGACCTTAAAGAATTGAGAGAGTTTGCACTTAAGGAACAAGATCCTTTAGTTACTAAAGTGTTACGTTTGACTTACGAATACCTCGGAGAGAACCAAGCGTTTGACGTTCAAGCACAATATGAAGAGGATGAGGAAGGAAACGAATATCCATTGGAGATCGAAGACAAGGAAAACCTTCTTTATCTTCTTAATCTTCTTAAAAACGCCGACCATAAGATTAACCGGGAAGAGATTAAAGATTATCGTACTGCCCTGAAGATGGAGCTGTACTAATTATTCTTTTAGTTTTCAGTCAAACTTTTTTTGGCCCATCCTTTTTTCTCGAATTCTAATCGGCGTTAAAATCGTTTTTTATTTCCGTGGCTTTGGTTTATATTTAAGTCAAATATTCTTACCATGGAAACCGATAAAAAAGTTCGAAAACTTGAATCTGAAAACCTATCTCTGAAATCAAAAGTTGCAGAATTAGAGAAAACTATCCTGTCTCTAAAGAATGAAATTGAGGACTTGAACGATGAACTAGATTCTACTCTCTTTTCTGAAAGTGATGCCGACCACTACCTATGTTTATTCCACGAATACCGAGAAAAATTTGAATATAGCCAGAAAAGAGAAGAAAAGCTTACATCAGATTTGGAGGATGCGAACAAGGAATATGAGAAAATGAAAGAATTTCATGATATGCTCTTGAACTGGCGTGACTTTATTCCTCAAAAAGACAACGAAAAAGCCAGAGACATCTTCAAGATTATTTGTCACCTCAATCTTGCCTTCGTGGAAAATCTTTTGGACATGGCTCGATTATATCGAGAAAACCCAAAAGAGGAATTAGATAATATTTTGGACCCTACTCTTTTGTCAGTTCTAAAAGGAAGTGGAGCTGCGATGCTTAACAGATTCCGCACAGACTGATACCTTATTTCAAATTTAATTTATCCCAAGGACAACCTTTTTCATGCGAAATTCGTCATAAGATTGTCACACATGTGATACTGGTTTAATTCCTTGCAGTGACCTGAAAAGAATTTTTATCTTCCTAAGATTCTTTTCAGGTCTTTTTATTCGCAATACTGACACCAACTTCTTAGTCCCAGTACCTGATGCTCAAAAGGTGTGTCCGACTTATAGATCTCGGTAAGCAACTCCTCAATAAATTTGGGGAATAATTCCATCAGTTGTTGTTGATCCATTCCGGCCGCTTCAAAAGCAAACAAGCCCTCATTCAAATTGACCAGAGAGTAAATACAAGCACTATTGGGTAAAACACCCATCTTTTGTCTGAAGAGGTATGTGTAAAAGGCCAATTGAATTGCATGTTTCGTAGAAGCGAAATAGTTTACCAGCGACAAATCGGTCGTGAACTCTTTCAGCTGCACATCGTCCTTTTTCACCTTGCCTGACTTGTAATCAATGATTCGCCATTTGCCTCCGACAGAATCAATTCGGTCAACAAAACCTCGCAACATGATCGTTCTTTTTTCACCATTCAGTTCTATTTCCACTTCACCAATGAGATGCGCCTCGATGAACTCAATAAACACTGGTTCGGTTTGTTGCTCCAGAAAATCTTTTTCCTTTCGAAGAATTCGCTCAGTAAGCTCACATGCCATCTCATAGCTGAGTAAATTTCTTCCGGACTGAAATGCAGAAACATCATTATCGAAATGATTTAGGAATCCCTGAAAAATATACTCTTTGAATTCTGTGAGCATTTGATCGATATCGCCCGGTAAAATATTAGAGGGCTGAATGGGTTTTAAATCCCCGTTGTCATCGTGACGTGCGAACGGTTTGTACAACGATTCAAGCGCAGAATGAATTATCGTTCCGAAGGTATTGCTCTCTACACCCTCCTCTATAGATTCCTCTTCTCCAAACTCGAGCAAATACCTATAATAAAAATCAAGAGGACATGTGATAAACTTGTTCAATGCAGATGCAGAAACCGGCTTTCTGAAAAACTCATCCAACCGACGGATAATCTCAGGGGTTTTCTCAATGCTAACAGCACCGGCATTGCCATTTTGAGCCATTGGAATAGAATAGTGAGAACGTTCAATGCTGATACCGTTATTTGACCGTGCCCATTCAAGTTCCATCTGCAAAAGGTATCGGCTTTGTTCATTGCTTCCGACATTCTCCTTGGAGGTGGTGTAAGTGATCCACATGCGCTCACACTGATGCAACAATCTGTAAAAATGATGTGCAAAAAGCCCTTGTTTTTCGCGAATCGTCGGCAACTCTAGATAAGAGCGCAAATCCATTGGAATCATGGTCTGCATCGGATTTACCGGTGGTAATGAACCTTCGTTGAACCCGAGTATAATGATGTTTTTGAAGTCAAGTAATCGGGTTTCAAGTAATCCCATTATCTGAATCCCATTCAGAGGATTGCCATGATATGCCAAAGACAAACGAGACCAATGTTGAGAAAACAATTGTTTAAACCCTTTTAGATTTATTTCCGGGATTCCTTCATTGAGTAAATTTTCAAAGTCAATCAACCCTTTATCCAATGATTCTACTGCTGCTCTTTCCAACTCATCATCCTCCCTGAAGCAGGAATATAAAAGCGCGTTAATCTTTCTAAAATTCGATACGGCCATTTTCCAATTGGCATTCCATGGTTCGAACACCAGCTTCGTCAGCGCGGTAATATGGGTATTCAACTTAAGATTATCGAGATTGATAAAAATACTGTTTCGCCGTATCAATTCCTGCTCCCGATAAATCAACTCTTTTCGATCATCCTCAGTAAGAAAAAGAAGGGTGAAAGGATGATTCCAGAATCTTTGAATATCAAAAATGTACGCTGCATTTGTTTTAAAGCGGGCTCTGTTTTCCTGAATGGCAAACATCATTTCGAGCCATGTTCGAACTGCCGTATTCCTAAGCGGAAGTCCGAGGGTGATGTTGGCTTTGGAAATCTTTTTGGGCAAGTTGCGCACCAGCGGCACCACGAGGTCCTCATCTGCAAGCAAGACAAGAGTATCATCTAAATCTTCAGGAGTCATTGCTGCAAGAACTGTTGCTGCAACCTTCACCTGACCTGTTTCCTGAGCACATTCAATGATCTTAAGATCTTTCTGAGCATTCGCAAGGCGGTCAGAAACAAATGGTAATTCTTGCACACCGAGGTAAGACATGAAAGACCTCAGAAATCTGCCAGCCTCATGATTTTGATCATCCAGATAATAGGTGTCTGCATCAACCAAAACGTGGGCTCTTCCCATCCGATACAACTGCCGAATTATTTCTTTCTCAGAGGTCGACAAGGCATTGAATCCTGCAAAAACAAATACTTGGTCCTTATTATTGAGGAAGGCTCTATCGATGTTTTCAGAAACAAACTTGTAGGCACTGCCTGCGTAGCAGCATCCCTTCTGATCCAGAACATGATTGAGTGCTTCATAGTATCCCGGTAACTTTTCCCAGAACTCTAAAAATTTTTTCTGTCCTGCAGAAAGCTCTTCTTCATTGAAGGACCATTGCTCTAGCTCCTGGATCGATTGCAGATTCTGAAAAACTACTTTAGGAGAAACTTTGTATCGGTCAATTTCATCGAAATCGGACAAGAGGGTATTTCCCCAACTCATAAATTCATCGAATTCTATATTTTGTGAGGGATCAACATCCTGAAGATAAATTGAATAAAGTTCAATAAGAACACGCGTACGGTCAAGGATCACCCTGTCACTTAATGTTCTTATCCACTGATCGATGGTAAACATGGAGGGCGCAAGGAGTGGTTTACCGGAGAGATCATAAAGAGAAGCAGCCAAATATTTCTTTGCTCTTTCAGAGGGCAGTACAACAACCACATCCTTAAGGGAGAACTTTTGATCTAAAATATATGCAGCAACTTTATCCGTAAATTTTTCCATATCACATAAACGTAGGATCCAATCAAAAATAAATTGAAAACCTATTCAAATCCCACTTTATCAAAAAACGAACGAGGACGGTTTGAATTCATGAATTTATTTCCCCCATACACTTTCATTACAATCAAATGTGTATCGCTTTGAATTAGTCTGATCCAGTGAAATCCTTCTGGATAGCTATCCCCAATTCCTTCACAAATCTCAGTTCCATCATCCAAGGTTCTACACTCAAAAGACGACTCATCCGGACTCGCAATCAGAATGGTGGCTTGGTCGCGGAGAGGGATTAAATTTGATTCATCTAGCGGAAAAATTTCTACGGAATAGGTATTTCCTTGACCGAGCTCTCTGTAAATTAAACTTACATTACCCTCTGAAGAGAGGTTCTCTGAAGGCTTACCCGGAAAAACAGCGAGTAGGTGAGCAGGTTCATGGTAGTATTTGAAAATTCCCGGAGTACGCACCATTCTTTTCGCATCCACAGAAGGTTCAGAAAAAGATGCGACAACTGGCCGTAGCCGATACCCTTTGAGCCGTAATAAATTAATCATGCCCAATTCACCCGCGAGATGACCAGCACCCACAGCACAAAAAACGGGTGAAATACGAAGAATTGAATCCAGCTTTTGTACCATTTTTTGGTTTCTGGAAATAATTATTTCCTCGTACATCCCTTCATTTCTAGAAAGATTGCTTCGCATGAGCTTATCGAGGGAATTGATATCGCCTTTCAGATAGAAGTCAATCAACTTCTCCTGACCCTCGTTTGGATCTACGAAAAAGAGTGCTTTATCATTTTGCATCCAATTCTTCATGGTTTTCAGCTGATCTAATGGAGCCTCTAATTGATAGAACCCCTTGCCCGAATTGAAGCAATATTGCTGAAAAAAGGCATCCATAAATTGAGGCATCCCGTTTTCATCTCCGTACAACGTTTTGGTCGGTCGATCGTTCCCTGTGTAAGGTTTTCCTGAATTATCGATGAAAATTGTGGGTTCTTCCGTCCGTGTGTCCCATTCCGGAAAGAGCGAGAACAGATCTGTTTCCAAAACAACCGAAGGTGAATTTACGAGAGCAATGTACGTGGAATCAGAAAAATTGAATACCCTTTTGTCATTGGAATGTAGGCTACCGAAAAGATAACTTTTCTTTGCAAGACCGTTGCCGGAGATCTCCCAAAGCAATCTGTGTTCTCGAACAACTGACTGAGAGTGCCCGAATTCTACTAACAAAAGAATAAAAACAACTAAAACTCTCCTCATTCTCTTATTTAAATCAGAACTCGTTCAACATGAGATTCACCAAAGGAATAGGGAATATAAGCCAATGATGAAATCGGTTTTGTTATAAGTATCGGAGATTTTCTTCCTAAAGCTATTTTTCCGTGCGTTTCTGAAAGCCCCATGGCGTAGGCGGCATTCACAGTCAATGCATTCAATGCTTCTTCGGGAGACATTTTCATTTTTATGCAGGCAAGCGACCATACTTGTTGCAAATTTCCAGAGGGTGCTGAACCAGGATTAAAATCACTTGCCAG
>Ga0315906_10000644_pt1 | contig 54610 bp, 50 predicted proteins | sample LakEriMetagenome_4_FD_203526 | JGI IMG/M metagenome (GOLD analysis project Ga0315906, IMG submission 203526) | Freshwater fungal communities from buoy surface, Lake Erie, Ohio, United States - Buoy 2 MA122 | ecosystem: Environmental > Aquatic > Freshwater > Lake > Lake biofilm | place: USA...
AAAATCTATTATGAATTCGAGAATTTTCAACAAATTAGATTGATCTTATTTTTTCTTAGAAGGTTTCTTCTTAACAACAACATCTTCTACATTATTTTCTACTTTATCTTCTTCAACGGCAATTTCATTATGTTCTTTATCTTCATTAATTTCCTTAACTTCTTCCTTATCTTCACCAATTTCATTTACAGGAGGAATATTCTTAAGAATTTTATTCTCTTTTGTTTTATTCCATTCTTCGGCAATTTTTCCCAACCTTTCTTTGCTTGACAACTCGGGATATTTTTCCTTTAAAATTACATGCTGCTCTTTCATAAATTCTTGATATGCAGAAAGTGAGTATTTTGGTTTTTCTTCGTCGGTATTTTTATTTTTCAAAGTCTTTTTACTTTTAAGTTCAACTTTTGCTTCCTTGATACTTTCTTTTACATAATTTACAATTTCCTTATCGTCCATATTTTCAGGCATATTAATAAGTTTATCCTTAACAATATTTGCAAGAGTTTTAAATGTAGACATAATTTGATTAATAGGGTATTTATATTTTAATACATACAATCAATTTTTATTTTTTTATTGCAATATTATATATAAATTTACTCAATAATATGAGTTTTCCTACTATGACATTTAATGATTTAAGATATACACATTCAAAACAAATATATAATAATTCTTCTGCAGATAAAAACGAAGATTATGGAGAATTTTTTAATATGTTATCAAATATAATGGATTATACTAAATTTTTTAATGAAATACCAAAATATAAAAATGGTATGCCAGACTATGAATATTCAAAAAACGCCTTTAGACGAGCATCAAACGGTATAGATTACGAATTAAATAGATATATATCTCAATCTTCTATGGATGAAGATGAAAGAATTATGAGAATTATACAATTTTTTGATGAAGTAAATTTCCTAAATTCAAGAACATATGTAAATAATGAATTAAGACCTATTTTAAGGTAAAATTAATCTAGAATATTTAAAATAATATATATTAGAATATAATATATTATATATTATGACTGAAAATTTTGAATTGGTAACTATTACATCTATTATTTTAATATTAACATTTATGAGTTTTACACCATTGATATATTTAAAATATTTTAAAGATCTAAATAATAACATAGAAATATATAATAATATATGTAATAATAAATCAAATGTATACACAAATGAAGTTAAAATTAAAAATACATATATGTGGAACATATCCAATGTGTTTTTTGATTTTAATATATTAGAAAAGTATTTCCACGGAAAAACTGCTAGTGAAAATACAGATAAAAAAGAAATTAATAGATTCTTTAGTATTATTGATGGTGAATTAAATATTATGAAAATATATAATGATTATTTACATTATAGTCTGCCATTATTTATTGTTTTATGGTTAGTATTTTTATTAAATCTATATAATATTATGCCAGGAAACAATAAAATCAACAATGACCCATCTGATAAAAATAAATATTTATTATATGCCACAATGTATTCATTCTTTAATGTTGCGATTTTTACAATAGTTTTCTCATTAATTTTGAAAAAAATTACAGAAATTTATAAAGATACAAATTTATATGATTATATTATGCTTTTAAAAGAACTTGATATAATAATTAAACAAAAAGAATTATATAAAACAGCAAATAAAGATATTATAGATATAATAAAAAAATATTCAGGAGAAGATATTAATTCTATAGAAGAGGTTTCTTTAAATGAAACTTTTGTAAGAGAATTAATAAATTTAAAAAACACAAGAAGTTTAATTACCGAGGGCAATATATTTGAAAATAGTAAATTATATAGATTAACATTAGAAAATATAGATAATTTCGAACTCTATAATAATAAAAGTAATTTAGAAAAAATAAATAACGAGATTGATGATATTACACGATTTATTACTGCATATATTATTTTAATTTTTATGTCAATATATGTGTTATCACAATCTATAAAATCTAATTTTACAATTATTGCAACTATAATAATTTTAATTTTTATATTTTATATTTCTACACACGTTGTTAAAAAGAAATTAGAATAATTTAATAATCTTTTTTTTCTTTATAAGGTATAAAGTGAATTATATTATAAATGAATACAGTGTTATTTATTGCATTTATTATGATGATAATAATATTTATAAATGAATTAAAAAATATATCAATGTCTCTTTTTAAAATCTATTATATTAAAGATGTTGCTGATATTAATATAAAAAAATATTGTAATGATATTTACTGCGAAGCAGAAACATCAAGATTTAAATTAGCAGATAATAGTTACAGTTTAATTTCTTCAAATGATATTTTTAATACAAAAACATATTATTTTATGATATTAATATTAGTAATATTAATATATGTTAATTTATTTTATAATTTAATTGAATATAATAATATTTTTTATCCATTAATAAATAATATAGAAGGCGATACCATCATATATATTATAAAATTTTTACCATATTTATTGGCATTTATTATATTCGCATTTATAATAATAATTATTATTGCAAGATACATACCTAACGATAAAAAAGGATATAAAAATTATTTTAATTATAATAATCCATATATAGATGTAATAAACAATTTTAATATTGATAATATTCACATCTATATATGGGCGACTATTATAGCAGTGGGTGGTTTATATATATTACTTTCTATTCAATTTGCAGAGATATTACAATATCCCGACGAAGACTATACACGAGGTAAAAAATATAAATATTTGTGCGTAGGATATATCACTATTATATGTTTGTTTACATATTTAATATTAAATTTAATGAATATTCTTCTTTCCTTTTCAGAAAATAATTACCCAAAATTAGATGACAATATTATAGATACTATTTTAAATAATTTAGATATTAAAATAAATGAAATAAGTACAAAATATGATCCGCGTGATATAGTAAATAAATGCTATACAAATATTGCTAATATTAAATGGAATGATAAAGATAAAACAATTGAACCTCAATTAATAAATACTAAATTATATAATATTATTGACATATATGACTCTTATAAAGGAAGGGATAGTGTTATTAGCAATAATATAAAGATTGAAAATTATAAAACATTGAAGGAAAATACTGTATTTCTTATAACACAACAAGAATACGATCAGTATTATGTATTAATAACAGATAAACCCGAAATTACGATTAGTAGATACGATCCTATTAAAATTCTTAACAATTTAACAATATATGATTTAGTTAATGGCAAAAATACTACATTTGTAGACAAAATTAAAGAGTTTGCATTATGTTCTAATAAACCATCAGGGTGTATAATAAATAAAGGAAATACGAATATATTATTAACAATTTTAATTTTATTTTCAATGAATGAAATTAAAAAATTTAAAAAAGAGATATTAGAATTAACTGACGTAACAAATAAGGTAAAAAATAATTATTATATTAAGCATTTAAAATTATTAGAATTTGTAAATTATATTAATACTCTTATTATTGACCCTAGGAATCTTAAATTAGAAAAAATAAATAAATTAGACGAAAATATGAAAAAATACATTGAATTTAATGTAAATATAGGCGCTACTACAAATGATGAACATTTTTTTGGTACAGAACACGATCCTTTTAGTACTAAAAATGAAGCGAATGAAAATTATTCAGCAGATTTTTCTTATAATAGTGAAAATACCTTTTACGAAAAATATTTTAATGTTTTAGAAAATTTAAAAAATAAAGGTTATTATGATTTAGAATATAATGTAGGGTCTTATTATATTAAAAATATTAAAACGCTAATATACTTTATATTAATAATATTTGCTATAGGCATATTATGTATACTATTATTATATATACCTAATACTGAATTAATATATAAATATGCTGAGGAAATTATATTACCAATAGTATTACTACTTATATTTGTATTATATATAGCGATATTTATTAATTTTAATACGAATTATAATTCCAATGTTATATATGGTGTTTTAGATAGTTCTTATAAAAGAGATTTAAACGATTTAAATAATATGTTAATTCCTGTTATAAACAAATCAAAAAGTGACGAAAAATATAATACATTAGAAAAGGGAAATTATTTAGAATTATATATTATATCAAACGTATTTATGTCATTGATATATAATAGTAATGATAATATAGGAGATTATTCAGTAACTTTAAAAGATAAAAGCAATGAAGAAATAGATAATCGCATAGATTATGGTGAAAAATTGGACCATATTAATTTTAAAAAAGATTATGAATATCTTGGAAAAATAATTTATGATAAATTATATAATAATGATGAATTAAAAACCGGTACAGATGAAAATTTATACAACTTTTTAAATAAATATTCTACTGATACTACGAATTCTTCTAATCCAAATATATATGCGACTGCATTCTTAAAATCTGTTGGAACTTCTGGAACTTCTCTGCATTTAAAAAACTACATCGACAAATTTATTATGCCACCTACAGGTGATAAATATGAGTATCAAACAGAACAGAAAAAATATACACCAAAGGATTTAAGAAAATTTTTAATTATTGTTATTAAAAATTTAATTAAATATTTTAAAAAATACGATATTAAAAAAAAGATTATAAATGATGAAGATAATGAAAATTTTTTTAAAAATAATGTAATTTTTTATAAAAAAGATAATAAGGTAATATGGAATAAATTTATATTAAAAAAATCATTTTTTGATGAATATAAGGTTGGACCATTACTTTCTGGTAAGTATAACAAAATTTTTAAGGATGATTTATTTGAAGATGAATTGATAATTGTGGATAAATATGTCGATCAATATTTAAAAATATTATCACATTATTATTTTAACTGCATAATTAAAAAAGAAACAGATGTAACTATACAAAATATAATAAGAACAGCGCTTAATGATAAAGAAAAAAAAATACAGGAAACGGGTTTACCTGGTTTAATAAAACATATTGATAATTATAGAAATAATAAATTAATTAAATTATTATTATTTATAAAACCTACAACTATATCACAAACAATAGATATAGATATGGATGATACATTTAAAATTAAACCTAAAACTATTGAAGAAGAGAATAAATTAATTAATGATGCAATAGATTTATTTAGTAATATAATAAAAGAAAATTTGAAACCTTTAAATTTAAGCAATATGTATCAGTATATGATTAAAAATAGTTTAAGAAAAAATCAAGACGATTCTACAAATTATTTAATGAATATTATAAAAACAATATATTATGAAATAAATAATGAAAAAATTCAATATCGCAATGATTATATAAGCGATGAAAGTTTGAAACCTGCAAAACTTATAATAAAACAATTAGAAACAGATAGTGAAGAAAAAATATATGAAAATGCAAGATATACAATAAGTTATGAATTATTTAATACCTATTTTTTAAATTTAATAATGATTGTATTTATTTATAATATTGCACTGCTAAAAAATAAAATTAATAATAAAATATTTTAATACATTAAATATAGACATATTATAATATAATGACTAGCGATATACCTCCAATTACGAGTGTTATTGCGCCTAATCCACCGTGTGTAAGAATTGTTTTAAATTCTTCTAATAAAAGAGGCGATTATCAAGAATGCCCTGCATATAATAAACCTACGTCAAATGAAGAAAAATTTTGTAAAAATTTAAGAGAAATATGTTTGTATATGGTTATCAATATAACATTTGGGATAATAATAATTGTTATGTGGTTTATGAATATTGACGATTATTATCAATATTTTAAAAAAATTTTTGATAAAAATAAAGTTAATTTAAATGATATTAATTATTATGTAGAAAAAACAGGGGGATTTTTTCATAATTTAAATTTAGTTCCTTTATTAATATATCTTAATATTAAAAGTGTTTTTATTAAATTATTACTATATTTTAATAAGAATGAAAAATTCAACCCTTTTATTTTAATAGCAATTACAATTATATTTATTATTTTAATTACATTTATTGCATTATCTAGTATGGGTATAAATAATATTTAAGGAGATATTATATTTTATTTATTATATGGAAAGTGAATATTTATTAAATATTAAAACAATACAAGCATCTACATTTAAACAAGTTATCGATGCTCTTAAAGAGATATTGATGGATGTTAATTTAGAAATTGATGAAACAGGTATTAAGATAGTCGCTATGGACAATACACATATAGTATTGATACATCTTAAACTCGAAGCAGAAAAATTCGAGATATACGAATGTGCTAAAAAAACATATGTTGGTATTAATATGTTAAGGTTACACGCATTAATCAAGACTATAACTAACAATGATATTTTATCAATATATATTAAAAAAGATGACCCTAATCATCTAGGTATTACAATTGAAAATAATGATAAAAATTATAAGACGAATTATAAATTATCAGTTTTAGATATTGATGTTTTAAATTTGGATATACCTCCTGTAGACTTTCATACTATTATAAATATGCCCTCAAATTATCTTCAAAAAATTATACGCGATATGAATAATCTAGCGGAATTTATTGAATTTAGGAACATTGGAGATAAATTAATATTAAGTTGTAAAGGAGATTTTTGTAATCAAGAAACTATATTAGGTGCTGAAAAATCTCAAACAATTACAATTACAAAAAATAAAACAGACGAAGAACAAGAAATAATTCAAGGTATTTTTAGTCTAAAATATTTATCAATATTTACAAAATGCACCAACTTATCTAATAATGTAGAATTATATCTTAAAAATAATTATCCTATTATTCTAAGATATACTATAGCTTCTTTAGGAGAAATAAAATTGTGTTTATCACAACAAGATATAACACAATAACATAATAAGTACAATAATAAATAATATTATTTATATATGAATATACTAGTTATAATGATGTCACAAATAATAATTTGTGTAATAAAAATTAAATTTTTTTTAATTTAGGATATAATATATATTTATAATATATATCCTGTAATTTATACAAGGTATTTCTCAAAACTGCCATAATTTCATCTATACAATTAAAATAATTATTAGAATATAATATTTCATTATCATTTATAATATAGTTAATTTGTTTTTTTATTTCAATGAAAATACTTCCTATTCTATCCATTGTATTATATAAAATATGTATAAGTTCTTTAAGTAATTATTAAATTAAAAATCTGCTTCAAGAGAAAATGCGCGTAATTTTGAATGTTCTTGCTTACCACCTACATTTGCTTTACTATATTGCGATACGCGACTTTCAAAAAAATTCGATTTGCTTTCAATTGAAATTCTATCCATAAATGGAAATGGATTATTAGAATTCCATATTTTATCATAGTTTAATTGAGCAAGTAGTCTATCTGCAACAAATTCAATATATACAGACATTAGATCAGCATTCATACCTAGCATAGAACACGGAATACTTTCAATAATAAAGTTCTTTTCTACTTCAACCGCTTCTTTTACAATTTGATGTACAATTTCTTGAGACAATCTATTATTAATTTTAGAATATAAAAGAACTGCAAATTCCACATGCATACCTTCATCTCTACTAATTAATTCATTTGAGAATGCTAGACCTGGCATTAAACTACGTTCTTTAAGCCAGAAAATACTACAAAAAGCACCGCTAAAAAAAACACCTTCTACAAGAGCAAACGCCAATAATCTTTGTGAGAATGGCGCAGATTCGTCGTTTATCCATTTAAAGCACCAATCTGCCTTCTTTTTAATACAGGGCATATAATTGATAGCATTTAGTGCTTCTTCTTTTTCATTTGCTTCTTTAAAATATGTGTCTATCAGAAGTGAGTATGTTTCCGAATGAATATTCTCTATTGCCATTTGAAAACCATAAAAGAATTTTGCTTCGAGTATTTGTACGTCATTTAAAAATCTTTCGCCTAAATTAATATTAACGATAGTATCACTTGAACTGAAAAATGCTAAAATTTGCTTAATAAAGAATTTCTCATTATTATTAAGTTTATTAAAATCGTCTATGTCTTTGGATAAATCTAATTCTTCAGGAGTCCAAAATACACTAACCGATTTTTTATACATTTCCCACATATCATAGTGTTCTATAGGAAAAATAGTCAATCTATTCGACGATGTTAATAATGGTTCATTATTTGACATACTATATACTACTATAATAATATATATTTATATAATAATATATAAATATATAATTAGAAATATAGAAATGAACGTTTCAAGATCAACAACTATGCGTAATCATCCGTATGGTGATATAGATAAAAAAAAAAGGAGAATATTATATTTTATTCGGCGATACAGAAGGAGTATGTAATGAACAAATTTGCAATAATGAAAAAAAGTATAATGAGGATGAAAATAGTGATTATTATAATAGTGTATTTAAATTATTAAAGAGTTTAGTCCAAAAATGCCGATTTAACAGCAAAATAAATATCTAAAGGTAGTAAAAAACATTAAGATGAACATAATATACAACTATCTCCATTGTTTTCTATACATCTCAATTTTTTTTTAGCAAATTCAGGATCTATAGTAAACTGCTGTGTTTTTGCTTTTGGTTTTGTTCGTAAATAATAAGAACCTGTTTTAAGTCCCTTTGAATGACCATAAAAATGCATTGATGATAATTTTTGAAAATCTGGTTCTTCGATAAATATATTTAAACTTTGTGTTTGACAAATATATCTTCCTCGGTCTGCTGACATATCGATAATAACGCGTTGTTTAATTTCCCACGAAGTTTTATATAATTCCTTCATATTTGCATCAATATTTGGTATATTTTGAATACTTCCTTCGTGCAAAATAATAGTATCGCGCATTTCCTTGTTCCACAATCCCATATCAATCAAATCTTTAATTAAATATTTATTAATAACAATAAATTCACCACTTAATGTTTTTCTTTGAAAAATATTATTAGTAATAGGTTCAAAACTTTCATTAAAACCCATAATCTGCGATGTAGATGCTGTAGGCATAGGAGATAACAATAAACTATTTCTAATTCCAAATTCTTTAATATCATTTCTTAATTTATCCCAATCATACCTATCACTTGGTTTTTCATCCCATAAATCAAATTGAAATAATCCTTCAGAAATAGGACTTCCTTCAAAAGTACTATAAGCTCCACAATATTTACTTGTCATATTTTTGATTTCAAATTCATTAACATAATTATTAATATCTTCGTCACTTTCCTTCGCTAATATTTTATTAATTATATTAAAACGTTTTCTAGATAATTCCATTGACGATTCAACGGCTGCGTGATATATAGTTTCGAATATTTCTTTATTAATATCGGATGCTTCTTTGGATTCAAATGGTTTTTTAAGTATCATAAAAACATCTGAAAGACCTTGAACACCTATTCCAATAGGTCTATTTTTTAAATTTGATACACGCCCCTTTTCAATTGGATAAAAGTTTTTATCAATTACTTTATTAAGATTTTTAGTTATTACTTTAACTACTTCATGTAGTTTTTCATAATTAAATATACCATTTTCAATATATGTTGGTAGACAAATAGATGCTAAATTGCAAACACCAGTTTCTTCAGGAGAAGAATAAATCAAAACTTCTGCGCATAAATTACTTGACTTAATAGTTCCTAAATTTTTTTGATTACTCTTTCTATTCGCAGCATCTTTATATAAAATATAAGGAACACCTTGTTCAATTTGAGATTCTAATATTTTAAACCATAAGTCTTGGGCATTAATTTGCTTATTGTATTTACCTTCACTCTCATAACTTTCGTAAAGTTTATTAAATTCATCTCCATATACGTCACTTAATCCAGGGCATTTATCAGGACACATTAGAGACCATATTTTATTATTTTTAACTCTTTCCATAAATAGGTCTGAAACCCATAGTGCCATAAACAAATCTCTGCATCTTTCTTCTTCACTTCCATGATTTTTCTTTAATTCTAAAAATGCTTCTATATCACAATGCCATGTTTCAAGATAAACAGCAATACTACCTAATCTTTTTCCTGCCTGATCAATATATCGTGCTGTATTATTAAATACCCGAAGCATAGGTATTATACCATTTGAAATTCCGTTTGTACCTCTGATATAACTTCCTTTTCCTCTTACCTGATGAATGTGTATACCAATTCCTCCTGCATATTTAGAAATTAATGCCATTTCTTTTAATGAATCATAAATTCCACATACACTATCGTCATTAACTGAACATAAAAAACAACTACTTAATTGCGGACGCCTTGTTCCAGAATTGAATAATGTAGGAGTAGCATGTGTAAAATATTTTTTGCTCAATAAATCATAAGTTTGAAGAACATCTTTAATATCATTTCCGTGTATCCCAATAGCAACGCGCATCCACATATGCTGTGGTCTTTCAATAACCTTTTTATTTACCCTAATTAAATATGCCCTTTCCAATGTCTTAAAACCGAAATAATCAAAAGAGAAGTCTCGTTGATAATCAATATATGTATTTAATTTTTCTTTATTTTTAGATACAATTTCATAAAGTTCTTCGGATACTAGAGGAGATTCTGCATTATGTATATCCTTATTATTATATAGTATTTGTACTGTTTCAGAGAAAGAAGGTGATGTATTTTTATGATGATTTGATATAATAATTCTAGATGCTAAAACATTATATTCTGGATTATCTAGAGACATACTACTACATAAGTATGCAGCTAGTTCATCTAATTCGCTTGTTTTAACACCGTCATAAATTCTAGAACAAACTTTTTGCGCTAGTTCAGAAACGTTAATATTTAAATCGTTTGATAAATTTTTAAGACGCATAAGAACTTTATCGAAACTAACATCCTCAAACTCTCCATTTCTTTTAATAACTTTCATAATTATATTATTAACTTAATTAATCTATATATATATTTTTGAGTACATAATTTAAAAATAAATAAATAATTTAAAAGTTTTGTAAAATTTAAGAAAAAATAAAATTATGTACTCAAAAATAAATAAGTAGTGCATGTGAACCTTTTGAATACATTTAGGGCGCATATGTCGGCACATATGAATTAATATAGATAATAATCTTGATAAATTATAATTACACTAATATTTCATCGAATATGCTTGGATTTCCTGATAAATAATTCCAGTTAATATTATCTCGATTTTCTTTTAATAGTTCTATTGCTGATGGATTTGCTGATAATAAATACCAATTTATTTCGCCAAGATTAGTTTTTAATAATTCTATGGCTTCCGGATTTGGATTTTTTGATAATCTACCCCAATTTATTCTATCTTGATTTGCTTTTAACAAATCCATAGCATTCGGGTTCTCTGATAATTTATTCCAATTTATTTCATCGGGATTTTCGTTTAATAAATCCATAGCTCCGGGATTTGCTGATAACATCTCCCAATTTATTTTAGTACGATTATCTTTTAATAATTCTATAGCACATGGATTTGCCGATAATGCTACCCAATCTATTTTTTCTCTATCTTCTTTTAATAATTCTATAGCTCCAGGGCTTGGATTTTCTGATAACCAATCCCAATCTATTCTTGATGGATTTGTTCTTAATAATTCTATAGCTTCTGAATTAGTATTTTCTGATAAAAATTCCCATTCTATTCTTGTCGGATTTGCTTTTAATAATTTAATAGCTTCTGGATTAGGATTTTTTGATAAATAATTCCATTTTATTTTACTCGTATTTTCTTTTAAAAAATCTATTGCATTTGGATTTTGTGATAATATCCAAATATTTAATTTATTTATTGGTATCCAATTCTTTAATTTATATTTAATTTTAAAAATTGTTTTATATTGCTCTACTATTTTATAATAAATATCATCAGGTAATGAATTAAGACTTCCCCTGTTTTTCATAGCATTCATCTTTTTCTTAATAGATTTTGGAGATGACTTGATATTCTCCTTAAAAACATTGATATATTTACAGAATTTTTTTAGTTGTTTCTCTTCACAACCTATAACTTTAGACATTAATTTAATCATAATCTTGTTCCCACACATAGCTTCATAGTCGCCAATAGTGAGCCGAAATAGTGGGTTATTAATTCTTGCTTGCATATTCGCAATTAGTTGAGTACTGGGACTTGAATTTATTCGTAAAAATTTAGATAATTCATCTCCCTTTTTCTTAGTTAATCCTTCTAATATGGTTTCTTTATTAGACATTATTCTATTAAATATTTAAGAATAAAAACAAGTAGCAGAGTGTATAATTTATTTTTTCTAAAGTTTCAATAATTATTTTGGTATCTCATAATCTAATATAATACCATTTGTGGTTTGTTTATAACCTATTATTTTAATTTCACCGCTATGTTCTTTATGATGACAATGCTTACAAATAGCAACAAGATTATGTTTAGCATTTTTATGCGATGAACCAATAAACCCATCGTCATTAGCAGTTTCTTGATATTTTATATGATGAGTTTCTGTTGCATTAGATTGTTTGCATACTTCACATATATTCACTAATTTATTTTTATTATATCTAGATTTCTTATTTTTTACTAAATCGTTATCTAAATCAGTTACCTCTTTTCTATAAATTTCTGCTTTTTTTAGAAAATCAATAGGCATATCTAATGATTTACAAACCTCTAAACCATATATATTAGAACCTTGACCATCTTGTATTTTTCTATCATATATTATTTCATTATTTTTTCCAATAATTATTCTAATATGTTTTACAAATAATTTATCTTTTTTTATATGTTCTTTGATACACGACATAGAAGTTAATTCATGCAAATGTGATGCAAATATAAAAGAAGCACCTTTATTAATTAAAGTATCTATACCCGCAGATACAATAGCAATACCAGATATAGATTCAGTACCACAACATATTTCATCACCAATTACTAAACTATACTTATTACATCTTTGCAATATATTTCTTAGTTCTGTCATTTCAACTGTAAAACTTGACATACCTTTGTATATATTATCCATACCTGAAATTCTGGTAAATATTCTTTTATAGGGATAATATAACATTTCTTCTGCTGCTACAAACATCCCTGATTGTGCCATAATAATATTTAATCCAACTGCTTTCATAAAAGAAGACTTCCCGGAAGCATTAATACCATAAAGTAATACACCTTCCTTATCTATTTTAATATCATTTCCAACATATTCTAATTCATCCTGTATTCTTTCTATTAAAGGATGTCTCATATTTTTCATATTAACAAAAGAAGAGTCTCGATGCCCATCTAATAAATCAATAATAGGTCTTTTATAACAATAATCAAACGCATTTTTTGCATTATTAGCGGCAATATCAATTCTAGTTAAATACTTAATTAAAATATCAATGTTTTCACTATTTAATTGAATAAATTTTGCAATAAACATATTATAATATTTTAATACGAGTGCTGCTATCTTATCATCATATTCACTTATATTTTTAGAATATTTTTCTATAAACTTATTTGTAATTTTATAATTAGAAGAAGATGAAGATATTTGCTTTACTTTAAATTCAGACATATAAGAATTATTATTTTTCAAAGCAACTTCGTATCTTTTTTTAGTTATTAATATAAAATATTCTCTATCTTTGTCTATATAATCTATTTTACATAGAGTACTATCATTTAAACCTATTTTATTTATTTCTTCGCAATATTTTTCAATATTTTTAAAAGTGTTTCTACTATCCCTAGTTATATTATCTATATCCTCATATATTCCTTCCTTAAATATATTTCCCATATTGTTTTTATCTACTAAGTTATATTTTGAAGAATTTTCCATATCTAGTATGTCTTCGTAAGAACCAATTATTTTTTTAATTGTAGATTTTATATCAATATTATTTGTTTGATAATCATCAAAACTTCCTATATCATTATATATTTCGAGACACGAATCAATTGATTCGTGAAAATTAATCCAATCTGATGGATAAATTTTATTTAAAAGTAATTTACGTTTAAACCTTTCTAAATCAGATATTTTTGCAAGATGTTTTCTTATTTTAACAAAATTATTATCTATTGATAATTTATCAATATCATCATATGATTTATTGATTTTCTCTATATTAATCATTGGTGCTAATAATTTTTCCTTAAAATATCTAGAACCAAATGCAGTAACACATCTATTTAATATATCTATTAATGGTTTATCGTTTTGATATATTCCTATAATATTTAATTGCACTGCTGAATTGAACTCTATTGTCATATTGTTATTGTTTTCAAATATTTCTGGAATTTGCAATTCTTTAATTATATCAGCATTGTGTTCATATGCAAATTGTAATAGACAACAGAAACCCTCTCTTGCTATTGTTAGTCTCTCCATATTTAATATCTCAATAATTGAAACAAGACCAGACTTTAGAAAAAATGCTTTTTCTAATATATGACGTTGGTTTATAATATTTTTATAAAATGAAATATATTTACAATCATCCCATTTATAATGAACTAATATATTATTAATATTTAAATTTTTCAATATTTTTTTTTTAGATTTTTCATCAATCTTATCTCCTAAAATTATTAGTTCTATAGGATTATATGCACTTATCATTCTAAATACTTCATCATTTGCCATTTCAGGATCATCCTTAGTAGAACCAATTTCATATATAAATGTTTTTCCAGTAGATAAATCAATTCCTGAAATTCCTGCAATAACATAATTGTTAATTAATTCATATATAACAACCATCATATAATTACTTTTTTTATCAGTAATATTAATATTTGAACCTGGTGATAATATTTCAGCAACAGATCTCACGACATTTTTGTTATCTTCTCCTTGTTGAATAATTACAATAGTGTAATTATTATTTAATAATAATTGAGTAAACTTATTAACAGAATGTATAGGAAATCCCGCCATAACAGGGTTATTGCGTGATATTTCTTTAATAGACTTATTTTTTTTTGTAGTTTGTATACCACATATGTCTGCTATTTTATATATATCATTATCGTTATTATTATATTCTGCTATTGTATACATTTCATAAAAAGAACCTACTTGTAAAAATACTATACATTTATCACCATATTGTTCTTTATATTTTTCCATATATTCAATATATTCGTCTATTATCATCTTATCATAATAATATATATGATATATTCTTAAATAAAAATAATATAAGAATTTACTATAATATAATAATATTATGGAGCAAGAAAAAGAAAAGGAATTTAAAGAAGTATTAAATATACTAAGCACTGTAGATTTAGAAACTATAGGATTGCCAGATACTATAAAATTAGAGTTTTATAAATATTATAAGCAAGCAACATTTGGTGATTGTAATACACAAAGACCTACATTTTTATATTTTAAAGAATGTGCAAAATGGGATGCGTGGAATAGTGTTAAAAATATGTCAAAATACGATGCTATGGATAAATACATTAATTGTTATAAGAGTTATATTTTAATGCAATAGTAAATTATTTAATTTGTTGTAATCTTGTGTATGCATATTTATACATATTTAGTAAAAATGCATAATTAATTATTTTGTTTCTTTCGCATATAATTTGATGCGAATCAGTAGAATTTTTTAATGTAGCTATTAAATCACCGCCGTTTAATAAATCACCATATTCTGGTTGTATTACTATATTGCTACCTATAGTCCCTTCGATGTTAGTAAAATTAAATATATAGATAACATAATAATATAAATATATAACATATGTTATAACACCTATTAATATTAAATTCTCAATTTTTGGTAAATTTAGCAACAGACCTAATAATATTAGTAATAAAACATAAATACTTTCTAGTATAAATATTATAACAAATGGAATAAACATTATTATATCTTCAAAGCTAATTGTTGATATTAAGATTATTAAAATTATTAAAATTATTAAAAGAATTATAGGAGTTAAATATGTATTAAATATATATTTAATTATTTCGCTAATTTTATCAGATACAACCCTTGAATAGAAAAGACTTAATATATTTTTAATTATAAATGTAAATACTATATTAAATGTAAACCATTTAAATATATAATTAAACCATAATATAAATGCGTATATACGGTTTATTGCCTGCGAAATAGGTCTTATACAAGGATCTTTTATATTTATATCTATTAAATATAAAAACATTATAAAGACAAATATTGAAATTATTATTATAAAAACTACAGGATATACAACTAAAAAACTTTTATATAAATTAAGTATATGAACATAATCTTGGAATATAAAAATAGAATTATTATCTAATTTAACTTGTACTGGTTTATAATCTTCTGATTTTGGGTTGTCAATAATACTAGCGTCAGAAATCCCTGAAGTTGTTGATGAAGGTGGTATTTTAGAAACACACGCTAATTTATCATAATTCGGTGGATCTTCGTCATTAAGAATATTAGTTATTTTTAAATCGTCTAGTATATCTTTATATATATCATATAATTCTAAACGTTCCGCATATATGCTCTTTTTACTAAAACAAACAAATATACAATACTCTAATAAATATATAACAACACCTTTAATATCACTAGGTAATTCAGGATTTGCACATATTTTTGTTATAATATCTTTAATTTTCGTGGATAAATAATAAGCATATAATAAATTTAATTTTTTTTTATCTTTATTGAAATTGTTTAAATATTTCATGTATAATTCATCTCTTTTATCAAATAAAGTATAGAACTTATTAATATCTTTTTTAATATTATTTTCAATTTTTGATTTTTCTTTTTCATTTTCTTTATATATATAATTTACATATTCAATTATTTTTTTATAAGCTATTTTAATATCATTATTTATAGAATATAGAGGATGAAATTTATCATTAAATTTATTTTGATTACTTGATTTTAAATCTAGTAATATTGCATCCTTTATTTTATCATATCCTGAAGTCATGTTATTAGATTTTAAAATATTATGATCATTATTTAATAAATTTTTTATAGTGTTATAATAGTTTCCTCCAATTGTATCACTGTATACATAGTTATTTATTGTATTAATTTCAATACTTCCTATAATGCATATTATAGCAAAGGGATCATATGCTATAAAATTCCTATATTTACCATCTTTAAAAGTTTTTTTATCTTCACATCTATAATCACTATTAATTATAAAATTATCATTGCATTCTTTAAAACAACCTTTTGGTATACTATATGTAATATTATCTTCTGATATTTCATTATAACGTCCATCGCGATTACCTAAATAATAATATGTAGTTGTAAACCATTTATGCCATTGTTCTATATTATTATTACATTGTGAGTTTGCATCTTGAATAACATAATATTTTATATTTTTATTAAATTCTATTCTATTATCATTTATTGTATATGTATTTAAATTACTACTATTAAATAATTTATCAGTATCTATTTGATATTCATTACCTTCTTTATTTTTTATTTTTTTAACATAAATATGATTACTAGTATGAGTACATGTTTCCTTCATTTTTAGAATTCTTATGTTATTATTATAATATATTATATATTATTATAATCTTTGTTTGTTTTTATTGCATCTGTAATACTACAAGTATGTGTTTCTTTATCTGTAATATCAATATCTTTTATCGTACATGTATTATTAAAATATGCATTATCATCACATTTAATTTTCCATGAAATATCATTGGGACTATTATTAATACTTAAATTTAGTCCTAATGCACTGCTATAATCAACACAATCTTTAATATCCTTTGGTTTAATTAAATGTACAACATATTTTTCCTTGTCTAAAGTAAGTTTGTTTATTATTTCTCTTAATTCTATAATTTCTTTTTCATCTTTAGTAGCAATAATATCAGATATGTATTTTGCATTAAATGTATATATATTATCATAAATATTATCTGTATTATTTTTTGTACGTTCATAATCTTCTGGTTCTCTTGCAAAATTTCTAGCATCATCGATAATTTCTGAACTGAAATTCATAAAAAATTTCAGTCTCTTCAATAATTCATAATAAATCATTCTAAAATCATTTGAAAACGAATAAAATTCTAAAGGTAATCTATTTAATGCTTCAAAAAAACTGGTATTATCATTATAAGTTGATTTATAATCGTAACTACCTCCACCTCCAATATTAGTAAAATTAGAATTATATAGTTCTTCTTCGGGAGCATACATATTATAACATATTAAAACCATTACTAAAATTAGCAATACTATAATCATAAGACCAGCAAAAGGTCTTGACCATCTTAATGTAGCTTGTTGAAAAGTACTTAAAAATGATTTTGAACAAAATTTTGCAATTAAAAAACATCCAGATAGAATATATTTTAAACCTTCAAATAGTATACCTATAAACCATCTTAGATTAATAAATATAAATGTTAAAATATCCATAATTAATTTGGGTATATGTTTAAAACCTGTTTGTCTAAATCCATTCAATATACTTGTCCATAATACTTGTCTTTCTGAAGAATTTATGTTTGCAAATGTAATTTCTTTTTTATTAGCTTCGCTTTCTTGAAATAGTTCGTTATTATTTTTTTCTTCTTCTTCCTTATCTCTTTCAATCTTTAAACTTTTAATTAATGAATTATATTTCTCGAGTCTATTTTGTAATTTTCTTTTAATATTATTAAATATTTCATTTATTTCATAGTGTATATTTCCTGGAGTATCATTCTCTAAATTTAACTTTTTATCAGATTCTGACTTATTTTTTAATATATCTATAAATAGAAAATAGGCAAAATTTGGAATTTCTCCATCAAAATCATTAAAAAATTCATAGTCGCCAAATAATTTAGCAAAACGCAATAATAAATTATATATAAATAGAATAATATAAAGACATAAAATTATAATATATGTTATTATATAAATTATAATAGATATAATAAATCCAATTAATGATGCAATTGCCTGTACTAAATTTGATGCTCCAGCTTTTGGTCCTTCTTCATTGCTAATTTTAGGATCTATAAATGTTTTTATTTTTGCATGTATATCTTCTGTTTGTTTGCTTGTATTAGAAAAAATGTCTGTCAACGACATTGTGTCAACCCCTTTGACTGCATTTACAATTTTTATAGCATCTTTAGTTTTATCGCTCATAATCTTTAATAATTATTTATATTATAATTTTTATAATTATTATTTGATTGTATAAAAATGCAAAATATATATATATATATAAATTAAATGTACTTTTATTTATTTATAATAATATTATTATTATATGCTTCTCTTTACTATTTACATAACAATGAAATTTCTATATATCAAGTAAATATTAAAAATTTCGATTTTGATTTATTATATAAAAAACAACCCATTGTTATATCAGAACAGATTACGGATATAGACACAATAGTTAGTAACTGGTTTAATTTTAATATTATATACAATATAAATAATAATTATAAATGGGAAAAAAATAAGTACAAGTATTTATTTATAGTATCTGCAGATAATTATCCATCAGAAATTTCTTTATGCAATCCAAATTCACAATTAATTAACGAAATGCCTAGTCAAGATAGTGATATTACAACTATAAAATTAGATAATAAAGGTCTCATAATACCATTTAATTGGTATTATTACATATCAGGTAATGTTAAAATGTATGGAATACACGATTATATTACAATATGTACTTCTGTAATATCTAAATGAATGTAGTTTATAAAATATAGCAGTTATAACAATTATGTCATCGGTGGGGTTCGAACCCACGAGTGCTTAAGCACATCAGATCTTAAGTCTGACCCCTTAGACCGCTCGGGCACGATGACAGAATGCCATATAGGCTATATTAAATGAAAAAATGATGAATGATTTTGTTTTATATATATATACAATCAAATCCTTATATAATTTTAAAATAATTATGGAAGATATTTATTATTTAGTTCATTCTACAGACGACCCAGGTTGTATGGGATGGAAAGAATTAAAAACAAGTATATTTAATACAACAGACCAATTTCCTGGAGTTTATTTTTCTCTAATTACAAAATATAACATAGATAGCGAAATAATATTTCCAGGAAAATATATATTGATATTTTCAAAAAATTTATTATATCAAAAAAATTATCATATAAATTTAACAGATTATAATGGTATACTTACTGAAAATAATACTTATTATCCGTGGTCTCTTAATAAATTTGTTAATATTAATAAAAATACGTGCATAAGTGGAAAACGTACTATGAATGAAATTATTTTTCACGATAATATTACTATGAAATATTGTTGTAAAATTAATATGACGATAAAAAATCTTCCTAGAATGTCAATTGAAAACGAAGAACCTCCTGATATTACAAAACTCCCATTCTTTTGTTTTCCTTTTGAAGATATATATACAGGTTGTAATCCTCAACATAGGAGTTCTAACATTTGGTATAATATAATTTCTAAAGTTGCTGATATTAATGATATTTACGAAGGTAATGATAATACAGATGAAATTGTAAACAAAATTAAAGAAAAAGCATATTATTTATATAATAATCGCGATAAACAAAATATAAATATATTATACGAGCATACGTGCAATAAAAATTGATATATAAAATATATTATAAAAATAATATGGATGATATTATAGATAGTTTCGAATATATACGTATATCAGAAAATAATGAATTAATAAATTATATATGTACATTACATATAGATGATAATTTAAAAAAATATTTATGTGAATTAATTGAGAATGATTGTCATACAGATTATTTAACAATATATAATATATGTTGTGAAAATGATATTGAATTACCTCCATTTTAATAATTATTTCTTAGCTTTCTTTTTATTCACCGTTTTAGAATCTACAATACCTAACCTGTCATTTTCATACTCTTTAAGTATGATATCTTTATGCAGACCCCATTCTTTTTCTAACTCTATTAAATCATTAAGCCACAAGTCTTCAATATTTGTATTTCTGAGATTTCTAAGTTTTTCATCTAATTCATTATATTCCTTCTCTAATATTACTTTTCTATCATATGTAAGTTGTGAAATATGCATTTTTAATAGATAATTATAATGTTTGTGATTAATTTCAACATCCGTATTTTCATGCAATTCGTCTTTTTCTGTTTCTTCATTTGTATCAATAATTGGAGCATATTTTAATTCTATCAATCTCAAAGTAATCTCGCTCAATTTTTTATTCATAATTTGAATATTTCCATTAATAACATCTAGAATAAATCGCATTTTATTACTTAAAATGTTTGCCTCCTTTTCAAGATTTTTCAATTGATATTTTTTTCTTTCAAAGTATTTTAAGATCCTTGTTTCAGACCATTCCTTAATTATTTCTACAGCAGTTTCGTATTTTTGAATAGCACCATCTTTATTAAACAAATGAATATTATTGATGCTAAGATTTTTACTAGATTGCAATTTAAATAATACATCAAAATTTCTTTCAATATTTTGACGAACATTTGTGTTGAAATGTAATATAAACTTTACATTTTTTGAAGTATAGTGATTTTCAATATATTTTAAATTGTTAAGATTATTTGTAATCATATTTTCTAGGAATTCCTTATAATCTTCTGTCCAGGTTCCAATTGGCAACTCTGTGATTTCAACAGTAGCATCATCAATCCATTTGTATATTCCGTGACTAATATATGAATTTTTTTCTGCTTTTACAATACTACCTTTAAATCCTAGATAATATGGTGTGATTTCATTAATTTCTAGAATGTTAATTGTATTATAAATAGTTTCAATATCTTCTAAAGAATCAATATTAATATCAGATAATTTAATAGCATTACAAATAATTTTGCAAATATTAATAATATCATCTGGATTGTATTGAGGAATATTAGTAGAATATCCTGTGCCAATACCAATACCTCCATTTACAAGAACCATTGGAATAATAGGTACATAATATTCTGGTTCAATTTGTTGTCCGTCATCATCTTGGTAATTTAATATAGCATTGTCTTCTTCTTTGAAGATCAATCTAGTTAGTTTTGATAATAGGGTGAAAATATACCTAGCGGACGATGCATCCTGACCACCTTGGCACCTGCTACCAAATTGTCCATTAGGACTTAGCAAATTAATATTATTTGTACCTACGTAAATTTGTGCCATACCAACAATCGCCAGTTGTAGTGAGTTTTCACCGTGATGATAAGCAGAAACTTCACTAACATACCCAGATAATTGTGCTACCTTTATTTCGTTTGTATATAATTTTTTCTTAAAGCACGAATAAATAATTTTACGAGTACTTTCTTTTAATCCATCGCAAATATGATTAATAGACCTCTGCAAATCCCTGTTAGAGAAATGAATTAAATCCTTATCAACAAATGATTTGTAATCAACATTAAGTTTTGAATAATCTAAAACATTATCTTTATCATAATTTTGAAGCCATAATTTTCTATCATCTGCTCTTTTCTTGTTAAATGCTAAATCAATAACTTCATCTGATTTATCATCATACATATATGTTACTTTTTTCATATTTTTAAAATACTCTTTTGCTTCTTTATCATCTGATGTTCCAAGTCCTTTGTAATATTTAATTTTCCATCCGCCATTCTTTGCATTAGCTGTTTCGCTCCATTTTTCATAGTCGGACATATTATAAAACTCAATGACTTCTTTTTTACTATTTGTTGCTTTAATAATTGGTGTCAACATCGATGTTAAGAACCCTGATATTTCATATAATTCGTGCCACATACTTTGAAATATATTAAATATAAGTCCTTTGATATGACTTCCATCGTGGTCCTGGTCAGTCATAATCATAATAGAACCATATCTCAGTTGACTTATATCTTTATACTTTTTATTTTGTTCTAAACCTAGAATTTTTTTAATAGCAGTTATTTCATTATTATCTGAAATCTTTTGCATAGTAGCATCTTTCACATTTAAAATTTTACCTCTTAGTGGAAATACACCATATCTATCTCTACCAATTACACTAAGACCTGCTGTCGCCATAGTTTTTGCAGAGTCTCCTTCTGTTAAAATAAGAGTGCATTCTGCACTATCTTTTGTTCCCGCTAAATTTGCATCATCTAGTTTTGGAACAATAATTCTCGAGATTTTCTTACCATCGGTTTTTACCAACTTCTTCTTATCATAAAATTCAGTAATACTCAATGCTTTATCAATGATCCCTGATTTAAATAATTTTTCATAAAACTTTTCGCTAAGTTCACATTTAGACCCAAACTTTGCTACAGGAGTTGTCAATGTCTCTTTACTTTGCGAATCAAAACTAGGATTAACAATGAGAGCTTTTACAAATATTATTAAATTATCTTTAATATGCTGGGATTTTACTACTTTTTTCTTTTTTGTCAATGTAAGTTCGGTAAGATTTTTTGTTATCATATTTGTAATATATTCAATATGTTTACCTCCCTTAATTGTATTTATTCCGTTAACAAATGATAAATATTCAAATGAACCTGAATTTGAAATTGAAGCAGCTATTTCCCATCTTTCTCCGCACGCTTCATATACTAATGGTTGCTCCTTCTTATCCAAAAACAATTCGCAGTATTTTTCAAAATCTTTGATTAAAATTTTTTCACCATTAAATGAAACAGAAACATCTTTATTTGTCGTAGCACATGCGTCGATAACGCGTCTGTGAAATAACTTATAGATATCTTCTGTTATATTTTTAATACCAAACCTTTCGTAATCAGGAGTAAACGTAATTTGTGTATAAGGTGCTTTTGAACACGCTTTAACAGTTGGTTTATCACGTTCTGTCATATTATTACGAAATGTCTGTGTATATATTTTATTAGTATAATGGTCTACAGTTTCTATAGTAAATTCTTTAGAGAATATATTTGTTAATTTACTACCATAACCATTTTTACCTCCCCAAATTTTTTCTTCTCCTTTATCATAATTAGTAGATGTAAGAAGTTCTCCGAAAATTAATTCGGGGACCCATAAATCTCCATAAGTACTATGTTTTTTGATATCAACACCGTTACCATCGTTGAAAATTGATATAGAACCTGTTGATTTATCAATTGAGACCTTGATATTTTTTACATGCTTGATATTTTCCTTACCCTTGTCTTCTTCTGCTTTTAAACGCATAGAATGATCAATTGCATTTACAATTACTTCATCAAAACATTTCAAAAGTCCTGGATTATATGTAAGTTCTGTCATAACCATTTTTTTAGAAATTTCATCAAAGACATAACTAGTAATTTTTTGCGGTTCGATAGAACCTATATAAGTATCAGGAAGAGCTAGAATATGTTCTAACAGTTCATACTTTTTATACTTCTCTTCGACAGTCTTTACTTCTAATTCTTTTGCAGTTTTGGGAGGCATTCTAATATAAGGTATAAATAACACTATATTTTTATATATCAATTTTTATTAATTATTATATTTGCGACTAAAAAATAAAAAATAAATTAAACTTTCATATATAGATAAATGCCTATATTAAATATCAGTGATAATATTGAATATCAAAATATATTGAAGGATAATATTTATATTATAATTATATTTTCTGCTGGTTTTTGCAAACCTTGCAGCGAAATTTATCCATATATGTTAGAGTTATCTGACATCTATAATAATATTAAATTTATAAAAGTAGATATTCAAAAGAATGATGACATTGAAGATATTAATAATATAGTAACCATACCCCATTTTAAATTTATGAAAAATAATAGAGAAATATTTTCATTTTCTGGTGCTAATAGACCTACTATAATAGAAACTATTAATAAACTTCTAAATGAATAATTTATATATAAAAATATGCAACATATTAATATATATAATGCTTTCAGTGGGAATTCCAAAAGAAATTAAGGTTTGCGAAAATAGAGTATCTATGATACCTGATGATATTAAAAAGATTGTTGATAGTGGTATATTAGTATATTTTCAAAAAGGCGCCGGTATTAATTCTGGATATAATGATTATGAATATATTGAAGTTGGAGCAATAATGGTAGATACAATTGAAGAATTATATAAACAAAGTAAGTTAATTGTAAAAGTTAAAGAACCGCAAGAAGGTGAATATAGATTAATTAATAATACACATACTATTTTCACATTTTTTCATTTTGCAAGCAATAAAACGCTTGTTGATAATATGAAATCTTCAGGTGCCTCTTGTTATCCATATGAAATTATAAAAATTAAAAAAGATAATGGAGAAATATATTATCCAATTCTATCTAATATGTCTGTAATTGCAGGCGAACAAGCATTTAACGTTGCAGATTTATTTATTAAATCCAATAATTCAAATCATTCTTATGATATTCATATTACTATTATAGGTACAGGAAATGTAGGATTATCTGCTATGAAAATCGCTATTAAACTAGGATATAAAAATATTAATCTTATTGATAATAATTATCAAAAAATATTAAATATTAAGCACGAATATGATAATTTAGCGAATATTTCTATATATAGTATGAATAATGATAATTTAAATTTTATAATGAGAAAATCTATTATAATAATCGGTTCAATATATAATACAGGAATGAAGGCTGATAGATTATTGACAAATGATATATTAGATTCTATGACAAAAGGAGCAATTATAATGGATGTCGCAATAGACCAAGGTGGTATTACAGAACAATCTAAAATAACTTCGATAGACGAACCCATAATTGAATATAATGGAGTTAACATATATTGTGTACCAAATATTCCAAGTACTGCTCCTCGCAAAGCGTCTATATTACTATCGAATTCTATAGTAGATTATGTAAAGGCTCTGTCAACAAATAATCTACATTTATATCCTGAATTACTTAAAGATAATTTGTAAAAAATATAAAAAATTGATTAATATTATTTTTATTTGAATTAACTAAATTAACTCAATATAATGTCAATGCTAATTATAGCTTTAATCTGTTCATATCTTATTAATACTGTATGTTCATATACAATTACTTTTCCTACTTTGAGAAGAAATTATGCTGTTGTTACAAATGTTAATATTAAACAAATTAGTGATTATGAAAAAACGGAATTTATTAAGTTATTTAATTCAGTACCATTAATTATGTTTAAAAATCAAAAGATTAATCCAATTGAATATTATGAGTTTTGTAAATTATTTGATGATAAACATAATAACGAAGTTATTCATCCATTTGAATATTCTAAAGTAGATATTGTACCGCAAATAGCACTAAGAGGAAATTGTTATATAAAGGATCTTCATGGTATTAAGGATACCTATCTTAAATATAGCGACCCATTTAAAAATACTCTTGTATGGCACCAAGATATTGTAGGTCAAGGAACTTATCTACCACCCATTGTTTCGAGTATGTATATGATTAAGTCTCCATCTAAAGGAGGTAATACGCTATTTGCAAGTTTGGAAGATGCATATGATAGCGTTGATACTAATATTAAAGATAAGATTTACGATATGAAGGTAATTTATTCAAATACAAAATCGGGTATGATGAATTCTCACTTCGATTATACAGGGTATAACAGAGTTAAATCTAATGAATTAATTATACAAAAAGAAGAAAATATTATTACTAAGGAATCTCTCGTAGTTTATTCTAATTCTAATCGTAATAGAAAGGCGCTTATGCTTTCGCCTTTTAGATTTGTAAAGTTTGATAAAATGTCTTGTAGTGATAGTTTTGATTTATATAGAGAATTAATGTCAAAAAATATTGTAAATAAAGACAACATAGTTGATGTCAAGTGGGAAAATAATGATTTACTAATATTTAATAATAGGAAACTTATTCATACGTCGACTCCTACACTAGAATATAAGGATTGTGATAGGTTGTATTATAGTTGTTTTCTAGGAACAAAATCTCCAATTATGCAGGTTTAATTATATATTTTCTCTATTAAATTACTATATATTTTAGATGAAATAATTTCACTACATATATCTGCTATACTTTTATATTCTACATCAATACATATTATATTCTTATTATTTTTAACAGCATCATTATATTTTTCCTCGTGTAATTCGTGTATTCTTTTTATATATTCTAATTTAATATTTTTTTCAGAATCTCTTCCTCTTTTTTTAATTCTATTAAAACATAGTTCTGGATTAGAACGCAAATATATAAGTCCTTCAGGTTCCCATAATTTATCTGTTCTTTTATGAAGAGTTAGCATATTCTTATATTCTTCTGCACTTATTGTTTTATCTTCAAATGCTTTTTCTACAAAAACATTTTTAATGAAATAAGGACTCCTTTCCATTAATATTATAGTATTAGATTTTTCTTGTATCCAACATCTATCCATCCATACTTTAATTTGAAAATTATAAGTACTGTTTTGCGTATTATACAAGGTTTTAAGATAATCGTTCCAACTTTCTACAGGTTCTACATCAATAGCAGTCTTATAATTTTTATGAAAATAATTTAATATGCTAGTTTTATACGATCCTATATTACCATCTAATGTAATTATTGGCATTTTTAATAATTAATAATCACATATTTTTATATATCATTTTTTCATAATATTGCTTTTATATATTATTTTCTTTACAATATTATAATTTATAGTGTATCCTTTGTTATTTTTAATTTTATAAGTAATATCTTTTAAGATATTATCAAACTTATTCATAATTATCTCAAGAGAACTAATTTTTATTTTTACATTAAAATGTTTAAATACATGTCTTACCTTCATTTTAATTATTCTATTTAATTTATTACACATTACTTTACCACCTGTCATTAATCCTAATTCTGGTCTCGCTATATTGTTATTAAAATCACAATTCATTATATCTGATCCTTCGTTTTGTATTTTATATCTGTTTGTTTCATCTACGCCAAAAAATTGCACAGTATTAAATGCACCTCCCTTCATTTTGTTAATAGTTTGCTTAGTTTTGCAATATTTATTAATATAATGTAAAATAAATTTTACGTGTTCGTCCATTATTTTTTTAATACCAATTTTTAAACATAATAGAGATGCTAGTGCAGTTATGTTGAAAATTAATCTTTCTATATATTCGCTTAATAATTTTATTATTTTTTGCTCTTCTTTTACATTTTTTTCACTTTTTATAATTTTTAATAATTCTTGCGAACAAATCTTAATATCTTTACAATCTACCATAAAATACTATTTGCTACTATTATATAAAATGAAAATAATTATATATATTAAGAAGAATGGAATACTTTGAATTGGATCAAGGAAATCCAGTATTAAAAAGGATGAACTTTTTAAACGGTCGCGTCGACGCAATATCGGTTGATAATAATTTAAATATTAAAAATGCAAATATAATAGCGAGTGAACATCAAGGAAATATTATTTCTCGCAATTTAGATTGTACAGAGATATCAAAAATATTTTTTTCGATTTATAATATAGATATTCTACAAACAGGAATTAGAAATAAAATATTAAATATTACAAATGGTAAAATAAATATTTCGAGACAAAGCGATGATGAATTAAAAATAATTATGCGCTCTATTTATTTTCAATATGGAAAAAATAGTACTAATAATATAAGGGAACAAATATTGGATTTAAATGTACGCGTAATTGAATGGAGTGTTCCGGAAATAATATCAAATTATAAACAATCGCAACAATATTTAAAAGATATAAGTACATTACCAGAACCATTGGATAGATCTATATTGCCTTCCAAAAAAGGAACAAAAACGCTTAACATAACAAATATGTATTAAAGTAAAATTAAATAATATAATATTATAGAAGTATAGTAAAAAGTAATGGGAAATGATTTTAGTGTAACAGCATTTAATTATAATAAAGAAGATATTGGAATAGACCCTGAAACTAATACAACGTTTGTTCCTAATCAAAAAGAGTTAGAATTATTCAAAAAAGAGAAAATGAATTTATATAAAGGGACGTGGACAGTATGTTTCTTATATGGTATTTCTGCATTCATATTATTAGTTACTGTTTTATTTACAGATGTAGGTCGAACTTATATATATGATAAATATTTTCCTGCAGTAATGACATATGTATTAGGAGCTATAATTATAATTATATATTTAATATATTCTATTTATAATATTAAACCTCGCAAATTAGGAAAACCTAAAAGTAAATTTAATAATTGTCCAGATTATTGGTCATATGTAAAAGAAGATAATATAAAAAGAGGGGATATAATCACAAATATTAAATATAATAATAATGATGCTCCAACAACACACATAGCCAATGTTGAAACTGTAGCAAAAATTAAAAAAGGTAGTGATAATCATCAATATATATTAAATACTAAAGAAGACCCAATATTAGACTCTGGAACATCTAATTTATTTATAGACTATAAATGTAAAATAGATGAAAATATATATGGTACAATAGATGAACAAAAACTAATGAAAAACAATTTATACGGCGATAACATGTTTAATGAAGCATATAAAAAAAAAGATACTAATACCAAAGAATATTTAATAAAGAGTTTAGGAGAAATAGCAGACGATGATAATGAAATTGATACAACACTTAAAAAATATGCACAAATATCAGGTATATATAAGAATAAATATGATCATTTATTACATTTATCAGAAAATTCATTAGTCAAAGATAATGCAGCTATAACAAATAATTTTTACAATGATATTCCTTTAATATGTAATGAAGTATATCCTAATTTATTGTCTAAATTAGAAAAAGATAATAGCACAGATCTGAGATGTGCCTATGCAGATAAATGTAAAATATCGTGGAGTGATATAGATTGCTATAAGAATAAGGATGTTATACTTAACTCTAGATAGATAATTGTTTACATATTCCAAATGTTTTACGGTGAAAGTCGCTAAGTCCGTAAGTATTTAAAGCAATATGATGCTTCTTTGTACCATATCCTTTATTTTTTTTTATATCATACAATGATAAATTAGGATTATCATCTACTAATTTATTTATTAATTTAGTATGATAATCTTTTGCAATTATAGATGCGGATGCTATACTTAAATATGTAGCATCTCCTTTAGGTATACATTCATATTCTATGAAATCTTTGTCTTCACCTGGAGGTATATAACCTTTAAAACAAGGTCCGTCAATTAATAAATAATCGAATGGTTTTTTTTTATATGCATCATCAATTGCTCTATGCATAGCCTTCATAGTTGCATTTAAAATATTAATTTCGTCTATTTCTTTATTAGAAACTTCTCCTATACCGTATGTTATACATACGCTTTTAATATAATCTGCTAAATATTCTCTTTTATTTTCAGATAATTTTTTAGAGTCCTTAATTTGTTTAAATGTATCATCGGGAAAATCCTTTGGTAAAACTACACATGCTGCAATTACTGGACCTATAAAAGTCCCTCTTGCAACTTCATCAACTCCTGCTATAATTTTATCTTTTGCTCTTTCAGTTGTAATAATATAGTCGCAATTATCGCACATAATACTTATACTTATAATACTTACATATATATCATTTTTTATAAATGATGGTAATAAGATAATTATTATTAAATTTTAGTATATTTTTCTATATTTGTATGAATCGCTATAACTTTATCATCATATTTATAATCGCTATAAAACAATTGATTGTCAGTATAAGGTATTTCGTTGCGATACATAATATATGTAACAGCGCAATCTTCGATAATATATGGATAACTATTTGAATATTCATCCAGATGAAATATATTATATGATATTTTTTCCATTGTATTTATTATAACATTACACGAATGATTTGATATATAATAAAGTACGCCAGTAGGCCCATCTAATGAAGGTCTTACTAGATATTTATTGAGTTCTTCTATAGTCATATTAATCCCGTGTTGACTATCAGTGAGTTCTTTTGCATGTATTAAATAATAATTTAACATAAAATTATCATAGGTTAATTTAAATTTCAAATTTTCTAATAATTTTTTATCTTTAAGAGACGCATCAGGGTTTGGAGATTTACCATAAAAATCGTATTTTTCTCCCTCCAAAAATTTTATTAAATTATTTTCATTAAAGATAAGGTCGTCGCCACATCTTAAAACGCCTTGTTTTATATTAAATAATTTGTAAATATATTTTAAAGACAACGCTAATTTTTTTAATAAATGTAGATAACTATCTTCGCATTTTATAAATAATATATCATCTACTAATTCATATTCTTTTTTCATAAATGGTTTTCCTATTACTTTTATAACTTTCCAATTATTATACGAGTGTTTATTAAGATTTAAATTTATTAATCGCGTATATCTATGCTTTTGACACGATAATACTAAAATTATACCTTCTACATCCATTTATAATTCCTATATTGTATATTGTTCTTATATAGTTGCGCGTTCAAATACAAAATATAATTATATACGTATATAGTGTATTACATTAAATACGCTTAATTAATATTTTTTCTATATTTTTATGTGCCCTCTTGGCGAAATTGGATATCGCGTTTGACTTCTAATCAAAAGAGTGTGGGTTCGAGTCCCACAGGGGGTAATAAAAATTATTTATTAGTAATAGGATGTGTTATTTGCACATATTACCTAAATGTTTTTATAAGGTGTTTTTATATTTTTATGAAGGTAAAAAAGATACTGAGAATACCGATAGTGACGATAGTGACAATAGTGACAATAGTGACGCGAATCATTATTATGTTCTAAAATAAAATAAGGTATTATAAAAAATGATTTCATTCTTAATATAATTATAACAATAATGATGAATGCTAGAAATACAGGTATAAATCAAATAATAGTTGTTCTCGACAATGCACTATATGATTTTGAGAGGTATATTATAGATGTTTTATTGTGTATATTTATATTTATGATATTTATAATGATAAGATATTTATCTATCTTTATATTTATTAACATTAAATATATATTATCTTAAAAATAAAAATGAGTACATAATTAAAATATATTTATAAATTTCAAAAAGTTTATAAAATTCTTAGAAAAATAAAATTATGTACTCAAATTTTAACCTATAAAAATGTGTTCTTTATATTTTTTAATTTAAAAAAAATTGATATAATGATTTTAAGTATTTATATATAATATTCTCTATAGGAAAAAGATAAACACAAGATTTGTTATATTTCTAAACAATCAAAAATGCAATATTCTTACTACCACTACTCTTCTAATACAAACCCGATGATTATATTCTTTGTTAAAAAAGGTGACCTTATATTTATCAATATAAAATACGAATATTATGATAAGAAAAAAATGAGTATGGTAATTACCGAAGACATGATGAAAGAAAATCGAGAGCTCTGGTTATATTATATATGGAGTCTCTTATTAACAAAGGATACTTCTAATGGAAAAAATATAAAATATAAAATGCTACGTAAAATGATGATAAGTAAAATGATAGACGATAGTAGTTATAGTTCGCCAGATTATTGTGATTCAGATATATATGATGTAAATATTCCAAAGGTTTTCACGTTATCGCATGTTAATACCAGATATCGAGGTATGGATGTAATAGAAGATGTATATTATGAAAGTGATAGATTTTGTCCAATAACTGATGTAAATTCTAAAATTATAGAAATGAAACTTCTTGAAATTGAAGATTTAATTGCTAAATGTGAAATGAACGTTGAAAAAATAAGAGCCCTCAATAATATTGTTCCAGAGAACTTTCCAAAAGATATATATGATATCATATATAAAAAGATATTATCTTAATATCAAAAAATGTATTAGAAATGAGTACATAATTAAAATATATTTAGAAATTTCAAAAAGTTTATAAAAATCTTAGAAAAATAAAATTATGTACTTAATTTTTAATTATTGAAGCATATTTAAAATATTTTCAAAATCCTTATAATATTGTACATTATAATCACAATAATACATACCATTTATTTTTTTATCTGTATGATATCTATCTTTTTTATCTGCTCTTTTAATTGTATAGTCACATAATTTTCCAATAACATTTATATTATTATTTGTAAGATTACCCCTTCTTATTCTATTAATAAATTTTTTATTCTTGTAGTTATTAACAAATTCATTTTTAAAAATATAACAGTCATTAACAGTATTTAAATTAAAATTAAGAAATTCTAATAATATCCACGCTATCGCTTGAAAATCATCCATATAATCAATTAAGTTATCTTCATGTTGAGATATAGACATATAAGCTTCTGTACCTCCGTTATTTAAAATACTAAGGTCTCTCTTATTATTTTTTAATATATTTACTGTAAATCCAAAATCTATTAATTTTATAGAAGTTTCCGTTTCATCCGTAAAAACAATATTTTGTGGTTTAATATCTAGATGTACGAATGAAATACCTTCATTTAAACTGCAACTATGAATTGTTTGTATAGCTTTTAAAATTTTAATGCACAAATTTTTTATAAAAACTACAGAATAATTATTATTAATATTTATCTTATTTAAATCACTTCCTAATTTTTCAGTAATTAAAACATATCTATTAATATCCCCCTCTTTTAATGGTTTTAATTCATCATATCCATATATTTTTGCTGTTATCGAATCGTAGCAATAATTTTTAATTTTATTCATAATATTTATTTCATTAGGTATTTGGTAATCATAATATTTTTTAAATTCTTTAATATTATCTGGAAAAATAGGTTGTGATTTTATTACAACTTCTACTTTTCCATTAACAGAACCATTTAATATTTTTCCATAATATAAATATGATAATATATTAGGATCTGAATCATCGTTTAGTCTTCCAACTATCTCTATTTTCATATCACCGACATTTAGTATTTCGCCCTTATATAATTTATTTAATTTGGAAACATATTCTATTATCTTGTCTATATTATTTCTATTTCTTTCTAATATCACATTTGTAATATAATTTAAATCTCTTGGTTTTCTTTCTGAATTAAATGGTAAGTTTAATTGGTCATCTATATATTTATCCATATATTTTTTATTAATAATATCATAAATGCTATTTATATTTTTAGTAGACATACATTTTAAATAATTTTTATATTTTATATCACCTTCAATATTATTACTTATTTTTGATAAAAAATAGTTGTAATCGTGTTTACTAAAATGCTTACCTAAAGTTTTAATCATATCAACCTTTTTATCATTGATTTTTACATCATTTAATAAATCCTTTGATAATTTAAATATATCCTTCTTTAAAATGCATTTTAAATACTTATAATAATTCACTTCAATGCTACTAACTATTTTAACAAAATGTGCAAAATCATAATTGTTAAAATAATTTATTAAATGTTTAACAGTATTCTTTTTGCTCATTTTGTTTGTATTTCTTCTCTATAATAAATAAAAATATTTAGTTTTATTTTTTTACAATTTTTATGTATATATGTTACTAGATAATAACATATTCTTTATCTTCTTCGAATAATTCTATTCTTATACTTCTATTATATTCTTCCTTTATTTTATCAATTGTTTTATGACATTCCATATTATAAAATACATTTCCTATTTTTATAAGAGAGCATCCCCCCTTAGTTTTATATATTGGAAATTCTAGTTCATAATATTTGTATTTATCATTAGTTAGAATTTTAGGAGCTTTTCCCATACAACCCTATTATAATAAAATAATAAAATACTTCTTATAAATTTTAAGTAAAAATAACGTAAAGTAATAATATTAAATTTGTAGTTATATTACAATTGTCAAATCAATACGTAGTATTTATTATATAATATTATTATAATAATTTTTATATATTTAAAAATTAGTGCTAAATTTTTTATATAAATATAAAAAATGATATTTTTTGATATATCTGTATTTACATCCTTTAAATATGGATAGTTCGCTTGTAATGCAAATTCTCTTCGCCAATGAAAAGGCATTTGAAAATGTAAAAGAAAAAAATGAATGTATGAAGATATACAATATCTGTAAGTTAGCTAGAGAAAATGAGAATATTATTAACACGAATAATAAAAATCGCGCTGAAATTTATTCGGTTCGTATATTCAATTGTTTAAAGAATAATATCCCTACAGATAAGAGTGTTGATACACTTACTCTATCATGTGAGTTTAGCAAAAAATTTACACAATATGTATTAGATATGTTTAATAAGCAATCAGATAAGTTTCAACTCTATTTTATAGAGTTTATATTGTTAGATTATATAGAAATTCTAAATAATAGTATAAGATACAAGAATAGGTCTGGATATTCTAATCCTCTATTGCGTAAATTATTTATATTATATAATTATATTAAAATTATTAAGACGTTAGGAATTAACTTTGAAAAAGAATTGATTAGTCTAGAATCAAGAAAAATTATAGAAAATAACTCGTCTAGTAAAGAATTACTTGAAATGGATAATATCATAAAAAAACATTTAGAAATATTTCCAGATACATACCCGTTATGAATATTATGAATATTACACCAACCGAAAAGAAAAATGAGACAAGATTATTTATTTTTATTATCTTAAAGCCAAAATATGATAAAGCTAACATAATTAATGAACAATTATATGAAAAAGCTTTGAAAAATAATTATAACATTATATTTGATAGAACAGGGACTAATTTTGAAGTGTATTACAATAATGATATATCTAAAATAAAGGGTAAAGGATATAATGTAGTTTTATGTATTGTCTATAATAATTATACCAATGTAAAAGATAGAATAATGGAGAGAACTGCTAAAACAGGAAGAGCTGTTAATGAAGGTTATGCAAAAAGTTCTTATAGAGATTTGACATTCAATATACCAAAATATATAAATTTAAATTGTCAAAATGTTGATGAAATTTTTTGTTTTGACAATACATCATCAAGTATTGAATTAATATATAGATCTAAATGTATAAATAATTAAATTATCATTTCTATAAATAATTTACTATAATATTTTTTAAATAGTATATAATTTTATTTTTCTTTATCGAAATTACATTGTTCTATTCTCTCGCATTCAATATCATATCTGATTTCTCTTATAATCTTAATAACATTCTCTGGTTCAGCGTTTTTTAATTTATCCATCAATTCATCTACAATTTGCTTTACTAATCTTGACATCTTTTTATTATTTAATATATATAAAATTATCATTTTTTATAAAATATTAGTAAATATTTATATTTATATTTATATTTATAATATTTATATTTATTAGATATTAGAATTATGAAAACCTTTTTATCTTCTGAAAAAGAAATAATAAATTTTTTAGATAAACACGCAACAATATATGATTTGAAGGCATGTGTTGGAGATAAGGGGTTGTTTTTAAATAATAACATTGAATATGGGGGAAGAGTACCTAATTTTATTATTGATAAATATGATATAAAGTATTTTACAGAAGTATTAGAAAATTTAAAGTTATTGGGTGAAACGCCTAGAAATATAACAACAGAATATTTACAATCAAATATTATTGAATTAATAATTCAATGGATACAGCTGCGATTAAATACAAGTATAATATACATGTTTTCTTATTGGGATTATCTAAATAATTTACATGTAGCTGAATGTTTTAAGAAAGACTCTTTTAAATCCTTGGCAACTAAAGGTATGTCTAATACTAATATAAGAAACCTATATTTCGGAGATTGTAGAGAACACGAAGTATTATTGCATGTTATGTTAAAAATATATCTTCAATATCATAAACTCGATGATGAATTTATGATTTTTAAGTATTATGGTTATGGTACAGCAATAACCAATACTTCATTAAATAATAAGTATTGGAAAGATAAAAAATTTGAATTAAATAAACACCTTAAATCGCAGATGGGTGGTTTTAAATCATCGTCCTTTAAAAAATTATCGCGTTCTTTTTCGCAACAAATATCGCAAGGTCAATCTTCGTCATTTATGGAAAATACGCTTTTCCCTTCTATTGATAAAATAAATATTATTACTTGGGAACATACACACCCTTTATTATATGTAAAAAGCGAGAATAAAATATACGCGTTAGATGCTTTAGATCATAAAACTTTCTTAAATTCGAATAATATAAATGATGATCATAATGTAGAGATAAAGATTGAAGCATTGCCTGTCAAAAATAGAATAGGTGAATATAATTATTCGCTATGGTATAATAATTTACAAGATAAGGATTCGCGTATTTATGTTGAAAACCCTACACCATTTAGTAAAAATACTCCATTTATAATGCCTGTTAAAAAAAATGTAGGCGAAGGTATGATATTTGGCAGCAAGTTTAGCAGAAAAAAGTTAGAAAGTTCACAATATTATAATCCATTACTTAGAGTATTGGATTTGCGTTCATTAAATAGTAGTGCTATATTAACAGACGCGATTAACGAACTATGTCTTATAGAAAAAGAAGACAGCTTCTCAAGTAAAAGAACTTCTTCTCAATCACGAAAAAAATTTGTTTAATAATTCTAATCACATAGTAAAAGCAAGAGTCGCGAATCGTCTCAATAATATTATTATTTTTATGTTACATATTTAGACATATGATCACATCAAATAATTCTTTATCTGTTAATTTTGTGTTTGCCAACATATTTGCCAATATATCTTTACGAAATACTTGATTAATAAATACATTTTTTCTTTATCTTTAATTATTAATTCAACCTTTTTAGTTAATAATTCAGATTTAACCTTTTTTGTTTTCTTGATAACAATAATTTATTCCTTACCATCAGCAATATTAATCGGTTGAAATTCATTCATTTTTAAGTATTGTGTATAATAGTATATTGTATTTATTATTTAATATAAAGTAAATAAATTTTTTATTTTTAATTCCCTTTTTTGAAAATCTATTTTATAAAATCACGCATATCATCATCACAAATGATATTTTATAAGAAAGGCGTATCATCAATTTCTTTCATAATGTTTTCTGCTTCTTTTTGGTAGTAAGACATTATCTCAATTGTTGTCAATTTTCCGTTATTGATTTGTTATGGATCAAATAAGAATATATTGTGTTCAAATAAATAGTATAATATTTCAGCATTTGTTTTAGTTGTTTTTGTATTTCTTCTATGTTGTAATAAAAAATATAATAACTATCAAAATAAATAGAGAAAATTTAACAAATTTCCTAAAACTATGTTTTAGGATATATAAAAATAAATAATCTTGTCTCATTTTTCTTTTCGGTTGGTGTAATAATAAAAATTGATAAAGACTATTTTTATTTTACTTATAGTAATTATAAGATGTTCGAATGTTTTATGAAAGATATTATTCACGAGAGCATTTTTGATATTTGCAATAATATATACGATGATATTTGTTATAATAATAACAATTGTCACGATAACAAAGATATCTTAAATCAAGACTTAAATAATTTTATTGAAAATGGGATAAATAAGTTATCAGTATATGATATTAATAATATCCTACTTTCTTACGGAATTGATAATGCATATAATTATTATGTAGAAAATATGTATAACGAAATGTATTCTTTATGCGCAAATGATACTAACAATAAATTTAGTATTACAAAAAATCTAGTTAATTGTCTCATTGTATCTTCATTCGAAATTAGATAATAAATTAGAATATTATATTATATATTATATAAGTATTATGTGTATTTTTTCCCAATACAAAGATATATTAGGACTTCCAAGAGAAGGTATACACTCTATTAGAGTATTTGATTATGCAATAATTGATATTATTATGACATTTATAGGAGCAGTAATAATATCATATTTTTTTAAAATTAATGTAATTTTAATATTTATTTATTTATTTATTTTAGGACAATTTCTACATATTTTATTTTGCGTTGAAACCAAATTCGTATCTACTTTTTTTAATTTAAAAAAATAATATGATATAAATAATAAAAATTGATAGTCTATATAAAGATTAATTAATATATATATACAACAATGAACGTTCTACTCCCCAAGCAATTCAATGTCGAAAAGATTAAGTACTCAGAAATGAAAATTATGAAATCAGGTGCAAAATCTGTTTATGTAAATTATCAAGGTTCTAAAGTTAATATGCAAACTCCTCTACTAAATATTCCTTATGGTGTAAATGATAATATGCAGTTTATCAAAGACGATCCTAAGAGTAAAGATGAAACTCAAAAGTTTGATATTACAGTATCTTTTAAGGGTATCGATGAAAATCCTAAAATTAAAACATTTCACGATAAACTTATTGAACTTGAAAATAAAATTATGGAAGATGCATTTGTCAATCGTGTAGCATGGTTTAAGAATAATTTTGATGGAAACAAGGGAACTGTATCAAATATGTTCAGTCGTATTGTTCGCCGCGACAAGGATAAAGAAACAGGAATGTATGCTGATAAATATCCTCCTACATTTAAGGCAAAGATTCCTTATAATTCTCTAGAAGATAGATTCGACTTTGATGCATATGATATGGATAATGGAGAAATCGATTTTAAAGAGTATGTTTCAAGTCTTAAAGGTGGAAAGGCTCAATTTATTATCCAACTAAATGGCATTTGGTTCTCTGCTGGAATGTTTGGATGCAGTTGGAAGATTGTATCTGCGAAGTTCCAAAAAATTAATTCTTCAAAACTTACATTTGTAAAGGATAGTGATGATGAAAATGTAGAAGACGATGATGATGATATTGATGTAGATACTGAAGTAATTAATAAACCTGTACAGAAAGTATCTGCTGTTGTTGCAGATAACAAAAAAGTAATTAAACAAGAAGAAGATGATGAGGAGGAGGAAGAAGAGGAGGAGGAGGAGGAGGAAGAGGAGGAAGTTGATGATGTGCCAACTCCGGTTCCAGAACCAGAACCAGAACCAGAACCAGAACCAGAACCTGTAAAACCTGCTGTTAAAAAGGTAGTAAATAAGAAGAAGTAAAAATTATATTTATAATATAAATATTAATACGAAAAATATTAAACCCATTACTACACGTCCTAATGGAGAAGGTTCATCTGTATTTAAATCATAAAGTTCTATATTATTTGATATTATTTTTGCTATCATATCTATAATTTTATATGCTACAGGAAGAGATAGTGTAATAAATAAAAAAAACCCATAAAAAGCAGTTTTAAATTTATTTATATATATATCATATGTATTTTTTTGTTTTTCTTCAATTATATTATTCATTACTATATTTGGATTAATAGGTGTATATGCAAAATCAGGGGTATATTTAATATCATAATTATTCATTGTCAACTTTAAATATGTTCTACATAATAATATAATAAAAAATTATTTTCTAATTCATTTAAACTACTTCTATTTATAAATTCTAATAATGTTTCAATACTTGTATTTATGCGAATATTTGCAATATTATTAGGATTTGTTATATTTATACTACCTGAACCACCTATTAACCACGTAGGCATATTTTCATAAAAATTATTAGAACACATAGCTAATGATTTTATAAAATTACAACACAATATGTATAGTTCTTCATTGCATTCTCTAAACATTTTAATGGCATCTTTGCAAAAATCAAATATTAAGGTATCTTCTGTTATATTATTAAAATATGTAACATTTTCTGGAATACTACTTGAAAACAACTTAAAATACTTTATAATTTTTAAAAAATCTACATTTGTTAATGGTTTAAACCATTCAGGACTATTATAAAATCCACGTCTTTCTATTTCTATCGCCAAATCTGTAAATGCGTGCATACTAGTTTCCCATTTATATTCATTTTCTTTTATATGTAGATTATGATATTTGATAAAATTTTTTAAACTTTTAATAATACTATTATCTAATAATTCTCTATTATAAGGATTATAAGGATCCTGTTTGTTATTTATACATGTTCTAATAAAATATTCTAATTCAATAGCATCAAATATGTATTTTTCACCTCTGCAATTTTTTAATATGAAAAGTCTTTCATATGGTATATCACATATATTTTCTCCAGTAAATAATTCTTCATTATTCATATAAGTATCGTCAGTAGGGTCGTATTTAATTATTTGCTTATTTTTTATTTTTCTTTGTATTTTTATTAGACTTGATATATATATATTATTATTTTCTAAATCATAAGTATTTTTATTTATTTCATATAAAAAAATATATTTTTCCATTTTACTACTATAATTATTTTTCTTGAATATATTATAATTACTATTATCTGCTATATTACATAGCATTTTATAAGGAATATTTTGCAATAATTCTATATATAGTTCTTTAATAAATAGATAATTAATATTATTAAGATATTTATATAATTCATATAAATCATTTATATTTATTTCATTTTTACTTTTAAAAACATCGTAAAATATTTTATGTATATAACAATTTTTTGTATTCTTATGATATCTACAAAACTCTACACCATTTATATTACGATTGCATAATTTGAAATTATTATATCTGCAAATGCATTTTTTATCAATATCTAAAGATATTGTATTATTCATTAATATAATTATACAAAATATTTACGCTTCTTATTTACTATAATTTATTATTTATATGTTAAACAGATAATAATACTCCGGCATTTTTATAACTAAAATAATCATATAATTTATCATTTAATAGTATATATTTTTTCCCATCACGCGATACAACTTTTCCTTTATTTTTATTAGTTCTTTCATATAATTTATATAATTGTATTTTATTATCATCCTCTATATTATGAGTGTATGAAAATTTGTTATTATTGATATTTATTGGCCAATTATAACATTTATATCCATTTTCTAGAGGTTTATTTATTTCAGAATGTATGATACAATCTATAGAAGATGCTTTTAACATATCTAAAAATGTCTTTATCAATCCTTCTTTCTTTTGAGCCTTGATTAATATATGTTCATCAGTTGTTAATTCATTGTCTTTTTTTCGAATTGTTGGATTAGACAATATTTGTTCTTTTGTAAATTTCATAATATATTTATATACACCAACATTTCTATCTTCAACAGGAAGAGACATATGACTACAAGTTCTAACAGCTCTACCAATTACCTGGTCTATTCTAACAGAGTTCCAAAAATATTCTGTTATTAAAACTCTTCTGACATTTTTCAAAGAAATACCCTCTGCACCAGATTGAGTAATCATCATAATTTTAACTAGTTCTCCATATCGTTGGTCTATACCTACGCCTTTATTTGGAAGACTATTCTTTATATTTTCTGGTAGGTCTGTAAAGTCGCCGTTAAATATATTCATTAATATACTCGTTTTTACACGGTCAGAATTAAAAACAACATATCTCTTATTGTCGTATTTTTTATGAAATACATCCGGGTCATCAAATATATATCCATATTCTTCATTTTTTACTATATTTATTTCAATATATCCTTGTCTATTTAAAACTTCTTTGAATATTCCCAAACCTTCTACTACACGAAATTGTGAATATACTAATACACTTCCTGGAGATGTGTTAATATCTTCTAACATTTGAGCAAATTTAGGACTATAATTTTCTTCTAAATTCTTAATATCTAGATATTTTCCTTTTCTCAATTCCTTTAAAGCATTATTTAATTTTAATTCATATTCAACAGCAACTTCTTTATTTATATCTATACCATCTTCATCATCATTATCGCTATTTTTATCATCGTCATTTTGAGATAACTCCTTCTTTTTTAATAATCGGATATCTTGCGGAAACTCTCTTACGATTTCTTCTGGAAATGCAAAATTACATACTAATCTACTAAAAGCCCTATAAACAGAACTAGTATCAGCACCGCCTTTATTAGCAAACTTTTTCTTTCTTTCATCCATATCTATTTCTTTTTTTCTAACTTCAACATATTTTTTCATTTGATGTTTAGTCATATAAATGTATCTTATATTTTCAGGTAATAATCGAGGAAATAATTCAGAACCAGTTGTTTTATAGTAACTTAATATTCCTAATACTCTTCTTTTAAATAAATCCTGATTAATTACCTTAATATCTTCAGGGTCCTTGCTATTTATAAAAATATTATTAAATTCATCTTGTTTAATAGGAAAAACATAATCTACAGTTCTTTTATGTTTTAAAGATAATTTAAGACCTTCTTCATCTTCGTCTATTCTAACAATATTTTTAATAATATTTGCAAATTCTTCTTCATTTATATTATTCTTACTATCATACACTAAATCAAGTTTAAATTCAGTATTATTATTGTATACAAGCAATTTATCTATCTTTTTATTACCACATTCTAAATATTTAATATTATTAATACAACTATTTCTCAAAAATTTTAATGTATTCATTATTTTGACAATATTCTGTTTAATCTTTGTTTTGTTAACGCTGGGAAATCTAGGAGCAGGATTTTTAATAGGGTCTTTTTCATATTTTTTAATGTTTGCCATCGCTCTTGAAATTATTACATCAACTACTTTTTTAATAGGTGCAAGAGAATAACCAAATATTATATTATAATTTTCTCTAAGATACGGATGAGATAATAACCACGAAGGTACATTTAAACCCTGTGTTTCAAATATTATATTTTTATTTTCTTTTAATGCATTTTCTAAATTTAAATCATTTAACTTATCACATGAGTTTGAATAATCTTCAGTGCAATTTTCACCCTTCCTTATATCAAAGTATGCCTTTTCAAAAGAATCTAATAATTTCTCATCTGGATTTTTATATTTATCTTCTATACAAACCTTTCTATTATTACATTCAGCGTTAACCTTTTTGATTATTTCAAGAACCCTCTTTTTATATTCCTTATTATTTCTTATTAAATCGTCTATTATTATTTTTACATTATCATTCTTTAATTTTAAATAATTTACTATTTCTTCCGCCATTTTTGTTTTTTGCGAACCCGTTATTCCATTTGTTACTATTATATAAGGTTTTTTAGGGTCTATCTTACTTATGCTCGCATTTTCTATTTTTTTTATCACAGGTTCTGCGTTTATTTTATTTGTTAATTCCTTTAAAATATAACTTTCTTCATTATCCCAAGGTTTTTTAACAATAAGAGAAGAATTATAATCTATTCTTCTATAATTTTGTGGTAGTAATATTATATTTACATATTTATCATTTTGATATATTTCATCTATATAACTATATAATTCACTATCTTTTATTCTTTCTACTAAATTCTTTTTATTAGTAGTACCATGTAAAATTGGTATATTATGTGTTACCATAGGTCCTCTTAATAAATTTATTAAAAATGATATTTCGTAAGGTTGATTTATTATAGGAGTACCAGATAATAATACCATTTTAATATCTTTAGCATTAATTAAAAAATTATATATTCTCATTGCTAATGTTGACCCATTTGCTATTCTACTTATAAAATTATGAACCTCGTCTACTATAATAAATGTATCATCAAAAGGGTTTCCATCTTTTTCCAACTCATCTATTAATTTTTTTGTCAAACCATTATAATTTATAAATCTATATCTATTCCTTATTATATGTGTTATTGTTTTATTAATTTCTTCTTTATAATTAGAACTTAAATCAGTATATTTAATATTATTAATTATAATTTCTGCACCATCTATATCTCCTTTATATAGAGGGACCCAAACACTACCTGTTTTGCCAATTATTTGTTTTTGAATTGCGTATTTTTTCAATTCTTGTATCATATTAGCATTTCCTTTGTCTACTTTTAAGCATGTCCAGGATTTCTTTAAATTTAAACCAATAGTAGATATTTTCATTAATTCATTTTCATAATTTTGCGACAATGATGCAGGTGTCATAATTACTATTTTTTTTCTATTAATATATCCTTCTGCTGCTGCAATTGATGCTGCAGATTTACCAGAACCTAATTCGTGATATAAAAGGATGCCTCTATATGGACTATCAAATTGCATATAATCTTTAATAATTCTTTGTTGTGGAAATAGGGACACCTTTGATACATCTAAATCACAACTATCTTTTGTACAATTACATGACGATTCTATCTTCTTCTTGCTATATTTAGATGGATGAAATGTATTATATATGAATTTATTATAACCTATTCTATTTGGAAGAATCCAATCATTAGTTTTCACCTCTATATTCATACACTTTATCTTCTAATATAATAATTCAAATAAAAAAATGTTATATTATTAGATAAACTAAAAAAAATTATGCATAATATTGAAAAACTTTTAGATAAGTGCGAATCAATGACACTACTTTGCACAAAAGCATCTTCACATTGGAGTTTTGTAAAATTCTGTTTTGCAATTCCTCTTGTATTAACTAGTTCTACTATGTGTATAATAAATAGTATTAGTGAAGATGCAAATTCTATAAAAATACCTAATATCATTGTTAATGCCGTAAGTGTATTAATTATGTCTCTTACAAATAGTATTAAAGCAAGTGAAAAATTTGAAATATTTAAAAAATTATCCCAACAATTTATGTTGTTATCTCAAGAAATAGAAGCTTGTGACGGAACTGTATCAAAAGAAACATTTAATTTATTATCATTAAAATATGATAATTTAATACAAGATTGTTCTTTTGAAGAAATTCCTGTAAAATTTAAAATTGAAGTTGCAAAATGTTTTACAGATGTAGATAGACATATTCCAATTCAATTAAACGGTATTATAGGAAATGCTAACGTCGCTAAAAGATTGAGTGGAGGAAAAAAAGATACTCCAGGTGCTACACTTGTAAATATATCAACCGCTCCACCTAAAGAATTAAAATCAGATGAACCAGAAAAGGTATATGGTTCTGGAGAAAATGTTTAATTATATATAAAACCCATATCTTCTGTCAACATTAACTCATCATCACTATCATCATCGTAAGTCCCTAGTTTATGTTCATCATCATATTTATTAATAGCGTCAATATCATCGTCGTATATATCGTCAAACAATTTACTATCAGGTCTTGCGTCATCTGTAGGATTTTCCTCTTCAATTTCAAAAACCTCTTCTTTTTTTTCATTCATTATTTTATGTTTTATGCCTGCTTTTTTTAATTCTTTTATTAATAAATTCTCCTCAACAGATTTGTCGTTTAAAATATTTATTTTATTCTGTTTATTTTTTTCACGTTGCTCATTTAAAAAATTAATATTTTCTTCTGCAGTTGGAAAAGTAAGTTCAATTATTTTTAATATATCAGTATATATATTTTTTGCTAATTCTTGTATTGTACTATTATTAATAATATGAGAAGACAGAGACCCATTAACTAATTCGTCGGGATTAAACGGGCAGCATAATGCTCTACTCACTATATATCTATTAATTCTCTCTGTGTCTATTTCATTATCTTCTACCAATATACTATTTAATTTATTTAAATCTATTATAATATTTCGTAAATCTTTTATTGATATATCAATTAATAATGTTAATTCGATATTATCTTTTTTCTTTGAATAATTATTTAATATTTTTATAATAGACAGGATTATGCTCTTATATTTTATTTTATCTTTATAAAAACTGTTTATGAAATTATCGTTTTTTAAATTTTTAGATGTTTTCGCTAATATATTTAAATTGTTTTTAATAGCAATATCTATTTTTTTTGCATTAAATTCTATATCATCTATAACTTTGACAGGAAGAATATTATTTTGTTTTTCTCTCATTTCATCTAACCATAATGATAATATATTTGAATATTTTATATCATAAGTTATATCTTCTTTAAAAATACTATCTAATTCTTTTACAACCGCCTTATCTTTATTAACTTTTTCTGGTATAAATCTTAATTCGCGAGTTTTATTTGTCATTCTTTTTTTAGCGAATTCTTTTTTCCACGCAATTAAATCCTTTCTCTTAGCATTTTTTAAATCAATATCATCGCTAAAAGTATCATCTAGTTTTTTTAAACAACACCCATGTAAAAATTTATGTATTTTTACATAATCTATATCGGGCATATATAATAGAGATTTCACGTGTTGTTCTTTACACAAATTTACGTTCTTTACGCATATTTTATTATCACGTAAATTTTTAAATTTCTCTTTTTCTATTAAACCTCGCATTTCTTTCTTTTTATTTTTTAACAATTCATATTTACTTTTCATATTTTCTAAATAAGGTGTGTATTTATCCTCAATAAATTTAATAGTATCTTTCAATAAATTATCAGCATTTATAGATAATTCATTTTTATTTATTAAATACTCCTTAGCAATATTTATTATATATGGGAGAACTCCTTTCTCTTCGCTCTTTTTTAAATTATTAAAAGGTGAACCATATTTATACCAATTAACTATATAATTATCATTTAAATAATTTTCATCGAGTGGAAAAGTATCATCTAATATTTTTTCTTGAACATTTAATATCCAGAATGAAATCGCATGTATAAACAATTCTTTTATAGACGATAACCATTCTTTAGTAGCAATTAATATAATATCAAGAGTATCTCTGTCTAATTCATTGACTAATCCATTTATATTTAAAATATTTTTAGGAGGTACCTTTTCTAATATATTTAAAAGTGTCTTATTCAATTCAACATTTCTATCCTTAAACTCTTTTATATATATATTTTTTCTAGAAGGAATACTTCTATTATATTTAAATAATTCGCTACATAATATATCATAATCTATTTCTAGATTACACATTTTACTAATTTCTGTTAATTCAGGAAGCACGTTTTTAATACCGTCTATAAAACCCTCTTCTGTTTTGTAATTAATATTCGTTAAATACTTATTAATATCTATAGTATCAATAACATATTTAATATCATATACTTCATGCGCTATATTATCTTGATCATCTACATTTATAGTATCTTCCATATTATCTAATGGAATACCTTCGTAGTTATCATTATATTTTCCCTCCTTAATTTCTTTTACTTCGCGATATGATATTAAGTAATGTTTACCATCTTTATCATAGTCAAAAATATGATTTCTCGAATATTCAAACTTATGTTTTAATATTTCATAATTTTTAATAATTTCTGGTTTTTTATCTACAGTTTTTAATATTTTATCTATTTCAATAATAGTATCTTTAATATTTGCTATATGCATTGATTGTTTAATATTAGTTAATAATTGAAGAACATCTCCCTCTTCTGTTTGGTTAATATGCAAAATTAACTTGTTTATATTTAAATTATTTAAATTTACTAATTCATCTGTTACCGCAATTGTAGAAAGATGTTCTTCTAATATAATTTTAGTTTTTCCTAGAAAATTTATGGTACTTTCCTTTAAATCTAATAAGTTTATAATAGATTTTAGTTTATCAAAAAATACCAGTTTCTTATTCAATATGTCACTTTTCTTAATATTAATACGTCTAAATATATTTTTTCGTTCCTTCTCGTATTCTGTAACAGATATCATATAATCACATAAAATATCACAATCCTTTTGATTAATTAAATCAAGAGATTTACCAAACTTTTTAAATATAGCATCTATATTTTTATAATCTAAATTAAAATCATTCCTTTCATCTTCTTTCATATATTTAATTATATGATGAATATCAGGTCTTACATCTTTAACTAAATCTTTCGTATTATCATAATTATTTGCATTCTTTAAATTTATATTTTTGCTATTAATTAAATAATCTGTAATCTTCTCATATATTTTATCACTAATAGTAGATTTCGGTATTTTATAATATGCAGATATTATAGGAATATTTACTTCATCAGTTGGAAAAACAGGATAATATATGGGAAACTCATTATTGTGATAAGGTTCTAATGATATATTTATTTTTTTATCATTCATAAAGCGAATATTAGTAGATTCGTTATTATATTTTATGCAAAAAAAATACTTATCTTTTGCTTTAATATATTGACTAAACTCTCTATTTTCTAATTTATTAAAATACGAAGCATCTTCCTGTTCTTTTATTTCATTTACATCGTTTTTTTCTTTTTCAACTTCTGCATTAAATATATAATTATCATAATTATCTAACACACCTCTTTTCTCATTTATATCATTTATAATCTCATAAAATAATTTTGTTACATTTTTTGCCTTTTTATTGTTTAAAAACATATTAGATAAATTATCGAGGATATCATTTTCAGATAATGCAATAAAAGAAGGGTTATCCTTTATTATATCGTCTAAACTCATTATTTCTAAATACTCAATATCATCTAAATCTTCATCTTCGTATTTATATGTGTAATCATCAATTTCAATAGACATTATAGAATAATATTACTCTTCTTTTAATATATAATAATATAAATTATGATATATTATTATTTAAAGCAAATTTATTCCATTTCGTTTTAATAGAAACAATATCTTCAATAATCTCTTTACATACTTTTTCCATAAAAGATATGAACATATTGCGATCTTCTACATTATCTAAAGTAATACGAATTATCATAATCGATTTTAAAGGATGTGGGCAAATATATCCTATAAATTTACAATAAATATTATCAATACTATTGCTTTCTCTTACATATTTATTATGTACATAGGATTGTATAATATTTCCCAATGTATCATCCTCATTTTCAATAATAAATTCATATGTTTCTTTAACATCTTGAAATTGTTGAATTTTTACTAATTCTGATATCTCAATATTCACCAATTCTTGCATTAAATTATTTAATTTTGATGTAATAATATCCAATGATTTGGGAATTAAATATTTAGGTCCCATATTTACATTTATATATTCAATATCAAATTTAAACTTAATAGGATCTCCGTAATTATTCTTGTAATATGCACGTTCTTTATCCAAAATATTATCGCATTTTTTTGCTTCAACTGGGTCTTGAATATATGAAAAGTTCGCTAATGATACTGGATTAAACGAGGCATTATCACGACCAGTTCTTTTAACAATGTCAGCAGTTAAATGCAAATGTTCTCCGGGTCTTAGGCGAGTAATCAATATATTTTCTTTAGAAACTTTATTTGGTGGGAATAATTCTTTTAATTTTTTTTCACTCAATTCAACTCCATTTAAAGAAGCCTTGTAATCAGAAGTCCTAACATCTATTTTTTTATTAGTAGTATTATTTACATTTAATTCTAGAACTAGCGAATTATCTTCATAATTTTCAATTTCATCCGCAGTCATACAAATAGGAATTAGACCTATTCTGTGAATAATAAATTCATCGTGAAGAGCACCAGAATTAAATTTTACATTTACTGTAGGTTCTTCCTTCTCGAGTTTTTCACCAATTGCGCCGATGTTAGGAATATCTGTCATTATTATTCTTCTAATACCACTTACAATAGATAAATCAATATTATGAATTTCAAAACTGTGATTATTTGAAGGGTCTGAAGGGTCAAAATTATAATTGTGAAACATTCTATTAATATATTAATATATTCTATCTTATATATCAATTTTTAAAAAATAAAAAATATTTATGATTTAGACATTGCTAAAATAATTAAAATTATTGTTACTAATATCATAGGTACTAGAGACATTAAACTTATTATCCATCCCCATGTATTACATTCTCCCTTTGTTAAACATGTTATATTATATGCTGTTATAAATATTATAAATATAAAAAGTATATATAATAATAAATATAATCCTGCTCCTTGAACATATATATTTAGCGATATACAAATAATTGTTAAAATTATACTTATTAACATATATACCCACGCCTGTGTAGAATAAGTATTGTACATTTTCTATATTCTTTCTATTATAATTAATATATTTTAGATTTTATGAAATTAGACTATTCATTATAGCAAAACACATTGATGTTCTAGGTTGCATTTCATTAATTGAATTAGATGCGAAGAATTGGATAAGAGTTTTAATATTTTTTACATCATTGCATTGACATAAATAATAGTAAATATTAGAAGAAGTAATTAGTTTTTTACTAAAAATATTTGTTTGAAGATTTCTCAATTGTGCCAAATGATATTGAATAATTGGTGCAAATTGCTTATCAAGTTCCTTAATCATTTTAAATCTTTTATATTTTGGATTATAAGTAGTCGTTGATTTATAATAACCATACAAACTATCTTTGATCGTTGAAATGATAGTATGAACTAGGTATGTAGGATCAATTTCCTTTCCATTATTATCAATAGGCAGTTGAATATTAGGTCTATAAGTTGCAATATAATCCTTGATTGTATAATTTTGCTTATTTTTCATATAAACTTCTAGAATATTCATCCATAGATTAGGGTGACACGGATCAGTTTCTTCGCGATGATTAATGTAATTTGAAGAGATTTTATATAACTTCGTAACTCCTTGACCTACATTCTTTTTAATAATTAGTCCATAAGTAATATTATTACTAATATAATTATTACCATCAACTACTTGACTGAAGAACGAAGGATATTTAACACCTAGATTAAATAGCTCTTGAATAGATGAACTATTACTATCGTATTCATATAGAGTAGTTCTATTTTTAGTATTAATATGCACTAATTCTTTGTAATCTTCCCCGAGAACATCTGTATAATCTACAATATGCTTATTTTCTTTATGAATTAAAACAAATTCGTAAGCATCCTCGATATTTAAATTAGAAACAAACATTTCGCGAAGTTTTTGTGAAATTTCTTCCTGAGTTAGTCCGTGTAACATATTAAGGATTTCTTGATATCGACTATAATACTTATAGAGAACTTCGTCAAACATTAAACCGTGTGATTTTGTAGGGTGCGAAAACTTTGAACTATTTGCATCTGGGCAACTTGAAGTTCCAAAATACCATTTGTTTTTATAATTATAAACAGTAATAATCGTACCATCATACGCCTCATAGCATTTATCTGTTTCATTATACAAAGTTGACATATATTCTTCGTAACTAATTCTTCGAGGAACAGAGTTAGCATAAGTTACAACAACATTATTGTTACAAGACAATGTGAAATCGAGAACAATACTTCTACATTCTTCGTAAAGTTCTTTATACTCACCTGCATTTGCTCCCATTTTATAATTATTATGGAGAAGAACTAAATCATCATTGTTTTTAAATTTCTTAACTTTAATATTGGGCCAGAAGTGATATTTTTTCAATATTGAGATTAGTGTATTGGCATATGTAGAATTACTATCGTGGCAATTATAGATGTTGACAATTAATTCCTTAAGGTTTTTAGGGGGGACGTTGAAAATTAGCACTTCGCTATTCATAATATACTTTGTTAAAAAATATATATATTTAAACGCTTATATCAATTTTTATTTTTTTAATGAATATTTTGCATCAACAATAATAATATAACATATATATTGTGGTTAAAGCTAAAATAAAAGTATAAAATCTATATAATACGTTAATATTAATATAATCTTCAATTACAAAATATGAACCTATGGTTATACCTATTATTGAACCTGCAGTTACAATTGCTGCAACTTGTAAATCTAAATGTCCTTTTTCATAATATAAATATAGTCCGGGTAATGCATTGGGAATACTATGTAGAAATAGAGAAATTGCAACTGCTTGTTGAAAAGTTAAATTGTAATACATAAGGGCGGGTATAAATAATATACTACCACCACTGCCTATAATTCCTATAGAAATGCCTATAAATATTGATATTACAAAAAGTTCAATTATCATCTAAATATATTTTAGATATTATAATATATTTTATAAAAATAAATATATTTTATTACTCGTTTTTAGGATTTTTGTAATATTTATCAAACCAAACCTGACCAACCTCTTTAGAAGCATCTTCGACAGATAATTCATTTTTAATAATTTTATTTCTCATATTTAAAAAATATTCTAAACTTGCATAATCAAATCCTTCTTCTTTTGTAACCATAGCATATAACATAGGATATCTCTCTTCAAAAAATAATAAACCCTCTATTGAAGATTTCATAGAATTTAATAATTCTTCGTGAGAAGAAAAAGAGTTTTTCTTTTCTGTCATATATAACATAACTTCTTGGACTAAATTTTTTATATCATTTGACTCCATCCCATCTTTTATAAAATTAGCGACTTTTCTTTTTTTCGAACCATTATTAGTATTACTCATTTTAATTTAATAATTAAAATTTATCTTTATATAATAATATCTATTTAATATAATAGAATAATGATAAAAGGATTAGAATATGCCGTATTAGATAATGACGAAGTATATGCTCCTCCACAGCAAAAAAATGCGGGTTTATATACTGGAGATGTCTTATTTGATAAAAAACCTTGGGGTAATAGTTATAAAATGCCTCCTGTCGAACCTGATGCAGTAGCATACGCTTCGCAATTTTATGCTAGTCATCACATACCTTCTGGTAACAGACCAGGTAATAATAGTGTAAATAGTAGCAAATATAAAAAATATACAGTGAATAATGGAATAGAAAATAATTATAATTTTAGCTGCTACGACGCAAATCAAAGTTTTCACGATGTTCCAGATGTATCTGTCCTGTCGTAACATAAGAATATTACCTAAGTCATATATTGAATATAAAACTACTAATAAAGCAGTAAAATTATTAAATTATTTTTTAATAGAAAATAATATATATTATCTAAATATATATTAACCAATGCCTTTTAAAACTTTGACTAAGAATCTAATTATAGAATCATTATCGCCTAAAAAAACTTCGCCATTATCGCCTAAAAACACTTCATCACTATCGCCTAAAAAAACTTCATCATTATCGCCTAAAAACACTTCACCACTATCGCCTAAAAATCTTTCTTCTGTTCCTACACAGGAAGATATAGATAAATATATAAATAATAAATTACTAAATATAAAACGCAATAAAAATGCTATTATTATGGTTGGAGGCCCAGGTAGTGGAAAAACTTCAGGGATAAAAATTGTATTAGATATAACTAAAAAAAAATTAGATGATTATGTAATAGTAAGTCCCGACGATGTTTTAGAGAATTTTTTTTATTCAGACAGAACAAAATATAGTGAAGCAAATAAAATTAATAATCAATTATATGATAATGCTTTGAAAAATAATTATAACATTATATTTGATAGAACAGGAACTAATTTTGAAGATTATTATACTACTGTTATATCTAGAATAAAAGATCACGGTTATAATGTTGTTTTATGCGTTGTCTATAATAATTATACTAATGCAAAAAATAGAATAGAAGAAAGAATTGCTAAAACCGGAAGAGCAGTTAATGAAGATTATGCAAAAAAATCGTATAGAGATTTGACATTTAATATACCAAAATATTTAAAATTAAATTGTCAAAAAATTGATGAAATTTTTTGTTTTGACAATACATCTTCAAGTATTGAATTAATTTATAGATCTAAATGTATAAATAATGAAACTATAGTTTCTATAAATAATTTAATATAAATCTCTTACAGATGTATAAAATAGGTTAGTTAAAAAACAAAAACTCTTCATTATTTATATGTTATATGATAATTATAATAAATCTTATAAAGTAAAAATGAGATAATAATATACATTATGTAAAAATATAGATATACATACTTTTATACAATATGTTCATCAATTTCA
>Ga0315906_10000648_pt1 | contig 54416 bp, 52 predicted proteins | sample LakEriMetagenome_4_FD_203526 | JGI IMG/M metagenome (GOLD analysis project Ga0315906, IMG submission 203526) | Freshwater fungal communities from buoy surface, Lake Erie, Ohio, United States - Buoy 2 MA122 | ecosystem: Environmental > Aquatic > Freshwater > Lake > Lake biofilm | place: USA...
TTGCCCTACCTCGCCACCATCACCACCAGTGACCGTCCCTGCACTGTGTAGCTGGTGTTCTCGCCGCCCAGGCACGCAGCTGCGCCCAGGTCAACCTGCTGCGGCCCTTCGGCCCACGCTGCGGTGTCGGTCACACGGCACCAGCTGCCTGCGGCCGGGCCCGTCCAAGGCAGCGCAAAGGTGCGTGCGCCCGGTTCGCCGTTGTAGAGCACCAGCACCACGTCGCCGCCGTACTCGCTGCCATCGTACCGCCATGCCAGCGTGCGGTTGTGGCCACCGGCGTCGGGTGCGGCGGGCGTGGCTTGCCACCAGCTGCCGTCGGGTGAGTTCGTGCGGTAGCTCTTGTCGGGGCCAAACCAGTCCAGAGCGGCCATGAAGTTGCCGTTGGTGTCCGTCGTCGCGTAGAAGTGCTCGGGACGCAGCGCGGATTGGCTGCGCCGGAACTGGATCATGCCTTTGGCGAAGGCTAGGAAATCCTGCTGCGAGCCATCGAGGTTCCAGTTCAGCCAGTTGCCACTGGCATCCACGTTGTACGGGTTGTTGTTGCAGTTCAGGCTGCGCAGAAACTCGTCGCCGGCGTTGAAAATAGGCACGCCCGCCGACAGCATCAGCAGCGCAAAGCCGGTGCGCGCCTGCTGGCGCTGGAGCGAGCCCACGCTGCCGTTATCCCACGAATCCTCGTCAATCGTGCCACCGTCCGAAGGACCCATGGGCCAAGCCTGGGCGATGTTCTGCCCATTGCACGAGAACACGTCCTTCAGCGTGAAGCCGTCGTGCACGTTGAGGAAGTTGACCGAGTACCACGGGCGGTCACGACCGTCGCCGGTGTCACCGAAGAGATCAGCGGAACCCGCGACCCGCGACGCTATACGCCCGCGCGTGGCATCGGCGTCCTTCACGCCGTACTTGTTCTGCGCGCGCCGGAACACGTCGCGCCAGCCGCCGTTCCACTCGCTGAAGCCCGTTGGCATCTGGCCGAGCTGGTAGCCCTGGCCACCGGGGGCCAGGCCCCAAGGCTCGCCGCTGAGGGTCACGCCAGGAAAGGCCGCCACCACCTTGGCCATCGCGGTGCTGGCGCTTTGACGGTCAAACCAGAAGCGTTGCGTCTGGCCGGAGTTGGTATCGTTGTCGTAGGTGTTGACCAGCGCGATGCCGAGATCGAAGCGAAAGCCGTCGATTCCCAACACGTTGCGCTGGTAGCGCAGCGAATCGAGGATCAGACCCTGCACCCGCGGGTGGCGAGTGTTCATGGTGTTGCCGGTGCCGGTAATGTCGTAGTACCACGCGCGGTCGGTAGTGGTGTTGGGTGCGCGCGTGAGCAGGTAGTAGGCGTTATTGTCCAGCCCGCGGAAGCTGAACATGCTGGCACGCGAGGGGTCGGTGGGGCTCCAGGTGCCGCCTTCGGCGGTGTGGTTGTAGACCACGTCGGTCATCACCTTGATGCCCGCGTCGTGGAAGCTGCGCACCATGGTCGCGAACTCCCGCGTGGGCCCGCCCAGACTGCGGTCGCAGGCGTAGCGACGGTCGGGGGCGAAGAAGTTGATCGTCATGTAGCCCCAGTAGTTGTCACCGCGCGTGGTGGTCGAAGACCGCTGCGTGGTGGCATGGTCGAGGTCGTTGGCTTCGTTATCGGTCTCGTGCGTGGGCAGGAACTCGATGGCGGTGACGCCCAGTTGCTGCAGGTAAGGAATGGTGGCTACCGCGCCAGCATAGGTACCGCGACACGTGCCCACGTCTGCATCGCCCATGGTGAGGCCGCGCACGTGAGCTTCGTAGATCACGTCATCCTTCTGCGCGCGCACCGGCCGCGTGGCCACGGTACCGCCGGCCAGCTGCGCAAACCCCTGGCCGAAGGGCATTGCGACAATGCCCTTGGGAGCTCGCGGCCCGCTATCGCGGTTGCGGTCGGTGCTGCCGCTGGCGTAAAGAGTGCTGTCGGTGTTGGGCGGCGAGACGGCCGCGCTCAGGTAGTCATGGCTGACCTCCAGTGCATACGGGTCGAGCAGCAGCTTGTTGGGGTTGAAGCGGTTGCCCGCCGTGTCCACGTCGCGGAGGAAGCCGGCACCCGAACCCGGCGTCCAGCGCGACGAGTACGGCCAGTTAGGGCCCCAGGCGCGGTAGCCGTAGTAGACATTGGTGAAAAGCTTGGCCGGGTTGGCGGGGTCGATATCAAAGCCGAAGCTGCGCAGGGTCTTGACCGGCACAGTGACCCGCCAAACATCGGAGCCGCTGGGGCGCGTGAGTGTGTATCGCGCCACGGGGGTGGCTCCCACAGCTTGACGATAGACGTACACCTCGACGCGGGTGGCCGCCTTTGAATACACACGAAAGCTTACCGAGATGCCGTCGGCGCTTACCTGACCGCCGAGCTGGTCGGCACCACCCGGGGCGCCAAGCTGGGCCAGCGCCGGCGTGACCGCAGCCGCCAACCACAACAGCGCGGCAACTGCCACAGTCGCGAGCGCACGCGGAATCCACCGAGCCAATCTCATTGAGAAACCTTTCGGCCATGATTGCGAGGAGGATAAACCATCGGTTTGTTGGCTCACAGGTCGGCGGTCTCGCGTGCCCGGCATTTGCTGTTGGGGTCGCAAAACCACCGTGGACTCGGTCGCGGTTACACCGTGGCTTCGGCCACAAGGCGGCCTTTGCCCGCACGAAACGCAGCTCCCCGTCCGAGCGCGGCGCGTACACGCCGTTCAGGCACAGTTATGATCCTTGAGCCATCGCACGAGGCGCCTCTAGTATCGAGGTGCAGCGTAGCCTCACCTTATTCAGAGGCACACGCAGCCATACACCCATCCAGCCCGAGCCCGGAGTCCGTCCCATGAAGCTTGTCCCCCTGATGACCTACTACGCCAATCTCGCGCACGCCCTGCCAGTAGGCAGTGCGATGTATGGCAACCGACTCATTGTTGAAGTGGACGGCGGTGAATTCGAGGGGCCGCGCCTCAAGGGGGTTATCCGCAAGGCCGGATGCGCCGACTGGCTCACGCTGGCGGAAGACTATGGTCATCTGGATGTACGCGCGACGTTCGAAACCCATGACGGCGCGTACATCTATGTTGAGTACATCGGCAAGCTGGAGCTTACGCCCAGAGTGCAGGCTGCGCTTGCAGGCAACGGCACCACGGAATTTGGCGAAAGTTATTTCGTGACTACGCCGCGCATGCAAACCGGGAGCCCGCAATACCAGTGGGTGAACAACATCATTTGCGTAGCCGAGGGAAAGATCAGCGCTGGAAGGGTTGAGTATCGTGTTTTTCAGGTGATGAACGACTGACCCTTGAGGGTGCTCCGCGATCGTTATCGCGCTTGAAAGCGGGATGCCACGCATTGCAGACGGGTCTTTGAGACAAGTGTTGGTGACTGGGAATCACCCTAGCGGTAGCGGGCGACAGGGGACAACCTCTCTCAACAGTTTTTGTGAAGATGATCACGCTTCCGGGGATTCGACCTGCCGTTGGCGGTGCGTTCGGATGCCCCTGCGCGGAGGGCTCATCTCTGGAACCCGACGAAGATGGCGCCCTCGATCGCGCCCTGATCGTTGATGAGCGGCGCGTAATGAGTGTCATAGTTCCGGCCGAAAAGAGCCATCTCTCCGTGGTAGGAACGCTTCTGCATCAAGGCCTGATAACTCGGGTTGCCGCGATCGAGCTTGGTGTTCAGCGCCGGTTTGCCTTCATGTGTCAGAAGGGTAGTCTCGGTGCGGATGAAGTCCTGCCCGTCGAACCTGAAGACAGTAACCGACGTCATTCGGCTCCGGGCATTGATAACGTGGATCGTCATCATGACGCTCACTGCCAGTGCGATCACGAAGACCGCTGAGAAGATCTGCAGGACAGTCTGGTAGGACCCGGTGGCTTCATAGAGGCGGGCAACAATTTGTGGCCCGAACACCCCGGCCATCGCCCAAGATGTAAGCAGATAGCCATGAATCGCCCCGAGTTCCTTGGTGCCGAATAGATCACCGATGTAGGCCGGCAACGTGGCGAAACCGCCGCCGTAACAGCTGAGGATGAGATACAGCACGACCTGAAACAGGATGACGCTGCGAATGTCCGGCAAGATCCAGAAGGCGGCGATCTGCAACGCGAAGAAAATGGTGTAGGCGTTGGTACGGCCCAGGTAATCGGAAAACGATGCCCAGCCAAGGCGACCAAGTCCGTTGAAAATGGACATCAGGCCCACGACCCCGGCCGCTTGCGCAGGTGTCAAGCCGATGCTCTCCTGAGCCAGCGGCGAAGCAGCATAAATAATGCCGATACCGCAGGAGATGTTGATGAACATCATGACCCACAGCCCGTAGAACGGCAGAGTCTTGGCTGATTCGTTCGCGGTGAGCTGCATCAGGTCCGGGATAATCTTCTTCTTACCCGATTCGACCGCCGCCTTCATGCTATCCGGCATCCATCCTTTGGGCGGGCGCGTGATGTACTTTGCAGCTCCGAACATGACAAGCAGGTAGGCGATGCCTGCAAACAGGAAAGCGGCCGAAATTCCAGAAGCGATCGCGCTCTTGAACTTTGGCGTATCCCTCAACTCCCAGAATAGCGCCAGTTCGCCGCGGTTCAGCGCAGTATTCAAATCGGGAACGATTGAGCGGGCATCCTCCGCCTGTCGCTTCGGCAACAAGTCGAGGACATGGGCGGTGGTCCCGGCTTTGACCGCATCCAGCAAATCACCCATTCCATAAGTGTCGGCGGACTGTTTATGGTCGTGAATCGCCCTCAGGATCTTATGCGCCGCGTTGTAGCTGGCCATACCGGCGCGGTAATGCGCCTCGGGCAGGTCCAGCTTTCCGGCCGCCACATCGGACATGATGTGGTTATAGACCGGCCCACCGATGGCCGCTCCAAAACCAAAGCCCATGATGGCCAGGCCAGTGGCCATCCCGCGGCGATCCGGAAACCACTTCACCAAGGTCGAAACCGGCGTGATGTAGCCAATGCCGAGCCCGATGCCACCCAGCACCCCATAGCCCAGCCAAAGAATTTGAATGACGCCGAGCTTCACGCCCAGGCTGGCCACCATCAAGCCGCTGCCCCAGAACACCGCTGCAACGATGCCCGATCTGCTGGGGCCGTTCCGCTCGACGAATCGGCCCATGACCGCGGCCGACATGCCGAGGAAAAAGATTGCGAGACTGAAGGTGACGGCGATGTCGCTCTTCGACCAGCCGAAGGCGCTTTCGAGGGGGAGGTTGAAGACACTCCAGGCGTAGACCGACCCAATGGAGATATGAATTCCCACGGCCGACAGGGCAATAAGCCATCGATTCTTCATGGGTCCTCCCTTTCACCCTGAGGGAAGAGATCACGCCCTCAAGCGCTGTAAAAGCAGGGTCTGCGATGGTGCCGGCCGGTTTGCACAGGCTGATGCGTGTATCTCCGGTGGTAGTCTAGTCGGTTCACGACTGGAGCGCATCACCCGCGGAGCGGCTGCGGGCGCATGCGCAACAGATTCCATTGCCGCAGCACCAAGCCTTGGACCACAGACGATTGCGCAAGGGTCCGGAGATTCACGCGCGACAGCAGGTGACCTGCCCCACGACGATGCGGTAGGTTAGGCTGACAATAACTCTGGTCCACAGCCAGGCTTGGGTCCTGAGCGGCGCGGCGTCGCACTGAAACATGTGGAGGCTGGAGTGAAACGAGCGCTGATTGCAAGACACTACCTTGACGCACTCGACCTGCCGGCACTGCCACCTGCGCTCCCGTACCTGAATGATCTGATCCAGCGCCACATCGCGCGGTTGCCGTTCTGCAGTATCGGTCCCCGACTGGGTCTCGACCTGCCGCTTGAACTGCCCGCGCTCTTTGACCGCATCGTGGAACAGCGGCGCGGAGGCTATTGTTTCGAGCATAACGGGCTCTTCTTCGCGATGCTTGCGGAGCTGGGGTTCGATGTGCAACTGCTGCTGGCGCGCGTCATCTACAACCGCAATGTCCATCCGGGTCTGACTCACAGGATAACGCTGGTCAAGGTGCGGGCAGAGAGGTACATCGCCGATGTCGGCTTTGGTCCGATGGGGCCGCGTGGCGCTGTTGGCATGTCTGGTGAGCCCGAGGTCCGGGGAGGTCAGTCCTACCGCGTGCACGAAGCGCAGAACGGTGAGTGGCACGTGCAGTTGATGAAAGACAGTGACTGGTTTTCGCTCTACCGCTTTGAACTTCTTCGCTACGGCGAGGCCGATTGCGAGCTCGGGCACTTTTTCTCCCACCGACACCCGGATGCCGTGTTCGTGAACAATCTGGTTGCATCGCGGATCTTGGACGGTGAGGTGAGGTCGCTTCGAAACCGCGAATACCGGGTTCTTCGCCCTGCAGGAGATCAGGCGCAACCCATCGGGAGCCCCCAGCAACTACACGCAATTCTTTCGAAAGAATTCGACCTCGCGGTGACTGCCGCCGAAAGCCGTATCCTGTTTGAAAAGCTGGCCTGAATCGGGCTCTGCAAGCCTCGAGGATGAGGACTCAACCGCCTGCACGTCGTGATGGAGAATCGCCGGCAAAAGCGCCGTGGATGTTTTTGATCCCGGCAGCCTACTATCAACAGCGTCACGCAGAGGAGCAAATTGCACATTGGGATCGCAACTTCGCGATGATCGATGGCGGTGTATTCAGCGCCGAAGATCTTTTCATCTCGGAACAGATTCAAATCGGCGCGGCTTCCGGCGCAAATGACACATTCGTGTTTGGCCGGCAGGAGCATCATCTGCGGCGTTTTCACGAGAATGTCCGCGCGATGATTGAAGGCAGCGACCAGGAACGCCCCGGTGCTGAGAACCGCCATCGCTTCCCGGCCCTATGATTTATGTGTGACCCCCATCACACTGCCGCCGCTGGCTGGAGCCGGATCACTGCCCAAGCAGATACAGTCCAAGTGGGGGGATAACCTGTCCCCAAGTTGGACCGCATGAAGATTTTTTAGAAAACCGGGGGGATTATGATTGGCAGGAATCGAAGGCTCGCGCTGACAGCGCTGTTTATGGGGTTGGTCAGCTTGACGTCGGCTGTCTGGGCAGACAGCGAAAAGTCTCGCTGCAGCAACGCCACTCTGAAGGGTACGTACTCGTTCGCCGTCCAAGGGGCAATCTCAACTGCGCCTGGCACCTTCGTCCCCGAGGCCTACATAGGCTTCACCACCTATGATGGCCTCGGTAACATCTGGTTGCGGAAAACGTCCTCCGTCGAGGGGGTCTGGTCGGCACGGGCGGCGGTCGGGACTTACTCTATTGGCAACGACTGCATCGGGCTGGCGACTTATCCTGGCTCGGGGATATTCCAGTATTTCGTCGCGCCTGATGGACGCAGCCTGACGTTCGTGAAAGTCGCAAGCTACATCAACAATGAATTCGTCGATTCACCGGACCGTCTGAGTTCGACTGCAATCCGGGTGTCAAAGAAAGCACTGGTGCAACCATCGCCTGGTTACGCCCCAGTTGACTTCAGTAAACACTGAGAAAAGCAGCGACACTGGCAGCGCTGCTGCCAGTGTGTTTGTGGCCACCGGCATCGTAACCATCCAAGCACCCTCGGCCAGTCCCTTTTTGCCTTGAAGGGTGATCCATCGCTTCTGCGCCGTTCGGACCATGGGCCGTGATAATAGGCCTTGCCGCTGCCGAAGCTTGAGTGGCACCGGCCAGCATCGCGCACCCTACCTGCTTCAAAAATGCCCGCCGCGCCAACAGGTTCCGGGGGGGCTGTACCTCACACGTCGAAATCAGTGTAGACAGCGGCTACGATGGTCCTCCTACCAGGAGGACACCCATGCCGGTTTGGTTGCTGAAGTTCGATGAGCGCCTTCCGCTGCGCTACTTCTTTTGGCTCGCCAGCGCAGTGGGCCTGCTGTTGGGCCTTTTCGCATGGAGTGCGTTTGGCAGCGACAGCGGCGCCGTAGCCGCACTACTGTGCGGCGCACTTACCATCACCGGCCTGCATGACGTGCTGCAGAAATCACACGCAGTGCTGCGCAATTACCCGGTGATCGGCCACCTGCGCTTCCTGATGGAGTTCATCCGCCCGGAGATCCGCCAGTACTTCCTGGAAAGCGACCAAGAGGCCACGCCGTTCTCCAGGCAGCAGCGCTCGCTGGTGTACCAGCGCGCCAAGGGTGACCCGGACAAACGACCGTTCGGTACCCAGATCAATGTGAGCGCCGCCGGCCACGAGTGGCTCAATCAATCAATTGCGCCTACCGAACTGGCCTCGCAGGATTTCCGCGTCGATATCGGCAGTGCTGCGTCGTGCACGCAGCCCTACAGTGCCAGCGTGTTCAACATCTCGGCCATGAGCTTCGGTTCACTCAGCGCCCAGGCGATCCTTGCCCTGAACGCGGGCGCACGGCGCGGTGGCTTTGCCCACGATACGGGCGAGGGCTCGGTGAGCCGCCACCATCGCGTGCATGGCGGCGACCTGATCTGGGAGGTAGGCTCAGGCTACTTCGGCTGTCGCGATGACGATGGCCGTTTCGACGAGGATCGCTTTGCCAAGACGGCGTGCGATCCGCAGATAAAACTGATCGAGGTGAAGCTCAGCCAGGGCGCGAAGCCAGGCCACGGCGGCGTGCTGCCCGGTGCGAAAGTCACGCCCGAGATTGCCGAGGCGCGCGGCGTGGCGCCCTGGACGGAATGCAACTCGCCAGCCCGACACAGAGCCTTCGACTCACCGATTGGCCTGCTGCAGTTCGTCGAGCGCCTGCGGCGTCTCTCCGGGGGCAAGCCCACCGGTTTCAAGTTGTGCATCGGCCACCCCTGGGAATGGTTTGGCATCGCCAAGGCGATGCTGGAGACCGGGCTGCTGCCGGATTTCATCGTGGTGGACGGTGCCGAGGGGGGTACTGGGGCGGCGCCGCTGGAATTCGCCGATCACGTGGGCGCACCGCTGCAGGAGGGACTGCTGCTGGTACACAACACCTTGCAAGGCCTCGGCCTGCGGGACAAGGTGCGCATCGGCTGCGCCGGCAAGGTGATCAGCGCCTTCGACATTGCGCGGGCCATGGCGCTGGGCGCCGACTGGTGCAACAGCGCGCGCGGTTTCATGTTTGCCCTGGGCTGCATCCAGTCCCAGCAATGCCACACCGGGCACTGCCCCACCGGCGTGGCCACGCAGGACGCCCGACGCCAGAGGGCGCTGGCGGTGCCCGACAAGGCAGAGCGGGTGTTCCGCTTCCACCACAACACGCTGCATGCGCTAAAAGAGCTGGTGCAGGCCGTCGGCTTGCAGCATCCCCGGGAGATCACTGCCGCCCATATCGTACGGCGCACCTCGGGCAGTGAGGTGCGGCTGCTGGCACATCTGGTTCCACAGGTTGCCCCCGGTGCGTTGCTGGCGGCGCAGAACGGCGAGGCGGACTGGCCGCACAACGTGTTTAGGCTTTACTGGCCCGCTGCGCGCAGTGACAGCTTCCGGCTGCTGCATCCAGAATAGCTGACGTGATCCGTCATGTTTCAAGTACCTTGGCCATGCGTATTTGCCAGCCGCTGCCACTCGCCCGCCAGCGTGCCACTACTTCCGGGGGCAAACGTAAGCTGATGGGCGCCTTCGGATTCTCGATCGGAGGGCGACCGAAAGGCTTGCCTCCGCGCTTGAGCACTGCGCGTGCAAGTATTTCGTCCGTGAGCACTGGAAGACCCGTATCTGGCTCGGTCGAAGTACGGCGTGTACCTGCGGACTTCTCGCGCATTTCACTTCCTCATTGAAATGATGTGGCGTGCTTGGCCCCGCGTGGTATCGGTCACCATCACACGGCTTCCATCGGCTCACAGATAAACACCGGGATGTCGCGACCGGTACGCCGTTGATAGAGATCGAAATCCTTGTAGTGCTGACAGCACAGCGGCCAGACCGCTGCTTTTTCCTCCGCTGATGCGCGTCGCGCGAGCAAGGTCCTGCGTTGATTCTTCCAGGTCACCTCGATGCGCGGGTTGGCGACCAGATTGTGATACCAAGCGGGATGTCGCGGGGCACCCGCGAAGGACGCCACGAGAATCACCCCGTCACGGTAGGGAACGTACATCAGCGGGATTTCCATCTCTCGTCTGCTGCGTGCCCCTACCATTCTCACCAGGCAGATGTCTCCACCACCGAAGCGACCCCCAAGTCCACCAGCGCTCATCCGATATAGCGCGGTGTGGATGGCGGACATCCAGCGCGCGAGGGGTTTCAACAGCGCTAACTGCCATTCTGTGATGGGGCGGGGGGTACTCATGAGATGTCCTCTGCTTCGAGGTATCACCAGCCCCGACGACCAGAGCTGGGGTTGAACGCGCGCCAAAGCCGACTTCGGTCATTCGACCGACAAGACGTTGGCTGCCTGTGGGGTACTCATGCGTTGACCTTCCCAGACTCCGCACTGGCCCCGCATCCCTCCGCCGCTTCCCCGCCTCCGGCTGCCAAGTCGCAAGACCGTACGGGGTGCAGCGAGCCGTCCCCGTCTCTGCCGCATTAACAATTTGTCATGTGACCGCAAGCCGCGCTTCATGCGGGATCCGGCAGCATGAGCACCGTCAATGTCCCCAAAGGAGACGACGATGCCGCTGCTGCAGGTCCGCGTTGCGGAACGCCAGGACGCACCATGAACAAGTCTCCCACGACTGCACATCACCCGACAACGAAGCAGTCCATGCTGATAACGGGCGCGAGCTCGGGGATCGGCTGGGCTACCGCCTTGGCCGCCGCGGGCGCCGGCTGGAACGTGATCGCCTGTGGGCGAGACCCTGTCAGGCTTGCCGAGCTGGCCGCGACACATCCGAACATCAAGACCCGTGCTTTCGATTTGACCGATCTCGAGGCCTGTCGCTCACATCTGAACGGGCTGAACCCCGATGTGGCAATCCTCAATGCCGGTCATTGCGAATACGTGGACATGGAAGCATTCGACCCCGAACTGTTTCATCGCGTCTTCCAGGCCAACTTCTTTTCTGCCGTGAACACGGTCGACGCGCTGCTGCCCGGGCTGCGGCCGGGCACACAGCTGGTGATAGTCGACAGTCTCGCTCGTCTGCTGCCCTTCACACGCAGTGAAGCCTATGGCGCCAGCAAGGCCGCGCTGTTCTATTTTGCCAAGAGTCTGGAAGTGGACCTCTACCCCAAGGGGGTCATCGTACAGACGGTGTCACCCGGCTTTGTCAGGACACCGCTAACCGACCGCAACCGTTTCCACATGCCCCTGCTTATGGAGCCCGAGGATGCAGCCATTGCCATTCTGGCGCGGGTCCGCAGTCGGGAGCGTACCGGGTTCTTTCCCAGCGCATTTGCCAGCGTCATCCGGCTACTGGCATGCCTTCCCCATTCCTGCCAGGCAGCCCTCTGTCGGGCTCTGGCCAGTCGCGAGAGGGGGGGCGCATGAGCCTCGCCCAACGCAACCTCTGGATCAACTTCGTCTGGTATCAGTCTTTGTGGCTTACCGCAGTGGCGGGCGGTCCCAAGATTATCGCCGCGCTCCTTCTGCTGCTCGTTGCACACCTGCTGTGGGTGGAGTGCTGGCGCAGTGAGCTTGGCCTCATGCTGGGCTGCGCCTTGCCCGGCTGCTTCGTGGACAGCTTGCTGGCCCATCTGGGGGTGTTCGTCTTCAGCCCGGCGCCGGCTCTGATGCCGATCCCGTTGTGGCTGATTGCAATCTGGTTGGGCTTTGCGGGCACCTTGCGTGGCAGCCTGAGCTGGCTGAGCGGCCGCCCGTTGCTGATGGCGATTCTTGCTGGGATCGGAGCGCCGCTCGCATACCTCGGCGCCGCACGTCTCGGAGCGGTCAGCTTCCCCCTCGGCATGTACCGAACCAGCGTGATAGTCGGCGCCGTCTGGATCGGTCTCTCACCCTGGCTGTGCTGGATGACCAGTCAGGCCCGTATCTGGCAGGCAGAACGTCAGGCCGCCCGTAACGCCCACTCAAAGGAAGATGTTGATCATGTCCGCTAGCCACTTTCGAACCGTCGTGGTCCTGCTGGTGCTCGCCGCATTGCTGCCGTCGGCCGGCCCGGTACGGGCGGAAACGGTAGCCACATCACCCCTGGCAGGGTTGGAACTCGTCGGGAAGGCGAGATTCCAGGTACTGATCTGGAAAGTGTTCGACGCCCGGCTTTACAGCCCCTCGGGGACCTGGCGGGACACTCCACCTTTCGCGCTTTCGTTGACCTACCTCCGCAATCTGCAGGGTGAGCGCATTGCCGAGCGCTCGGTGAGCGAAATACGCGACCAAGGCTTCAAGGACGAGCTGACCCTCGCACGCTGGTATGAAATGTTGCGTGACCTGATTCCGGATGTAGGGGCCAATGACGAAATCATCGGTGTGGCAGAAGCATCCGGTGCGACCCGGTTCTATTTCAATCGGCAGCCGATTGGCAGCATCGCCGAGCCGGCGTTCACCGAGCATTTCTTCGCAATCTGGCTCGGGGCGGGCTCGTCTGCCCCGGATTTGCGTCAGTCCCTGATTGGAGATTCAAGATGAGAACTGTTGTATTGATGCTGGCCGTGACGGTTGCCACTGGCTGTGCCACAAGACTGACTGGCTCGGACTATCAGGCATTGGAGCCGCAGTTTGACCTGTTCAGGTTTTTCAATGGTGATGTCGTCGCTTATGGAGTGGTCCAGAACCACCGCGGAGCGGTGGTGCAACAATTCAAGGTCGATATCCGCGGTAGCGTGGATGGCAACCGGCTCACACTGGACGAGCAGTTCACGTACAACCTGGGGAGCGGTATCCGCGAGCGTGTCTGGTCCATAGAAAGAATGAGTGACGGGTCCTATCGCGGTCGGGCCGGCGACGTGCTCGCTGATGCCACGGGCAGGGCATTTGGCAACGCTTTCCAGTTCGAATACCAGATGGATCTGCCCGTAGGCGATGATGAGGTGCGGGTGCGCTTCAATGATTGGATTTGGGCACTGGACGAGCGGCATATTATCAACCGCTCTTACATACAGAAGTTCGGTCTCGACGTGGCTGAGGTCACGTTGTTCATGCGACGCAAGTCTCCGTTGGATTCCCCCGACGCCGGCCCGCCATGACAGCCGAAGCTGCCGGAATCCGGCCTCAACCGCCGCTGCCTGGCAATCTCACCGTGACACGGAGCCCGGAGACGCCGGACCCGGCTTCCTCCAAGGTGACGCTACCCCCATGTCGCCGGATGATGGCTGCAGCCAGCGGAAGCCCCAGCCCGTTGCCGGGCAATGAACGGCTGGCGTCGAGGCGACCGAAGCGCTGCAGTGCGCGCTCACGTTGCTCCGGCGGAATGCCAGGTCCGGTGTCCAGAACCTCCAGCGCCGCCAATTCCCCGTGCCTGACATTCCTGACCGTGATGGTGCCGCCTGCAGGAGTGAACTTCACCGCGTTGTCGAGCAGATTCGCCACCGCCTGACAAAGCAGATCGGCATCGCCCGTCACCACGCTGCTTGTCGAATTGGAAGGGCTGTGCACCAGGACCTGGCCCTTCTCGCGCGCCAATGGCTCATACAAGTCGATCATGTCGCGGGTCAGTGTCTCCAGACAGATCTCGCTGCTCGCCATCGGCGCCTTGCCTGCCTCGATAGCGCTGATGCGCAGCAAGCTGCTAAAAATTCGCAGAAGCCCGTCGACTTCTTCCACCAGCGCCTCGCCGGCCTGCCCTGATACCAATGTGGTGATGCTCGCCCGCAAGCGGGTGAGAGGCGTGCGCAAGTCGTGGGCGATGCTGTCAGTCACCGACTGGATGCCATCGACCCTGGCCTCGAGCTCCTCCAGCATGCGATTCAGGATGCGAGACAGCTTGGACAAATCATCCCAAGTGCTGTCCACCTGCAGTCGCTCGCCGAGGTTTCCGGTCGCAATGATGCGCTCCGTCGTGGCAGCAATCCGCGTGAAGCGGCTGGTAACGTAATAGGCCACCCCGAAGCTCAAGGCACAAATCACCAGGAGGATGATGATCATCGCCCACCCGAAAGCTTCGGCAACCCACTGGGCGATCTGGAGATCATCGACATCACGCCCCACGATCAGCTGGGACCCGTCGCTGAGGGTGTGCACCTTCGCCATCACATCAAAGTGCTCGCTACCCAGTCGGGCACTCGCAGGACGGTCAGGCAGCAGTCCGTGCTCGATCTCAAACAAGAGGGTGCCTTCGTTCAATCGCTCAAAGCGGTCAGGCCACTCCGGGATGTTGCCTTCGAGCCAAGTTCCTTTCTCGTCACGGTAGCCGTAGAAGTAGTCATCGTTGTGGGCCATGGCGTTGCGCAGAAGCTCCTCCACGCCGGAACGGCCAGCCAATCGCTCTACCATCTGAAAGGATCTTATCTCGGCGCGGATTGCCTCCTCCGGCTCCCGCAACAGGGCGTTGTCACTGGCAATTACCAGCCAATACGAGACGAAGAACACACCCAGCGACACCAGGACCGCGAGTAGCATGCCGACCTGGTAACTTGAACTGTGCAGCAGATTCTGGCGTATACCCATCAGTCTCCTGCCGCGAGGCGATAACCCGCACCTCGGACGGTGTGGATAAGGGGCCGATCGAATCCACGATCTATCTTTTGCCGCAACCGACTGATGTGCACGTCAATGACATTGGTCTGAGGATCAAAATTGTAGTGCCAGAGATTCTCCAGCAGCAGGGTGCGAGTCACCACCTGCTTTTGGTGTCGCATAAGGTACTCGAGGAGCGAGAATTCCCGCGGGTTCAGGTCGATCGCGCGACCAGCCCTCGTCACACGTCGCGCGAGCAGATCCATCTGCAAATCATGGCAGACCAGCGTTGTTATCCCGGAGGCCGCCGCGTTGTTGCGAGTGGCCAATATCTCCAATCGCGCCAGCAACTCCTCGAACGCGAACGGCTTGACCAGATAATCATTGGCTCCGGATCTGAGTCCACGCACCCGATCGTCCACCTGGCCGCGGGCGGACAACATCAGCACCGGCGTGGTGCTGTCACCTGCCCGCAGTGCATGCAGCACCCTCATACCATCCACTTCGGGCAGCATCCAGTCGAGCACCATGGCGTCGTACTGTTCGGTAGTGGCCAAGAAAAGGCCATCTCGACCGTTGCTGGCTGTGTCTACGGTGTGCCCCGCCTCCCGCAAGCCTTTCTCTATGTAGGCCCGCAGCTGGGCATCGTCCTCGATTACAAGGCACCGCATGTCTATGGTCTCCACCCTTCCTGCAGCGGTCAGTTTACCCCTTCGCCTTACGTGCCGAGAACAGGACCTCGCTCCAAAAAAAAGACGGGCGCGACACAGGAGGGGAATGCCGCGCCCGTCGAGGCGCTCACAGGAGCGAGGGGACCTCTAGGCTGGCAAACAGCGTGTAGAACAGCACACCCCACATCACGAGGGAGGTGAGGCCAAGGGCAAAGGCAAAGCGCAGCGCCTGCTTCTCCTCACGCGCACTGCGTTCCTGTGGAGTAGCCGGTCTTTCAACGTTTATCGGTGCCACCGGGCGCAGTTCTCCCTGCCGGCGAGGGGCTTCGAAGAACACGGCCGACAGTTGTGCCGGGCTGGTGGCGGCAAGCTCAGGGGTGCATATATTCATGGTCAAATCCTTGATTTCCCGGATCCGCCGCAGGCTGCGGCGGCTCATGGGAAGCAAGTCTGGACCGATGGATTAGATTGTTGAAATGGATATTAAGAACGGACTATATTTGTTTCATGAATTTGCGTCGTCTCGACCTCAATCTCCTCGTGATCTTCGATGCCCTCATGACCGAGCGTAATGTGACGCGCGCGGCGCAACGTGTTGGGCTCTCTCAACCAGCCGTCAGCAACGCGCTCTCGCGCCTGCGTCATTACCTCAAGGACGAACTGTTCGTGCGCAGCGTCGACGGCATGCACCCCACGCCACGCGCGCTCGAGCTCGCTGGCGACGTACACAGTGCTCTCACCGCGATCGAGGTCGCACTCGACCCCGTGGATTTTGACCCGGCCACCGCTGTACGCACCTTCACCATCGACGCCAACGACTACACCGCGACGACAGCTATCGTGCCGTTGATGCAGTGTCTGGCTACTGAAGCGCCCGGAATCGACGTTCGTATATTGCCGCCGAATGGACGCGCACTCGAACGCATCGACTCCGGCGAAGCGCATTTCGTAATCGGCGCTTACGGGGACCTCCCCGAGCGTTTTGGCGTGGAACAACTCGATGACAATATGTTCGTGGTCATGATGCGCGCTGATCATCCACTTGCGCAGGGGCCGTTCGATATCCAGCGTTTTGCCGAGGCGCGACACTTGCTCATCACACCGCGTGGCGATCCGGTCGGTTTTGTCGACGTAGCGCTCGCCGAACTCGGCATCTCCCGCCGTATCGGACTTACCGTAAACCAGTTCTCGGTGGCGCCGGCCGCGGTTGCCAACAGCGACATGGTGGTAACCCTGCCCAAACGCATCGCGGACTTCTATGCCCCTCTGTTTGGCCTTGCCATGCGGCCATCGCCCTTCACGACACCACCGCAGTACCGCTCACTCGACCTCGTTTGGCACAAACGTCTCGGCCATCATCCTGCTTATGTCTGGTTTCGCGAACGACTCAAATGCGTGATCGTCGACACAACCGCGAAGCTCTTTGAGGATGTCGATCGCAAGCTCGCGGCGCGGCCGAAAGCGCCGCGCAAGGCGCGCACAAGGGGGAAGGCACCCGTACGCTGACAGATGGCAAGAGGAGCCTGCCCCCGGAGGATGGCGGCGGTAGCAGGCGTGCCCTGAGAGTTTCGCATCACTCCTGAGAGGCAGGTACCAGCAGCAGGCTTGCCAGCAAGCGAAGGTCCGCCGCTTCGCTGTCTATGAAGCGCCTCTTCAGCGCTCGGAGCAGGGCGCCGCCATTCGTTTCGCGCCAGAACCAGTCCAGCAATGACCGGCTTGATGCGGCCCCCGGTTGTGCGGTGGCTGCTTCCATGTAGTACGCCTTGAGATCTTCGGCTGCAAGCCGGATGCTGTCTGCACGGACATCCTGCGGTTTGCCGGGATCAAGCGCCGTAATCAGCAGGTCGAGCGCTTCCCCGAACGGCATTCCACTGGCGCCGACGGTGGTTCTCCCGCGAGCAGTGAGAGCACGCGTGTACCACGGCTGCAAAAGTGCGACTTCCTGGCGGAGTGCATTGATCAGCTCCGGCTCTGTGCCCTGCGTCACCGCAGGTGGTCGGAACTGGACGGGGCAGCTCCAGGCCGAATCTTCAGCCGTGATCCCATCCGTCTCATCAGGATAGTCCTCAAGTATCGGGCCGCTTGGAGCCTCCAGCAGGCGCAAGGCAAGCTCCAGCACCCGGGTCTGAGTTTCCGAAGCGCCGGGTGGTCCAAATGGCCTGCCCAGTTCGAAGGGCACCCACAGCGCCCGCGGTGGGCGCATCCGCGCCGTGTGCTCACGAATCAGGCTGATCAACGTGGTTGGTATCCCCGCTGCCTCGAAGACATGTGCAAGCCCGCTCACGGCGCGCGTACACAAGGGTCATACAGGGGCGAGCAGCAGCGCATCAACTCCGTCACGCTGAAGAAGCGGGACCAGCGCCAGGGCAGCGGGCTCCATTGCCTCCGGCGCCGTGGCGCCCATGAAGGAATAGTGATAACTCGCAACCGAACCGATGACACCCCGCCCCGCGAGCTCACGCAGGCGCTCCAACGGGAACACCACGTTCAGATCCTGCTGAAAGCCCGTGCGATCAAAGTTGGTCGAGATGTGGCTCATTACGATCTCTGCCGCAGGTAACTCACCGTCAAGCACCCGGTATGCGCTTTCGCCGAGCGCAAAACCGGGCTCACCGCGTTGCTGAAGCCCGGCTGTGGAAATGATGGCAACCCGCCGCTCTGCAAGCGGTGGTCCACCCGTCCAAGGTGTTGATTCCGGTGTCGCGCACTCGAGCCCTACCAGGTACTCGGCAAGCGAAGGAGGAAGGTCGGTCAATCTGGCCATATATCACTCCAGTCGTGTTGTCAGGAACAGGGCTGCGCGCTGTCGCAGGCGTAAGGGTTCACGCGAGAGGCACCGTGGAGCCCTGCCTCAGGTGGTTTTTCCGGACTGCTGGTTTCCCAGCTGGCTCGAAGGCAGGTCAGGGCGAGTTCCATCCCTAGGGGCTTATGCACCACACTCTGCCTTGCCTCAGATCCAGATGCCGACCATTTCTCTGGACCGGCCGGTCCTGAATTACTAAAATTTTTTTTCAGCGCAGGGCCTTGAGCGCGAGATGAACCATCTGCTCCAGGCTCTTGCGCGGCATGCCGACCTTCACCATTGCCCGCACACCGCTGATAGTCGTCATCACGAAACGCGCCAGCGAAGACGCGTCTTCTGTGGCGGATATCTCGCCGTCGCGCTGGGCACGGTGGATCGCGGCCTCGAAGATCTCAAGCATCCTTCGGGTGCCTCGGGATACCTCCTTCGCGACTTGTCTGTCTCGTCCGGCAAATTCGGTGGCAGTGTTGATCATCAGACAGCCTCGGCGAGGGCCCTTGACACCCGCCTCAGCGGCGACCTCCATGAGCAATTCCTGAAGGAACCTGAGGCCGCTTGTACTGGCTGCGAGACGCGCGGCTATCAGGCTTGAGGTAGTGTCACGGTAGTAGCCGAGGCAGCGTTCGAAAAGAGAGTGTTTGCTTCCAAAAGCCTGGTAAAGGCTGCTCTTGGATAGACCCGTCGCCTCCAGCAGATCCTGCAACGAAGTGCTTTCGTAGCCCTTTACCCAGAACACCGCCGTCGCTTCAGCGAGTGCTGTCTCGGGATCGAATTGCAATGGGCGTCCGGCCGGCATAGAGTGATTATGGACCTTACGGTCCTTTTTTCAATCCCCGGGGCATCAAGCGATTCGCTTCGCCTTGTTCCGGATCACCACAGGAGGAGTCTTGATGAGCTTGTACAGTGACAGCGAACTCCCGGTGCGGCCCGCACTGGAGGTCGCACATGGCACAACGCTCGCGTCGTTTGCAGGTCCCGGCAGTTGGTATACCGCCGCCGAACGCTGCGAGATAGTGCGGGAGGCGCGACAAGCCCGCACTTCCGCAGGCCTGCAGGATGACGGCGGCGACGAGCCGGCTTATGCGGACCTCAGCCCGGTAGCAAGGCGCGTTGCGCGACGGGTTGCCATCTCGGTCGACACACTGACACGGGATTTCATGGAAGAGGCCTTGGCCGATGGACTCTCAGTAGACGAGTACGTGGAAGTGGTCGGCGTCGTATCCCGGGCCGTGAATGTCGATCTTTTTGCGCGCGGTCTCGGCCTGCCGGTCCGCCCGCTGCCCCTACCGACCGACCAGGCACCCGTGCGGCTGCGTCCCTCGACAGCCTGTGACGAAGGCGCCTGGGTGCCCACCGTGCCCGGTGGCAGCCGCGGCGGTGAGGAAGCGCGCCGCATCTATGGTTCAGCCGACCCGCAAGCCGCACCATTCATCTACCGCGCGTTGAGCCTGTGTCCAGACGAGGCGGCCGGGCTCGTGGCGTTGGGGGCTGCGCAGTACCTCGAAATCAAGGACTTCATGGACCTCGATTTCACTTACGAGCCCACCTTGTCACGGCCTCAATACGAGCTGCTGGCAGCCAGGGTGTCCGCTCTTCACCAGTGCTTCTACTGAACCACTTCGCATACGTGGATGCTCCGTGCGAGCGTCGAGCATGCAGGTGGCCGGGTAGACTTGAGAGCGCTGGTCGACCGGTCGGTGGACAGTGGCGTTGCGCATGGTGGGGCCTTGCTTACCTTTGCCGATGCCGCCACCGGAACGGATCCCGTTGCGTTGAAATCCGCACGGGCAGACTTGCAGCGTGCGCTTTCACCCGGCGCGTTGGTGCAAGCGGCTGCCATCGTCGCCAACTTTGCGATGAATGACCGTGCAGCGAACGCGCTTGGCATAGTGCTGGAAGCGATGTTTGTGCGCGGGAGCGCCGATTTCCGCCAGACACTCGGCATCGACCGTTATCCATCAGCGCGCAATACCCTGAGGGACTGAATGACCGGGGAGACTCCTTGCATTGGGGAGTTTCCCCGACTCCTCGAGGGGCCGTCAGTTTTGTTGCGGACAGGGATATTTGTGGATATCTGAGACAGTTTCCCCTTTTTCGCTGCCTCGTGCATACACGGCGAAAGCTTTAACTCGTCGCGCTTGATTCGCGTTCCAGCTTTGCTGCTGGAATAGGGTAACTGTCACCAATTTTCGTCACTCATTTTCTGGCAGCGGGGTGGCGGCCGGTGTGCAGGGGCACTTTTCCCGGGATCCGCCGCCCCCAACGAAATCGTCAGAACTTCAGGGACGCGCCGTCTTCAGGAATTTCCACCCGGTCCTGAATGCCTTGTGCCATCACGAATTTCCTCAACTCGGCGCGGCCCAGTGCCATGTGGTTGATGGCGTCCAGATGCACGGCCACGACAGTCGCTGTCGGTATCGTCTGCGCAGCACGGAGCACGTCGTCCTTACCCATGATGATAGCGCCATCAAAACCGGTGAGCTTGGCGTAGCCCGCATTCAGTACGATCACAGACGGTTTGTAATCCGTGAGTGTCTTATCGACCTCGTCTCTCCATATGGTGTCGCCAGCGAGATAAACGGTGCCATAACCTGGTGCTTCGAACACCACTCCCATAGCCTCGCCGAGCAAGCCTGCCAGTGGCTGGGTGGCATACATCTCGTCGGTACCGTGCTGGCCACCCGTCTTGCTCAGGATCACACCACCGAATTCAACGTGATGCCCGAGCACGCGCACGTCGGTAAAACCTTGCTTGCGAATGATCGCGGCGTCGGCATCATGCTGAACGAACAGCGGCAATCCTTTGGGTATCGCTGCCTGCGCGGCGTCGTCCCAATGATCGAGGTGCGTGTGGGTCACGATCACCGCGTCAACGCCTGCGACAACGTCCTCAGCGGGCATTGGCAATTCCACCAACGGATTGCGCAACTCGCTGCGGTAGGTATTTGCGAAGCCCGGGTAGGTCCCCTTTTTCGACAGCATCGGATCGATGAGGAAGGTCGTCTGGCCGAAAGTGATTCGTGCGGTTGCGTTGCGGATCTGCTGCAACTCGAGTCGCGCAGTGGGTGCGGCGGTCCTCGTCGCCTGGTCTTCGGCGTGAGCGACAGTTGTGGCGAGGACGGTAAGCGCGAGCAAGGTGGGGAGAAATCTGGTTTGCATGTGGATGAACCTGTCTGTCGGAGGCAATCGGGCAGCCATTCTGCGTCTGTGCTCACGAGGGGAACAGCGACCCGAATGCCATTCTTGGATAGAATCGGGCCAACCTTGGCTACCGCCTCGCCGCGGCCTCCAGCTGGCAAGCCCGCTAAGCACCGCTCACGGTCGAGTGCCTTGGCGGTTACCGGTCGGAAATGGGCCGGTTTCACATAGTAGGCAGGCTGTGACCCGAAACCCGAGGTGATTGCACCATGTCCGATGTTGAACTTTCCGCGCCTCGGCAGCGGGTTGTCATTCTGGCCTTTGATGGTGTGAGCCTGTTCCATCTGTCCGTTCCGGGCATGGTGCTCGGTACGGTCAACTTCGAGATTGGATCAACACGCTACGATATCGATTACTGCGCCTGCAAGCCGGGTTCACTCCGAAGCGATTTGGGCGTCGTGATTGAAGTGCCGGATGGCTTGGAGGCGATGACACGGGCAGATCTGATCATCATTCCCGCCTGGGGAGATCCGGAATTACCTGCTCCCGTCGATTTGACGAATGCGTTGCGGCAGGCCCATGCACGAGGCGCCATGATTGTCGGTTTATGCTTGGGTGCATTCGTACTTGGCGACGCTGGCCTGCTCGATGGCCGAGAGGCCACGACGCACTGGATAGCGCGCGAGGCCTTCACAAGGCGCTTTCCCCTCAGTCGCTTCCGCCCGGATGTTCTGTATGTGGCCGACGGCAACATCATCACTTCTGCAGGAACGGTAGCCGCCGTCGACTGTTGCCTGAATCTGGTACGGCAGCGTCATGGCGCCGAAGCGGCAAACCGCTCGGCCAGGCTGCTCGTCACTCCACCGCACAGACAGGGCGGGCAGGCACAGTACATCGATCAGCCCATGCCGCAACTCCCGAACGAGAGCCGCCTGCCGGGGGTGCTCGAGTGGGCCCGCCAGCATCTGGACGAAACACTGACGCTGGATATGCTCGCCGATATTGCATGCATGAGCCGCCGCACGTTTACACGGCGCTTCCGGGACATCACGGGCACGACCTTCATCAAATGGCTCAATGCTGAGCGAGTCGCCAAAGCGCAACAGTTGTTGGAGACCACGGACATGCCTATCGAGTCCATCGTCTCAGAGGTCGGTTTTGGTACACCTTTGTCTATGCGTCAGCAGTTCTCCTCCCTGTTGGGTACGTCTCCATCAAGCTACCGCCGTGCCTTCTGTACGCGGTTGGTGGAGCGGGAGAATTCCAGGCAATCCCGCCGCCGCCACCACTGATGACACCCCAGACATTTATTGCTCCGCCTCGCAGCCTTGCTGCCTCGCAGGACGGCGTGAGGACGCCCCAGGGCTCTACTGCCAAGAAGAAAGCACATGGCAAGGCATACAAGAGCCGATGCATAATCGGGCGTGGGGGTTGAGACTTTTCGCAAGATGCATTGGCATGTCGCATCCCGAGGATGCGGCGGACTTGCCGCGAACAGCCGCGAGGCAAATCATCTGCCCTCGTCATGACTCCCGGGTCGCGCCCCTTGAACCGGAATATCCGAGCGGATTGGGAGAAGTCCATGGCAAGTCTTGAAATCATCACCGAACTCGAAGGCGCGACGGCACGCCTCGTCCTCTCCGGCAGGCTCGACGCTTCCTCGGCGGAAGCGCTGAGCGCCGCGATCCCCGTGGACCCCGCGCTGCAGATGCTTACCCTGGATCTCGGCTCCTGTACCTACGTCTCAAGCATGGGGATCCGCGTGATCCTGACTCAGCACAAGGCGTTGTTGCCCCGGGGTGGACGGTTGCAACTGGTCAACGTGCAGCCGGAGATCAGGCGGGTCTTCGAGCTCTCGGGCCTGACGCAACTGGTGACCGTGAGGGAGAAGGCGCGTGAGATCTCTCTCGAGGGTCTCCAGTATCTGGCCGAGGGCGTATTTGGTGAGGTCTTCCGGATCGACGACGAAACCATCGTCAAACTCTATCGCAAGGGGGTTGATCCCGCGGTCGTCGAGAAGGAGAAAGTGTTTTCACGCGCTGCCTTTGTGGCCGGGATCCCCACCGCAATTTCCTACGACATCGTTTCCAGCGGCGATCGTCTCGGCATTGCTTACGAGATGCTCGGCGCGGACTCGCTTGCGGCGCTCATGCGCCGCGAGCCCGAACGGATGAGCGACCACGCCCGCCTGATGGCGCAACTGGCGCGCACGATCCACTCGACGGAAGCCGATCCTGCGGTGTTTCCGAATATGAAAGCCGCTGCATTCGGTTGGCTCGACACGATGGCGCCGCTACTCGAACCAGCCGACGTCGCGCTGCTGCAAACCAAAATCGAAGCCATTCCGGACGAGACGACGTGCGTTCACTTTGATCTGCATGGCGGCAACGTCATGGTGGTGAATGGCGAGGCGGTGGTGATCGACATGGGCGATTTCTCGCACGGCAGCCATTACTTCGACCTCGGGCTGACCACCATGATTTACTGGCCGTTGGTCGGCATCTGCGAGCGCGTGACCAAGCTGTCAAACGAGCTGGGTGCGGTCTTTCTGGAGCATTTCCTCGACCATTATTTTGCAGACCAGCCCGTTGAGGAGCGCGAGAGATTCGAGCAGGACCGCCCGTTTTTTGCATCACTCCGCCTCCTGCATTCCATCCCCCTCCTGGAGGCGGTACCTGAATTTCGCGAGCAAATCCTGGGGGTACTCCGCAACACGCTGATCCCGATGATGCGGGCGGGCCGTTGACGCCAGCGGCCTGATAAAGCCCGCACGCAAGGTTTGACCGCCGGCCTTGGCGCCAGGAACGGCGAGCAGTCGAGTCACGAACGGAGGCCACTCTTGCGCCCGGGCCGCCTGTACCAGGTCGTATGTGCATGCGCAGAAGGGGAGGCAGCTTCTGCGCTGTCCTCGCGCAGAGAAGAGCCCGTATCATCCACGGCACCACCATGGAGCCTTCCTATGAAAACCTTGATGCGTCGGGTTGTTCTGATCCTTGGCTTTGCCTTGTGGGGCATGCCTCTCAGCGGGTCTTCGGCAGCCAGTCCGGAAATGGTGGTCGGGGTAATGGCGCCGCTGTCGGGAGCACTTTCCGAATATGGACAGGCGGTGAGAAACGGCATCGATCTCGCAGGCAGGGATTTCCCCGAGATTGCGTCGAACTGCCGCTTCGATTTCAGGGATTCCCAATACTTCCAGCCCGAGAGCGCAGTGGCGCACGCCCACCAGCTCGCGGCAGAAGGTGTCCGGATCATCTATAACTGGGGCGAGCTCACTTCCAGCGCGGTGGCGCCGCTCGCTGATTCCCTGAAGGTCTTTATGTTTGCTTGGACAGCGAATCCCGAACTCTCAAGGCAGTCTTCGCATCTCCTCCGATTTCAGAGCAGCGCGACCGACTATGCGCAGACACTGGCCAACGAACTGCGGAAAGCCGGCTATCGCCGAGTGGGGATTCTGCATACCGACAATGCGTGGAACAACCTGATATTGGCTGCCCTCGAGCAGGTGAGCTCACCAGATCTGACCATCATCAAAGTGGCGAAGTTTGCACCGCCTGATACCGAATTCGGCGCAGCCGTGGAAAAGCTCAAAGGCTTGCAGTTGGACGTGGTCGGGGTCTTTCTCGTCGCCGGGCAGATTTCTTACGCTTATAGGGCGCTGAACGATCAGAACGTCGGATTACCCACTTTCGGCACCGATTTCCTGGACAGCATGCTGGAGGTATGGAAAGCAGGACCGGCAATGGACGGTGCGTTTTTTGCGGCCAACCGGGTATCCGACCCCTTCACCGAAAAATACCGTCGTGCCTTTGGAGGCGATACCCAGATCTCGCACTCCGCCAACGGCTATGAATTTGCGAGATTCCTGTGTCGTGACCTGCCCCGCAAAAAGCCTGGATTTACGCCGGAAGAAATCTTCACACTGGTCGAGGGATTGCACGGGGAAGGAGCGCTAGGGCCATACCGGTACGTCAATACGGATGGCGATCGGCACATAAATTTCCCGTTCTTCATTCGCCGGATTGTGGGTCAGTCGATCGTCACGGATACCGAGTAGAAGAGCGAGGCAGGCTCAGGTCGACGCCACCTTGACCTGCCCCTCTCACCGAGGGATCTCGCACGTCAAATCTTTCGAGCGACATGGTGAACCCTTAGGATTCCAACGTCATCCGCACGTTGATGGTCATGGCGCTCATGAATGTGACACGTTGGTTGGTGTTTTATTACAAAGCATTATCCTCCCCACAATCCCGGCATCAAGGCCGTGAGCGTGAAAGACTCAGGATCTCTACACTGAAATCTCTGAGGCCTCATCCAGAGAAGTGCGAATCTCCACGCCCGCCGCAGCCATTTCTTCCAGCGCTGCAGCGGTTGTCTCGGGAGCAACACCGGCGCATAGCGGCAACAGGAGACGAACCCCAAATCCAGCCTTGCGGCCATCGAGTGCCGTGGCACGGTTGCAGTGATCGGTGGCAATGCCAACAACATCGAGGTGAGTGATGCCACGTGCCCTCAGGTAGTCGGTCAGCGATTCACCGCCGTCAGTCACGCCTTCGAAGCCACTGTAGGCGGCGGTGTAGTTCCCCTTGGACACGATCACATCGATCTGTTTGGCGAATTCAACCGACGAATCGAGACCGGGGTGAAAGGCTGCGCCAGCAGTATCCGCCACGCAGTGCGCCGGCCAGGTGTTGACGTAGTCGGGTTGCGCGGCAAAGTGGGCGCCAGGGTCGATATGCCAATCGCGAGTGGCGATAACCACGGAGTAATCAATGCGGTGCTCCCGCAGGTAGGTGGATACCCCTTTGGCCACCGCGGCGCCTCCTGCGACGGCCAGGGACCCACCCTCGCAGAAGTCGTTCTGTACATCCACTATCACCAAAGCCCTACCCATCCGTTGTCCCCCGAGTTGACCAACAGTCTGCGCACACTAACGCGTGATGCAAGAAAGGTCACAGGTTGAACTGGATTTCGAGGAAGCCGGAACTCAGATCGCGCAAGTTGCCGAAGAAGGAGTCGGGCTCACCCCGATACAAATCCCCACCAAAAGTCAGGGAGATGCGGTCGGTAACCGCGTAGCGCAGCCGCGACCTCAAGAGCAGGTCACCCCGGTTGAACCAGGTGACGCCAGTGATTTCGGCCTCCAGCGTGTCGTTCCACCACTTGCGTGACACGCGCACGGTGGTGCCTGCCTGCTCCGCATCGCGCTGGTTGGAAAGCAGCGCCTGGCGCAGCGCCAGTTCGCTCAACCCTACGCCAGCCACCAGTGGATTCTCCCAGGCCACCACCCGCCGATAGAGCATCTGGACGTTGACATTGAGGTTGTCGAGAAACGTGCGGTCCCCGCCTGCCACGAGGTAAATGAAGGAATTTCGGACGAAGGGGTCGTTTCCATCATGATCTCCGGTGCGGCTGACCGCGAGTTCTGCCCGCAGACCGTACCGACCCAGCGTGCCAGCCGCATCGAGGCCCAGCATCTGGAGTCGGGTATGCTCGAGCCCTACCACAGCACCCGAAGGCCCGAGGGCCTCCGGCCGCAGATCCGGCTGGCGTTCGTAGCCATCGAAAAACGACACCGCCCAGTCCACCCGCTCGCCGGTGCGCTCTGCCCGCAGGGCCCATTGTCCTGCCGCGTCCGAGGGGTCACGCGCCACAAAGCTCACTCCAGGTACGCTCGGCAGTGGCAGGGTGGTCGCGCGAAATTCCGGGAGCCAGAAGGCTGATATGCGGAGTGCATCGAAGTTCAGGGTCACCCGGGCGCTGCCCATGCCGGTCTTCTGGTCATCATCCAGCGGGGTCAGCAAAGTGAAATCACGCGCAGGAAGCACGTCGGTGGGATTCAACGAGTCCGCCCTCCCCCACACGATGAGCTGGCGACCCACGGAAACATCCCAGGGCCCGATGGAGCCCGCCACATAGGCCTCGCGCGCTTCCAGTTTGCCGTCCCGACCACTGAGGGCACTGTCGCTGCGCACCCATGCATCCAGCACGGCCTTGCCGCGCTCACCCAGTGCAGCCTTGCCGTAAAACCAGGCGCTGGCAGCATTCACCCCCGAGTCGCCATCCTGGCTTCGCGAACGGCTCCATACCGAGCCCCGGAGGGACAGCGCAGCCTGGTCAAGGTAGACCGCCTCCGCAGCGTCGTTCACCAGACCTCCAAGAGTTGCGTGCAGACCAGCGAAGGACTCCTTCGCCGCCAGATTGCCACTCACCAGCAGGAGCGATGCCGCGGTGACTGCGGCGGCTCCGATCCGGCTGGATTGTCCGCTCCTGATGATGACTAGCGCTCCAGAGCGCGAGCCGTGAAGCTGTCTTCGCTGACCCCCTGATTGACTTCGTAGCGGTCAAACTCGATGAGTGTGCGGCGGTCCTCCTGAACGTTCCTGGCTTCGAGCTTCATCGCCACCCACCTGCCTTGCGCCGGATCCACGTTGCGGTGGTCACTCAGCAGAATGACCTTGAGCAAGGCTCCGGCGAGGTCGTACGACTCGGCGCGCACGGCTGCGAAGTTGTCCTTGCGAATCCATCCCACCCGCTTGGAATAACCGCTGTCATCCCGCACCTGTGGAGTCTTCGGCACCGACTCCATCACCCAGCAGTCGAAGCCATCGACGTTCTCTTCTCGCGTGATGCTGTGTACCCAGTCGGAGACCCGGTAACCAATCACATCTCCGTAAGAGAAGTCAGTGCCCACGAAGCTGTCCTTCTTGTTGGAGGACACCAACCGCCTCACCTTCTTCAGCGCGGGAAGATAGATCCAGATGTCATCATCACTGCCGGGTTCACTGTTCTCGACAGTGAGGATGATCGTACCGCGCACGTCCGCGGGTGAGATGAAACGCACCAGGGTTCGATTGTCGAGTGAACCCGCCTTGAGCTTGGAGCGCCCTTGTGTCTTGCGCACTCGCTCCTGCCCGCTGGGCGAGATCAGCCGGAAGGTCGCCTCGGTCACCGAGTCGGAAACCTTGCCCACGGCGAAGTTTCGAGTTGCGATCTCCTCCGCTGTGAGGGTTTGTGCTCGGGTACTGGTCACTGGTGCCATCGCGGCGCCCACGGCAAGCAACAGCATGAGCACTGCAGGCTTGCTTGCGTCCGGTGCCGTCCGGGTAGCGCCAGCCCCAAAAACGAATCGCGGCTTGAAGCGAAACACCACCGCAGGCAATAGGGTGAGCGCTGTGACGGAACTCACGAGCATGGCTGTGGCCACGAGGAACCCCATGTAGAAGTGAACCCAGAAGCCCCAGGAGAGCATCAGCAGCCCGAAGCCACCCGCCACCGCGGTGGACACGAACATCACCGCCTTGCCGGCGGAGCGAAAAGCGCGCTCAAGTGCCTCGTCGACATTGCTGTCCCGCCCCAACTCCTCGCGCATGCGGTAGATGAGATAGATACCGTAGTCGGCACCTATGCCCACCGCCATGGCAGACACCAGCGCCGTGCCAATCTGCAAGGGGATACCAAGCAGACCCATGATGCCGAAATTCACCAGCACGGCTGCAATGACAGGCATAAGAACCACCAGGCCTGCGCTTACCGACCTGAAGACCAGGCTTGTGATGAGCAGAACTGCGGCCATGATCTGCAGAATGTTCAGGACTTTGTCCTGAACGATGGACTCCGTGAGCGCCACAGTGGCTGTAGTACCCCCTCCCACCATGACATCCACCTCCGGACCAAAGCCCTCGCGTGCCAGCGCTCTTACACGCTGAATCAACTCTTGCGAGTACGCCGTTCCATCGGTCTTCACGAAAACGGTGATGAGTCCATTGCGGTAAAGAGTGTCCACGTAACTGTCGAAGTCCGAGGGGTCGCCGGACGCGGAGTAAAGGAAAAGATATTGGGCGATCAGATCGGCGCTATCGGGGATGAGGTCGAAAGCAGGATCGTCGTTGTTCATCGCACGATGCATGCGCCGCACGAAATCCGCGATAGACAGGCTCTTTCCAACCAGTGGATCTTGGGCGAGTTTGTCCTGTAGAGCCTGCATCGATCTCAACACTGCTGGCTGCTTCAGCGCATCGTCCTTGCGGCCTTGTACGAGGACGTAGAGCGTGTTTGTCCCGCCCATGCGTTCATTCAGGCGGGTATCTTCGACTTTGGCTGACACGCTGCCGTAGAAATATTCCTTCTGGGAATTGTCCACACGCACCTGACTGGCTCCGGCAACGGCGAGCACGGCAATCAATGCGGCCACTGCAAAGACACGCCCTGGCCGGTCATGGGAGAGTCGAAATGCCCGTTCGGTCATCCGGCTCCATACCGTTGGCATGCGCTCGCGTTCCAGCTCGCGTGGCCCTGGCGCAGGCAGGCTCGCGCGCAGAGCCGGGATAAGCGTGAGTTCCAGCACCAGAGCACTGGCAATCCCCGCGGCGGTGAAAAGGCCGAAGACCTGAATCGACTTGATCTCGAACACCACCAGCGAGGCAAAGCCTGCGATGGCCACCCCGCCGGCCGCCAACATGACCGGCCCTACCCGCTCCAGGGAGCGCACGACTGCGGCCCTGCTGCGTTCGCGTGGGAACATCTGCGGATGTTCCGTCTCCAGGGCTGCGTATTCCTCGTAGTATCGCTTCAGGATCTGTACCGCATGGCCGGCGGCAATCGCGAGAATGAGAATGGGTGTTGCGGCGTTGAAGGTATCAAAGGGCTGGCCCGCCAGACCGAGCGTCCCCAACGCCCACACGACCGCGAGCAAGGCGGTGACCAGCGGAAGCACCAGTGCCTGGACGGTACGAAATGCCTCGTAGTGGATGAGGCCGATGACCAGCACCGCCAGCGGAAACAAGAAGGACATGCGCGCGGAAAACTTTTCCAGGAGGGCGAGAAACACCGGCGTCCCTCCCACGTCGATCTGGATGGACGGATGAGTGTGCCGCTTCACTACTTCACGCACCTGGCTTTCGATGGCGGTGAAGCCTCCGGGGATTTCCCTGAACTCCGCCACCACCTGTGCCGTCCGTCCATCACGGGAGACAAGCAGATCCGTGTAAACAGGATTGCTTGCCAGCGCGGCACGCAGCTCCAGCGGATCCTGCGGCCCGCGACCGAGCAGCGGCCGCACCACCATGCCTTCCTCGTTGCCGGTGATGCTCTTGGCCTTGCGCGCCGCGATGCTGTTCACGTTCGCGCGCACCACACCTTGCAGCGCGAGTACGTCATCCGTGATGGCTCGCACCCGCTCGGCCACGCCATCCTCGTAGACGGTTCCTCGTATTGCGTGCACGCCGATCACGACCGTGAAGCGATTGCCGAACAACGCTTCGATCCGATTCGTGGTTGAAATCAGAGGGTGGCTCTGGGGAAGGATGTCATCCGGGTCGACGATGATGGACAAATCCCGGGTCTGCGCAGCAAGTGCGACCGTGGCCAGCGCCACAAGCAGCATGACGGCACCGCGAAAACGCACCACCGTGCGCAGGTAACGTTCGAGCATGGCCCCCTCCCCGCCCCTTGGGGCAGCTTAAGTTGACATCGTCTACATTGAGGAAGGATTGTGCTGAGTGTATGTTGTCATTGTCAACATAGAGGCGCGAGGGCGTTCTTGCCAACGCTGGCGTCAGGCTTGAGACTCTTCGCTCCGGATTGCGCCTCCATGCCGCCAGCCAAAACGCCCCCCTCCGACCGCACCTCCCGTGTGACCAAGGCGCACGCTGCGCCGTATCACCACGGCAATCTCCGCGAGGCACTCCTTGAGGCGGGACTTGCGCTGCTGCGCGAGCACGGTGCCGAATCTCTCGGGCTTCGTGAGCTGGCCCGCAAGGCTGGAGTGAGTCGCACCGCGCCCTACAGGCACTTCGAAAGCAAGAAGGCGCTTGTCGCTGCGATTGCAGAGCAGGGCTTCCTGAAACTTCAGGCCTATCAGGACGAGGCGAAGCGCACTCACCCTACCGATGTGGAACTCTGGTTCCTCGAGAGTGCGCGCCAGTACATTCGCTTCGCCGTGGACCACCCAGAACATCTCAAGGTGATGTTTGGCCCCCGCAACATGCATGCCCCTGGCCACAGCGACCTCCCCTCGCACGCGGTCGGTAAAGCCACTTTCGCCCGTCTGGTGGACCTGGTGACGGCGGCGCAGGTGGCCGGGTTGGTACGCGTCGGTGATCCAGTGGAGATCTCTGTTTCGGTGTGGTCCGTGCTGCACGGCTTTTCCATGTTGCTGGTGCATGGTCGACTGAGTGCCCTGGGCTTGGGGCCGGCGCGTCTCGAAGCCCTCACCGAGCAGGCTGCGCGCGATGCACTTGCTGCAGTGAGGGCAGTCCCTGGTGGGACCGCATCCGGGTGAAACCCGGTGCGCCGGACATCAGAACCTGAGGCCGATACCAAAGCTCGCGGACCATGGCTCGTAATCAGCACGGAGTCGGCCGGCTGTCGCGCCTTCTCCGTCCATGGTCACTTCACCTGCGTTCAAGTGGCGTAGTCCGGCATCGACGAACCACCTTTCGCCCAACTCGTATCGTGCTCCGAGCAGAAACTGTACGCCCCAGTCGTCGCCGCTATAGGAAACTTCCTGTCCGCCCTGCTCGAAATCGAGATCGACCTCGGTGAGTTTGGCGACGCCCACCCCGACGTAAGTGCGAATATTCTCCCGCCCGAACAAGTTGAACGAGTAGATACCGTTGAGCGCGACGGTCGTTGAGGCAAAGTTCCCTTCAGGCAGGGATGTGCCATCGGAAAAAGTGGTGCCGTCATGGTCCGCCGATTGGTAAATGAATTCCGCCTCAGCCCGAAAGTTGCGACTGAAGGCGCGTCCCACCGCCGCACCAGACAGGAGGCCAGTGCTCAGATCAACCTCGCTGGAACGCGTTGCCCCGGCACCCGAGAAACTCGCTGATTGGTCCGACATGAAGTTGGCACCGGCATTGAGGGTGGCATACCAATGTGCTTCATCTGCGGCAGCCGCCACACTCGGCCCTCCGACAGCCAAGGCGAGCAGCAGAGCGGCTTTGAGTCGACGTGTCATCACTTCATTCCTCCAGTTATTGCGATATGCGGAAGGCATCGTGCCAGCCAACATGTGAAGGCGAAGTGAAGGACGCGTCTAACTCACTCGGAATCCGACGGACCCCGGAGCGCAGGACGGACGGATCAAGCGGGACGTAGAATGCTGCGCGAGGCCGGGAAGCGAATCTCGACCCGGGTGCCGACACCCGGGTGGCTGTCGATTGCCACCGACCACCCGAAACGATCAGACAATCGGCGCACGATGGTGAGCCCCACCCCGTGCCCTCCGCGTCTGTCCGAATCCCCCCGGACAAAAGGCTGGTACATCGCGTTGAGTTGTTCGGGCGCAATACCGACACCGGTGTCGCGAATCACCACCGATTCCGCCCCGATTTCGACGGTGACTACGCCGACATCGGTGTATGAGAAAGCGTTGCGCAGCAGGTTCCCGAGCAGCACCGGCAGGACTTTCTCAGGCGCATCGACATACAGATCATGCGTGGCGATAACCCTTGAATGAATGGGCTTTCCTGCCGCAACCAGACGTGCCCGTTCGATCTCCTCGGACACCGCCTCGTTGACACAGGCTTCCTCCAACTGCAGCCCGGTCTGGGACTCACGTGCGAGCAGCAGGAAAGCACTGGTCAGTTCCTCCATGTCACGGGCCGCCCGCACGATGCGGGCGAGGGAGCGCCGTCCAGCCTCACCAATTGCGGGGTCTGCCTCGAGGACACCAGCCGCGACCAGGATGACCGTCAGGGGACTGCGCAGCTCATGGCTGGCGTCGCGGGTGAAGTCGCGCTCACGGGTCACGAACTCGTTCAGACGCTGGGCGTACCGCGCGAGCGCATCGGCAAGCTCTCTCACTTCATCGTCCGCATCACGTGGCAGTCGCGTTGGATCAAGCTGGGCAGGATCGGGGACGGCAGGATCCAGTCCCCGAACGGCTCTCGCCAGCGCGATCACGGGGGAAAATGCACGGCGGGAGGCTCGGAACACAAACCAGTTCGACAGGTAGAGCACCAGCAGAACCATGGCGAGAGGCAGCAGGCCAAAAACGGTAGCCAATCGCCCAACCCCACTCTGGTCGAAGACCAGATAAAGTCGCTGTCCGTTGTGTTCCGTGACGCAGACCACTACTTCAACGCCATCCATGGTGAGTTCGTGGTAACCCGTGGCCAGGCCTGACAGGGGTGGTGGCGCGTGGTCGAGATAGCCGGTGAGGTTCAGGGTGGCCGGCAGCGGGAAAGTTGCATCCTTGCTCCGTTGCGACCAGAAATGCGCCGCCTCCTCGCTCAGAGCCTGGCGGACCAAGAGACCTTCGAGCAGAAAGCTGGCAAGAAACACTCCAACCACGGCAGCGATGGCGATAAACGCCGCCTGCAGCAGGAAAGTACGCCCCAAGCGCGCACGCAGGCCCCTAGCAGCCATCGTCCGCAGCGAGCCTGTAGCCTGCGCCCGGGATCGTGTGCAACAGCTTGCGTGGAAAAGGCTTGTCGATCACTTTGCGCAGCGTGTACAGGTGGCTGCGCAGGGTATCACTGTCCGGCAGCAGGTCGCCCCACACCTCGCGCTCCAGCTGCTGCCGTGTCACCACTCTTGGCGAGGCACGCATCAGCACGGTGAGCAGTTTCAGGCAGATCGGCGTCAGTGTCAGCGCTTGTCCCGCGCGCGTCACCTGCAGTGTGGCTGCGTCCAGCGCAAGATCCCCCACGGCATAGGCCTCCCTCGCCACTGCCCCGCGATGGCGGCGGCGAAGCGCGCGGATGCGCGCTTCGAGTTCCAGAACCTCGAATGGCTTGACGAGATAATCGTCCGCTCCAGCCCCGAGACCGGTGATCTTGTCGTCCAGGGTGTCGCGAGCGGTCAGCATCAGCACGGGGGTGTCAATGCGAGCCTCTTCGCGAAGCTTGCGACACACTGCAAGGCCATCTAGACCGGGCAACATGACGTCAAGCACGATTACGTCATAGGAGTTTGTCACCGCAAGGTGAAGTCCGGTAATCCCATCTGCCGCATAGTCGACCACGCAGCCCCGGTGCTCGAGAAAGTCGACGACGGCGCCAGCTATATCCCGGTGGTCCTCAATCAACAGAACGGTAGGCTCTTTCGTTTCATCCGTCATGGTGCCCCTTTCGCAGTATGGCCGGCAGATGAGTTGGAAGGGAGGGTCGGAACTTCATTCACGCCGGCTCGCGGCAGACCCGCTCTCCGTTCCTGAAGTCGCACGATCTTGGGACCGCGCTTGTGAAGCCGACGTGAAGACGATGACGTGGGCAAGTCGAGCAGGCCCATCCCCGGTCGCTTGCAGCCGGCGGCTGGCCACTGCATGCTCAACCCACCATCCATGCAATCGGGGGAATCCCATGGCGCTCGCAGCAGGCAATCTTCCTCTCGGCATGGTGGGCTTGTTCATCTCGGGGGTGTTGTCGGTCAACATGCTGGCGCTGGGCGGCAAAGCCGACACTCGCGGCGCAGCAATCTTCAACCTTCTCACGGCGGTCCTCGCCACAGCGGTCGCACTCCACAGCTGGCTCGGTGGTGGCAGCCCACTCTACGCATCCCAAGGCTTTCTATTCGCCTTCACCTACTGGTGGATGGGCTACAACCTCTACACCGGTGTAGAGGATCAGCGGGCGTTCGGATGGTATTGCCTGTTCGTGGCCATCAACGCCGTGCCATTTGCGCTCTATACCCTCAGAGCGGAGGCCTGGATTCTCGGGGCGAACTGGATCCTCTGGGGTGCCGCGTGGTTCATGTTCTTCGTCCTGCTGGCACTCCGTAAAAGCCAGTACTACAGCCTGATGCTGACCGTGACATGGACCATGATCGCTGTACTCTGGTTCTGCTCTCTCGGCTGGCTGCTTGGCTGGATGGATTTCCAGAAGTTCTACGGGTTCTGGTAAAAACAGGAGACGTTGAAGCCTCCCGGCTGGTCTACGAAAGGGTCGCGGCCTCGGACGCGGATCTGCGGGCGCCATAGGGCGGCATACGCGCCCGCGATCGTCATTTGCGCGCTACCAGCTGGCGATGGGATTCCCCGGCGAACCGGTTGCTCCAACCAGCTTCAACGGTGCCCAAGTAAACAGGAATTCCCCCGGTGCGCGCTCACCGAGATCCTTGAGATCGAGATTTTCAAACAGGTAGATCCCGCGTCGCGCGGAAAGATTCATGTGACAGTAACCCCATTCCCTGATCTGGGGGACCGGGGTTGGCCACTGGCCCTTGCCGGCAAAGTCGTAGGGCTCTATGCCCCAGTTGTCGGCGCCTGCCATCGCGATCTTGCGCGCGGCAAGATGATCGCACACCGCGGGTGAGAGGCCCGGTTCGCCGACGTTGAAGCTGGCATTGTCCTGTGCCGCCTGTTCGGCCGTTTTTTCAAGGTTGCCCCGCCAGAGATCGTTCCAGCCGGTGCGAAAAAGCACCACGTCGCCCTGCCCGGCGTCGGCGATTCCTGCCTGTTTCAGCGCGGCCTGATAGTCCTCCAGGGTCACCGAGTAGCCAATGGGCAGGTTGCCGCCCTTGAGCTTGACGAGATCAATGAGGATGCCGCGGGTGAAGAACGAACCGACTTTCTCGGTGCCGTTTTTCTTTAAGCCATAAGGACCGCCGATATCTTCGAGACGCTGGCCGTTGTAGAGGTAGTTGCCGTCCGCCCAACCTTGCGCCTGCTTGCCGGTAATCTTGATCATCGGATGGCCGAGGGAATCGAACTGGGTGCCGACCTGGCCAATCTGCGCTGTTACAAGTTCGTCCATGAATGTCTGGCGGTAATTGTCGCCAGACCAGGCGAGGTCATGGGTTGGCGTGCCGCCCCCGGGAATCGACAGCGAGTAGATGCGTCCCGGAAAGAGCGGCATGCGCGCGTGATAAGGCATGCCGAGAGTTGCGACCTCGCCCTTGCGCACGAGCGCCGCCGCCGCAACGCGCTTGGCTGGCGTGATGTAATTGGTAGCCCCGGCCTGATCCTCGGCACCGAATTCGCTCGGCCACCACTTCTCGTCCACCGGGTTGTTGTCCGCAATTGTGGGTGCAGTCATGGCCATCAGGCCGAACGCCACCGTGATACCAGTATTCAGGCGCATTTATTTGTCCTCCTCCGTTTGATGATCTTCGAGCACGACAAACGACCATTCCCGCTTCAGGATGCAGGGTCTCGCACTTGCAGCCCGACCTCCAGCCGGTGGCGGCAGCGGCGCGTCGATATCAGCCTGTACCCACGCTCGAGAAAGATTGGCGCCACTGGCTGGGAGAGATGCCAAAGGCACGGCGGAATTGCTGGCGCAGGTTCACGGTTGTGCCAAATCCCACCAGCGAGGCCACTTTTGCCACCGGGTGACGGGTCCCCTCGAGCAGTCTCTGCGACAGCGCCAAGCGTTCATTCAACAGCCAACGATTGGCTGAGACCCCGGTCATCTGGCGGAAATACCGCGTGAAGTTGCGTCGACTCATTGCCGCCTCCCTCGCCATCGACTCCAGCGTGTGCGTCTCAGCGAGTCGGGAACGCAGACTCTCAAGCAACCCGGAGAGGCGCGAGTCGCGGAGCGTGTTTGGCAACGGTTGTTCGATGAATTGCGCCTGCCCTCCCGGACGGTGCGGAGCGACCACCAGGCGGCGGGCAATGCAGCTGGCAGCTGCCGCGCCGTAGGCCTGACGGACCAGGTGCAAACAGCAGTCCAGTCCCGCCGCAGTGCCGGCGGAGGTGATGATGTCCCCGTCATCCACATACAGGACGGCAGAGTCCAGCAATACACCGGGGAAACGCCGTGAGAAATCATCCGCGACTGACCAGTGGGTGGTGGCGGCGCGTCCCTCAAGAAGCCCCGCTGCCGCCAGAACATAGGCGCCCAGGCACAAACCCACGAGGCGCGCGCCGCGAGCATGCGCCCGGCGTAAAGCCTGCTGCAATGCCCGCGGTGGAGCTTCATCTGGATCACGCCAGCTGGGAACGATGATCACATCCGCCCAGGCCAGCGCCTCCAGACCATGCCGCAGTGACAGCCCGAAGCCGGCCGTCGTCTGCAAGCTTCCCGTCTCGCCGGCGCACACCCGGAAATCGAAGACCGGGGCACCCGGGTGCGGATCCCCGAACACCACGCAGGGCACCGCGAGATGGAACGGGCTGATGTTGTTGAAGGCCACCGCCGCGATGCGCATGGGTGGCTGGGTCAGGGCTGTCAATTCGCTGATCCTGTTTGGCCCGATTGTTTCCCAGTTTGACTTCAGGGCCACTCACTTGCCAAGTCTTTCACCGACGACACTGGCCTCTTTGCTCATCGGGAGAGTCCGTCGTCATGAACCAATCCCTTCTCAGGTACTCACTGCTGTTTGGTGTCTTTCTTTTCTGCGCCATGGCCACTGCGCACTTCTTTGGGCTGAAGTATCCGCTGCTTTTTGTCTACTTCGACACGCCTTTCCATGCCTACCAGGACAAGATCATCGCCTTCACGCTTGTGACATATGCATGCTTTTTTTACAGCGCGATACGTGCCCCGCAGATCATGCCTGCGGTACTTCTTGCGTTGACCGTGACGGTACTTGGCCTCTGTGCAGTCAATCTCTCCGAGGCGCTTGCGCAAGTGCTTGATGGGCGTTCCACCTGGGCCTATTGGGCACAAACCGGAGTTTTCGCCGGATACTTGCTGTGGCTTGCATTCCTCTACCGTCGCCACCCTCATCAGACTTGAGGGCTTGCCATGAGCGCCTTGCAGACGGCCTTTTTCTACGATGAGAAATGTTTCTGGCACGGCACTGCGGGACTTTTCTCGCTGTTCCTGCCTGTCGGGCGCTGGGTGCAGCCGCCAGCTGCTGCAGGGCTTGCCGACTCGCCGGAATCGAAGCGCCGCATCCTGTCCCTGTTGCAGGTGTCGGAGCTTGCACCCCATCTTGCGTTCAGCACGGCACCGGCGGCGGGCTTCGATGCCTTGCGCCGAATTCACTCGCCGGCTTATCTGGAGCAGTTCAAGGCGCTTTCGGACTCCGGCGGTGGGGAGTTGGGGTTGGTCGCGCCGTTTGGTCCCGGCAGCTATGAAATCGCGGCACAGGGTGCCGGGCTTGCCGTGCAGCTGGTGGACGATGTCATTACGCGGCGCTACCAGAATGGCTACGCGCTCTGTCGCCCCGGAGGACATCACTGCATGCCGGATCAGGCAATGGGATTCTGTCTTCTGGCCAACGTCCCGGTCGCAGTGGAGGAAGCCCGCGCCCGTCACGGACTGGGGAAAGTGGCCATCCTGGATTGGGATGTACACCACGGCAATGGCACGCAGCACATCTATTACGAGCGTGACGATACGCTGGTGATTTCACTGCACCAGGAGGGCTGCTTCCCACCCGGTTATGGGGGCGCACAGGATCGCGGCGCGGGCCGGGGCGAGGGTTGCAACGTGAATATCCCGCTCCTCCCAGGCAGTGGTCACGAAGCCTACGCCTACGCCATGAAGAGGATGGTCGAGCCGGCCATCCGTCGCTTTCGCCCAGACCTCATCGTGGTTTCCTCCGGTCTGGACGCGAATGCCGCTGATCCGCTTGCGCGTATGCTGGCCCATTCCGGTACGTACCGGCTGCTTGCCGGGAAGACCATGGAGCTGGCAGACGATCTCTGCGCTGGAAGGCTTGCACTGGTCCATGAAGGGGGTTACTCCGAGACCATCGTGCCCTTCTGTGGTCTCTCCATCATGGAAGCGCTTTCCGGGAGGTCAGGTGGGGTGGAAGACCCTACGCTCGCCATGTTCGAAGCCTGGCAACCCCCAGCGCGGCAGGTAGCCCTCCAGTGCCAGCTGATTGACGAAATGGCGAGCCTGCACGGGCTGTAGCAACGGCGAGCGACTCGACAGAAAGACCGAGGAGGGCGCTAGAATCCCGGAATCCACCTCCGAGGGAGCCCTCATGAAAACCCTGACATCACTCGCCGTCGCCTGCCTGCTCCTCACCAGACTGGGAGCAGTGTCCGCCGGGAACCTGGAGGTGGGCCTGCTCGAACTCGTGAACTACTACGAGTATTCACCGCAGCTGCTCACCGCCGGGCAACCCACCCGGGAGCAGTTCCCGGCCATCCGCGATGCCGGGGTGGAAGCAATCATCAACCTGGCGCCGGTGACGGACCCCGCCTCACTTGCCGACGAGGGGGAGATCGTGCGCGGGCTGGACATCGCCTACACCCATATTCCGGTGGACTGGGAGAACCCGACAGGTGCGGACTACTCGCGCTTCCTGGCGGCCATGCAGGAATACGCAGGCAAGCGAGTGCTGGTGCACTGCTATGCCGGCTCGCGCGCGTCAGCGTTCGTCTATCTCTATCGCGTGAATGAACAGGCAGTCCCGACGCGGGCGGCACGCGAGGTGCTGGTCAAGCTGTGGGATTACAGCCCGGGGTACGAATTCCACAACATGCGCCAGTGGCGGGATTTCGTCGCGAGGGGCGAGCAACCCCAATAAGTCGCAATCGCAGGCGAACCCGGCACGCTGCCCTTGCGTCGTCAGGTGGCGGGACTCTCTTATTGAGGTTAAGGTTTCCGGCCCGAGGCCCAGCCTCTGAAATTACCTCTGACTATCGCAATCTCGGCTGGACCGAGCGGGAGAATTCGCATCGACACTCAAGACACCGGCTCCAAGAAATTTGCCATCGGCGTTGCCGTGACCCATGTCTACGGCATCGAAGTCCTGGCGGATACCCATGACGCTGCCCTTCTGAAGATGGACAGCTGGCTGCGGGGAGATCTGCCTGCCAACGCCATGACGGCCAAAATTCGCAGCTCCGACCTGCGGGTGGTGGGTATGGGTGCAGTCGCTTATGGCAGGGTATCCGAGGTCAGCGAATTGTCCGAGGCCACCCGTACCGAGATGGCGGCACGCGGGCGCCTGCCCGAGACCGCCTGGCTGGATGTGCTGCCCCCGCCGCCGCGCGGTGCTGCACAGGACGGAGAGTCCTGAGATATCTGGAGTCCAGGATCAGTCGGTACCAGGGAAAGAGAACGTTGCCGTGCGTGTTTTCCCTACCCGATGACTGCTGGCCTGCAATGCCAATCTACTCCCCACCGCGCCGGTTACAACCCGGTTCACGGGCGCTGTGCCGTGCCTCGGACGGGCCGGCATGAAGCAGTCAACGACCAAGCGGCCGCCGGTGTCGCCAGGGGTGCGCTGACTCCAGTTGAGAGGCCAACCTGAGCAAGGTGGCTTCATCACCGTAACGCCCGATGATCTGCACACCCACGGGTAGATTGTCTGGTGTCCAGTGCAGCGGCAGGCTGATTGCGGGCTGTCCGGTGAGATTGGCCACCGCGGTGAACTTGGTGACATCACCCATGCGCTGTGCCGCCTGCCGTGGATGGGCCGGGTCGAAATCAAACCAGCCGTTCGGCTGCGGCGGCTGGGTGGTCGTAGGGGTTAGCCAGGCGTCGTAGCGTTCGAAGAACGGGGCGATCTCGCGTGCCATGCGCTGCATGTCCTGGATGGCGAGAAAGAGATCGGAAGGCCTGCGCGCCGCATCCATGCTGTACATCTTCCAGGTGTGCGCCTCGAAATCCTCCGCACACGGTTCACGGCCCAGTCGCCGCGCCCAATCCCGGATGGCCCATGCCACCATGCCCAGCCACAGAGTCGTGAAGATCTCCGTGAACCGCCCGGCGTCCACGCTTGGCATCGCTTCCTCCACGTGATGCCCCAGTGCCTCGCAGCGTCGTGCTGCCTCCTGCACCGCCAGCACACATTCGGGATGAACCTCCGCCGACGCAACCGGCTTGGTACTGAATGCCAGCCGCAACTTGCCGGGAGGCAGTCCCACTTCGGCCGCAAACGAGCGCAGAGGTGCGGCCGGGAAATACGGCGCACCACCGTCCGCTCCGGCCGTGCAGTCAAGCACGGCGGCCGTGTCCAGTACGGAATGGGTGACCACGTGTTCGCAGACCAGGCCCGCGCCCATGTCGCCATAGCCCGGACCCAAAGGATTGCGGCCACGCGTGGGCTTGAGTCCGACCAGACCGCACCAGGCCGCCGGGCAGCGGATCGAGCCACCCCCATCGTTGGCATGGGCAACAGCGGTCATGCCGGCTGCCACCGCTGAGGCCGAGCCGCCTGAAGATCCACCGGCGGAATAGGCCGGGTTCCAGGGATTGCCGGTGGGCCCGAACAGCTCGGGTTCCGTGGTTGGTTTGGAGGCAAACTCCGGGGTGTTGGTCTTGCCCACGATGATGAAACCCGCGCGCCGGTAACGCGCAACGAGTTCACTGTCAGCAGGCGAGACATAATCGCGCAGAAATCGCGAGCCTTCCGTGAGGCGAGTGCCGGCGTACTCCGCGAGAAAATCCTTCAACAGCAAGGGCACCCCGGCAAATGGCGCGGAGCTGCCTGCGCGCACTCGCCGCGCCTCATCGCGCGCCCGTTCGAACAGTGGCAGCACCACCGCATTGAGCGCAGGGTTCAGCGTTTCGATGACACTGATGGAGGCGTCCACCATTTCGACAGCAGAAACGTCGCCCATCCGTATGAGCCGAGCCTGCTCCACGGCGTCCAGTTGCATCAGTTCATTCATGAACCTGTCCCTCTTGTCACGCAATCACCAGCCGGTTGTGCACGCGCCGCAGCGGATGCACAACCGGCAGTCTCAGCAGCATGGTACACATACCCTCCCCGACCACGGCTTCAATCGCAGTCTGCTCTGTGACGGCGAGTGCCTGGAAACAGGCTCTGGCCCGTTGGGATATCCAGACATTGTGTACATTGGCCGCATGCACACGTTCCTTGCCCCGCCACATGAGCTTCTCCTCAGCCAGCTCGGGTTGATCTCTGGAAGAATCGACGACGTGGCCCACAGGCGGTTGGAGGCGCGACATGGCCTGTTCAAAGGCCATCACATCCCGGACGAAGCGTCCGCCCCACGTCTCGGCGATGTAGCGAAGAAACGCCAGCGCCGTCTCCGGCACCCTGTCCTCGGCAAGATATTCCATGGGGTACTCTGCAAATTCCGGTGACTGGATCCCGGGTACCAGCATGTGTTCCACCCATCTGAAAGTGCGAGGTGCATGACGCTGCATCAGGCGCAGCCCTGCAGGATCGCGTCCAAGGTGGGCGTGCAACGCACCCATGAGGGCATAGTCGGCGGCGGAGGGTAGACCACCAAGCAGGTAAGGGTGGCAAAGCAGGTGCTGCTCGAAGAGTCCAAGAAGCTGCATGTACTGCGAATCCAGACGGTTTCGCAGCTCCGGCGTTGATTCGGGCAGGCCGTAGCTCATCATGCGTTCGGCGATGATCTTTCCGTAGTGCAGCAGCTCCTCATCAGAGCCCTGCGGCCTGAATGAACGACCGAATTCCATCAGCACGAAGTGTCGATTTTCCTCGAACGTCCAGCGATGCAGCCAAGCCAATGGCAGCAGACCCTCGCTGCCCATCAGTTCCATCAGGTGCACGAAGACTCGTTGACAGGGAGTGTCAGGAAAGGCGGGTGTGTCCGGGGACACTCGTTCAATGTGGTCAATGATCTCGATACTGTCCTGAATCACCTTTCCGTCGGGGAGCAGCAGCTGCGGAATCCGATGACTGCCAGAGACAGGACGTACCTCGGCTCTGAAAAGAGGGTGAGCCGGCAGGCCCTCGACAAAGGGGATTCCCTTCTTGCGCAGGCAGGCCCTTACCTTTGCCGTGTAGTAGGAAGCGTGCGAGCCATACAGCTTGTAGGTCATCGGTACTGGCCCCGGCCTGCCACACAACTGGGAGTCCCCGCACCTTATTGACTGCGGGCTTCACGGGCAAGGCCACCTTGCCGGCAACATCGCCGCCGCAGTCCAGGTTGGAGTCGCAGAGCCTGGCTGCACAGCGTCAGCTGCCGCCTTTGCAGCCCTCGCATCCGCTGCCCATAATCAGACTCAAGACTTGTTGAAGGAGAGTTGCCATGACTGCGGCCCCCGCCGTCAACTACCGCTACCCGCTCGGCATTACCGATCTCAACAATCTTGACCTCTACGCCGAGGGTCAGCCCCACGCAGCCTTCCGTGCCCTGCGCGAGCAGGCGCCCGTCTTCTGGAATCCCGAATCCAACGGCCCCGGCTTCTGGGTCATCACCCGCCATGAGGACGTCGCGCAGATCTCCAAGCAGCCCAGGCTTTTCTCAAACGCTGCTGGTGGTCACTACATCTCCTATGAGTCGATGGGCATCAACGACCCGGAAGCCCAGAATGCTTTCCTGCACATGCTGCTGGCGATGGATCCTCCCGAGCACAACCTTCATCGCAGACTGATCGCGCCTGCCTTCGCGCCTTCTGCGGTGCGCAAGTTTGAATCAGGCGTACGCAACAAGGTTCGCCAGCTGCTGGATTCAGTTGCACAACAAGGCAGTTGTGACTTCGTCACCGATCTGGCGACCCCCTTGCCGCTATGGACGCTATCCGAATTGCTGGGCGTACCCGAGGACGATCGAGCAGACATCATCCGCTGGTCGAATGAATCACTGGCCTTGCTAGATCCCGATTACTTCGCGAGTCCTGAAGCCGGGCAGCATGTCTTCGAAAAGATGTTTGACTATGGCAAGCGAGCGATGGCAGCGCGCCGCGAGCATCCCGCAGAGGATTTGCTGAGTGTGATGGCCAATACACGTATAGACGGGCAAGGCCTGCCACAGGCGACTCTGGATGGTTTTTTCGTTCTGATGATTCTGGCTGGCAACGAAACCACCCGGAACACGATTGCAGGTGGGCTGCGCGCCCTCAGCGAATTTCCAGAGCAGCGCCAGAAGCTGCTCGACGATCCGAGCCTCATCCCGAACGCCGTCGAAGAGATGCTGCGCTACGTCAGTGCAATCATTTACATGCGGCGAACTGCAATGGAAGACACCGAGATTCGTGGGCAACACATTGCAAAGGGCGATAAGGTGGTGCTGTGGTATGGCGCGGCCAATTTCGATGAGGACGTCTTTCCTGATCCCTACCGTTTCGATGTCACGCGCAGCAATGCGCGGGAGCATCTGGCGTTCGGGATTGGCCAGCACTTCTGTATCGGTTCACAGGTTGCCCGCCTGCAAATCCGCATCATGTATGAAGAGCTTCTGGCCAAGCTGCCCGACATCCGGGCAACCGGAGGGTATCGCTACCTACGTTCCAACCATCTGAGCTGCCTCAAGTCCATGCCGGCGATCTTCACGTCGCCTGAATGAGGATCATGGCGCACGTTTCTGGCTGGCTCAGAACCCCATCATCAGGTAGCCTTCTCGTCAAATCACGCGCTAAGTCGGCAGCCAACACGAGCTCGTTTTCTTGAGGCGCTATGGATCAGGACCCTCAGATGAATCACTCGATCCACTCCGCGGATGCACACGGGGTTCCGCAGCACAAGATATTCGTTGGCACATTCCACAAGTCCGGAACCGTGTTGATGGATCAGATCTGGACCCAGGCATGCCAAGCCTTGGGGATCGGTCTCTGGAAGATGAACGATATGCCGGCTGAGCCCAAACATTCTTGGCAGGTTGCTTTCAACTACAAGTCAACGTTTGGCGATATTCCAGGTTCGTGTTCGCATCGGGGAATGCTCGTCATTCGCGATCCGCGCGATGTGATCATCAGCGGCATGCACTATCACAGGAAATCGGAAGAGAGCTGGTTGCACGTGCGCCGCGAGCAGTTTGGTGGCCTTACCTACCAGGAGAAGATCAACAGCCTCGAGACCGATGAGGAGCGGTTGCTGTTTGAAATGGAAAACCAGGGACGCAAAACCATCAAGGGCATAATCCGGGCAATGGAGGCACACCCTGATTTCTACTGCGCAAAATTGGAACGGCTGGTTGAGGACCGTGAGCTCGCAGAATACAGGGGAATATTCAGCTTTCTGGGCTTCGAGGGAGATGCCCTGGCGGTACTTCTGGATGCCGCGCGCGGCAACAGCCTTTTTGCCGCCCAGCCAAAACTCGCCTCGCACGTGCGCAGCGGCAGGCCGGGCCTTTGGTTGACGGAGTTCACGCCCAGGGTCATGGAGGTTTTCGTGTCCAAATACGCCAACCTGCCCCAAACATGGGGTTATCCGGCACCATGACCTCGATAAAGGCCTCACGGTACAAAGGCTCAGCGCTTTTTTGAGCTTCTTCTGCCTGTGGCCTCATGCGTCTTCGCGTGGGACGGCTTGGGCAACAGGGCACCCCGGAGGTACGGTGCCTCCTCTGCGGCTTCCCGTAGGAGATGCGCGCAGAACTCCGAAGCCAAAGGTGAAAGGCGGCGTCCCTTCGGCCGCACGAGATGCCAGTGTGAGTCGATGGGAAAGCTCACTGCATCCAGCAGGGTCAACCCTTCCTGGTCAAAGTGTGGGCCCAAGGAATGAACCGAAAGGATCGAGAGCCCCAGCCCTCCGCGCACCGCTTGCTTTATGGCCTCGCTTCTACCGAGTTCCAGCCGCACCTGTGGCACCAGACCGGTCGCGCGGAAATGCGCTTCGCAGGCCATGCGCGTTCCCGAACCCTGTTCCCGCAGGATGAATCTCTCCTTGCAGATTCGCGTCCAGGGCAGGCGCTTCCTGCCAGCTGAGGGATGGTCCGAGAGTGCGACCAGCACCAGGGGATTGGGCAGGAACACCTGGTCTTCCTGCGCGATATCGGTCGGAGGCGTGGACATGATGGCGGAGTTCCGGTCGTGATTCTTGCCTATGCGGTTTGTAGTCCGCTCGTGCACGCCGGCATAGCACTGCTGCTGGCGCGCATGTTCCATATCCCGAGTGGCGACGCCGGACTGCTGATGGTGCTGGCTGCCAGCGCCTCCTACATCGCGGTGCCGGCAGCGCTGAAGTTGGCGATCCCGGAGGCGAAACCCGCGCTCTACTTCGGGCTCTCGCTGGGCGTGACATTCCCTCTCAACATCCTGTTCGGCATTCCGGTTTACATCGGTGTCGCGCAACAGGCCCTGAGCTGAGTCAACTCCACCCCGCGCGTCAGACGCAGGAGTCGAGTAACGCCTCCTGCTGTCGCCACCAGCGCAGGAGGTCGCTGTCGGGGAGATCCAGATGATTGGATGTGAGGAATTCGTCACGTGCCACCGGCTTGTGGAGGATCACCGGATCCTCCAGGAGCACAATCGGGATTGCTGGCGTATCAGCTGTTTCAAGTGTGCCGTAACAGGCTTCGCTGCCAATCGCGTGTTGCAGCGTCTCCTCGGCACGGAGGGCGCGTTTCGCACGCGCGAAAACCTGGCAGGTCGGCCTAGCCGACCGAGGCTGCGCGCCCAGCAGCATGGCGTGCTGACCCGGGGCCAGAATGGGCTGCCCCCGCACCGCGGAGAGAATTGCCTTGGGGGTTTCCAGATGACACAGATGGTAGGGTCGGTAGAGTAGATACCAAGGCCCTGCGCCCAGCTTGTAGTAACCGAGGTAGAAGCGCTGCTCCTCGGACAGGCCGACTTTCGGCCTCACGACCAGGTAGACCCCGCCGCCCGGCTCGGCGCCAAGAATGTAGTCGACGCGCGGAGTGCCCTCGTAGGTTGCAAAATCGAAGAGCTCTGGCACCTCATGGACAGAGTGGGCACGCGGCCCGGTCATGCCACCGATGGGGGGTAGATAACCGAAGCCATTGGCGAGCACCGCCATTTCAATGTGGAGTTTCGTTCCATCCGTATAGGCGCAACACTGTTCCGGTGACAAACGTCGCTTGGCGGCCTCGTGGACCAGGCTGGCAGGAGTGGCCCGTCGATCCAGGAACCCCTTGATGTTGCCAGCCTGCACCACATCGAAGCCCATCAGATCGGCTTCCATGATCATCGAGGCCAGCACTCCGTGCTGGTCCCCTGCATCTGAAGTGACCACCACGCACTGCCGTCGTGCCTCATGCGCCAGCAGCGGACCAAGGGCGAGATCCACCTCGGCGTTCATCAGCACGACATGGCTGCGACTCTCGATGGCAGCGAAGCAATAGCGCGCAGCAGCGCCAATACTGTTGGTCGCTTCGACCAGTACGTCGATCGGATGCTTTTCCAGCATTTTCAGCGGGTCGGTCGAAGCCGGGCAGGCGGCGAGAGCACCCGCCTTGACGGCCGCTTCGGCATTCCTGTCTGCGACCCACAGGAGCTTCATGCCGGGCGTGGCATCAAGCTGAAGCGCGATACCGCATCCCATGCTGCCACAGCCCACAAGGCCCACCCGTACCTCAGACTGTCCCCCGCTCATCGATGCCCCCTTTGCCTGCAAGAGCCTGGGCTACGCCCGCGATAGCCCCGGATTGACCGCAAGGGCTGCCCGGTGGGCCTTGATGATGTTCACCGTTGCATGCACATCAAGTGTCGGTGTTTCACCTGGCCCGCAGTCTAGTTCCCGGTAATGGCACAAGCCCATCGCCTTGGCGAGCGCACGCTGGGGCGCATGGTCCATGCGGTCGTAGGCAATCATCAACACCAGCGCTGCCGGGGACGCCCAGACCATATTGGCAAACTCTGCGCCCCGGATGCCGACTATCCCACGGGCGGAGGCAAATTGGCGCATCTGGCAAGCCAGGTCATGGGCGCCGGGCTCGTAGATGACGGATGCCACTCCCGCCTCGGCAAGGGTATCCCTGCACACTTCCAGGCCCTGCAGTGTTCTGCGGGCGCTGCCGTAACGACCGTAAGCCCCACGCCCCGCGGGACCACCCGGTGCGAAATAAGGCGGCGGATCAGACCGGCGCAACAGCAGATAAACACCCTCCGACCCTGAGCGGCAGCATCCCCGGTCTCGCGCCAGATCAGCCATGAGTTTCGCCACCGCGGCGAGGGCCTCCGTGAATTCAACGTCAGCGCTCCCATGTCGCCTGAGGTATGCATCCCATCGCGGAAGTCGAATCACGGGTGCTTCAAGCTTGGGGCGCCATGACGGGGAGAGCCGGAGGGCGTGGCGCCAACGCCGCAGCATCGCATGCAGCCGGAACCGCCACATCGGTTCCCGGCGAATGCGGGGTGGCCCATCGACAATCTCCACTGCGAGATCGAGCCCCGGCCCTGTGATGACCGAATCCATGACCGGCCCACAAGAGTCGAGCAACAATCTGGCGTCGCGCAAGCGCCCCGGGTTTCTGCGATAGAGATCAGCGAGCGGCAGGATTACCCCGAGGAGATAGTGCCAGTAGTGCTCCAGAGAACCCTGCTCGCTCCAATCGAGATGCACCCGCCACTGCTCCGCGCCGGGGGAATCGGCAGCAGCCATATCTTCAGCTCAGGCGGCGTTGACCTTCGGCATGATGTCGTAGGCCAGACGCTTCAAGTCATCGAGGGTCTTTGAGACAGGAACACCGGAGAACGGCGGCCACAGCAGTGGCATGTCGAGGCCGGCCTCCTTGAACCGCTTGAGGTTGTCGGTGATCTGGTCGGCCGTGCCTACCAGCAAATTGCTGAGTTTGCCGTTGGGGCTCTGGTCCGTGGGCTCGTCCGTGATGGTGAACCAGATCATGCTGCACATATCGAAGCCATCCGCGAGAGAGCGGCCGCTGCCCATGTCATCCAATTCGCGCTGGATTTCTGCGCGCCAGCGCGTGATCTCCTCCGGCGTATCCTGGATTCCGATCCATCCCGCCAAGCCATACTTGGCGATTCGTCTGGCCGAGCGCTTGGCATCTTTGAGCCCACTGAAATAGATGGGTGGGTGTGGCTTCTGCAGTGGCTTGGCACCAAAGCCGCAGCGCTCGAAGTCCGCGAACTCGCCGTGGTATTCGAAGACATCGTTGGTCCAGATGCCTTGCATGATTTCGATGGTCTCCCGCACATGCTTGTGGCGCTTGGGGAAGATATGGGCCGCGCTCGCGGCGGCAAATTCCTCCGGCATCCAGCCCGAGCCAACCCCGACATTCAGGCGTCCGTTGGAGAGGTGATCCACCGTGGCAATCTCGCCCGCCAGCACGCCCGGTGCGCGATAGGGGGTATCGATGATGCTCATGCCGATGCGCAGCTTGCTGGTCTTGGCGGCGAGCCATGGAATGAGGGGCATGCCGTGCAACCACTGCCCCCGCGCCGACACGGGGAGCGCCTTGGGGAACTGTTCCATCATCCCGAAAGAGTATTGGAGCTTGGCCGCATCGGAAGCCTCCGGCACGACGATTCGATCGAGCGTCCATGCGGAATCAAAATCCAGTGTCTCCGCCATGGCGGTGAGCTCTTCGAGTTCTGCGACCGTGACGTGGTCGCGGAAATTCGGCAGATACAGGGCGAGTTTCATTAAAACCTCCTCGGCGGTCGCCGGGTTCATTCGTAGAGGCGCATCAAATCGCCTGTGCCGAAGCCAAGGCTCGTCATGATGCAGGGCCGGCCCAGTATAGTGTGCAACCGGATGGCCGCCAGAGTCTGGGCAAGGCGGGTGACTGCCGATTATTCTTGATGGGGAATCGCTGCCCGCAGGCGTGAACCATGGCTTGATGCCGCGCAGGCGTGGCCTTCGGACAGGCACGAACAGGAGAGGTCGAAAACCAATGGCAACCGGCTGGGCCAAGGAAGGGGCGGTGCAGGAGCAGATTGATGCGAGTATCGCGGACGCTGTGCAGCGCGCGCGGGCTGCCTTGCCACAAGGGGAAGCGCTCACGCATTGCGAGGATTGTGGGGAGCCGATCCCCGAGCCTCGCCGCCAGGCTGTGCCCGGCGCACGACGCTGTGTGGGCTGCCAGGAAGCCGAGGACGCAGAGCAGCGTTTCCGTGATCCCATCAACCGTCGCGGCAGCAAGGATAGTCAGCTGCGTTGAGCGTGCCCGACACCCGGGGTGACCGTGTCGAAGCACTGGGAAGGCCGAACGCCGAACTCTGTTGCGGCCACGCAGGGCCGCAACCAGCCGAAGTCAGGGGGCAGCGTGGGCCGCCCCGCGACTCACCTACTTCTTCGTGCTGCCTCCGGACACAGCCGTCGCCCGAATCGACCACACCTCCGTGCCCGGAGAGAGCACGGTGCCATCCGGCAGCAGCTGCAGATCAGGCGCCACTATATTGGATGCAGTCCCGAGGTACAGCATCTTGTTGGCGAACTCCATGGTACGGATACCGTAGTTCCACAAGCCCCAGTTCAGCGGCAGCGCGTGCTGCAGCCAGTCCTGACCGTTGTCCGTGTACCAAAGCTCGGAGGAACCGCGCGGCAAGGTCACGAAGAAATCCTTGTTGAAGGTGCCGAGGAACGTGCGGCCATTCACCTCCGCCATGGACCAAGCATAGGCATTGTTGGCATTACCAAAGCCATCGGTGGTGATGGTCTGCCAACCGTTGACCGGATCACGCATCACCAAGGTGAAGCCATTGGTCAGGTCCAGAAGACCCGCAAAGAGCTGACCCTTGCTGTTGCGGAACAGTTCCAGCACCCCGAAGGTGGACGCCGGTACCGAGGGCAACCCTGGCGTCACCGCCATGGTGCTGCCATCCCAGGTCCAGAGGTACTTGTCATCCACCGAGGTGCTCACACCCACCAGTAGGTTGGTGCCATCCACCAGCAGCTCGGTGACACCGGCGCTGAAAGTGCCCGTGCACTTGCCATTCCACAGCGGAGAGGCACATACGGCGGCATTGCTGCTGAATTTGGCGATCGGTGCCCAGGTGGTCGCAACGGCGTCATACGCCCACACTTCGCCACCCGAGAAGTTGAAGGTGCCGACGTGGAGCTTGCCGCCGTAGGATGCCAGAGCACGGAATGAGCTGTTGACCGCGGCCGCGCCGGCAATGGAGCTGGCCGTGGCTGAGGCGCAGGGGTTGGGCGTACTCGAGCAGGGCACTTCCGTCCACGCCTTGCCGTCGGCCGAGACCAGCACGCGAGAGCCTGGGAAATCCCAGGTGGCGTTGCCAGGCGTGGCGTCGCCATTCCAGGAACCGAGCTTGACGCCCATCACGAAAGATCCAAGGTCCGAGCCCGCATACAGCTTGCCGCCATGGGTCTGCATGATGCGGAAGCCCTGTCCGCCGCTGGTGGATGTTTCGTCGCGCACCCGGGTCCAGTTTTTCTTCACATAATCAAAGCGCCAGATCTCGGCGAACCGCGTCTGCGCAGAACCGGACGTGGAGCCGTTGCTGCCACTGTCATAAAGCTCGGTGCAGGCCAAGGCACGGTAGATTTCCGGGATATTCACCAGATTGCTGAAGCAGCCCTGCAGGGTCGGGCTGGCATTGGAATTGGCGATATCAAGCACGGTCTGGTAGTTGAACCATGCGTTCTTGGTACCCACCACCAAGCCACCCGCGAAGTCCTTCATGGACCAGGCGTACTTGTTCCACACATCGCCAAAACCCCGGCCCACGGCCTTGCGGGTCGTGGCGTTGGGCGCAGTCATCTCGTTGTACCAGGGAGAGCCCATGCACTCGAGCTTGAAGTCCGAGGCCACGGCCTCGATCTGCTGGTTCACATAGCGCACGGTGATGAAGAAGCTGAGGCGCGCGTTGTCCTGGGCGCCCTGAGCAATCACGCCCTCGCTGGCACTACGCCCCTGGCCGATGACGCGTGCTTCCACCCTGAACCGGCCGCTGAAGCGGAAATTGGGATCCTGTACATCCCCGGTGGTGTTGGCCTTGACCATGGCCTTGGCGTTGAACTGGTACTTGATGCCGGAAGTGGCGCCAATCCCGGCCCCATGTGCGTTGAGCTGGAACTTGAGATTGGCGTTGCCGCTGTCACTCACCACGATGATGGCCTGGGCGGTTCCCTTGAGATTGAAGGGAATCGGTTCGCCGTAGACGATGCGGCCGCTGGCGTCCCTGAACACCGCGCACTGGTTGGTCAGCGGAACAGTCTGCTCGAAGGGAAAGATCTGGGCATCGGCATGGACGAGGCTCGCCATGAGCAGCAGGTAAAGCCCCGCTCCCCATTCGGCTAGACTGTTTTTGTGGTTTCTTTTCATTACGTGTCCCCGGTAGGTGAGAACCATCGCCACCGCGCCCGCGGTGGCTTTGAACAGTCCTTATGCCAGCCATTGTGCATGACACGCCTGTGGCGATTTGTGATCCCGGTCACGATTCATCGTTAGCGACGAGAACTTCACCGCGGTTGCGGCCGGGGCGAAGCGGGTTTCCCTCCACTGGCTCGAGACCATTCAACAGGCGCGCTTTCTGTAAGGCTGACGGGAACCACGGCAGTACAAGACCTTCATCCAAACCACTACTGCTGCAATGCGTCATCGCAGATTGCTGTCGACTGTCACCAAATAACCGGTGATTGTCATCAAACGAGCAGGTCTTTCATCACTGACGGCGCAGACCCCGTTCTATGATTGCGCACGCATCGGGGGCGGCGCCCCCCCCATCGTGCCCCACGAATGCACCGAGGAGAGGTCCGCATGAACAAGCCCGTGTCCTTTGTCGAGAACGGCAAGCTCCGTATTCCCACCGCCGCCGAGCTTGGTTTCGATCCCGCGGAGATGCGCCGCAAATATGATTTCGAACGGGACCGACGTCTGCGTGATGAAGGTGCTGCCCAGTACCAGGACATCGATGGGGATCTCCATCACTACAACGATGACCCGCATGTGTCGGAGCGTCTGGAGCGAGCACCGGTCACCGAGACGATAGAGGTCGCGATTCTCGGCGGTGGCTTTGGCGGCATGCTGATGGCCGCCCGCCTGCATGAAGCTGGGGTCCGGGATTTCCGCATCATCGAGCGCGCTGGCGATTTTGGCGGTACCTGGTACTGGAACCGTTATCCGGGTGCGCAGTGCGACGTGGAGTCCTACATCTATCTCCCGCTGCTGGATGAGACCGGGTATATGCCCAGCCTCAAGTACTCCTTCCAGCCGGAGATCCTCGAGCATGCCCAACGTATCGGGCATCACTTTGATCTGTACTCCCGCTCCTTCTTCCAGACCCAGGTGCGGGAAATGCGTTGGGACGACGCCGCTGCCCGCTGGAAGTTGACCACTGATCGCGGGGATGTATTTCATGCCCGCCAGGTCGTGATCTCCAGCGGCTCGCTCAATCGCCCCAAACTGCCGGGTATCCCCGGTATCCGCGACTTCAAGGGCCACACCTTCCACACCAGCCGCTGGGATTACGCCTACACGGGTGGATCATCCACGGGCAAGCTCGACAAGCTTGCCGACAAGCGCGTAGGCATCATCGGCACGGGCGCGACCGCCATCCAGGCCATTCCCCACCTCGGTGCCTCCGCCGGTCATCTGTATGTCTTCCAACGCACGCCGTCCTCAGTGGATGAGCGGCGCAACCGGCCTACGGATCCGGCTTGGTTCAAGTCGCTGAAGAAGGGCTGGCAGCAGGAGCGCAACGACAATTTCACCAAGCTGCTGGTGGGCGCCGCCGTGGAGGAGGATCTGGTCAACGACGGTTGGACCGAACTCTTCAAGTCGCTCGGTGAGCTTATGGATGGAACCGGGGCAACCAGTCTCACTGATGCAGAGCTCAAGCTGCTCGGTGAGATCGTGGATTACCAGCATGACAACCGCGTTCGCGGGCGCTGCGATGACACCGTGAAAGACCCGAAAACCGCCGAAGCGCTCAAGCACTGGTACCGCCCGTGGTGCAAGCGTCCCTGTTTCAACGATGAATACCTGCCCACTTTCAACCGCTCCAACGTCACCCTGTTGGATACCGGCGGCCAAGGCGTGGAAAGACTCACGGAAAAAGGCGTGGTGGTTAACGGCGTGGAATACGAACTCGACTGCCTGATTTTTGCCACCGGTTTTGAAGTGAGTCGCGCAACCTATACCCATCAGGCCGAGCTCGAAATCATCGGCCGCGACGGCGTGACGCTTGGCGAATACTGGAAGAACGGGATGCGTACCTACCATGGGCTCATGAGCCATGGCTTCCCGAATCTTCACCACATGGGCTTCACCCAGACCGGTTATACCCCCAATTTCACCTATCAGCTCGACAAGCAGGCGCAGCACCTGGCCAAGGTCTTCACGGATCTGCAGGCGCGAGGTCATGTGGCCATCGAACCGACCCGCAAAGCGGAAGAGGACTATCTCGCGCTCGTGATGGCTCCCAATGCGATGACCGACTACCTCGCAAGCTGCACGCCGGGCTACTACAACGCGGAAGGTTCAGCCAAGGCCAGCAATGATGGCTTTCTGCAGGGGCACTATCCCGAGGGTGGGCTTGCCTTCTACGAGATGCTCGCCCAATGGCGGGCGAAGGGCGACTACGCGGGATTGACCGTCCGGTAGGCTTTCGCGTCAAGGGCCCTGTCCGGATCTCCGGCGGGGCCTCAGCTCACAGTGGCATGGGCTGCCGGTCCCCCAGTGCCAGCCAGCCGCGGATCACACGGTAGGTCACCCACACTCCCAGCAGCACGAGGCCCAATACCCAGAGGGCGAATCCCACCAGCACGATGGCCAACAGGGCCGAAACGAGTCCCACCAGCAGCGACCACAGCAGGGCGAACCAGAAGGTCCGGATCTGCCAGCTGAAATGGGATTCCAGCCAGGTGCCGCGCGCTTCGCCGCGTTTCACGTAGTTGATGATGACCGCGATGATCGAGGGCCATCCAAAGAGGAAGCTGCCCAGCACGGTGGCTGCGCCAAAGGCCCCCAG
>Ga0315906_10000653_pt1 | contig 54029 bp, 40 predicted proteins | sample LakEriMetagenome_4_FD_203526 | JGI IMG/M metagenome (GOLD analysis project Ga0315906, IMG submission 203526) | Freshwater fungal communities from buoy surface, Lake Erie, Ohio, United States - Buoy 2 MA122 | ecosystem: Environmental > Aquatic > Freshwater > Lake > Lake biofilm | place: USA...
TTTTTAAGAAGCATGCGTTCGATTTGGAAACGCAGGATGATGTGTAGATCGTAAGTGGCTTCATCAGCCTCGACGCGGATTTCAGAGAGTTCGGTTCGATGGATGAAGTGCATGAATTTTTCTAACGAAAATTCCTCGAGTTGCGGGAAGTATTGGATGGCGATGGGGTAGAATTTTTTCCAAAACGCGGGTGAGCGGCCGACCTGGTTTTCCCAGAGGCGGGATTGGGATTCGTGGATGCCGAGAGAGACAGCGGTGCCGGAAGGTAGTCCGAAGTCATCCTGTGGGAGTCCTTGTTCGTAGAGGGCGTGGCCGACTTCGTGCATGATGCCGAAGAGGGACGATGTGAAATCCTGAAGATTGTAGCGGGTGGTGATACGGATATCCTGAGGGCCGAGGCCGGTGCAAAATGGATGAGCGGTGGTGTCGATACGGCCTGCGCGGAAATCAAAACCGATTTCAGCGGCGACGACTGAGTTGAAATCTTGTTGGGCGCTTAGCGGAAAGATGATGGAAGGTAGGACGGGTTTGAGGGATTTTGATTTTTCAACTGCTGCCGCAGAAATGGGTGCAAGGCGATTACGCAAGGTATCGAAAAGATCCGCGATGCTTTGGGTGGATGTTTTTCGTTCATAGCCTTCTAACAGGGCGCTATAAGGTTCATCGGAATATCCCCAGAGATCAGCTTTCTGAAGGGCGATGTCGACGATGTCTTTGAGGTGAGGGGAGAAAATCGAGAAGTCGGATTGTTTACGTGCGTGGATCCAGGCGTGGTGTGCGGCGGATTGGGTTGATGACTCACGGGCGACGAGTTCCGTGGGAATTTTCGTGGCGCGATCGGAGATGCGACGAAGCTCGCGGAGGTTTGCGGAGTGAATAGGCTTTTTGCCTTTATCCTTGGCTTCGGCTTTAGCAAGGGCTTTGAGGTAAGATTTGGAAGTGGAAAGTTTGTGGGCGAGAGTGGCGAGATAGGCGAGTTGTTTGGCGCGGTAATCTGCCGAATTTGCAGGCAGATAAGTTTCTTGATCCCATGAGAGTAGGGAGTTGATTTTCTCAATGAGATTGATCTCGCGAACTTGATCGAAGAGTTTCATGGATGGGAGGATGAACGATGGCGGGAAAAGGTCGAAGTTTTTTGACAAAGAAAAAGCCGGGCAGGATGATCCTGCCCAGCTAGTGAAGTGTTTGGCTTGGCGGATGAAATCCGCCGCCACGTTACATCATACCGCCCATGCCGCCGTGGTCATGGCCGTGGCCGCCTGCACCGGCTGCTTCCTTTTCAGGAAGATCGGTGATGAGGGCTTCGGTGGTGAGGAGTAGACCGGAGATGGAAGCTGCGTTCTGGAGGGCAGAGCGAGTGACCTTGGTTGGGTCGACAACACCGGATTTGATAAGGTCTTCGAATTTGTCGGTTGCGACGTTGTAGCCTTCGCCACCTTTGCCGTTTTTGACTTTTTCGACAACAAGTGCGCCTTCGCGCCCTGCGTTAGCAACGAGCTGACGAAGAGGAGCTTCGACGGCACGAGCCACGATGCCTGCGCCAGTGGCTTCATCGCCGACAAGACCGAGATCGCCGAGAGCGGCTTGAGCGCGGATGAGCGCAGTGCCACCGCCAGGAACGATGCCTTCTTCGACCGCTGCGCGAGTGGCGTGGAGGGCGTCTTCAACGCGCATTTTTTTCTCTTTCATCTCGGTTTCGGTAGCTGCACCGACGTTGATGACGGCGACACCGCCAGCGAGTTTAGCGAGACGCTCTTGGAGTTTCTCACGATCGTAATCGCTGGTAGTTTCTTCGATTTGTTTGCGGATTTGGTTAACGCGTCCGGTGATTGCATCGGAAGAACCGCCGCCTTCAACGATGACGGTGGATTCTTTGCTGATGGTGAGGCGTTTGGCTTGGCCGAGGTCGCTGATTTCGACGGACTCGAGTTTGATGCCGAGGTCTTCGGTGATCACGCGGCCGCCGGTGAGGACAGCGATGTCTTCGAGCATGGCTTTACGACGATCGCCGAAGCCAGGTGCTTTGACAGCAGCGATATTGAGGATGCCGCGGAGTTTGTTAACCACGAGAGTTGCGAGGGCTTCACCTTCAACATCTTCAGCGATGATGAGGAGTGGTTTGCCGGATTTTGCAACTTTCTCAAGAAGAGGAAGCATGTCTTTGAGCGAGCTGATTTTTTTCTCGTTGATGAGGATTAGCGCGTTATCGAAAGAAGCTTCCATGGACTCTGGATCGGTAACGAAGTAGGGGCTGAGGTAGCCTTTGTCGAACTGCATACCTTCGACTACGTCGAGGGTGGTTTCGATACCTTTGGCTTCTTCAACGGTGATGGTTCCGTCTTTGCCGACCTTGTCCATGGCATCAGCGATGATGTTGCCGATTTCGCTGTCCCAGTTGGCTGAGACGGTTGCGACTTGGGCGATCTCTTTGGTATCGGAAACCTTTTTGGAGATTTTCTTCAATTCAGCGACGAGAGCCTCGGTGGCTTTCATGATACCGCGTTGAAGGGAGATTGGATTTGCGCCAGCGGTCACGTTGCGAAGGCCTTCTTTGTAGATGGCTTCGGCAAGAACCGTTGCGGTGGTGGTTCCGTCACCGGCGATGTCGGAAGTTTTGGAAGAAACTTCGCGGATTAGTTGGGCTCCCATGTTTTCGTAAGGGCACTCGAGCTCGATTTCTTTCGCAACCGACACACCATCTTTGGTGATGGTTGGGGAACCGAATTTTTTGTCGAGGATGACGTTACGACCTGCTGGTCCGAGGGTTGCCTTGACGGCACGTGCGAGTTTTTCAACACCGCGCAGGAGTGCCTGGCGTGCTGCTTCGTCGAATACTAATTGTTTGGCCATGTTCTTGTTTTTTATTTTAGATTTGTCTGATTGATCAGATCTGACTGATAGGTCAGATCTTGTTAGAATTAGCTGAGAATTCCGAGGATGTCGGATTCTGAGATGATGAGGACTTCTTGTCCGTCGACTTTGACTTCGGTTCCGCCGTATTTGGAGATCAGGACTTTATCGCCGACTTTGACGGAGAAATCGATGGTTTTGCCATTTTCGTCTTTGCCACCGGTGCCGATGCTTAGGACTTCAGCTTCCTGGGGTTTTTCTTTAGCGGTGTCTGGAAGTACGATTCCGCCAGCGCTGACGGCATCTGCTTCGAGGCGTTTAACGAGGACACGTTGTCCGAGTGGTTTGATGTTAGCCATATGCTTTATTCGTTTAGTTATTGGTTTGGTTTGAGAAGCCACTGCCCGTGTTCATGGTAGTGGAAATTTTTTAGTGTGGTCGCGGATTGTATCCGCTATGCCTATTTTTTTTATTTTGTTTTGATTTTAATATTTTGGCTGGGCGGATGAAATCCGCCGCCACGTTCGGGATCAATCTACGACTTCGGCGTCGACGACTTTGCCTTTTGCTTTTTTCGGCTCCGAGGATTCGGATGGTTCAGCTGGTTCGACATCTGGGTTTCCGCCCATGGATGCGCCGGCTTGTTGTGCGGCAGCGGCAAGGGCTTGGAGTTGGCCTTCGAGATCGGCGGTTGCGGATTTGATTTTATCGACGTCGTCGCTGGTGATGGCGTCGCGGACGGCTTTGACTTTTTCTTCGAGAGAAGATTTCAGATCTGCTGGAGCTTTGTCGCCAAGTTCGCCGAGTTGTTTCTCGACGGAGAAGGCGAGGTTTTCTGCCTTGTTGACGGTGTCGACTTTTTCGACGCGTTTGCGATCTTCTTCAGCGTGTGCTTCGGCATCTTGCTTGGCTTTTTCGATCTCGTCTTTGGAGAGACCGGAGGAACCCTGGATAGAAATTTTCTGCTCTTTACCGGATTGTTTATCTTTGGCGGAAACGTGGAGGATACCGTTGGCATCGATATCAAAGGTGACTTCGATTTGTGGCTCACCGCGGCGAGCTGCTGCGATGCCGTCGAGTTTGAAGTTTCCTAACAATTTGTTATCGATGAACATAGGGCGTTCACCTTGGCAGATGCGGATATCAACTGCGGGTTGGTTATCGGACGCAGTGGAGAAGACTTGGGACTTCTTCGCAGGGATAGTGGTGTTGCGCTCAATCATCGGAGTGGCACGTGAGCCTTCGGTTTCGATGGAGAGCGTGAGCGGGGTGACGTCGAGAAGGAGGACGTCTTTGACATCGCCACGGAGAACACCGCCTTGGATGGCTGCGCCGATGGCGACAACTTCGTCCGGGTTAACGCCTTGGTGAGGGGTTTGACCGGCTAGTTCTTTGGCGATTTCGACAACTTTAGGCATACGTGTCATGCCGCCGACGAGGACGAGTTCGTCGATATCGGAAGCGGAGACGCCGGCTTCTTTGAGGCAGTCTCTAACAGGTTTCTTGGTGCGCTCAAAAAGTTTGTCGGTGAGTTGCTCGAGTTTTGCACGTGAGAGAGTGAGCTGGATGTGTTTTGGACCGGTCGCGTCTGCGGTGATGAAGGGTAGGTTGATGTCGTAAGACTGGCTGGAAGAAAGAGCGATCTTGGCTTTCTCGGCTTCTTCCTTGATGCGCTGCAGGGCGTCGGGTTGACCGGAGAGGTCGACGCCTTGGTCTTTCTTGAATTCGCCAACGATGTGTTCGATGAGGGCATTATCCCAGTCGTCACCGCCGAGTTGGGTGTCGCCATCGGTTGCGAGAACTTCGAAGACACCGTCGCCGATTTCGAGGACGGAGATATCGAAGGTTCCACCACCTAGGTCGTATACGGCGATTTTTTCATCGGATTTTTTATCAAGACCGTAGGCGAGAGCTGCAGCGGTTGGTTCGTTGATGATACGAAGCACTTCGAGTCCAGCGATCTCGCCAGCGGCTTTGGTGGCGTTACGTTGGGAATCGTTGAAATAGGCAGGAACCGTGATGACTGCCTGAGTGACTTTTTCACCGAGTTTTGCTTCGGCATCGGCTTTGAGTTTACCGAGAACCATGCCTGCAATTTCTTGTGGGGAGTAGGTTTTAGTTTCTCCAGCCACTTCGACTTGGATATGGGCGTCGCCGTTGGATGCAGCGACGATTTTGTAAGGCATGCGTTTATCGGCATCGGTGAGTTCGGAGAACTTGCGACCGATGAGGCGCTTGGCCGAGAAAATGGTATTTTTCGGGTTGGTAACGGCTTGGCGTTTTGCGGCTTGGCCGACGAGGCGTTCGCCGTTTTTAGCGAAGGCGACCACGGAAGGGGTGGTGCGGGCACCCTCGGAGTTTTCAAGAACAGTGGGTTCACCGCCGTCCATGATGGACATACAGGAGTTGGTGGTGCCGAGGTCGATTCCTAGAATTTTTGACATAGGTTAATTGGGTAGTTGCTGGCATACTCTTTGCAGGTTTGGTGCCTATCTCTCTAATGTTGAAATATCCTTGTTTTATAAGGATTTAGGATTTTTATCCTGAGAGATGTGAGACAAAATGTCGCATTTTGAGAGGAAATTATGGCGCAGTGCGACAGGGGGGGAGAGAGGGGGTGAGGGGGTGGGAGGGGGATTACAAATAGGTCCTATGGGACTTATAGTGCCTATTTCATAAAATATGATGGATGTAATTTGATGGGCATGGCGGATATAATCCGCCGCCACGGTGCAAAATGTGCACCCGAGTGGATTGACTCCACCGTCCATCCGGTTTGCAGCCTCCGGCTGATAAAATAAAACGGGTGCGACGTGCACCCGAGTGGATTGAGGCCCATTCCTCCAACCGGTGTGCGACCTCCGGTCGATTTATGATAGTGCATAAATGCACCCGAGTGGATTGACTCCACCGTCCATCCGGTTTGCAGCCTCCGGCTGATAAAATAAAACGGGTGCCACGTGCACCCGAGTGGATTGAGGCCCATGCCTCCATCCGGTGTGCGACCTCCGGTCGATTAAATAAAACGGGTGCCACGTGCACCCGAGTGGATTCGAACCACTGACCGTCCGCTTAGAAGGCGGATGCTCTATCCAACTGAGCTACGGGTGCGTCTGTGGATGAGAGTTTGGGTAGCAGGGTAAACGTGAAGGTGCAAGTCATGGTTTTTGCAGCGTTTAGAAAAAAGATCAGTCCTTGGTGGAGAGGACGATGTCTTTGAATTGCACTTGCATAGGAGGACCTGCGTGCATTTGAAGGGCGATCACGCCGCTTTTTGGAGCTTCTGCGGTTTCGTCGGTGACATCTGCGGTAAGTTTGCCGTTGATGTATTGTTGGACGCGATTTCCTTGAGCGACGATTTTGTATTCGTTCCAGTCGTCTTTGTTGATGGCGGCTTGCAGTTCTTTGTCATCGCCCGTTTTGCCAGTGACTTCGATGATGGGTTTTGCGGGTTTTTCGCCTTGTTTGATGACGACTTGTTCGCCGCGCTTAGCGAGGATACCGCGACCTTTTTCTTCGTAGAGGATGCCGCTGTAATTATCGCCATACTCGAAGTCGGCTTGGTAACCTCCTACGATAAATTTTGCAGCGTCGATCATTTTGCTGCGGTATTGCACGCCGCTGTTGGTGTATTTTTTATCGTCACCAGGGGTCATTTTGTATTTGAGGGTGAGGGTGAAATCTGCGGGTTCGCCACCTTTCCATGTGATGAAGGTGTTATGCGGGACAGGATTTTCCGGGGTGGATTTTGCGGTGATTGCACCGTCGACCACGGACCAGAATTTCGCATCACCTTCCCAACCGGTTAGGTCTTTGCCATTGAAGAGTTGGGTTTCGCCGGCGAATGCGGGTATTGAGAGGAGTGCGAGGAATAGGATGTTTTTCATAATGGTTTTTCGTTAGATGAATCGAACAGCGTGTTTTTTAGATAATTTCAAGACGTCGCTGGGTTTGGGTGAGATTTGGAAGGCGGGATCGGTGAGTTTCTCTCCATTGAGTTGGACGGATCCGGAGAGGATGAATTGTTTACGTAGCTCGCCGTTGGATTTTTCCAAATCGAATGCTTTTTTGAATGCGTGTGCGGTGATGGATAGGACACTGAGGTCTGTGGGGAACTCGCAAATGTTGAGTTCTGGGAGTTCGGCGGCGTTGAGATCCTTTTTGGAGAAACGGGTATCCCAATCGCTGCGCGCGGCGGAGGCCTCGGTTTGTCCGTGGTAACGGGCGGTGAGTTTTTCCGCCAGGGCTTTTTTGCAATCCATGGGGTGGGCGGCGGGATCGCGCGTTTCTCCGAGAAGGAGTTGGTAGTAGCGGTCCATGAGTTCATCGGAAACGCTCATGAGTTTGCCATACATTTCCTGTGGTGGTTCTGAGACGCCGATGTAGTTGCCGTAGGATTTTGACATCTTTTTAACGCCATCGAGTCCCTCTAAAAGCGGCATGACCATCACGACCTGTTGAGGTTGGCCTTGATCTTTTTGCATGTCGCGGCCGACAAGGATATTGAAAAGTTGGTCGGTTCCGCCGAGTTCGACATCGGCGCGTATTTCAACGGAGTCCCAGCCTTGCATGACGGGATATTGAAGTTCGTGGAGGCGGACTTCCTGACCAGAGTCGAGGCGGTTGCGAAAATCTTCGCGTTGGAGCATTTGTTGAAGCGTAACTCGGGCGTTGAGTTTGAGGATTTCTTCGTAAGTCATTTTGCGGAACCAATCGCCGTTGTATACGATCTCGGTTTTTTCGCGGTCGAGAATTTTGAACGCTTGTTCTGTGTAAGTTGCTGCATTGATAAGCACTTCATCGCGGGTGAGCGGAGGGCGAGTGGCGGAGCGGCCTGAAGGATCTCCGATGGTTGCGGTGAAATCGCCGATAAGGAGAACTGCCTGATGGCCAAGGAGCTGGAACTGACGAAGTTTTTCAAGAGCAACCGTGTGTCCGAAATGGATGTCTGGAGCTGTAGGATCGACCCCGAGTTTGACGCGCAGAGGGCGGAGGAGTTTGAGTTTTTCCAGAAGTTCTTTTTCAGATAAGACTTTGGCAGCTCCTGCTGTTAGATGTGAGAGTTGTTGTTCTGGAGACAAGGGAGAGATATGTTATTTTTCTATTTTCGTGCTGCCGCCTTGAGCTTTTTTCATGTTTTCAAGATGGATCACGGCTTTTTTGGCGCGATCGACAGCAGTTGGGTGAGTGGATGTTTTGATGATATTGTTGATGATATCAAACACCCATGTGTCGGCAGAGTAGCTGGCGAGAGAGTTAATAAGTTTGATTTGGTCTTCCTGAGTTGTGGTGAGTTCAGCGATTTTTTTCCAAGCTTCTTCCGGCTTATCTTTGGTTGTGCTGGCACATTTGATAGCGGCTTCGTAAGCTAGCTTGCGGTTAGTTACATCAGGTTCGGTTGCGACTTGATTGATGAGTAAGTTGAAGCCCGCCCTGTCGACCCAGCTGCCGAGGGCTCCGAGGGCAACTACTTTGGTTTTATGATCAGGGCTGTTAAGATTTTCTTTAACTATGGCAAGCGCCTGATCTCCGCCGACGCGACCTAACAGGCGTAGTGTGGCGTGTTTGACGTTGGCAAGAGACGCGCTTTTGTAGGTTGTGACGAGTGCATTGCGGAATAAAGTCAAAGAGTTGCTTTTGCTGATAATAGCGGCGAGATTGTCCTCTGCTGCTTTGCGGATGGCTTCGTCAGTGGTGTTTTTAAGTAAATCTAGATGATTATCGAAATGCGCCTCAGTAGCCATTTCGCGGCATGCTTCGATTGAGGCGAGGGCGATTCGGGGTTCTGGGGCGGATTTGGAATATTTAATGAGATCATTAACGATCTTAGGATTTTTGCGGCTACCTAACACTTCTTTTAACAGCACGATTCGGATATCTCCATGCATGTCTTGAGAGGTTGAGTAATCGAAAATTTCTTTATCGACGTCTTTTTTGTCACTGGCTTTTGCTAGGATGAGCGCTCTGTAAATTACAGAACGATCTTCTTGTCCGCCTGGGGTTGATGCATTGCGGAGAAGGATAGAAAGTTTGTTTTTATTTACTGGAACCTCGGTAGTGTTTTCCTTGGCGGCCAAGACAATCATTTCATTGTATAGAGCGATTTCCGCGTTTTGTTTGCTTCTATCGATAAGATACAAGCTTAAGAAAGTAATCAGGATAAGTAATACAATAGATACTACAACTTTGATACTTGTAGGTATCGGTTTCTTTTGTGACTGAAAGGGTTGTTCGGTGGGAATTTCCTCTTCAATAAGTGGTTTGGTTGCGTTGGCTTTTTGTGTTGGGGAGCCTACTGGGATATTGGCTCTGGTGATGGCAGCTGTAGGCACGGCTGTTGCCAAGCTTGGAGCTTGAATTTGAGCAGGAGGGGTTATGGATTGAACAGCAGGTATGCTCAGCGCGGGAGGAGAAAGAGTAGACGCTTGGATTTGTGGTGGCGTGGGTTGATACAGTGGCGGTACGGGTGCGGGCGCGGGTGCAATGGGTTCTGGTTCTGGTTGAGGCGCGGATGTCTCAGGAGTTTGATAAGCTCGCGTCGTGTTGTGGACGCTGGGTTTTGATCCTTGAGGAGGACTGAGGGGTCTGGGTAGCGAGGCGGTTTTTTTGGGTGGATAACCGGGTTTAGGTTCTTCGACAACTACGGGTTCAAGTGCGGCACCTGGGATGAATAGTTTGGGGCGCTTGACTGTCTCTACAGGAACAATTGGAGGGGGTTCTCCAGTGCTCATTTCTGGTGAAATATAAGCGCTATCGTTTTGCATGAAGACTTCAAGTGCTTCACGGGCAGAGCTTGGGCGGTCAGAAGGTTGGCGGTTGATCAACCACATGATCCAGTTACATGCCCAGAGTGGAATGCCAGCGCGGACCTCCTGGATGGGCACGACGTGATGTTGCAAATGTGAAGCCATGACTTCGACAGCGTTCTCACCATCGAACGCATAAGTTCCTGTTAGAGCGTAGTAGAAAACGCTGCCGAGGGCGTAGAGATCGACGCGTTGGTCGATTGGGATGCGCTCAAATTGTTCAGGCCCCATGAAGTAGATGGAGCCGAAGACTCCATCAGATTGGTCGATGGTTTGGAGAGATGGTTTGGTAGAAAGTTTAGCGAGGCCGAAATCCACGACTTTCACTTGGAATTTCCCAGAAGGGAGCCATGTGAGCATGATGTTGCCGGGTTTGATATCGCGGTGGACGATGTGGAGCTCTTGGGCAGCGATGAGAGCTTCCAATGATTGCATGGCGAGTTGCCTGAAGTCATCCCATGTGAAAGAGGCATGAGTGATGATTTCCTCAAGGGTTTGTCCTGTTAGGAACTCCATGACAACGAAGGGACCTTCGGCATCTTTTCCAACGTCGTAGATGGTAACGATGTTTGGGTGTTGGAGTGAGGCGAGAGCGCTGGCTTCTTTGATAAGTTGGCGAGTCGCTTCATCGGTGATGGAGGTATCTCCGAAATTGGTGAGTATGCGTTTGATCGCTACATCACGGCTCATGCGAACGTCATGGGCTTTATAAACCGAGCCAAGACCGCCTTGCGCGATTTTGCCTCTTATTTCGTAACGATCATCCATGTGGCAATAATTATCAGCGAAATGGTTAGAGTTTAATCTCTATCATGGCGCGTTTGCGGCGGGATTCAATCCAGCGTTCGTATTGGGCTGAGGTTTTGTTACGAGTGACGCGTTCTTCGATCATTGGGCGGACTTTGGACAGGGGAGGTGCGGGACCGAGATCTTTTTTGATGATTTTAACAATAGTGAAGCCGAGAGGGTCAAGTAAAGGACCGACCACTTTATCGGTGGGAGCCTCAAAAATGATTGCGGCAAATTCAGCTGAGAGATCGGTTCTAGGAACATTTTCCTGAAGGCCGCCCTTATCGGCGAAAGCATCTTTGGAATGTGTTTTGGCGGTTTCGGTGAAATCTGCTCCTTTGGTGATTTTATCAGCGAGTTCCTCAGCGAGGGCGAGTTGGGTTTCAGCAGTTGCTGCTGGATTTGTGGGATCTGCAGAGGGAATGAAAATTTTCTGGAATGAAATTTTATCCAGAGCGACATCGCGGAGAGAATCTTTGACCTTGTTGTATTCTTGTTGGACTTCGTTAGGAAGAGCGGGAGGAGCATCGGAAAACTGTTGAGCGCGCATGGATTGCACGACCATTTTTTCGAGAGTCATTTCACGATAGCCTTCCATGGTTAGACGTGATTTTTTCAATTCTTCACGGAATTTTGATTCGTCGCCATTGTAGAGTTGTTGAATTTGGCGTTTGACCTCCTCATCAATGACTGAGGGGTTGATGGTTGCGCCCATTTTTTTGAATTCATCGAGGATAATCTGACGATCGATGAGTTCTTGGAGAACTTTTTGTTGAGCTTCGCCAAACTGCTTGATGAATTCCGGGCCACGGCGAGGGAATTGAGTGGAGAGTTGAGCGAAGATAGGAGCTAGTAGGAAAGAGACTTCATTTTTCGTGATGATTTGTCCGTTAACTTTCGCGGCGATGCCATTGACTTCGACAGGCTCGGCATAAGCTATGCTACTGAATATGCTTAAAGCTAGGATATGAGTTAGGAAGTGTTTCGACATAAGTTACAAAATTCTACGAAATTTAAAAGAAAAGGCGATGCACTGAGTTTTCAGAACATCGCCAAAGATTGCAAGTCGGGAAAGTTGCTTGTTTTATAGGGAATATTGCAAATGGTAAGATTCTCAGGCATCGAGTCTGAGTGCGGCTTTTTGGGCGGCGGAATTTGCATCTGGCTTGATCTCTGAGGAGTTGGTTAAGCGCATTCCGACGGGTTTGGAGACTCCGAATTCTTCCATTGTCACGCCATACATTACATCGGCGCGGGCCATGGTGCGCTTGGAATGGGTAACAATGATGAACTGAGATCGATCAATAAAGCGGTCGAGAACCTTGACGAAACGGTTGATATTTGACTCATCCAGAGGGGCATCAAGCTCGTCGAGGACGCAGAATGGGGAGGGTTTGATCATGTAGATTGAGAACAGGAGGGCGACTGCAGTCATGGAGCGCTCACCACCAGAGAGGAGAGTGATCGACTGGAGTTTTTTGCCTGGGGGTTTGGCAATGACTTCGATGCCGGATTCGAGCGGATCGGATTCGTCGATTAGGGTGAGGTCGGCCTGGCCTTTTTCGCCGAAGAGTTCCTTGAACATGTCGCGGAAGTTGATGCGAACCTGAGCGAAGGTTTCTGCGAAACGGCGCTGAGTTTCTTCGTTGATGCGCTCGATGACTGCGAGGAGTTCGATTTTGGAGGAAACGAGATCGTCGTGTTGATTGCGAAGGAAGGTGTGGCGTTCTTCGAGTTCGTCGTATTCTTCGATGGCGTCGACATTGACAGGACCCATGGACTCGATCTTGCGTTTAAGATCTTGGACAAGGACTTCGATCTGGTTCCAGTTTGGCTCGCCTGGCATGTCTGGGATGTCAACGGAATCATCAGAAGAGCTGTTAGAGATTTCTACTTCTGGATCGGTCTCATCTGCGCCGGAGGCGTTGCGAGCATTTCTGGATTGCAGAGTTGTTAGGAGAAGATGAGCGTCGGACTCGAAGGTTTCCAAGGTGATTTGGTGACGATCTTCGGTGGTTGAAATCAGGTTTTCCAGGCGCAGATCGAGCTTGGTAGCGGCAATTTCTTCACGACCTTTTTGTTCGTTAACGGCTGCGAGTTGTTTTCGAATTTCAGAGAGGCTCGCCTCAGCGACTTCAATGTTTTTGATCAGTTCGTTGCGGCCTTGTGAGCGCAACAAAAGCTCTTTTTGGAGGTCTTCAGCTTCGATTTTGTGTTCCTCAGATTGAGTGGCGAGAGCTGTATTTTCATCGAGAGAAGCTTGAATGCGCTGTTGGAAATTCTCGATTTCCGTTTCGCGGCGGATGGTGATTTCGCGGAGCTCGGAGAGGCGTGCTTCCATGGGGCGCTGTTGTTCCTCGGCGGCTTGTTTGGCGCGTTTTTCGACGGCAAGATTGGTGCGCAGTTCGTTCAGAGATTCGAAGAGTTCTTGCTCGGAGGATAGGGCAGAATCGGATTGTGATTGGAGTGAGCGGGATTGGTCTTCGATGGCCTCGAGTCGTTCGCGGGTAGCGGCGAGTTCGGTTTCGAGAGTTTGTCGAGAATCGGCGGCAGAATTTTCGCGTTTCTCGAGTTCGGAGCGTTCCCAGCGCACATTTTCGATGCGTGTGTTGAAGTTTTCGACTTCGCGAGTTGCGAGGGAGAGTTGGCCTTGAAGGGTGGAGAGTTCGACTTTTTGGCGTTGCAGGCGTTCGCGTGCCGTCTCGACAGCTTCGCGATTGGCTTCGAGCGCGGTTTCTAGAGCGGAAACGCGGTTGCGTGCCTCTTCATTGGTTTTGCGGAGATCCGCAACTTCCAGTTCGAGTGAGCGAACTTCGTTTTGGCGTTCTAACACGGAAGTGGAGTTGCCGGTTGAAATACCACCTTGGATGGTTCCTTCAGGAGATAGCATTTCACCAGCTAGAGTGACGAAAGTGAGGTTGGGGTAATCGCTGCGAAGTTTGAGTGCGGCTGTTAGATTTGGAACGATTAGAGTTGTGACTAACAACTGTTCAATGATTGCAGCGACCTGAGGCTCGGATTTGACTTTGTCGAGAGCCCAAGCGGTTGCGCCTTGAGGAAGAGCTTCGATTTGAGTTCCAGATGCGACTGGGATGAGGTCTTTTGGAATGATAGCGGCTTGGCCGAGTTTTTTCTCGGTTAGGCGTTGGATTAAGGTCTCGGCGATTTGAGAATCAGAGACGAGGACAGTTTGCAGTTTTGCGCCAAGAGCGGCTTCGATCGCGCGGGCGAAGGTTTCATCGGCACGGATGAAATTTGCGAGGACTCCATCGATGGAAGGTTGGAAATACTCTGGAGTATCAAGGCCTTTGAGGAGGCTTTGAGTACCTTTGGCAAACCCTTCACCGGAGGCAACGAGTTGTTTCATTGCATCTAGGCGAGCGGCGCGCTGAGCGAGAATTTCGTTAGATTCTGTCGCTGTCTTGCGTGATGCATCGAGATCTCCACGGGTGTGTTGATAGGTGCGCTCGGCAGCTTGGAATATTTCTTCGAGTTCGGTAAGCTTGTTGCCAGTTTCGGAAACAGATGTTGAGATTTGAGTTTGTTGGGCGATGAATTCTTCGACGCCGATGTTGAGGCGTTGTTCTTCCTCGGCGAGTTGGCGAGCGCGATCGCGGTTGCCTTCGAGTTGAGCGAGGGAGGATTCAATTTTCGCCTGCATGGAGGCGATGAGAGTTTGAGTTTGATTGGCCTCGATACGTGAAGCTCGGAGGGAGGATTCTAGATTGGCGCGGTTTTCGCGAGCGGACAGGGTTTGTTCTTCTTGCTTGGTGAGTTGTAGTTCCTGTTCGGCGATGCGGCGGTTAAGTTGATCGAGTTGATCACTGGCAGCCGTGAAATCGAATTGTTGCTGGGCAAGTTTTTCCTGAGTCGCGGAGATGTCTGCGTGGTTTTGTGAGATACGACCTTCAAGCTCGGATTTTCTCTCGTTGTTGAAAGCGATACGTGCTTGAGCGGATGCGAGAGCGTTTTGATGCTCGTTAAGATTTTGGCGGAGTTCTGCAAGTTCCGCTTCGAATTGGCGCGCAGCGGTGCGAGCGGAGGCGACGAGTTCTTCTTTCTCTGGGAGTTGGCGCTCGAGATGGGAATCCTGGGCGTCGAGCGAACGGATAGAGTTGGTGAGTTCGGCACGGGCAGCAGTGATTTCGACGTAGCGTTTGTGTGCGAGATGGGTATCGAGCACGCGATAGTCAGTAGAAAGCGCTTGGAAGCGACGGGCTTTGGCAACCTGGCGCTTCAGAGAATTCATGCGGCGCTCTTGCTCTGCTAGGACATCTGAAACACGAAGTAAGTTTGCTTCGGTGTATTCTAACTTTCTCAGTGCATCTTTTTTCTCGCGTTTGAATTTGGTGATGCCTGCGGCTTCTTCGAACACGGCACGACGCTCTTCAGGTTTTGATGAGAGGATTTGATCGATCTGGCCTTGCGCCATGATGGAGTATGCGGTGCGACCGATACCTGTATCCATGAGCATGTCGTGAATATCTTTGAGACGGCAGAGAGTTCCGTTGATGCGATATTCTGAGCGACCATCGCGGAACACGCGGCGAGTGAAAGAGACTTCGTTGTAATCGACTTTGAGCGATTCTTCACAGTCGGCCATGGTGATTGTGACCTCAGCCATGCCAAGAGGTTTTCGTTTTTCCGTGCCATTAAAAATAACATCGGCCATTTCGCCACCACGGAGGGCTTTGGCGGATGTCTCACCAAGAACCCAGCGTATGGCGTCCACGACGTTGGATTTTCCGCAACCGTTAGGGCCAACGATGCCGGTGACGCCTTGAGCGAATTCGAAGACGGTTTTATCGGCGAAGGATTTGAAGCCGTGGATTTCGAGAGTTTTTAGATACATGGATGTGGTGCTGGGCAGGGGTTTAGAAAAGGGAAAGGAAGTGATTTCTTGAATGTTTGGAGCTTACGAAGGAATTTTTAAGAGGCAAGGTGGGAGTGGGTCTAAGCGCAATATATAGTATGAAAAATGATGTTAATAACCAATATGTAGTGTTTTGGGTTATTTAGTAGAACTTAACTAATATGCGATCAGGGGGAGAGAATGGGATATGAAAAATCTTTGTCGGAAGTGAGTTTGTGGCGTGCTTAGACTCGGAGATTGGGCTTGCGAAAGCGGTTCTGGCTGTTAGTCATTTGGCAGATGTTCAATGGGAAAATGCGAACCCCAAGGTGTTTCAGTCGGGTGATGATTTTATGCATGATTTATTTCATGCAGCATGGACTCGTGGCTCAGGCGCCAAATGTGCCGAATTTCGATCCTTCTGATGTTTATTTCCAAGGATATCTGGCGGCGCGGGCTGGGGAGCAGCTAGAGAAGGATCAGGATTATGTGGGTGCGTTGAGTAAGTATCAGCAGGCGACTGAATTATTTGGTTCGGTGGAGAAATTTTATCCGGAATGGAAGGCAGACATGGTGAAGAACCGCAAAGATCTGACTTTGAAGGCTTTGACTGGGGTGCAGGAAAAGGCAGGTGAGCGGCTCAAAAAAGATGATGCGGTGATTGCTGAGTTGGAGGGTGGCGAAAAAGTGGGGGCGAAAATGATTAATCCGTCGAAGGGTGTGAAGCCCACGAATCCTGGGGTTTTAGAGGTTGATCCACTCAAGGCGCGTCGGTTGAAAGATGCCGAAGCGGAGTTGGCGCGTTTGCGTGATGAGATCAGCAAAGCAGAGGCGGCATCAAAGCAATCAACCCATCAATCGACTATTGAAGATTTAAGAAAACAAAACCAAGCGCTTTCTCTGCAGTTGAAGGCGGTGCAAAAAGAAGTCAGCTCCCTGCGTTCGCAAATGGCGGTGGCTCCGATGGAAGGAGTGATGCAATCTTTGAATGAGCGCATCGCTCAGCTGAATCAGGAAAAAGAGGTGATGGGGATGGCATTGAAGACCAGTCGAGGAGATCACAATCAAGCTCTATCAAAAATTGAAATTTTGACAGCGGATATGGAGCTCATGAAAAAGCAGGCGGCGGAGTTGCGTCAGAAGCAGGCGGATACCAAGCGAGATCTGGAGACTGAGCGTCAGATTGCGAATGAAGTGGTGGCGGGACAGCTGAAGCAGATGGCGCAAATGGAGCGAGTTTTAGGGGAAAAGAGTAAGCAGTTAGAACATGCGAACAAGCAAATAGCTGGCTTAACGAAGGAGCTAGAGGAAAGTCGAGCAGCATACAGTGAGCTTCAAGAGGAGCGCGATGGATTGTTGCGCGAGAGGGATCATTTGGCGGCTTTGTTGAAATTGAATGAGTCTGGTCGTATTGAAGAACTCGTTGCGCAAAATGTGGGACTGGCGAAATCGTTACGAGAGGCAAAGGAGCAGGTTGAGCGTCTGAAGTCGGATAATCACGCGTCGAAGGATCAGATTGTTGAAGCACAAAGAGCTCTCGCGATCGCAAAGTTCCGGATCAACTGTTTGAACCATGCGAAAGACGAGCAAGACAAAAGGATTTCCGAGCTGACCGAAAAATTGAGGCAGGAGGAGTTGTTGTTAGCGAGTCGGGAAGAATCGGTGGACGCGGAGGAAGTTGAGATGTTGCGTGAGGTGATCCGGAGGCAATTGAGAGCTCAGGAAAGAAGGCGCCAAGCAAAGGATTTGCTAGTGGATGCGGTAAAAAATCTGGGTCAAAACGATGACCGGCTCAAAGAAGCGATGGAGCTCTTTGATGGAACGGAACTGGTGCTAAGTCCGGATGAGCAGAAATTGATTGCGGATCAGAATGTGGATGGTGAATTTTTATCGCCAACATCCGCAAGGGATCGAGAGACAGTTGGGCGAGAAATGGCCAAATTGAATATTGAGTTGGAGAGTTACAATCGTGCAGCACGTAAAGCGTATGTATCTAACCGATTGCATTCAGCGCGTGAGTTATTTGAGATGATGATCGATCAGCATCCTGGGCATATACCGGCGATTTGTAGGTTGGGCGTGGTGCAGTTGAAACTAGATGAGCCAGTTGGGGCGTTGGCAAGTTTTCAGAAGGCCATTGAGTTGGATAAGCATAATCCCTATGCGAATCGGATGTTGGGATTTACTTACATGCAGCTTGATGAGCTGGATAAGGCGGAGAAATATTTGGAGCGTGCGATTGAATTAGCACCAGATGATGCTAAGAACTACATGTTGATGGGAGCTATTTGCCATTTACTTGGAAATATAGAGGAGGCGGAGTCTCAATTTAAAGGTGCGATAGCGGCGGATCCTATGCCAAGTGAGCCATATTTCAACATAGCCATGATATGTGCGAGTCAGGGTCGTATCAAAGATGCCAAGCAGTATTACAGCAAGGCCTTGGAAAGGGGCGCGATTCCTGATCAATCATTGGAATCCAAAATCATGAAAAACTGATGATTTCCAATCGGTCATATTTTTGTGCGTTTTTATCCATGCTCTTGATTGGCTGTGCAAATAAAGGAAAGGAGCATGTTAAAGCTGAGCCTAGTCACTCTAGCGTGCCGCAATCGTTAGCTCAGCGTCTTTCTGAAGAAGGGGGGTATAAGCAAGATGCTGAAGGTAATTGGAAGCCAACGTCTAACAAGCGAAGTTCATTTGAGCTTCAGCGTGAAAGCCCTCATTTTAAAGATAAATTCGAAAAGGAAACATATAAAGCTGGGGATTATGAAAAGAAAAGTTGGTGGGGTAAAAAGACATACGAGGTAAGTGAATACAAAGGTGATACAGACGGATCTCGATTTCAGACCCAAGCTGAATTGCATGGGAAAGAGACCAAATATATGGATAAAAGGGTATCCACTGGTGATCCTTATAAAACAAACAGGTTGGAGTATGGCAGCGCTGGAGAGTCGGATGCAAAGCACATAGATAAGCCGCGAAACGATTATGTGGAAACTAGAAGGCGGGTTTATAAACAACCATCTATCATCGATTGGGATGAACAGCGGAAGTTGAGCTTGGAGGAATCGCGTGGCATCTTGGGACGTTAGGGGCGCTGGGTAATTTTTATTGGATCTTAAAGAGGTCGTGGGAAATCATCTGAAATATAGGCGCTATTGTAGCCTTGAAGAATTTATTCTGCATTTTATGTATCATCGCGATCATCCCTGCCTTTGCAGAAGATATGGGGCAAATCACTCTGAGTTATTTAGAAAAAGTATGGGAATAAAAGGTGTTTTCCTAGATGTTGCTCTTTCCGAGTGATGATGGGCTCAACGTATTATCAGAAATCGATTTTATTTCAGACGCCAAGCGAACCCGTAAATTTCTCAAAAAATGTCATTTGAGCGGCTGAAAAAATAAGTTTTCGAGACTGAATTGAAGGAAATCAAAGGATTATTTGAGGAATTTGAGAAAAAAGTTCAATAAACTAGCGTGTTTTCTGAATCGACAAGTCAGGGAACCATGGCAGATTTTTGGAAAGAAATTCAGAAAATTGACGCTATAAGGATATGATTAAAATTTTGTTACGTAATGCGACGCTGGTTGTGGGGTTTTTCGTTGCTTCACAGCCGATTAAGGCACAGCAGGCAGATTTCGATGAGGTTGGCAAGCAGATGGCGATCATGCTGCAGAACAGTCATTATGCGGGTATCAGATTTGATGCGCAGCTGAGCCGACGGTTTTTTGAAGATTATTTGAAGTCGCTGGATTTTCAGAAGGTATATTTCACTCAACAAGATGTGGATGCTTTCGAGGCAAATTATGCCGAGCGTTTGCACACGCTTTTGCTCCAAGGAAAAAGCATGCAACCAGCGGTAGAGATTTATAACGTATTTCGACAGCGGGTTGAAGAGCGAACCAAGCAAGCCGAGGAACTTCTCGCTGGGAATTTCGATTTTTCGGGTGATGAGACCGTGATGATGTCTCGTAAAGATGCCACATGGCCCAAGAATGAAGCAGAGGCGAAAAAAATCTGGGCTCAGGAAATCAAAGAGGCTGTTTTGGCAGAGACGCTAAGGCAAGAGACTTTATCCAATCTTGCTAAAGAGCAGGGTAAAGATGATCCGAATGCGGATAATCTCGATCCGAAGAAAAAAGTTTCGTTACGTTACAAGCGATTACTGACGAGTATTCAGGATGTCGATCATGATGATATTGCAAATTATTTTCTGAGCGCGGTGGCAGCATCATTTGATCCGCACACGGACTACATGAGTTTTCGTGAGACGAACCGTTTCAATGATGGGATGCAAAACGAATTGGTTGGCATCGGAGCGTTGCTACAAGCCGAAGAGGACGGAGCGACAGTGATCAAAGGGATCGTGGTGGGTGGTCCTGCAGACAAGGAAGGCTCGCTAAAGTTAAACGACAGGGTTGTTGGCGTGGACTCGATCAATACCGGCAAGCCGGCAGACATGACGGATATCATGTTCATGTCTATCGATAAGGTTGTGGATTTGATCCGCGGCAAAGAAGGCACAACTGTGGCATTGAAAGTCGAGCCAGCAGGCGGTGCGGCTGGTGAAACGAAAATCATCAAAATCAAGCGTGATAAAGTTGAGTTGAAAGATGAACAGGCAAGTGGCGAGTTGATAGAGATGAAAAATGCGGCCGGTGAGTCTAAGAAGATAGGAGTCATCACCTTGCCAGCATTCTATGGTGATATTGGCGTAGGCGATGCCAGTGCATCGGATGATGTGAAACTTATACTAACACGATTGATCGAAGAGAAAATGGACGGCTTGATTTTCGATCTCCGCAATAACGGCGGAGGATCGTTGAAAGGGGCATGCCGGATTACCGGATTATTCATCGATTCCGACTCGGTGGTGCAAGTAAAGAACCAGATAGGACAAGTGTTGGTGAAAGATTCGCATGATACCAAGCCACTTTATACCGGCCCCATGGTTGTGCTCATCGACAAGAGTAGCGCGTCCGCGAGTGAAATTTTTGCGGGTGCGTTGCAGGATTACAATCGTGCCGTGATTGTTGGCGAATCTTCCACCTTTGGTAAGGGTACGGTGCAAACGATGGTGGATGTGGGGCCACAGCTTCCTTTGTTTGCAGCCAAAGATAAGGCGGGCTCCATTAAAGTGACGATACAGAAATTTTACAGGCCATCGGGTTCATCGACACAGATGGAGGGGGTTGTTCCTAATATTGTAATGCCGAGCATCATGGACGCCTTGGAGGTGGGTGAGGCGCATATGGATAATGCGTTGCCGCATGATCGTATACGCCCAGCAGCGGATTTTCGTCCTGAAGACAAACGTGCGTTGTTTATCCCGCGTCTCAAAGAACTCAGTCAGGAGCGGATCTCGAAATGCCAAGATTTCAACTACTCGATCCAAGATATTTTGAAAACCAAGGAGCGTATCAAGAAAAACCAGATTTCATTAAACCTTGCGGAGCGTAAGCGCGAGTTGGCCGAGTCTGAGGAACAACGCAAACAACGTAACACCGAGAGACGCGAGCGCTTCGAGAAAATCGCCAAAGAAGACGCAAAGAATTTCAAATTCTACAAAGTCAATTTGGACATCATCGATGCAGCAGCGCCACTCAAGGCTTACGATCCGGCTGCGGAAAACAAGGACTTCATGCGCCGCGCGAAGGATGAGAACGAGAGTCTGAATGATACGCCGGATTGGCCGACTGGACTTAATCCTGAAAAGCGTGAGGCGATTCATGTTCTGGCCGATCTCATCAATCTGACGGATAATGCCAAGATGGCAGGTATTTTGAAAAATGACGGTGAAATCCGCTGATGTTAGAAATATCCGAGAACCTTACCTCAATTCGTGATCGGATGAACGCGGCCTGTCTGAAGGCGGGTCGTGATCCGGCATTGGTTCAGTTGATTGCGGTTTCCAAAACTTTTCCCGCTAGCGATATCCAAGCGGCGATCGATGCTGGACAAAACGTCTTTGGAGAAAGCCGATTACAAGAAGCCGCGCCAAAAATCGAAAGCTTATCAAGTGCGATCGAATGGCATTTCATTGGTCGTGTGCAGAGTAATAAAGTCAGGAAAATTCTGTCACTATTCGATTACGTGCATGCGGTGGATTCAAGAAAGCTTGCGATATATATGGATAGTGTTGCTGCGGATCTGGGGATTCGACCTAAAATTTTTCTACAGGTCAATCAGTCAGGTGAAGCAAGCAAAGGCGGTTTCTCGATTCGTGAATTGCGAGATGAGATTTCTGAGATGGTTGGGTTAAAGCATCTCGAAGTGGTTGGCTTGATGACGATACCACCAGCTGTAGTAAATCCCGAAGATGCAAGGCATTGGTTTGCAGAAATGAGGATGCTACGAGATGAAATCATGCAGAATAATCAAATCGAAATCCCCTATTTGAGCATGGGCATGAGCGGGGATTTCGAGGTCGCGATCGAAGAGGGTGCTACTCATGTCCGGGTTGGCTCGGCAATTTTTGGAAGACGGGCATATAAAATTTCAGGAGAGCTCGGATAACATGAAAATTGAGATCGAACATGTCTGTCAGATCGGTGATGAGCTTGCGATACGGATGAGCGATGGCCGTGAAATGTATTTTCCGTTGGCGATGCTGAGGCGTGCATGCCCCTGTGCGAATTGCCAAGGTGAGCCGGATGCGATGGGACGTATACACAGGCCCATCGTGGAATATGGACCAAAAGCGTTCGAACTGAAGCGGTTTGAAAAAGTCGGGGGCTACGGTCTACAGCTTTTCTGGGCGGATTCGCATGCTACAGGCATCTACAGCATTGCGTATTTGGAAAAACTGGAGCGCTTGGCGTAAAAATATTTTGGGCTACTCCGGTGCAGGCACAGCGGGAGGCTCGGCAGGAGCTACTTCACCAGGAATGGGTTCGACCTCTTCAGTGGCTACATCGATGATTTCACTGACGCCTTCTGCGACCTGATCGGCATTGGCGTTAACCTCTTTTTTTTCGGTGTTTTCCGCTTTTGGTTTGCACGCCACAAGGGCGAATATGAATACTGCTAGCGTGTGGATGACGATCTTTGCTTTCATAATGGGATCAGTTTCAATTTTAATTATGCGAGAGTGGTTGTTCTAAAAACAGAAATAGAACGAAAAATGGAATCAGATAAGCACGGATAATCAAAGAGTTATGAATTTTGTCATTCTCACCTTTTAGGTGAATGAAGAATTCTTTGTAATGCACTTACTATCAGTGTTCATCCGCGTTTATCCGTGGTTCATTTTCCTCTTTTGGGTTATTCGTTTTGGAGATACTTGCCATTTAGCGGGGGCTGAGTCAAAGAAAAGCGTGATTTTTGCCATTTCATGGCATCGTGATCAGTCTGCCCTTGCGAAGAAAGGTTAGCCGCATTTGAATCTGCCTGCACCGGATGTTTTTACTAAAGAAAGTTTTTGAGCTCAGAGAAAAAGCTCATCAAGACCACGAGAAGCCATTTTTGGAACATCTCGAGGATTTGCGTGTCATGGTCACACGGGTCGTGATCACCTTGGTGATTTCGATGATCGTATGTTTTACCTTTCAGGATCACTTGATGCGTGTGCTGCGCGCGCCAGCTGAGGAGGTGTTAACGACCAAACAGAAGGAGAGTATGCCCGATGCCGATAAGCATAAGGGTATCAAAGTTCCTTCAGTTGAGGTTTGGAATGAGGCACGCAAAATTGAGCAAATCGCGCTCGGTTTGGATGAGGCTGAGAAAAGCGTATTTTACAAAAATCTAGAGAATCCAGATTTGGAATTTCATGCGAGAAGCGTGACCTTGCTGAGAGCTACGAAAGCATTGCCTGAAAAAAAACGGGCAGACTTTGTGAAAAGCCTCGAGGTCAGTACCCAAATGAAAATGCAACTGATTGCGATGTTAGAATCGAATCCTGATGTTGAAGTGAACTCAGGATCGAACATCCGCATGATGTCTGCGTTGAAGCCTACGGAGACATTCATGCTGTCGATGAAATTGGCATTTTTCGCCGGTATCGTTTTAGCGTTTCCTTTGTTGCTGTTGTTTATTTTGCAATTCGTTTTACCGGGCATGCATGCCAATGAGAGACGCATGCTCTGGCCTGCAATGACAATCGGCTTTGGATTGTTTTTAGGCGGTGTGTGCTTTGCATACTTCCTAGTTCTTCCGAAAGCATTGTTGTTCTTTTATGAGTGGAGCGCGCAGCTCGGTGTTTCTAACGATTGGCGTATCGGTGAGTATATCACTTTTGCCACCCGATTCACCTTGTTGTTCGGGCTTTCATTTGAACTCCCTGTCGTCGTGATGGTTTTGGTCAAACTCGGCATCTTAACCTATGAAAGCATGACGAGAACTCGCACCTATGCGATCGTGGCGATCTATATAGCGGCCGCTCTAATCACTCCCACACCCGACATCATGACGCTGAACCTGATGGCTGTGCCGATGTTAGTTCTTTACGAAATTTGCATTTGGTTGGCTTGGTTTGATCGTAAAAAAAATCGTGATATCGAGCGACGTGAGGAGGCGGAATTAAGAGAGAAGCGTAAGCAGTGGTTGATCCAAGATCAGCAAAAAAAAGAGGATCATCATGAAGAGGAAGAGGCTGAGGAAGTCGACGAATCCGGCGATCATGGTTGGCATGATGACTATCATCATAATCCTGAACTTTATCATGATCCCTATCACCATGGCTTGCCGCATGATGAAGAGTGGGTGCATCCAGATGATGCAGTAGTGGGCGATGAAGCGGTTGAGAAGCCTAAGGATAATACAGATAGCGAAAAGAAATCCTGAGATTGTATGAGCGATGATATGAATGAGAAAGATGGCGTCAGTGATAAATCGCCGTTTGCAGGATGTGCGATTTTAGTCGCGGCGTTGTTGGTGATGGTTTTTTTGATTACGTTTTCGGTGGTCGTATTGTTCAGGCAGTTCAATGAGATCGCGAAATTCACGGAGACCAAGCCGGTCAATGTTCAAATTGAATCATTGGAAGATCGTGAAGCGGAATTGAATGCGTTGGCAGAAAAAATCGAACGTTTCCGCATCGCAGTCACGGAGGGGAAATCCGCCGTGTTGGAATTGAATGCGAACGAGATGAATCTTGCGATTGCCACTTATGGTGCATTCAAGGAAATGCGCGGCATGATGAGGGTTCGTGAAATCACCGGTGAACAGCTGACTTTCGATATTTCGTTTCAACTCAACGGGAAGCCACGGATGGCCAAGGCCGGAGAGAATGGAATGGTGGCATCGGATCCGAGATATTTGAATGGGGTGTTAATCACTCAGCCCGGACTACTGAACAAAGAAGTGGTTTTGAGGGTGAATGACATCGAGGTGCCCTTCGCAGACGTGCCCAGAGGGTTCATTGATCAAATGTCACCGTATCGGATCACAGAGCAATTTGTCGGCGATACCGAAATCGGGAGAGTGATGGCGGCACTCACCAATGTTGAACTCGGAGACGGAGTGGTTCGTCTTGTGAGGGAAGAAGGAAAAATTCCCGAAGATACTGTGACAGATGCGGAGGTGGATCAATCGAGTCAGCGGCTATTCACTTTTCTTGGCATTGCGGCTTCGATCTTTTTGTTCTTCGTTGCGATCATTATTTTTTCAGGGCTGCGTGCTAAGAAGCGTCGTGACGCAATAGGAAATTCCGATGAGTCAGCTTGAAGATGAGATTTCGGATGTCTTGAACAAGGCCATCCGTGGTTTGGGAAAAACTTCTTCCGAAGTCGCGCAGGCGGCGGGAATCGATGAGGTCGGCTTGAATGCAGTACTCGGTGGTTCGATCGATAAAATCGTAATAAGTAAATTAGCCGCTGTGCTCAATCTCGATCCCGAGGCGCTGTTGGGTTTGCCTAAATATCAGCCGAATGTTGCCGATTTAGCCGGAGTGCAAAGATGGATCATGACTTACCGAGCTTGGTCGGTGAATGCTTGGATGTTAGAAATGGACGGAGTGACTTTGCTGTTCGATACCGGTTGGAATCGATCGGATATTTTATCAAAACTCCATGGCGTCCGACCCGATGCGGTTTTCATTACGCATGCACATGAAGATCATGTCGGTGGGATTGAGCCGCTTGAGGAGCAGGGAATAAGAATCATTTCTGAAACGGAAGCCCTGAAAACTAGTGAATATCAATTTGGAAACATCAGGATTCAGGTGATCGATCTTTCGGGGCATTGCGACCCGACGGCGAGTTATCTGATCAAGGGGTTTGAAAAGTCCCTTTGGGTGGTCGGTGATGCGATTTTTGCGGGTTCGATGGGTGGATGTAAGTCCACCAAGAATTTCGAGTTGGCAGTAGCGAATCTACGCAATGGCTTTGAGCAAGTGGATGCGGACTGCTTGATTCTTCCCGGACATGGTCCGATGACTTCGGTGGAGTTGGAAAAATCCTCCAATCCATTTCGTAAGTATTTCTCTTAGAGGCTGTCTGAATATTCCAAAACGCTTATTTTCGCCCACTAATGAATGAAAGAATCTTCACCACAATGGTAGCGCAGCGGACATGGACGGAGCGTAGCGTAGTCAAAGGACTCAGAGAACACAGAGGTGCTGGTTTCAAACCCAGATATTCAAAGAAGGACTCTGTGCTCTCTGTGTCTCCGTGGTTTAAATTGATTTTTTCTAATTTTTAAGACAGCCTGTTAGTGCAAAAAACTTGCGTTAATGGAAATCCATGGCAAGTTTGTGCCGATGAGATTTTTCCCTATCATGGCATGGAGCGTGGCGTTTTGCGTTATTGCACATGGTGCTGAACTCAAAGTGGTGTCGCTGCACCCTTTGATCGGCGATTTATTAAAACAGGTTGGCGGAGATAAAATCGAGGTGGTTGATTTGATCGGTGCGAAGGGTGACCCGCATAGTTTCGAGCCAAGGACTGAGGACATTGCAGCGGTTACGGGTGCTAAAGTTTACTTTGTTTCAGGCATGGGCTTGGAAGGCTATTTGCCAAAACTACGCTCCATTTTGGCTGCGGATGTCCGTATCGTTGAGGTCGGTGCGACTTTACCTGCGCTGCATGGAGCTTGCGAACATGAGGAACATGCCAATGAACACCAACACGAGTTGGATCCGCATTGGTGGCACTCGGTGGACTTATTCAGGCGTGCCACCTCATTGATTGCCGTAGAATTGTCCAAAGAATTTCCAACCGAGCATGACGTGTTCGAGAAAAACGCAACAGCTTACCGGAAGCAATTAGATGACTTAGAAAAGTGGTTGAAGCGTGAGATTGTGAAAATCCCGAAAGACCATAGGAAGCTAGCCACCACGCATTCGGCCTTTCAATATTTCTGCAAGGCATACGGCTTCGAATCGTTCGCAGTACAGGGAGTGAATCGGGAACAAATGCCCGGCGCAAAGGAACTCGCAGAATTGATGAAAACGTTGAAAGACGAAAAAGTCGCAGCGATTTTTCCCGAAAGAGAATCGAATCCAAAAATTCTAACAAGTCTAACCCAGGATACCGGCATCAAGCTCGGCGGCGAGTTGATTGCAGATGGACGCGGCGTGACCAGCTACGAGGAAATGATTCGGTCGAACGTGACCATCATCGTTTCCGCACTCAGTGCAGAGTGATGGCAACTGGACAATGATCGGATCCCAATACGTGTGGTAGAATTGTTGCATCATGAAGGCGGTCGATGAGGGCGGGGGACAAACCAAAGTAATCGATTCTCCATCCAACGTTTCGCTCGCGGGCTCCACCGCGATAAGACCACCACGAATAGGCTTCGGTTTTATCAGGGTATAAGTGACGGAATGTATCGATGAATCCACTTTCTAACAGAGTCGTGAAACTCGCACGTTCTTCATCAGAAAACCCGGGGCTATTGCGATTCGTAGCGGGACGGGCGAGGTCGATTTCTTGGTGAGCGACATTCAGATCGCCGCAAAAAATGACAGGTTTTTTCAGGGCTAGCTGATTGAGGTGTTGGCGAAACGCGGTGTCCCATTCGAGGCGATAGGGAAGCCGACGCAATTCGTCTTGGGCGTTGACCGTGTAGACATTGACGAGAAAGAAATCTTGATATTCCAAAGTAATGACACGGCCTTCGGTATCGTGTTCGGGAATGCCCAGTCCAAGTGAACAATCGAGAGGAGTTTCCTTGGTGAAAATCACGGTTCCTGAATATCCGGGTTTGTCTGCTGAATTCCAGTAAGCTTTGTAAGCTCCGAATTCGAGCGGGAGTTCAACCTGTTCTGGGCGGGCTTTGGTTTCCTGAAGGCATAAAATATCAGGCATTTCCGTATTCAGGAAATCGGTTAGGCCTTTGTTGAGGACGGCACGGATGCCGTTGACGTTCCAGGAGATGAGTTTCATATGGCGGGCTAGGAGATTGTTGTCTCAATACACGGGACATTCGCAACGTGTTCAAGAAAAGTATTTCTCTTTATGTGGATGTAGCATGAAAAAACAAAGCGGTTGAGGCGTATTTAACGAGACTCTGCTGCAAGCAAGACGTTGAAAAGATGCTCACACCTATGAAATGTCAAAAGAAAGTCCTCCCCGGTTGTTTTTCGGTCTGTCTTGTTGTGTGTGCGCTGCTGTCCTGCAGGCGCTGAACAAGCGGAATGCCAATCGGAAAAATAGAACCATGAAACACACCCTCCCACTCCTCATCGCCTTGGTGCTGGCTCAGCTTGCCACGCTACACGCTGCCGACGCGCCACAAAAATCCAACATCGCTATCAATGCGCAGCAGTGGACTGTCTTTGAAACCTCTTATGAGAGCTCCAAGGTCTATCAGAACGCATTTACAGAAGTGGAGGTTGATGTCGTCTTTCAGCAGGGTGAAAAAAAATGGAAGGTCCCGGCGTTCTGGGCAGGCGACAAGCAATGGACGGTTAGATTTTCTCCGCCTGTGCAGGGTAATTACACCTATCGCGTCGAATGTAGTGATAAGGCAAATGCTGGTCTGAATGGGAAAGAGCAGATACTTTCCGTCACACCCTACACGGGTGACAATCCGTTGCTGAAGCACGGCCCCTTGCGCGTGACCAAAGACCAGCGCCATTTCGAATACGCCGATGGTACGCCGTTCTTCTGGCTCGGCGATACTTGGTGGAAGGGCTTGTGCAAACGGTTGACTTGGGAAGGTTTCCAAGAACTAACAGCCGATCGCAAAAAGAAAGGATTTTCGGTCGTGCAGATCGTGTGCGGAACCTACCCGGACGAACCGGGACTGCTGAAACCAAGCTGGGAAAACGAAGGCGGAATGCCATACCTGAAAAATGATTTTAGCGAAATGAATCCGAAGTATTTTGATGCTGCTGACCGCCGATTCAAACATCTGGTCGATGCCGGTATCGTGCCCGCCATCGTCGGTGGATGGGGGCGTGCGGTGAATTTGAACGCTGTCGGGCTTCCCGGCTACAAGCGCCATTTCCGCAACCTGATCGCGCGCTACGGGGCCTATCCTGTGATCTGGATTCTGGGTGGTGAGACCGACAAAGGGCAAGGGCCTTGGCACGAACTTGCGCAGTATGTCGAGGTGACGAATCCTTTCGACCGCCTCCTATGCAATCACAGTTCCCACCTGCGCGAGGCGCTGGAAGGCACCGCCATGTTCGATTTCGACATGGACGCCACCGGGCACAACTCCTGGGGTACGGTGAATGAGATTATCGGAAAAACCAGAAAGTCTTTGAAATACTCGCCCTTGAAGCCGTTCGTGAGTGGTGAATCTTGTTACGAGCTTCACATGCAGGAGAATCCCGCCTACCTGCAGCGTTATCAATTCTGGGCCCTGATGCTGGCGGGTGCAGCCGGTCATACCTACGGCGCAGCCGGAATTTGGCACATGGCGACACCCGAAGCGCATGGCAACTGGGGTGGCTGGGGTGGCCAGCCTTATGACCTAACAACGTGGAACGAAGGCATGAAATTTCCCGGTTCGTCGCAGCTTGGACACGGCAAAGCCCTGCTTGAAAAACTACCCTGGCAGCAGTTTGAGGAGCATCCCGAGTGGGTCGGGAAAGACCTCTTCGCCGCCGGTATTCCGGGTAAAATCCGAGTGATCTATCAGCCGAACCGTGGCGTCTATAAGTGGGATGGCATTGCCGTCAATAACATCGAGCCGGGAACCTATTCCGCATTCTATTTCGATCCGGTTTCTGGGCGACGCTATGACCTTGGCATTCACACTCTGTCCGGCACATGGCAGTCGCCCAATGTGCCCTCTCCGCAGGATTGGGTACTTGTGATGCAGGCACAGGAACGCGGTGAAATCGTCACGCTCCCCGCGATCAAGGTCGGCGAACCCTGCTCTGGGAAACTGCAACCGGCAGGCGCGGTATTCACTCTCAAGTCCGGTGCAGATTGGCTGATCATCAAACCCGACGGCAGTTACGCGGGCACACCGGGTGAAACGAACACTGGGCGAAATTCATTTCTCCTATCTGTCAAAAAGCCAGATGGGAAAGAGTCGCTCATCGAATTGGCGATGAACGTGAGCGGCGCTGGCGGCGAAATCTTCGTTGAGAGTTTCGGCGGCTATAAGGGAAACCGGAATGCTATCCAGTTCAAAACTGGATTGAACGTCGCATGCGATGGAAAAGTTGCCGCTTGGACCGGAGCGGGCGGTGGCGTGATGCATGCTGTGGATCGCTCATTCAAAGGCGGTGAAGTCACGCCGTCCGATTGGGCAGTCATGATCTTTGAGGACAATGTCATCACTTCCGAAAAAATTGCAGCAAACGACGCGGCTCATACCTATCGCATCGACTTCGAACTCAGTGCCGCTGTGTATGCGGATGCGTCCCAAGCCACTCAGGCTGGCGACGCCCTACTCATCGAAGTGCTACGCCCCGATAACAGCGTGCTGGCTAGTGACACCAAGGCACCCGGCGCTTGGAGCGGAAAGATGAGCTTCACTCCGGCGAGCCTGAAATATAAAGGCGATGGCTCGGGCGATCTCCGCCTACGCATCGGTCCGGCTGGATCAATGAATAGCGGGCGCTTCCACGGGGCGATCGACAATATCGTGATAAGGTAGATTGGCATTTCAAACCTCACTCTTCATTATTGACTCCGCTTCGTGCCGTCCAAGCCATCACGGCTTAGCCTAAACTCTAATTGCTCGTAAAACTCGCTCTGCTTTTACTATTCATAATCCCACTTCCGTAACTATCCCAATTTATTGTCGGACTTTTTCAAGTGGTAGGCTGTCACTCGGGGTAGATGGTTTGATTGTTCCTTGGTAATTTTCTCTTGGCGATTTCTTGTGATGACTAGCTTCTATAATACGTGATATTTGATTTTCAAAATTCGTACAATCCAATTTCAGCATTTACCCAATCACTTCTGGGGCGTGCTTTGCTTTACCCATTGAGCAAACTTCTCAGGCGTAATACCATTCATGTAACCGTTTGTTGCCAGCCTCTTGCCATCGGCATCGACTAGAAAATACGTCGGAAATCCGCTTACTCCAAACTCTTGAGAGAGCTTTTTACTTTCGGCGCTCTTCGATTTTCCGCCGGCCGCAAAGTCGTAAACTAACAAAACAAGATTTTGGTTTGCGAACTCCTTGAATTCATTTTTTGAGAAAACTTCTTTCTCTAATTTCACGCAATAAGGACACCAGCTAGTTCCCGTGAATACCGCTAAGATTGGCAAGCCAGTCTTCTTTGCTTCTTCCTGCGCATCGGACATCTTGTGATGCTCCTTCGCTTTGCGATTGGCATCAAGAACCGTGGTCTCCGGCTTTGCCGGGGTCGCTGGGATGGTTTTGATGAACGCACGATCCTCTTCGCTAAGTTTGGATTGCGCAAATGTGACCTGCTTTCCATTGGGTAGCTTCAAGGTCACATCCTCGCCCTCGACTTTGACAAACTCCGCTTTAATCTCCACTCCATCGGTATTCTTCCATGCACGTGTCTCAGCTTGCGCGAGCTGCAAAGAGAGCACGATCATACACAAGCCGCCAAAGATTTTTTCATGGTTCATGCTCCAAAGATTCATCGATTCTTCGCCCAAAACAAGGAGTTTTACACGAGATCCTAATTCAGCCTTCACTTTCGGTGGTTTCTCGTAGCATTCATTTAAATAATCAACATGCAGTCACCGTAAGAATAAAATCGGTATTTCTCAGCAACGGCTTGGCGGTAGGCTTCGAAAGTGAGTTCGCGTCCTGCGATGGCGGAGACGAGCATGATCAGAGTGGATTTTGGGAGGTGAAAATTGGTTAGAAGTGCATCGACTGCTTTGAACTGGTAGGGTGGGTGGATGAAAATGTTGGTTTCTCCAGAGAGAGATCCGGATTTGGAAATGCGGATATCAGGAGATATATCGGCGATGGATTCCAGCACGCGAGTCACCGTCGTGCCGACTGCGATGGTACGTTTGGCACGATTGATGTTACGGATGGCATCTTCGGTGACGTGATATTTCTCTGAATGCATTTCATGCTCTTCGATGTGATCGACACTTACTGGTCTGAACGTGCCAACGCCGACGTGTAGGGTGATGAAATCATGAGGAACGCGCTCCAAAATTTCCGGAGTGAAATGCAAGCCAGCGGTCGGCGCAGCGATGGCACCTTCTTCTTTGGCGAAGACGGTTTGATAACGTTCCTGATCCATCTCCTCGTCATCGCGGCCCATGTAATGCGGCAAGGCGAGGTGGCCATATTGATGGATATCGATGGATTGTTCCCACTGGATCAAGCGATCGCCGTTTTCAAAAACTTCGGTAACGCTTCCTTGAATATTTCCGACGGTTAAGGTTTTTCCTAACTTCATACGCTTCCCCGGTTTGGTCAGGCAACGCCACACGGTTTGGGAGAGTTGATCGAGGCAGAGTAGTTCGATTTTCCCGTCGTCGGAAAACACGCGGGCAGGAATCACGCGGGTGTTGTTGAGGATGAGTAGGTCATCGGGTTTCAGGTAAGACTCGAAATCCGAAAACATCCGATGCTCGATGCGGCCGCTATCACGATGAATCACCAGCATCCGCGATGCGGATCGATTCGGCAGCGGCCGGGAAGCGATCAGCTCCTCGGGTAAATGGTAGTCGTAATCTTTGGTGAATAGAGACACGGCGGGATTCAGGGCTGATTGAGGAAAGGAATCAAATCATTCTATGCGAAATTCCTACAAGCTATCTCATAAACCCAAAATTTAGGAATTCAACCGCAGAAGAACCAATGGAAGCGAAGCGGATATGGACGAACACGAAAATTAAATCTCCTCGTCAAATGGACACAGACTAAAAAGTTATTAATTACACAGGAATACAACATTTCCGAGCTTTATCTCCATTCTTCATCTGCGTCCATCTGTGGTTAAAAACTCTTCCCATTCGGGTCGCTGTGTTTATAAGACGGCCTATAGGGTTACAGGGGATTATTTACCGAGAACTACGGTTGAAATGCCTGGGATTGATGGCTTATGCTTTCGCCATGGGTGAGGAAAATGCCGATATTAAAAAACGCCAGAAGGGATTTCCCTGGTTCGGGGTCGGCTTTCTGATCCTTGCCTGTGGCACGATAGGGATTTTTTTCACCGATATCCCGGCGAAGGTGAACCGTAATCTGAGAGTCCTGTTGCAGAGTCGGCAGCCGGCGGAAAAGGTGGATCGAAAAACCATCGAGATGCAGATTGAGCAGCGGCTACGTGCCGAGATGGAGATGAAACTTGAGCGAGAGCTGGCTGAGCTTAGTGAGCAGAATAAACGACAAGAACCAGAGCCTGAACCTGAACCTGAATCTGAGCCCGAACCAACATCACCGCAACCGCTTCCCTTGGGTCCGGTTACCGATGTTAGAAAATTACGCAGTGGCATTCCGTTCAAGACCGAAGTGATTTTCGAGCAGGGGGGCATTGCTTCCGAGGAGCGGTTGGATGATGAAAGTTATGTTGCGGAGTATAAGTTGAAATTGAAACTTCCCGCGGCAGCGACGACAATTGCTGATTTAGAAAAAACCAACCCAAACATTTCTAAAATTTTGCCATCTTTACCTGGATTGTTAGAAAAAGCCGAGGTTTCCAAATGGTATAACAAGCTCTACACAAACAAGAGCGAGCGAGTTCGCCGAGATGCGAACGCGCTCAACGAGCTACTCACCAAACACAATATCTACGATTGCGAGACCATTCTGAATCTCAAAGCAGCGAATGGTAGGAAAGTGTTTCTCATGCAGGCGGAAATGGATGTGGTTTCCGATGGCTCGGATGGTGATCGCCTTCCGGAGATGCCTGATGAAATCGTGAACTCCACGCATTACCAGCCGTTCACGAGCTACGGTTGGCCGAAGAAAACCACCACGCCGAACCCGATGATTGCGGGGCTTGAACGCAGGATTGAAAAAGCGAAAACAGAACTCGCTGCCCCCACTACCACGGCAGCCCGTAAAACATGGCTCAATGAGCGCATCACAACCTTAAGGCGCTATGTTGCCGATCTCAAATCCCGCAGCTACCTCATCGCTGAATACGATCCATTCATCGTCATTTCCGTGAATCTGCTCACCGATCGCGCTGATCCATACGCCCCGAAAGTAGGCGACTACGCTGTCGTCATCCACGGCGAAACACTCTATCCATGCATCGTGGGCGATGGTGGTCCAACGTTTAAAGCGGGCGAGGCATCCTTACGTATGGCTAGGGAAATCAATCCCAACGCCTCTCCTTATAGCCGCCCTGTCTCCGATTTAAAGATCACCTATGTTATCTTCCCTGGTAGTGCTGAGGAAAAAAAAGGTCCGCCTGATTACAAAGTTTGGAAAGAAAAGTGCAACGCACTACTAACAGAAATTGGCGGACTTGGAGAGAACTACACCTTGTATGATTGGAAGGATCTATTGGCAAAGCCGGAGCCAGTGGTTCCGCCAGCGACGCCTGAGACACCCACAACGCCAACTCCAACGGGTGTGACGCAGCAAGGGGAGTCTGATAAGCCTCAGAATTGAAGAAGGAAAGGAACCGCGATTTTTACGACCTCTTGAGGGAAGGGAATTTGATCTGATGAAGTTAACTTAGGGGCTGTCTTAAAAAATATGGGGGAATTGAACCACAAAGCAGAATGAGCGATAGCGAATTTTACAGCTAGCGTAGCCAAATAGCTTGGACGTAATGAAATGGAGTCAAAAGACTCAGAGAACACAGAGATGCTCTGTGGTTGAAATACTCTTATTGTTAGATTTGCCGTATTATTCAGACAGACTCTTAGAAAGACTTGATGCGGGGTGCGCGATGATTCGCTTGCGAGGTCGCGATTAAAAATCGCGGTTCCTTTCCTTGGGGCGCGACTGGAGTCTCGCGGTCCGCTAGTCTTAATTTTCCTCCAGCATCCTCCGTCTCCGTTCCTTGCCGCATGCGGCGAGGATGCGGGTGAGGAGAAGTGCGGAGAGGATGGTGACAGCGAGTTCGAATAGGGGTTCGTTGCCACGTGGTCTCTCGCCAACGATATATTGTGCGGCATCGGGCAGGTTGAAGAGTCCTGTGCCGAAGCTGATGAGTGCCAAGACGCCAGCTCCGATCACGCCATGCCAGAGCATTTTGATGGAGAACAAACCGCAGATGATGAATCCACCACCGAGGGTGAGCGATCCGAACATCAATGCCATCGCCGCATCCTTTTCGATGCGCGACAAGCCGAGAAATCCTATGCCGATGATGGATGCTCCGATGAGGAAAATATAGGCGCGTATCATGGACGAAGTACCCAAGAGATGTGTGGAGTGTAGAGATCGGGTTCTAACAAGAACGAATCATGTCCTTTATCGGAGTGCACGGTGATATGCATGGAGTCGACCCGGGAGGCTTCCAAATGCTGCACAAGTTCGGCTTGTTCTTCTGGATAGAAGCAGAAATCAGAATCGATGGAGAAAACCAACCATTTCTGGCCGTTGCGTGCGCAGTTTTCGAACAGTTCGTGCGGGCTCTCGGCATCGCCTTCGAAAAGGGCATCGTAGCGAGACCATAGATCGATGATGCGCAGATAGGTGTTTGCATCGAAGCGCTTCACGAACTTTTTCCCCTGATGCAGCATGTAGCTCTGGAATTGGTCGCGCACTCGATACCAAGCAAGGATATCGTCTGCTTGAATGACATCTTGGCGCGCGCGTTTTTCGATGGAGTCCAGATGGACAAATGTTTTGTGAGAAATCATCCGTGCTAGCGCGAGGCCATACAATGGATGGCTTTGATCGTAAAAATCTCCGCCGTTGAAATTCGGATCGTTTTCAATTGCGAGAATTTGCTCGAACAAGATGAGTCGGTTCAAAACCGTGGTTTTAAATCCGGCAGCGATGCTGATGACATTGCGAACCCGATCCGGAAGACGTGTCGCGAAGGTGAGTGCGATCAGACCGCCGACTGATGGGCCGATGACAGCGTGAAGGATTTCGATGTTGAATGAATCGACCAACAAGGAAATGGCGTGCACTTGGTCGGCGGCGGAAATGGATGGGAATTTTGAACCCCAAGGTTTCTGAGTCGCAGGATTGATTGAAGCCGGACCCGTGGAGCCGTAGCAGCCACCGAGATAGTTCGGGCAGATCACAAAAAACCGATTTGTATCAATCGCTTTTCCAGGACCTATCATTTCTTCCCACCAACCTTGATGCAGTTCGGATTGCCAGAGTTCGCCGACTTCAGGGATACCTGTATTGATCCCAGACGCATGGTGCGAACCAGAGAGCGCATGGAAAACCAGAATCGCATTCGAGCGATCTGCATTCAGTGTCCCCCAAGTTTCATAGGCAATACGGATCGCAGGCAGAGACGAACCATCGCGAAGGGCGAAGTTCTGCTCATGGTTAAAAAAGTGGGTGCTGTTCTCAGCGGGCATGTAAAGCATAGTGAACATGAGAAGCGAATCGTCAAACCCATACGGAGCTGGTTTGTCATTAGGCAGGGACGTCTGTCCCCAGACGTCCATATCTGACGGCGCTTAATACGGAAAGGACACGATGGGCTAATTCAGGCCATCAGATATGGACGCGCAAGGATACGCGTCCCTGCCTACACTTTACGTAGCGATCCCGTGGAGTCGCCGAAGCGGGGTTCTTTGACTCCGAATTCTTCTAACATGCGGAGGTAGAGATTCGAGAGAGGAACGTTTTCGCCGAGGTCGACGTGGCGGCCGGGTTTTAAAGCGCCACCGCCGTGGCCGGCGAGGAGGATGGGGAGATCGTCGTGGTTGTGGCGGTCTCCATCAGAAATACAACCACCGTAAACGATCATCGAGTTGTGGAGGAGCGATTTGCCATCGACGTCTTCGGTGGATTTGAGTTTATCCAAGAAGTAGGAAAGCTGCTGTAGGTAGAAGGTATCGATCTTGGCGATTTTCGCGAGGTTGTCTGGATTACCTTTGTGGTGGGAGATGTTGTGGTGGCCGTCGTTGACGCCGATCTCTGCGAAAGATCTGTTAGATCCATCGTGAGCCATTAGGAAAGTGGAAATGCGGGTGGTATCGGTTTTGAAAGCGAGCACCATCATATCGAGCATGAGGCGAACGTGTTCACCGTAGGTTTCGGGTTTACCTTCTGGAGCTGGTACGCCGGGATCTGCTGGTAGTCCCAAAGACTCTGCTTTCTCTATTTGTTTTTCGATCTCACGAACGCCTGTTAGATATTCGTCGAGTTTCTGCCTATCATTGCGACCGAGGTGACGGTGCATGGCTTTCGCGTCGTTGCCGATGAAATCGAGGACAGATTTTTTTGAAGCGAGGCGTTGGCCTAGGGATTTGGCACGTTCTTCGGAACTGCCGGAACCAAAGAGGCGCTCGAACACCGCGCGTGGGCTCGATTCAGGGGTCATGGGTTGATTTTCGGAACGCCATGACAGATTGAACTGATAGGCGCAGGAGTAACCGGAATCGCAATTCCCAGATTTGCGGACGCCATCGGTGGAGAGTTCGAGTGAGGGCAGTCGGGTTTCAGCAGCGAGTGCGTTTGCAGCGACCTGATCCACGGAGATTCCCAGTTGGATATCTGATCCAGCGGTTTTACGAGGGCGGGCGCTGGTGAGGAAAGCGGCGGTGCCGCGCGCGTGATCGCCCGGGCCGTCGCCGCCGTTCTTGGCATTTTTCTGCTCGAAGCCTGTGAAGATCTGGAAATCGGCACGGTGTTTTTCCATCGCTTCAAAGGAGGTCCCCATTTTGTAATTCTCCACTCCGCCACTCGGGCGCCAATGTTGGAGATTCACGCCATTTGGAATGTAGAGATAAGCCATGCGCAGAGGCGCGCCGCTGGCGGTGGTAGCGATCGCTCGGGCTTTGCTTGTGGCCGCCATGAGTGGGTGGAAAGATTCGAAAGCGGGCAGCGCAAGTGCGGCTCCGAATCCTCTTAGGAAAGTGCGACGGGATATTTGCGGTTTTTCCATGACTTTTAAATTACTCCTATCTGGCTAGATGTCTATCTGAGAAAACGATTTTCATTCATCCCCGCGCCGCTGCTGGAAAGGGGCTGAGGTGGTGATGGCGTGGATGAGTTCGGTGAGTTTACCGTTGTTTTTGTTCATGTGGGCAACGAGTTGCTCGATGGTGGTGGAATCATAATACTCCACGCCGCGGCCGATCGCGTAGGTGAGAAGTTTTTCCGATATCGTGCGGTAAAAATCCGGTCGGCGTTTATTGGAGAGAATGGCTTTGAGTCCTTCGATATTGGAAAATTTTTCTCCGGTGACCAGCTCGCCCGCGGTGTCGATGGGTTTGCCAAATTCGGTCATGCGGAAGCGGCCGAGCGCATCGTAGTGTTCGAGGCCGAGGCCGATTGGATCCATGCGTGCATGGCAACTGCGACAATCTGGATTCTTGCGATGGATTTCCATCATCTCACGCATGGTGGGGTTAGTTCCTTGTTTCGCGGCTTCTGATAGTTCCGGAATATTTGGCGGTGCGGGTGGAGGAGGGGTGCCAAGAACGTTATCGAGAACAAACAGCCCGCGTTTCACAGGTGAGGTGCGGGTGGGGTTTGAGGAGACGATAAGGAACGTGCCTTGGGTGAGTATACCGCCACGTTCGGGATGTTCGCTCAGATCGACGGGACGAAAATGTTCTCCTTTGATAGCTTTGACGCCGTAAAACGCAGCGAGGCGTTCGTTGAGGAAAGAGTAGTTCGCTGAGATGAGCTCTTCGACAGGCCTACCTTTACGCAGGACATGTTCGAATAAGGCAAACGTTTCTTCACGCATATCTTTGCGCAAGCGAGGATCAAAAATTTCCGAAGCTTTGCGTTTATCCGCTACGCCGAGAATGACTGGAGAGGAAATGGCTGCTTCTGTGACATCCCGTGCTTGTAACCATTGTCCGACAAAATTTTCTGTTAGGCGACGTGAGCGCGGGTCGGCGAGCATCCGATCGACCTGCTGGCGGAGGTTGACGCGGAGCTTGTTGTTAAATGCCAGCGATAACAATTCATCGTCTGGGACCGATGCCCAAATGAAAAACGAGAGGCGTGAGGCAAGAGCGTATTCGTCAAGCGGGACAACTTTGGCTGGGTTGTTAGGCTCAGGTTGGATTTCGACTCGGAACAAGAAACGTGGTGAGGCAAGGCAGGCGGTGATCGCTTGCTTGATGCCGTCTTGGAATGTTTTTCCGGGTAGTTTGTCGGTTTCTTCAACGATGTCGACGAGGCGGTTGATATCGCTTTCGATGATGGGTCGGCGGAAGGCGCGGGAGACAAAGGATCGCATGATTTTCCGTGCGTAGGTTTTCGCAGCGGTTGGATCCTCTGGTGCTGGGCCGTCGACAAAGATCATGCGGTGGCCTTTTGAGTATTCACGCTGGGATCCATTGAGCGGGCCTTGCAGGGTGAGACGATGAATCGACAAATACAAAAGTTCTTCATTATCCGCAGGTTGGAGGCCGGGGTTGACTTTAACGGTGATCTGCTGATCACCCGTTTGGAATTTTGCGGTTGCGGTCAGATCAATGCTACGGCGTTGGTCCCAACCTAGTTTAGTTTCTGTTAGTTTTTTTTCGACGGTGGATATTTCCAGAGTTGCGGCAGCGGTGGTGGCTTCGGTGGCGCCTTGGATGGTGTATTCGAGAATGAGTTGATAGTTTCCCTCCCATTTTACAGGAACGTTCAAGGTGAAGTCACCTCCGCTAGCAAAAGGAATCCATGTGGGAGAAATGGTTTCGTTTTTAAAATCGGTTGCGGGAAATTCGACGCGAGGCACCTGTGCAGAAGCATCCTCGGGTAGGGCTAGGTTCACAATTTCCTCGGCGGATGTTAGATATTTTTCCATCAGCAAGGGAGATATGGAAAGAACATCACCGATGTTGTCGAAACCGTAGCCGGTGTCATCAGGAGGAAATGCTTCTGCGGTGTCGTATTCCACTCCGAGCAGATCGAAGACCGCATTGCGATATTCGTTGCGGTTCAGGCGGCGTATCGTGACGCGCCCTGGATCAGGCTTCTTTGGATCGAGTTTGAAGACGGTGGATTCGATCCATGAGAGGAGTTTTTGTTTTTCCTGAGCACTGGGTTGCGCCTCATCCGATGGTGGCATGATTTGCGAACGAAGATTTCTCCAAACCGGCATCCAGTGTTTGCGATCGCCGAGATGAGCAGTGAGGTCCTTGTGAGTATCCATCCGGAAATCACCCTCCTTAGAGCCGTCGCCGTGGCAGTCGTAGCAATATTTGACCAACAATGGCTGGATATCCTTTTTAAATGCCTCATCGGCCATGGCAGGGGTGCCAAGGAGGAGCAGTGGGAGAAAACGATGGAAAATCACGATCTTGGAATACGTTTGGAGCAAGTTCGGGCCTTTCAGTTGATTTGCAAACTTGGAGATTGGGTCAAAGGCTTTTCGAAGACTGAGAGTTTTTTTTAACCACGAATAACTCGAATAGCACGAAAGGGAGAATTTTAAACCACGGATTACACGGAATACACGGAGTGGGTGCTAAAGCTCTGGTTCGGTGCTCTGAGTTCGCTGGTTTCTAAGACTGTGGATGAAAGTTATAAAAAATTTCAAAGTTCAGTGTGGGAACACTCATTCCGTGAATTCCGTGCAATTTGACGGAGATCTTAAAATCAGTCAGTCCGTCTATGTCCGCTTCGCTCCCATTGTGGTTAAGAACTCTCTAGGCATTGAGTGATTGAATCAATCATTTAAGTAAGTTGATCGCTTCCGCGATGGCGGGGTCGGTCCATTTGTTGAAGGCTTCTTTTTCTTTGGGGCTCAGAGAGGAAACTCTTGCGGCTTTGAGGAAATTATCGCGATCGGTATCGTTGAACGGGACGACGATGTCGGGGTCGATGCCTTTGAGGTGAGGGGTTTCTCCGGAAGGGGTGTGGTAGGTGGCGATGGTTAGACGCAGAGCGGTGGAATTTCCCATGGGGATGATGTTTTGCACGCTACCTTTTCCATAACTGCGTTCGCCGATGATCTTGGCGCGTTTGAGATCTTTCAAAGATCCAGCGGTGAGTTCTGAGGCTGAGGCAGAATGGCGATCGATCAATACAACGATAGGGTAAGGACGATTGCGGCGCTGGCGTTCAGGAGTTTTGATAAATTCTTCAGCCTTATTGCGTTCTCTAACAGAAACGACGGATGTGTTTGGTGGTGTGAATAAACCGAGGATTTGAACGGTTTCATGGAGATCTCCGCCGCCATTTTCGCGAAGATCGAGGATGAGCGATTTCATGCCTTTGTCTTCGAGTTCATCGAGTGCGGCTTCGATTTCTCTGGCACAGTTGGATCCAAATTGAGCGAGCCTAAGGTAGCCGATCTGCGGGTTTTTATCTAACAGTTTAGCGAGGATGAGAGAGCGTTCTTCGATGTAGCGGTGGGTGAGAGTGACTTCGGACTTATCGGGCTTGGTTGGGTCTTGAACGAGGAGTTGGGCGGTTTGACCGGCGTTGCCGACAAGTAATTCGAGTGCGGTTTTCAAGGATAACTTCGATGCGTCCTGTTTGTTGATTTGGAGGACTTTCATGTCAGGAGTGAGTTTGGCGAGAGCTGCGGGTCCATTGGCTTCGATGGCGCTGAGGTAAAGTTGCTCGGAGTTTTTTCCCAAACTCAGGCCGAGGCTGGCGACCTCGTTGTTGAGTTTGCCGTCTTTATCCATCATTTCCTGCATCTCGGGATGGATGAAAGACGAATGGGGATCGAGGCTGGAAAGCATGCCATCGAGGGCCTGGTTGATGAGTTGATCGTAGCTGAGTTTTTCTACATCGGGGTGGCGCGCTTTGGTCATTTCCATGACATTGATAAATCGCTCAAGAGCTGGGTAGGCAGCCTCCGTGGGTTCTGCTGGGATCGCGTTTTTTTGCGCTGGAGCAGCTTCTTGTGCAAATACAGGCAGACTTAAGGCGAAAATGAGGGTGCCGATGCGCATGAGTTATTGGACTAGCAGCTTTATTGGGTGGCTGGGAGAAAAAACTCGTTGGATTTCAATACGGGAGGTTTTTTTAAGAACTTTGACCCAAGACTTGATTCTTTAACTTTTGTTAACTAAAGTTAGCGGCTCAATCGAGATGAGTCTGAAAAAGAGGATATCACCGGCCAAAAAATCGCCAAATCGTAAGCGGGAAAGTCACTTTTCCTACGAAGGCTTGCTTTCGGTGAATCGACGCGCTCATGAGCGAGCCGACAGGCAGTTAGGGAAAAACCGCAAGCTCAACCAGAGGGCTGGGAAATCAGTCTGGGCATCGATCGCGATCGAAGATGTTCAAATCGAGCAGCAGCATGCGGCAGGGATTTTTAAGATACTGTCTCGTTGGTTATTGGCGCTCTTGTTGTTGCCCTTTTGTTGGGTAACGAGCTGGACTTTGCTGAAAACCTTTTCCCACGCGACGCTTGAGCAGGGATTCTGGCAGAGCCCTCAATTCTGGTATTTCATCGTTGGGTCAATGCTGATGTTGGGTTGGTTTTTCTCGAAGATCGGGCAGTCGTTTTTCCTTTATCTGTATGTGTTCGGCCATGAGCTGACACATGCCGCATTTGTGAAATGCTTCGGTGGCAAAGTGTATGACATGGAGTGGGGATCAACAGGTGGATACGTCACGACAGATAAGAGCAACTGGGTGATTTCTCTATCCCCGTATTTTGTGCCGTTTTGGAGCGTGGTCGCGGTGATTGTTTATGCTGTCCCGAGTTTCTTTTGGGAACTCCCTGGTGAAGTTGATCTTGTGTTTTATGCTTCGATTGGGGCTTCGTGGTCGTTTCATATGGCATGGACGATCTGGATGATTCCTCGCGATCAGCCAGATTTAAAAGACAACGGCACTTTTCTTTCTTTGGTTTTGATCTATTTCGGAAACCTGGTGGTTTTGGTTGGATTGCTCTGTTTTTCCACGCCTCATCCTATCCAGAGCTTACGTGATTTCGGCTATAGGTGGTTTGGAGATTTGATGACTTGGGGCGATTTCGTGTTGCGTTGGCTTGAGAAATTGATCTCGCAGGTTCCGAGTTATTTTTAACTCAGGATTCCTAGTTGTTTTTTAAATCAGAAAACCGAAACTCACGACGTGATCGATCTCGATGCGAATGCGACAACCCGGATGCTGCCTGAGGTAGTGGACGCGATGCTGCCGTGGTTGCGTGATCATCATGCGAATCCCTCGGGAAGCTATCGCGATGCAAAGCTGGCACGGAAAGCGATCGAGCAAGCCCGCGAGCAGGTTGCTGATTTGATTTCCGCAGCGCCTGAAGAAATTATTTTCACTGGTTGCGGAACCGAGAGCGTGAATACCGCGCTGCATTCTCTCGATGTTTTATCGGGAAATGGAAAGGCTGTGGTATCGGCAATTGAGCACAGTGCGGTGTTGCGGCAAGTGGAACGGTCAAAACGCGAGGCCAGACTTGTGAGAGTGGATTCAGTTGGGTTGATCGATCAGGAAGATTTTGCAGCGGCATGTGAAGGCGCGGTTTTTGCATCGGTGATGCTGGCGAACAACGAGATCGGGACGATACAGCCAATTTCGAAATTGTTAGAAATCGCCCGATCGAAAGGACTGTCATTTCATACAGATGCGATTCAAGCCGTTGGGAAAATCCCCGTTTCGGTGAAAGACCTACCCGTCGACATGCTATCGATATCTGCGCATAAATTTTACGGACCCAAAGGAATCGGCGCTCTATATATGCGGAACGGATTTGATTTCTCTCCGCTGCTTGTTGGTGGCGGTCAGGAAATGGGGCGTAGGAGTGGCACGGAAAACACAGCTGCAATTGTGGCGATGGGCAAGGCGGCAGAGTTGGCGAAACAAGCGCTGGAATTAAATTTGCGAAATGATTTGGCAGCGATGCGTGACCTCTTTCAAACGCGGATCATTGAAGGAGTCATTGGCTGCACGGTCAATGCAGACAAGACGGATCGTTTGCCAAATACCACCCATCTTTCGTTCAAAGACTGCGATGCAGCGGGAATGTTGATTTTGTTAGATGAAGCCGGTTTAGCTTGTTCCGCAGGTTCCGCCTGCATGACCGGAAAACGCAAACCCTCTCACGTCCAGCTGGCCATGGGTATTTCCGAAGCTATAGCAAAAACCAGTTTGCGGTTCAGCTTTTCCCGCTTCAACACGCTGAGCGAAGCGTCCGAAGCAGCGGAAGCTGTGATAAAAGCTGTCGCAAAACTTCGTGCTGTTCAGGGCGGTGGGACGGGGCCGGTTGCGATTTATACTTCGTAAGTTTGCTGATTCGGCGCTGGGTGGTCGCGATCTATTTTGGCTGCTCAATAAGCTAAAAAAGTCAGCTACTCTGCTGGTTTTTCAGGCTTAGACTCTTTTGGAGCTTCTGGTTCCTTAGGTGCTTTTGCTTCCTTGGGTGCTTTTGGTTCCTTGGGTGCTTTTGGTTCCTTAGGTGCTTTTGGTTCCTTAGGTGCTTTTGGTTCCTTAGGTGCTTTTGGTTCCTTGGGTGCTTTTGGTTCCTTAGGCACTACTGGTATCTTGGGCGCTTTTGGTTCTTTGGCGACTTTTGCCTCTTTGAGTGCCTTATCTTTGTTCATGACGTCTTGCTCTTCTTTGGAGAGCAGTCCGTCTTTATCGGTATCATACTTTTTGAGAAGCTTTTCAGGTATCCCAGTACTTGGTTTTTGAACTTCTTCAGAATAAGAAATACCCGACAATGCAAGCATCCCAGCGATAATGATTAACGATTTGGATTTCATGGTTTTGTATGCCATGAGATTTCGCATGGCGATTAGTGTAACCCATGTTTTTTGGAGAAGTTGCGGGGTATTCTTAAATAAATTATTTTGAGGCATCGGACTTGGGTTAAGGCTCAAACCACAATCTCAAATCCCTTGCGGTAGCTGCCTTTTAGGAGAGGATTGGCTTGATCGGCATCAGTTCCGGTGAAGACTTCTTTCTCGGGGTCGATACTTAGATTTTTTCCGAGAGTGATTAGGTCTTTCTCGGGGTCGACCTTGTTGTCTTCGAGGTGAGTAAGCATTCTTGCGAAAGCATCTGAAGCGATATTGTTAGAAATTGCCTCGCGGATGGCGGCGGGTTTGGTGGGTGTGCCGAGTTTCCAGGAAATGTTTCCGACATGGGCGAGAGCTGAAGAGAGATGTCCGCTTTCGGCACCGTGTCCTGCATCGATTTTTCCAGAGTGGCAGGAATTGACGAAGGATTGCATGTGAGATTTTGAGCCTTGGAAGGATTGGATGATTTTTCCGTCTTTATCGAAGGCGTCACATTTTGCGCCGTGGCCGCCTGATAGATATCCGCCTTCGCATTCGATGAGGTTACCGAAGGGATGATCTTTGTAGGGTTTGGTGGGGAGGCCGCGGACTTCGAAGATGATAGGGGTGGGGTAGTCAAAATAACAGATCTGGGTGTTCGCCCATTGGCCATCGTCTTGGTAGCCAAGTCTTGCGCCTGCGGATATGACTGAGGTGGGGAGTTTCGGATCGCCGGTGAACATGCGGCAGACATCGAGCTGATGCGGGCCTTGGTTTCCGAGATCGCCGTTGCCGTAGTCAAATTGCCAATGCCAGTCGTAGTGGAACTTTTCGCGATGGATGGGTGACACTTCGCGAGGGCCGCACCAGAGATCGTAATTAACGGTTGCGGGTGCTGCTTTTGGAGCGGCGACTTTGCCGATGGATGGGCGGGGTTTGTAGCAGAAGCCACGCGCGAGTTTCACTTTGCCGATGGCACCGGACTTGATGAAATCGTAGGCTTCGTGCCATGCGGTTTCGGAGCGGCGTTGGAAGCCGTGTTGGATGATGACTTTGTATTTATCCGCGGCGTTGGCGAGTTGGCGACCTTCCCAAACGTTGTGGGAAACGGGTTTTTCAACGTAGGCATGTTTGCCGTTGGCGGCAGCAGTGGTGGCGATGAGGGAATGGGTATGGTTGGGCGTGGCGATGATGACGGCATCGATTTCTTTCGATTCACAGGCTTTCCGATAATCGGAGAACTTGGTGACTTTGATGTTATGTTTCGTTTCCAACTCAGCAGCATAGGAATCGAGAACGGCGGAATCGACATCGCAGAGCGCGACGAGTTTTGCGTTGGTGCATTTCAAAAGCTCGCCTGCCAGTCCCTTGCCACGGCTGTTGAAACCGATGAGGCAGACACGGAGGTCGCCGTTAGGTGAAGCAGCGCGAGCGATGGATGGGATAAAGGTGAAAGCTCCGGCAAAGGCGGAGGTGGAGAGGAAATGGCGGCGGGAGAGTTTCATGGCTTTTTGAGTGAGTCGGAAAGTTCTTTGAGTTTCGCGGTTTCTAGTGTGCCTTGATGGATGATGACCGTGTGGTTGAGAATCATGGATTCGGATTTTTTCAAGGTATGGTTGCCTAAGGTCTTATCCTTTTTCTTTTCAAAATCGTGAATGCCAAACGGGTTGGCAGCGAGGAGACCGTAGTCGCGCGCATGCCAGTGGGTAGGACTGCGGAAGGACTTTGGATTTTCGATGATGGCGACGACAGTGGGTTTTCCGAGTTCATCAGGACCAGTGTAAGCCGCCCAATTCGCGCGTTTTCCCCAAGCATCAAGATTGGTTTCACCGTTCGAATTTGTTAGAGTCGCTTTCGCAGTTGGGCCTTTGACGCGTAGAGTGCGGTCAGTGCGGACGGCGAAGGTGCCTTCCTTGGTATCGCCGAAAACGACTTCATCTGCAATCGCAGTGAGGGTGGATTGGATGTCGATCCGGAGAGTTTCTGCATTGGGTTTTGAAAATGCGTAGTTACGGGTTTCTTTGAGGAGTTCGATGTTTGCTGCTATCCATGTTAGATCTGCTATGAGGTGAGCGGATTCTTTGGTCGCATCTTTTTTCGTGATGGAGTTGAAGCGAATGATGGAAGTGCTCGTCTTGGAATCGGTCCAAAAGTCATTTCCGTTGACTGAGCCGTGAGCGAGCCAGATGCCGCGGTGGTGGGGATGGTCTTTTTCTTCTCCAGCGACGTCGGGCTTCATCGGCCAGTTGCGGACGATATTGGCACCGGAGGGGGATTGGACGGGGTAGAGGTATGGGAAGCGGTAGTCGGTGCGAAAGGCGGTGACAAGGTCTCTGCCGTGGTGGAGTTCGATGCAAAGGTCTTTTTCAGAGGTTTTCTCAGAGAAGATGAATTGGCCATGGAGAGGCGCCGTTAGGGCAAGGGCAGCAAGGATAAGGTGGCGCATGATGAATGGGTTAAAACGCTCGCTACGTGCGGAAATAGGATTTTTTTTCACATTGGGAGTAGATATTCGGAATAGCATGAGCATAAATCTACTCGTAGAGAAAACGATGAGTGAGTTCGCAGATCTAGTAGATGCCTATTATGAGGCGCTATATCGCTTCGGGTATTCCCTGACGCGAAATCCGGATCATGCGGCTGATTTGGTGCAGGAGACATTCTGCATCTGGGCGGCGAAGAATGAGCAGCTCCGGGACAGGAGCAAGGCGAAGACCTGGTTGTTCACGACGCTGCATCGGGAATTTTTAGGCCAGCGAAGAAAGCAGGCGAGGTATTCGGATGAGCCTTTGGATGAGAACATCGGGCAAGAGGTTACTGGAAATGATGAGCAGGTGGATAGGCAGATGGATGGGCAGCGGGTAGTGGAGTTGCTGGGTGAAATGGAGGAGATGTATCGCGCACCGCTGGCATTGTTTTATCTTCAGCAGCACAGTTACAAAGAAATTGCTGAAATTTTAGACGTGCCGATCGGGACAGTGATGTCGCGGTTGTCGCGCGGTAAGGAATTATTAAGAAAACGGATGACTTCCGAGCCATCGAGCGCACCGAAGAATTTGATCGATGTGAATCCAGAACTTTTCAAAAAACATCATGGATAAAGAACGAGCAAAATTTGTGCTCCAGAGTTTCCGGCCGGATGGCGCGGATGTAGGGGATGTTGACTTTGCGGAAGCATTGATGCTTACGACAAAAGATCGTGAACTTGGAGAATGGCTGGTTAAAGAGCGCGCGTTTGATGCGGAGTTCGCGGAATGTTTGGCGCGGGTTAAATTGCCGCAAGGTTTGCGTGAAACCGTGTTGTTAGCGATGGTGCAGAGTGGATCTGGCTATCCAAAAATGGAGAGGGAGGATGATCATGTCATTGTTGCGGGACTAGCGGGCATTAAAGTTCCAACAGAGCTTAGGGCGCGGATTTTAGAATCCATGGAGCGCACTAAGATTGTGGAAACGCAACCGTCCACTTGGATGCGTTTCGCTATGCCTGTAGCCGCAGCTGCCGGTGTCGTGATGGCGTTTGTGTTTTTCATCGATAAATCGAAAGATGGCAGCCTCGCGGATGCATCGCAGAAGCGAGTCACAGTGGACGCGGTTCAAGCGAGCTTTGTAGGGATGTATCAGACACCTGGATTTTCGTTTGAGAAAAAGGGTACGGACCAACATGAATTGGTTTCTTACCTGCAAGGCAAAAAACTGCCATGCGGTGGGATGAAATTTCCAAAAGGCTTGGAAGGAATGAAAGGTTTCGGCTGCCGTGAAATCATCGTAGAAGAAAAGAAAGGTTCGCTGATCTGCTTTGGCGAAGAAGATGAATGCGTTCACTTGATTATTTTCCGCCGAGATGATGTCGATGGTGATTTGCCATCTGAGGATCAACCGCAGATCACCGAGTATGGTGAATGGGCGCAGGCATGCTGGGCAAATGATAAGTATGCGTATACGTTAATCTCGAAGAGCCAAGGTGCTGAGCTGAAAGAGTTGTTTTAAAGTGCTATTCACAGGTTACTCGCCCGCGTCTATAGAGAGGTTCTCCTGAGATAAGTAAACGGTGGTGTGTAATTGGCGTGATGTTTGGCTCCAGTCTCGATATCTCCATACCCACGAGACAGACATCATCGGTGAATGCTTTATCTTTGGCAAAGTTTTCGATCTCGCTGGAAACGTTCTGAATCAGTTTAGTCAGGGGTAGACTAGCGGACTGCCGGATTACATTTCGCAGACGAGATCTGCCGAAGGATTCTTCCTGTGCGTTTTCGACCTCGAAGAGACCATCGGTGAAAAGTAGGACTCGGTCACCTTCGTTCAATTTGAGATCGTAACTATCATAAGAGATATTTTTGATTAAGCCGAGTGCCGGGCCGTGTTTTTGTCCGATCCCTATCATCTCGATCTTCCCAGTGGCTTTGCGCACGAGGAGTGGATCTGGATGACCTGCATTAGCATAGGTGAGGCGCCCAGTGGCGACATCTACGATGACATAGCATGCGGTTGCGAATACCGTGGTCTCAAGTTGCCGAAAAATGCCGCGCAGTTGATGGTTCATTTGAGTGAGCAGTGTGCCGGGATCGCCTGCTACATCGCCGAGTTGTGCTTCCAAGGCTCGCATAATTGCGGTTACCAGTGCGGCTCGCACGCCGTGCCCCATCACATCGCAGATAAAGATGCCCACGGAGCTATCAGAAATGCGTACGATATTATAAAAATCGCCACTGACTAAACTAGTCGGGTGGAAAAAGCTGCTAAACTTCAGAGCGCTCTCTGCCTCGGGAACACCTTGCGGGATAGTTGGAAAGTGAGAAGGCAGGAATGCCATCTGGAGTTCGCGAGCCATTTCCAAGTCCTCTTCCATGATGGCGTTTTTAGCCCTCAATTCGTTGCTACGCTCCACAACGCGATGCTCGAGTTGTCCATTGAGTTCGTGTAAATCTCTCTCGGCTTGGCGACGTGCATTTCGAGATTCTACTTCCATTATAGCTCTGTGAACGGCCGGTACCAGACGTCCGAGGCGGTCTTTGAGTATAAAGTCCGTCGCTCCATTTTTCAGTAATTCGACGGCGGTTTCCTCGCCCACACATCCGGAAATCACGATGAACGGCACATCAGGACAGAGGTTTTTGGTTATCTCTAGAGCCTGTGCACCATTGAAGCTCGGCAGTTTGTAATCTGCCAATATAAGATCTGGTTGGAAATTATGGATCGTATTCTCGTAATCCACGCGGTTGTCCACGCGGGTCCAGGCCATTACGAGTTCGCACTCTTGGAGTGTGTTGAGGATAAGTTCGGCATCAAAGGGGGAGTCTTCGAGAGAGAGAATACGGAGTTTTTTTGGAGGAGTTTTCATAAGAGTGGGTTTTAGACATTTGGATATAAATTTATTTTCAGCCAATATTTTCCCATGTTACCAATCACATCCAGATACGACTGGAAATTCATGGGTTTCACGACATAGCTGTTAGCACCGAGACGGTAAACTTCACTGATATCTCGTTCTTCGCGAGAAGAGGTTAAAACCACGACCGGAATATATTTCATGCGCTCGTCTGCTCTGAGCTCACGAAGGACTTCGATCCCGCTGAGTTTCGGTAGTTTTAGGTCGAGCAGTATGACCTTAGGTTGCTGACTCACATCGCGCCCCTCGTAGGCTCCGATGCCGAAAAGAAAATCGATCCCTGCTTGTCCGTCGGTGAGATGAATTAGATGATCCGCAAGATTCAATTCTTTCAGAGCACGGATCGCGAGTTCCGTGTCGTACGGATTATCTTCGATGAGAAGTACTTCTATTGGTGTGTTCATTTTGCTTGATTTGGTAGGCTGAAATAAAATGTGGCTCCATGATCGATTTTTGCCTCCGCCCAGACTAGTCCGCCATGGCGAATAATGATGCGCTGTACGAGCGCCAATCCCACACCTGTGCCAGAAAATTCCTCTTGGTTGTGTAAGCGTTGGAAGACTCCGAATAGTTTATTGGCATGACGCATATCAAAGCCCACGCCGTTGTCTTTGATCGAATAAATCTGTCCGCTATCGCCACCATCCTGCGCTCCGATCTCGATCTCGCCGATCTCACGGTCGCGCGTGAACTTGATGGCATTGCTGATGAGATTGATCCACACCTGTCGGATGAGCGACTCCGAGCCAAGAGCAGGCGGGAGCTTTTGCAGATGGAGTCGCAGCTTGCGCTCTGGATATTGGGCGGACAGTTCGTCGAAAACTTCTTTAGCCATGGTTTCCATATCGATCAGTATGGAGTTGATCGGTTGTCGGCCGAGACGGGAAAAGGCGAGCAAGTCATCGATGAGCAACTGCATTCGATGCGCCTCGTTGCGGATCACATTGAGCTTGCGGCATCCCTCGTCGTCAAGTTGTCCAGCGTGATCCTTGATCACCATGTGAGAGAAACCATCTATTGCCCGCAGCGGCGCACGTAGGTCATGCGAGACGGAATAGGTAAAAGAATCCAATTCTTTATTGGCCGTTTCCAGTGCTGCGGCGCGAATTTCCAGAGCGGAGTTGAGCTTGCTAATTCTCTCCTCAGCATGCTTGCGCTCACTGATATCAGTTCGGATCGCGATATATTGTACGGGCTTGTTATTCTCTCCAAGGAAAGGAATGATGGTGGTGCTCATCCAATATATTGTGCCGTCCTTGGCGCGGTTTCTGATTTCTCCCTTCCAGACTTGGCCGCTGAGAATCGTGTTCCACAAGCCGCGGAAAAAATCTGGAGTGTGATAGCCCGAATTGACGATGCGGTGAGTCTGACCCAGTAGCTCCTCGCGTGTATACTTGGACATCTCGCAGAACTTGTCGTTGGCGTAGGTGATGATTCCATCCGTGTCTGTGATGGAAACCAAAGAGTGCTCGTCGAGCGCAGCTTTGAAGTCGGTGAGTGAGGCGTTAGCGGTTTGCAACTCGGCGGTGCGTTGTTCCACGCGCCTTTCAAGATCTGTGTTGAGTTGGAGAATTTTCTCTTCCGTTTGTTGCCGCTCAATAGCAATGCGCACTACGTTTACCGTTCGTTCAATGATTTCCATATCGGCAGCAGCGAGGGAACGAGGCTCCTTAAAGTAGATAGAAAAGGTCCCAAGGATTTTCCCTTGGCTTCGGATCGGTGTGGACCAGCAGACATGCAGGCCGTGCTTGAGGGCCAGGCCGCGATAATCAGCCCACAGCGGATCGCTTTCGATGTCCAATACGATGACTTGCTGGTCCTCATGCACCGCTGTGCCGATGGAGATACCGTCAATCGCACGGTTATATTCTGGCGGCAGACTGGGAGCCGCACCTAGCCTTAGGTGGATGCCATCGGTATCGAGAATGAGTATCGAACATAGCGCCCCCGGGATTCGCGTTTCCAAGCCGAGCATCAAATTATCTAACATTTGACTTGATGATTTCGTGCTGACGATCGATTCCAATGCGCATTTTTCCCAAGCCAACAAGCGTTCCGCCTGTTTGCGTTCGCTGATGTCGGTGTGGGCAACAATAGCGCCTCCACTTTTTCCAGCTAAAGGAATGACTTCCATTTTAAACCAGCGAATACGATCGGACGTGTTGCATGGATATTCCAAATTGAACCGCTTCTGCTTCCCTGATAACACGGCCTCCACGCCGTCACCCGCAGACTTAGCGCAAGCACCAGCATCGTGAATAGCCGCGCGGCAGACGTTCAGATAGTTTAAACCTACCCCTGTATTTTTTCCGTCGTAGCTGCTGTTTTCACGTCCGAAGCGGCTCCATGGTTCATTCACAGCAAGGATGGTTCCCGTTTTATCCAAAACCGCGATGTGTGCTGGGAGTGAATTTAGAATATCTAGCTGAAACGCCTCGTTCGCTAGCAGCAGTTTGCGTTCTGACTCCAATGACTCCTCGACTTGCTTGCGTTCGGTGATATCAATCAGCATCAAACGCAGCTCCGTAATACAAACGGCATCCTCGGCGGCGGTGAGCGTAGCGTGCACCCAGACTGGCGTTCCGTTCTCTCGCATCATTCTCAGCTCGCATGACTGTATTTTACCAGTCTCGAGAAGTTTCTTGCGGGCTTGATTAAAAATGTCCTGATCATCACGTAGAATAATGTCGACAATCGGCCGCTGGATGGAAGTTCCCCGTGTTAAGCCCAATAGAGTGGCCGCTCTGAGGTTGATTTGTTCGATCAGACTCGTCTCGCTAACAGTTATATAACCTATCGGACCTAGCTCATAGAGATTAAAATAACGTGCCTGTGAAGCCTCTAGTTCTCCTTGAATTCGTTGCAACTCCTCGTTCTGCCTCTCAAGTTGAATTTGATGGACGCGCAATTCATTGAATATCGAGAGGGATGACTCAGGCAGCAGTCGCTCCTGAATTTCAGGCAAGTATATGGCTTTTTCCTGAAAAATCTCTTCTGCTTCCTGACGCAGTTTCGTCGTCTTGGCATGGGGCCGCGGGCTTTTCATGTATTGACTCTAAGGATCCACTTTTTGGTTGTGGCGATTGCAAATAGTTTTCCAGCTTTGTTGATCAGCTCGGAGGAAATGATCGAGACCTTGATTTGTATTTCGGTGTTCACGGTTGTTAGTTTCTCGCTCACCGACTTCATCTTTACTTCGAAGTATTCAGACACGGCCAAGCAGCCAGTCGAGGCCTCCATGTCAAAGAATGAAAAATTTATGATTGGAAAGAGATCATCCAGTAAAGTTTGTTTGGGGGAATTATATCTCATAGCAATTTAGGAGCTAATGGATCGAAATGAACGAGGCAGTATCAACATGATCAAATTCTTATTTTTTTGAAAGTAAATAAGATGAGAAATATGGGTGATGAGGTAATAAGCCGATCAACTTAAATTATCTATATAATCAATGGATACGGATGATTTCGACATAGTGTCTCTGAGTTTTTTTGGAGGGATTTCCGATTGCACTTTATATCAACCATCAAGCTCCAAAAAACAAAGGTTAAGAAGGTCAAGAAATTCTCTTTTCCTCTTCCATCAATCGGTAATTGGGAGTATTATATACAAAGGTTTAATTGTAAATTTCTGGAAGTTAGTTTGATAAATCATGTCTCGTCGCCAAAATGACAGAGCTATATAAAATTCGCGTATTGTCCTTAGAGGATGTGCCTTCTGATGTTGAACTGCAGCAGGATGCTTTGCGGTGTTGCAATATCGCGCTTGATTGGAAGACTGTGGAAAACAAACGTGATTTTGAGGCAAGTCTAGCTGATTTTCAACCGGATGTGATTCTGTCAGACTTCAATCTGCCCAACTACGACGGCGAGGCGGCGCTCAACTTTGTGCAAACCCACTACCCGCATATCCCTATGATCATCGTGACCGGTACGCTGGGTGAACTTAAGGCGGTTCAGTTAATCAAGGATGGTGCTACTGATTACATCCTCAAAGATCGCTTGGCGCGACTGCCTGATGCGGTAATGAATGCTGTCGAAAACGCGCGCCTTGCTACGGAGCATAGGGAATCTAATATCAAACTTGCCGAAAGTGAACGAAAGCTGAAAAAAAGCCTGATCGATTTTGTAGGATCACTCGCTTCTATCGTCGGTTTACGCGATCCGTATACTGCAGGGCACCAGTGCCGGGTAGCAGAGCTTGTGGTGGCTATGGCTAAAGAAATGGGACTGAGCGAATTTCAAATTGAAGG